>Ga0208388_1000028_pt1 | contig 45475 bp, 73 predicted proteins | sample CryBogCBH18Jul07_FD_185511 | JGI IMG/M metagenome (GOLD analysis project Ga0208388, IMG submission 185511) | Freshwater microbial communities from Crystal Bog, Wisconsin, USA - CBH18Jul07 (SPAdes) (version 2) | ecosystem: Environmental > Aquatic > Freshwater > Lake | place: Crystal Bog...
AACGGTCAGATAATCAATTCTAATACTAAATTGCTTGCCCCCAGTGACAGGTTTCAAGTCAACAACAGGATCATTGTTGATTTTATTGGCTAATATTTTAACGTATGAAGGATCGTGCGTTAACGGGTTCATCACTCACCCTCCTTCAATGCGGCATCAGAGATAATTCCTAATCCATTGGCTAATATTAAAGCAACAACGCCAAGTTGGTCGTCTAATTCTTGCCCATTCTCTTTCCAAATTTCAGCAGCATGATGCATTGCTTGGTACATATTGCTGCGTAACCGCTCAATCTCATCTATTGCATCAACAACAACTTCATAATCTTCATTGCTTAAGCGCAATGATCCTAAGCGTTCTACAATATCCATCACTTACCCTCCTTCAGTGCGGCAAGTTTTTTCTGATAGTATTGCCCTTGCTTAATATACATGGCGCATATCTTTTTGTTTGCTTCCATTTTCATAACGTCTAATTTCAATTTGTGATATTCTTCTAAATCTTTTGTTTGTTTGTACAAACCTATTGCAAACGCAATTAGCGGGCCAATACCAAATATAATGTAAAACAAAATTGGCAAATAATCACCATAGCCTGTTGTTCTAAGCCATTCTTCCATCACCACTGCACCTCCCCGTTAATCACGATCTGCACGTACCAGCGGTCGCCGTTGTCGTTCTCCCACAGCGCAGATATGTTGTCGCCGTCCCGCTCATGGCGGACTATCCACTTTCTCATTTTGTTGGCTCCGCTTTACTAAACAAATCTATCAACATTGTATTTCTGGCCTCATACATTGAATCCATCAACATACGCCGTGTCATTTCCCGTTTCGTTATTCCGCCCTTTATAGGAAACCTATGAACTGCCCAACCATATTCGCCGCCAACCCAACGCTTTTCTGGCTCAACACATTTGTTTTCGTTAACATTGCCAATTATGCTATAAGAGAAGCCAACGGCTTTGTGTTCAGTCATTTTGGTATCCTCTTAATAACCCAATGCGCCACTTGTGATACGCCATCAGGCAAATCATTTACCCATTCCCAATCAGGCATACTGGCGGTCTTGTAACGTGACCACACCAAGTAGGTTGCTGTGACAGACTGCATACCGCCAAGAAAATGGATCATTTTGGCGGCTCCGGTAATGGAGGTAAATTAAATTCATTTAGAATTTCGTTGCATAACAATCGTAACTTTGATTGCAAGTTTCCCTTATACTTTTCCTTGCGGATGTCTTCTGGTGTAAACAGAACGCGCCATCCTCCAATTAACGGTTTATAAGACACCCAAAAACCAAAATGCAAATTGCCATCTTCTTTTAATTGAATGTCAGTTTCTGCATTTTCCCCCAACGCTGGCTTTAAGTGAAAATATTCAAAACCTCTTACACCCGGTAAAATTAAATCTTTTATTTCTTGCATTGTTTTCATTTTGGCGGCTCCGGTAATGGCATCCAACGATTGAATTGTTTTTTAAACACATCTTTTTCAAGACATTTTTTCTTTAACCCATCAGGACAATTATAACCCACAATTTCCCATTGGAGAGTTAAAATATTGAAACATGCCATCATCACACAGGAATCTTTTAATTGAACCAAAATTGGTTTGTCGTGTGGCGCTGTTTCTATTGGTTGCCATTTAGTCATAACACGCCTCCCATCAAAAAGTTGACCCAAACAAAATTACGGAAATAAGTTCCAGCAACATTGTCCATGAGATAAAAATTCCAAGAGCGGCAGCTGGGACCACAAGTCCAATAAACATTATAGTGACAAAAATTGCTTGTGGCTTGTCCTCGTAAAACTCTTTCAAGAAGTATTGATAAACAGATTTCATGACCGCACCATGCCGCAGTAGCCGTGGGTTGTGCTATTCCGCCATATTTTATCTTGAAGGAAAGGCGCGTTTTCGCATTCCACCAATTCTTTTCCCCACCGCCAAGCCATGCACGTTTCGCCAATGCAAGCAGCGGCAAATTCTGGCCTATTCATACTCATGCAGCATCCCATTTTTTCAGCCTCTTCAGGCGTCACATAGTGTGGGTTGTCAATCGTACTTTGGTTTATCGTCATCGTCGTTCTCGTTGATTGATATGGTTAAGTTTGTTATCTGTGAGTAGGCAAATATTATGGCTTCCATTTTATCTATTTGCGCAATTGATTGGGCGCACTCACGCTCAAGCATTTCTATTCTGTCTTTTAATACGTCAACGTATCGCATTACTGGATCGTCACTCATTGCACTGGTGCCTCTGGCTGGCTTTTGCTTTCCATAATGACAGATGCAAATACCATAGCGGCTTTACTGCGTTCTGGTTCATCTAACTGGTCTAAAACCGTCGCAGAAAATACTGACAAGATGTGCAAGATGGTTCCTATGCTCATGCCATCAACAGCCGCGCCAATGGCATCATATGCCTTAATGTGGCGTTCCTGCTTTTTCTTTTCCATGTGTTCGTTAAGGTCTATGGTCATTTAACTTCCTCATTCTTTCATTTTGACGTTCTACGTATTCTCTGGCTTCGCGCATTTGTTCTTTGCAAAATTCAGGAAGGTCTTCTTGGTTCTCAAACCGTTCCAACCATTTCATATAAAACTCATCGTATTTGATTTGATGTTCTAATTCCGCCTTGTTTTTGTCTGCCCACGCCCTTTTAAATTCTTTTTCAGTCTTTATGTCTTCTTTCACGGATGGGTGGTCAGGGATGTATGGTTCTATGGGGAATATATTTTCTGTGGTCATATCATCTCCCAAGGGTTACGAATTGGCCCGGCGCTATCAAATTGAGTTGTGCAGGAAGTATCTGGCCCAACGGTACCGTAGATAGTCCACGCAGGATCATCCAGCCAAGCTTTGCGTTGCTGTTCTTGTTTAAGGATACGGTCTGCTATGATTTGGTCTACGGTACGGTCATCCAAACCAACCGTTCCTTGCCAATGATTGGATTTAGGTAACATATCTCTACTTGGAACACCGTAATCCCACGATGTAACCCGCACCATGTTGGCAAACTCTTGCGTACCCGCAAACAGATTGGCGTTAATTGGTTCCCAAAACTTATGAATAACTGTCTGGCCGGACAAATCCAATCCTGTGACGGTAGCAAATGGTGTAGCTTGTGCTGCATTAACAGCCATAACACCAGAGTAACGAATCACAGCAGGTGTAGCTACAAGTGCAGTTAAGCCAGTAAGGAACTTACGACGGGATATGGTCATGCTTGTGGTTCCTTTGGTTTAAGCACAGTTAACGCGGCGGTTGCCATTGAAGTTAAACACTCAAGATATTGTTTGTTTTCTTCGCGCAGTTGCTCAATGTAGTCAGCGGCTTCTGGGCCATCTGGATTTACAGGAACCTGAAGATAAACCAATTCCTGACCAATAGTGGCAGTTTCTTCTTCAGTGTGGCGTAATCGTTTTACAATATCTATGGTCATGTTGTCTCCGTTATGGTTAAGGTAGCAACTTGTAAAGTTTCATGGCTTAATACGACAAAACTCATAGGAGTAACCAAACTTTACCTTGTAGTGCCTTCAGGACGCCAAGAAAGGAAGGCGCTACCCCTTACACTTGCCCGTTGTTGCTGCGGCTGCAGGAGAGACCCTCCTATGAGTAACTGATACAGTTTGCATAGCGTGTAAAATATCACAGGTCAAGTACCGGAGTCCCAAGACTGTGTGTAAGTTATACAGGGGTAGGGTCTACTAATGAAACCCCACCCGCCCCCATGCGACGGAAATATTATGGTGTCCGTTGCCTACACAATAGGTAGACACCCAACTAAGCCTCACACGGAATCAACATGAGGGGGCCACAGGATACGCCGCCAGCGACAGACCACCAGCCATTGTCCTGCATTAGCGTAGACTACTCAAGCTACAAGAACACCCAAGCGAGGCAGCCATGTAGCAAATCACGCATTGCCCTACAAGGAATATTTTGTTGGGCAATAACTACCACAGGGATGTCAGTTAGGGGCGGCTTAGGGCGCCAAGTGATACAGGGGTGGCAGTTATACCAAAGTACACCGGGGGAGGGGGTGATTATACCAAACAGGGGGTTAGGTATAGTCAAAGGGTTTTAGGGGTATACGGGAGTGCGTATAAGGGGCGGATATACGGGAGGGCGTATAGCGTCCAGTATAGTGAACACTAGCAGGGTTAACGTGCAGGGTAGTGGACAGTAAGTACTCATGCGGGTGGGGCGCTACTCCCACTGGAACCTCAACGATGTATGGTAATTGCCATCCGCCATAACATAGCTTTACCATTAGCCGTATGGACTTGGGACGTGTAGGCGCTCGTAACTGGTTCCTGTTTACCTACAAATTGTTGCGTGTCTGCTTCCACGCCGCCGCATGAGTAAGTCCCATATAGGGATGTTTGCGTGAGATGTAAAGAGGTGGTTTAGGGGAATTTTGGGGATATCCGTGAGATGCAAGGGCGCATCCGTATCCGGGCCTCGCCCAATAGCGGGGGGGTGCCGCCACCCCCACCGGCCCCCATGTTTACGGTTTGTTCTGGGTCTGTTTACGGTTTGTTCCTCCGCGTTCTCCGGTGAGAACAAAAGGTGAACAAAGCAGAAACGCTGACGTTACGGTTACGTAAGCTTGACCATACTGTAACGTAAGCTTCAGCATGACCATTGGTAAGCATGAGCAAGCGGGCCTTGGGTTTCCGTTACTGTTGCGTAAGCTTTACCATGCTGTAACGTAAGCACTAGCATGACGCACGTAAGCTTGACCATACTGTAACGTAAGCTTGACCATACGTAGCTTCAGCATGACGCACGTAAGCTGTAGCATGACGCATGGTGATGCTTGCATGCTCGTGCTTGCGTGGTGAAGCTTATATTCCTATTATGGAAACGGAACAAAAGGTGAAAACGTCACCAGTGGCAAACATCAGCATGTGATGATACAAGGTGGCCCAGAACAAGCAAAGCCTGTGTGCGGCCTTCTCTGTGGCTTCTAGAGGTCGTCTTCTTCAGGGCTTGGCAAAGCAATCTGCTCAAGCATCACCTGTAACTGCTCTCTCTGGTCATAGTCCAATTGACCAACATCAACAGGCTTAAGGTCAACCTGCCCAGAGATTTGCACCTGCTGCTTGTCGCTATAGTACTGATTCCACTTACCAATCAGCCTTATGCGCGCGTCTATCATGATGCGCTTGTCAGCAGGATCCAGTTCAGGATCGTCAGCAATCCCAATGCATTGGTCAGCCAAGTAATGCGTGCCAATTTCGCGTGCGTGCGCGGTGGCTTCAGCAAAATCGCTGTGGCGCATAATCCATTTCCAAACCGTGTCAAAGCTTGGCATGTTCTCAATCTGACATATGTCAACCATTGGTATGCCGTTTGCGAGCAGTATGCAGATAAAGTCCCGCATGTTCTCGCTATACATTGTTGGGCGACCTTTGCCTCGTGGTCCTTGCAACTCTGGCTTGGTCCAATCCATGAGATGCATGAGCGAGTTAATGACAGCCTGCCTTTGCGCTTGCAGTTTTGTGTGAGCGTTGGCCTTGCGCTCCTGCAACTCAGCGTCTCTGTCTTCCTTGCTTTTCTTCTCTGCCTTGGCCATGTGTGATCTTTGCTGTTGTGCTTGTGGTTACTGGGAAGGTGAAGCTTGCTTGCGTAGGTTATGCTTAAGCTGCACTGTCTGGGTCTTCGTCGTCTTCCTCATCTGTAAGGCTTTCCCAATCCTCAGTCTCCATCATGTCTTCCACGTAGACCAATGTCTCATCTAGGACATCCATTGCCTGAAGCAGTATGCTTTGCTGTTCTGTCCACTCTAACAGGTCAAACTCGTCTGCCCAATCAACCGACACAATCACTTCATCGTCAGCATCCTTGTGAATGCTAAACGTCAGCATAGGCACTGCATCATCTGCTACTTCACTCATGGCATTTCCCTCAAGTTCTTCAAGTGGATCACGTTACTAGCTTCAGCATCAACCTCGTATTCAACGACTTCCTCGCCCACGATCTCTTGCACTAAGTCAGATAAGGCCACCAACAGGTTAGCCTTCACATCATCAGACCACTCAGTTGGCTCCCCGCGAAATTTCATGGAAACAGACCCATCTACGTTACTGCTGAACCACAAAAACTGCATTTGCCTGCCTGAAATATGAAAATCATGTGACGAATCAATCACATAGCTAATCTACCACGACTCACAAACCTAGCCAAGCTTAGCCATGCGTTTTAGACATACCAGATATGCTAAAGTTTATGTTGCAATAAGCATCAGCATGTGAGACAAACAATCATCAACAACGCAAACGGAGTAACCAACATGGACCTCATTTCAGATCTCACGGCTCGCATTGAAGCTTACCGCGCAACCAACAAGCAGCCTTGCAAAAACTACGCAACCCGCGAAGCAGCAGAAAAGGCAACCGCGAAGATGGCACACGATGCCGCTGTCTATTTTGCAGTTGACGGTTCTTTAATCACGAAGCCTGCTCGTTACGTCGTGTTCTTCAACGAAGCTTGGGGCCGTTGGGTTGGCGCGATTGACCTGACTGAATTGCTCAACCGCCCAACAAGCACAGGAGGCTATGTTGGCTTCTGCACTGGGTTTTACACCTACTAAAAAGTTATCCACAGGCTTCAGCATGTGGTTGACATATGCTGAAGCTTCCTCTACAGTGTTTATATCAACAACGGAGATAACAGATGACAAAGACCTACAATGTAGCAGATTACGCAATGCACACCGGAACACAGCTTGTCATCATCCTTGACCACCTCTCATGGTCTCCTGACAATGTTTGGGTTCACTTTGTCCACAACAATGGCGACCACAATGGCCTGATGCGCCTCGTGCGCAAGGCAGACTTGTCAAACTACCGCACTGCAGACCTGTTGGCATAAGGAGATTTACCATGCGTCAGATCGTAAAAGATATGCTCAAATGCGAAGAACTCTTCCACGTCTTCAACAATCAGCTATGCGTGGACGACAACAAAACACCTGACGAGTACTCTGATCAGGACATCATTGAAGAGGCCAAGTATCAGCTATCCCTTTATTACGAGAGTGGCACGACCAACAACGAGATGTTCACAGGCGAGCATACCCCAGAAGAGCAAGCACAGGCAAAGCGCGAAGTCCAACAGATCAAACGCTTCCTTGCAAAATACGCATAGCAGGTATGCAAACAAACATGCTAAAGCTTGTTGACACCTAGCAAACTTTAGCATACAACAGAGACATCAACAACGGAGCGACAACATGACCAAAGATTTTGAGATTGACCTAGCCTTCTACGCCAACATCAACAACGCGAAAGAATGGCAAGCCCTTACTGACAAATACGTGTTTTGCATTGACCTTCTTGGCATCTCTGCGTGGGATCGTGATGCTGATGATAAGGTTAACGCCCTTGAGGATGCCTTTGAAGCCATCCTTGCCACCGCTAATTGAGGAGCATGAGCATGACACTGGTCAAATCAGAGGGTCTCGCTACCCTGCACCGCAAGGAAGGCTTTGGCGGACGTTGCACGGCTCGCGTTGAGTGGGTCGTGTCCTACAATGGCCGCATCGTTGCCACCTACAACACCAAGCGCGAAGCTTTGGCCATGTTCGCAGCCCACGCATAATTGCATAACAGCCATGCAAAATAATACTTTACACAAGCTTCAGCATATGCGATAAACAGACATCAACAACAGGAGCAACAACATGAAACACACACCCGCACCTTGGTCTTTCTATTGTGAAGAAGATAGCCACGACAGTTGGATCGTTCAGAATGACGGCACCCAAGACAGTGACCGTGTTATCTGCCGCATGGAACGCAACAAGCGTGTCAAGCATGAAGACAAGCGCAAATCAGACGATTACCGCATAGCCGCTGAAGAGGTCGCCAATGCCCGTCTGATGTCCTGCGCACCTGAACTGCTAGACATGCTTCAGCGCCTGCGTCAGGTCATTGCTGAGCAACCATATCAAAGCGAGAACGAGGCGCTACATGTTACGCTATCGCAGTGTGATGCTTTGATTGACAAAGCTATCGCATAACAGCTTCAGCATATATTTATCATATTAACAACGGAGACCCAACATGACAAATCTTGTCACCCCAACAATCCACAACAACGGTACTGACGGACATGAACTGCTATTCCAAGTGCAACGTGTCTTGGCCTCATTGGCCCTTGTGCAAGCCGCAATGCGCGAAGCAAGCCCTCATGCCAGAGATTACTACCCGCAAGGCTCTAATGCCACTGAGGAGGCCCGCAAGGCTTATTATGAGCGGTATGCTGAGGTTAATGTAATGCTAGAAGAATTTCAGGCATTGGCCTTCGCAATAGATGCCCAGAACGAGGCGCGCGCAGAAAGGTCAGCAGCATGATCCGTGCAATAATTGACGACCTCATTGCCATTGTTTGCCTGTCAGCTTTCATGATGTGCATTTACGTATGGTCAACTGAAATAGGCGCATTTTTCTACGATTGAGCCATGCAATAAAACATAGCAGGCATGCAAAAACATGCTTGCAACATGCTAAAGCTTATGCAATAAACAGTCATCAACAACGCGCTGAGGCGCAAACAAACGGAGCAAGACAATGGGTTACCTTTCCAACGAACTTAAAGCCACCATCAAGGCCAATGTAAAGAATGTGTGCGCAAAGCATGGCATCAAGGCAACTGTTAGTGTTGAAGGCGGCATGACCCCAGTACTCAATGTGAATATCAAATCAGGTGCAATTGATTTCATTAATAATTACAATGAAACTTATAACTCAAAATTGCACGGCCACAATCCTTTGTGGTCACCCGCAGAAGATTACATTGATGTGAACACTTACCATTTTACCAACCACTTTAATGGCAAGGCATTAGATTTTCTGCGTGAACTGAATACGGTAATCAACGAAGGCAACCACGACAACAGCGACAGCCAATCTGATTACTTTGATGTTGGTTGGTATTCCCGTATTCATGTAGGCCATTGGCACAAACCATACCAATTAGCAGCATAACAGAGGGGCTTTGGCCCCTCACTTACCAACAACGGAGAAAACACATGGACGCATACTTTCCCAATTCAGCAGAACGCGCAGACTTCCACGCTTGGCTTCGCGCCATCTTGCGTAACCCAGACGGTTACGTTGTGCGGTGGGCAAACTTCTTAATCAGTCAGCATGACTGGTCGTCAAGCAAGCGCATTGAGATCAGCCGCCATCAAACCAAAAGCGGCAACCCAGAATTTTACACTTTCTAACGGAGAAAACACATGTACATCCTTACTGACGTTTCATTACCACAAGCCAACGTAGTCCTTGCAGAGACCTCATCTGTGGCGGATGCCATCGCTGCGGCCTCAGAGTTTGGCAAGATTTATCTTGTGGAGGAAGATGAAGCCTACCCTGACCACTACGACCTGATCTCATGGAAGGGTAGCCTGTTCACCATTCAACCAAAGAAAGCGCGCTAACATGAACCAAGAACTTGATCCCCTTGATCCTACTGGCCTTACCTTTGATGGACACGGATCACGATACGGCCACCGGACCCGTCAATTCACCGTTACAGGGTTTCGCGACCGTGACCACGCAGTTGCATGGTCAGAGGCTTATTACAAGCGCGCAATGGGCTATGGTCCTTCCATGCGCATCCAAGACACGGAAGACGGTTACATAATTGATGTTAATGAAATGACATCCTGCGACTAAATGACGCTTGACACAAGCTTCAGCATCTGAAATAACACTCACACCAACAACGCAAACAACGGAGATAACACATGATCCCTTCAGTAGACTTCATTGGCATGTCAGATGCCGCACTTGTTGACGAAGCAGCCAAGCTTAATGCCCTTGCTGATGCCATCAAGGTCAAGCTTGACGAGGCCAAGGCCATCCTGCGCTCGCGTGGTGCAGGTGACATTTTTGGTGACGCATACAAAGCCACCATTGGCAAGGAAAGCGTTTCGTGGTTGCTTAACAAAGACCTGATCACAAAAGACATGGGCGAGGCTTGGGTAATCAAGCATTCCAAGCAGGTGGTCAGCGCAGGCCGCGTGACCTTCAAGCCTCACGTTACATTGGGCGACATCAAGGTAGCATGATCCTACCTTGGCCCACCAAAAAGAAGAAAGCGCGAGACCTTAGCGGGCCTCGCGTTCGCATGTGGCTTATGATGCGTGACCCACCTGTTGCGTGTAACCCCGCCACTTTAGTAGTAATCAACATCACAAAGGATAAATCACATGGCTATCAAAACAGCACCAATTGAACCAATCGCACCCATAACTAAGCAACCCCGTAAAGCCACAAAGAAGCCCGCTAAGGCCGTGCCTGCAAGCATCAGCATGCCAAGTAGCCCAGAGCCTGTTGTGGAGGCTGTGGAGGCTCCCAGTGGACGCAAGCGTTCTGGCTTCGCTTCCATGTCTAAGGATGTTCACCGTCAGGCCTCCGCAAGGGGTGGCGCAGCGCAGCCCGCAGACAAGCGTTACTTCGCACTGAATAAGGACGCAGCCCGCCTTGCCGGATCAAAGGGTGGAAAACACAGCCCAAAGAAGGATGCCGCACAATGACTGGCTATCAAAGCAAAAAGAAAAGCGCGCAGATCCGGTGGCTTGGCCCATATGCACCTGATGACCGACACGCTGATGACGTGACACTTGAATACATCATTGCCCTCCGCAATAAGGTTGCCATGCTAGAGGATGCCTTGCGTCAGGCTACTGTCCAGTTAAGTGAAGCCACGATGAAGGGTATTGTCCTTAAAAAGGGCATTCAGGATATTATGGACTTTTATTACACTCAAGACCCCAGTAGCCTGAACAACATAGAAACCATCCTGCGCTTGCGTGGTGCGATAGATGCAATGAGGCAAACCCCATGACGGAAATAAGGAAACCAATAAAAGCAGGTCCGTATATGGCACGTTCTGCATCAGATAAGACAGAGGATTATCCCCTTTGGTATGTTGCCGGACCAGACGGAATACAAAACTATTTAACTGATCTTGGTGGCTGGAGAGAGGATAGGTCATCGCCCATGTTTGTCTCAAAAGAATTTGCTATTGCGCTTGCGGATAAATGGAATACCACATTAAAGGAGGGTGAGTGATGGGAAACGAAGATTTAATTAAACGCGTGACCGGTTTATCTCACGATTTAGAGAACCCGCAACAGGTCATCACCCTCATGATGGTGCTTGATGAACTGGACCGCCTTTACAAAGTTGAACGAGGCGTTTGCCCCTGCAAAAAGCGCGATGCTGAATTGGAGCAAATGTTCGCCTACTTTGAGGAGGAACGCTCATGCTAATGCCGCGAGCCTTTAGTAAACGTGAGCATGAGGAATTGCTGCGCATGTGGCAAGAGGGTGTCCCTGCATCCACTATTGCGGCGACACTGGGCGAGGGTAGGACACGCAACAGCATCTTGGGCTATGTTTACCGTCTCAGGCGAACTATGCCGGAATTGCAACGCATGCCCACCCCAAAGCGCACACGGTCTGGCAATCCTGCATCGCCTCGCGTACCAAAGCCACAAAGGCCTAAACCCATCCCTGTGGTGCAGGTTAATATCTTCACGCCCATCATTGAGGAGCCACCGCCAGAGGGTGGAGTGCCTTATTTTGAGACCCGCCTATTCCAATGTAAATACATCCTCAACACGTCTAAGGATGCCCACAATATTAAGTGCTGCGGTGGCACCGTCCACAGGGGAAGTTCGTGGTGCCGCAAGCATTACGAGGAAGTTTTCACAGGACGTACTGACCACGAAACACAGGCCGTCCGTTTATTGTCTGGCAAAATTCCGGTGGCATCAAAGTTCCAGTTTCGTCAAAGGTAAGCACGACGAAGCCTTGATGCGCACGATTTGGCGCACCCTCACCATATTGGAAAGCTTTGTGGTTAGGGTCGCCCAACATGCCAGTCTCAACACCCCAATGCGATCCACGACGATTGCGCACTGCCGTTAGCTGTTGGGCATGCGTGTGGTTAGTTACCGTAGTCCATCCTGATACCTGCGCATTGTTGTAAGCCGCGTGAATACCCGCGCGAAACCTGTGCCGGATTTCCACATCGTCATTCAAATGAAGCGAATAAGAAAATTCCCACATTGGGAAACGGTCAGCCAATCGCCCTGCATATTCTTCCAATTCAGCCGCCTGATTTGCGAGATAGTTATCGACCCGCATGTCATGATTACCTATGGTAAAGATGCGGCGCCTGCATTTAGGGAATTGATCCATCCACTTTTTGGCGGCGTCAATCTCAGCAGAGACTTTAGGAGCGGCTGACCCTAGCGTAGCCCCGTGACGACTTACTCTGGCCCCGTCAATGATATCACCATTAAGACATATAATTTGCGGCTTCAATTGCTTTGCAAGCTTAATGAAAGCTTTCATCATAACAGTTTCAACACCCGGCCAAATATGGGCATCTCCGCCAATAATGATACAGCCGTCAATAATTTCATCCGTCAAAACTTGCGCGTATAGCCATTGCGAACCTACACCGTCATTTTCTTTTTCATATCTTTCCCACAACTCTGGGAAACGTCTTTGGATCATGTCTAGTCTGGCTTGAACTGTTGAGGCGGGCATCGTCAGCACTCGCCCCGTAGCCCTTACAATTTTATTTTGGCGGTAATATTCTTTTAGTGTCTCTTCTAACACTTCTTTGGATAATGCGGGCATTGCCATTTTTAAACATCCTCATTTGACGTTGGACGCAAAATACACAATATCAGCGTTATGACAAGGGTTTGACGAAACAGGGTTAATGACATGACTGCTGATGAATTTACTGCGTTTGTGAATTACGTGAAGGAAGAGTTTGGCGCTTGGGAATACCAACTCGCCAAATCAATGGGCGTGACACGCCAGACAGTTGCGCAATGGAAGCTTAAGGGGTCACCCGCTTGGGCTGACCTTGTGGCGGCTGCCGTGGTCAACGGGCTTGATCCTTGGAAACCTGAGCCAGAACATCTGCCCAATCCTGCCCTACGGTCTCAGGGAACATAACCGTCACATCAAGCTTGCGCTGAAGCTTCAAGCGTCTGGCCAATGAATATGATGCGGCATGGCCAGTGAAGCTTTCGTCGTTATCACCAAAAACTATAACACTCCGTGCTACAGGTGGCGGCTCCCACTTGGCTAGGTTGTGGGCATTGATGGCTGACCACACGGGTATGCCATGCATCACGGAGGCTGCTATAGCTGTCTCAATGCCTTCAGCAATGCCCATGATATCATCTGCCGGAGCAAGCCTGATGGCAGACCCCGCAGGCACCTTGCCGGACATGATCCGTTTGGGCGTGTCAATTTTGGCACGGAATCCATTGTGGTCCAAATAGGTCAAGTGGACATTGTGAGCCTTGTTGTCTGGCCCCACAATCTGGCTGACCATCAGGCAGTGGTTCCGGCCAATAAACTCCCTGACCGATTTAGAAGCCCACACAAGGCCAAGGCGCCTCTGTAGGTACTTCGCCACTGGCCCATCCTTGGAAGGCCTTCCAGAGGTCTCCCAAATGCGTTTAATGGCCTGACGGTGGACTTCCTCCTGCTCCCTGTCTTTGGGGGATAGGACAGGCCTTTCGCCCATGATGGATGCCACCTGCTTTGCAACCTGAGCAAAAGTCTGCCCAGTCACCATTTGCGCAAGCTTGAAACCATCATTAGAGCCACACACGGAACAGATGTAAACCCCATCTCCGTTGCGGTCTGTAAACCGGAAACGATCCTTGCCTCCACACATTGGGCAAGGGGTATGCTTACCCGTCAGATACTTTGCATCAACGCCAAACTGCGGAAGAAGTTCCCGCCAGTGGCCCCGCGCTATATCCGCTGTTTGTCGTTCTTGATTGTTTTTCACGTTGCTTTGCCTTCACAATGTTGCGGTGCCTAATCCAACTCAACGTAGCCGCAGACGGCGAGAGGGCGATGCCCTTAAACGAGTTGGCGGGTCCAACGCCAAATTTATCCTTGTAGGCCCAATAAGCCCACCCGTCTTTAAATCCTTTTGTAACCGCGTAGCCACGCAGTTCTCCGTAGAATGTTTCCTTTTCCTTCGTGGTATAAGCTGAGACTTGCTTTTTTCCGTCTCTACTAAGTTCAGCGAGTGTACCTGTAACACTTGCAACCTTATCAACAGCCTCAGCCTTGAAACCACATGATGGGCATGTCTGCGTACGCGGGGGCTTGAGAAATGTGCATTTTGGGCAAGCCTTGGGAAGGGGGATGGCTTTTTCACGTTGCGCTGTACCACGTCCGGCTCCGTCATCAAGTTTGTCGTAAATGATATCCGTAACAAAGCCCAACCTAAGCGTAGTATCGCTGTGGTCAAGCACAAGGCAGTGATCCTTGCCCTCAGCCGTCCGCAAGCCACGGCCAATCATTTGCGTGTACAAAATTTCAGACTTGGTTGGGCGGGCCAAAATAATGCAACGCACATCCCAATCTACACCCGTGGTTAACACGCCCACGTTGCAGACCACCCGTAAATCGCCGTCCGCGAATTGTTTGGCGATTATTGCGCGTTCATCCAAATCTGTGTAGGCATCCATATATCCCGTTGGAACGCCCGCCTCCAAAAACAAGTTTTGAATGTGCTTTGCGTGGGTGCGGTTGACTGCAAAGCAAATCGTTGACCTGTTATCGCCTTTCTCCATCCATGTTGACACGATGTCAGCCACGAGCGGCGCCTTGTCCATTGCCTTGCCAAGCTGATGCTTGTTGTAGTCACCCGCCACAGTGCCAACACCGGACAGGTCAGGCGATGCCGGAGCAAACACCTTGAAGTCAGACAGGTGCTTCAAATCAATCAATTCTTGAGTCGTGGTGCCAATGATCAAATCATCATACAGGCGCCCCATGCCTTTGGCCCACGGTGTGGCCGTCAAACCTACAACTGGAACGTCTTTCCATTCCTCGCTGTTAAACCACGTTTCGTAAAACTTAAACAGGATGTGGCACTCGTCCACGATAACCAAATCCGCTGCAGGAATTTTCCGGCGGGCCAAAGTCTGCACAGAACAAACCTGAACAGGCTGACTGGCATCCGTCCGCTCATGCATGGCCTGAATGACGCCAATTTCCCAAATGTCGTGCCGCTCAAACTTCTCAACCGTCTGGTCAATCAAGCTGATGCTTGGTACGCAAAACAGGACGCGATTTCCTTTTGCCCTCGCCATACGCACGATTTCAGCCGCCGCAATGGTCTTGCCCGCGCCTGTGGGCATCTGAACCACGGGACGTTTGTGGCCTGCTGAAAGTGACTTGCGCAACTTAGCTATAGCATCTGTTTGGTAGTCTCTTAGGACTGCTTTAGTCATTATGTTACCTGTAATGTTATATATATTATATTATACTACTAATGTTACCTTCTTGTGTAGGTTTGTTAATCGCGCGCGACTTACTTAGGAAAGAACCCGCCTCCAAGCGGGAGGCCAGAGGCGGGTCAAGTCACCGTTATCAGCGGGCCTCAAAGGGAGGAGCAGCCCGCGATGTTGTGACTATCACGGATTTGCACTGGATGCAATTCTTTTTTCATGGCACTTGACGCCATAAATGACCGTGCTGTGGGAAACCTTCAGCATGTTTCCAATTTGGGAAACTCCCATCTTTAATTCGTTCTTGGCCCTGTATAAAATTTCCTGTTTAACCTTAATCACGTCTGGCTTGCGTGTTGGGCTTTTGACAATTTCAGGGTCAATTCCATGCATGGCTGCCACTTCACGCAGCATCCGTGTAAACCTATTTGTTGGAATATTAACATCTAAAACAGGCGATGGGTTGCCCTGCGAATCAATTGCATGCGGCAATTTGACGCGAGATAAAGGCACAACACCTGTAGGGCCGGACACGCCACCAAGCCGCTTCTTGACGGCAATGTAGTGCGCCCTCAGTTCATTAAAAGTCGACGGCTCTGGTTCCATGCTTCAGCATCCTCTTCAAGTCCATAAATCGTAACTATCATTGGAGTGCCGTGGTCTGACCACTCAGCCGCAATCGCGTGGCATTCGCTGTCATCCTCAACTATTTTGTTCTTCACCAAAAGGTCGCTCGTTGATTTCAGTAGGTTGTCTAAGTCACGCCGCCGCTTGTCCGGCTTTGTGGCGGTTATGTGGATTATATAGGGGCCAGTGACCTGTTGCTTTGTCTGCGCCTTGATCATCCACCCCGCCTCTTCAAGCCAAGCCGTATATTCCGGCGACTTGTACATGCGACCACCCTTGCCAATCTTCCACAGGCGGTTTGTGCTTGGTGCCAATGGTAACTCAAGCCGCACTATCATTTTCTGCCCAATCAAGGAAAAAATGATGCAAGGTAATTTCCTTGTTGGTCGCCTGCACAATGCGCACCATCAAAGCCAATGATGGGTCTTGGATGCCACGCTCAACCCGCGAAATGGAGGATGCGGTTGTGCCTGCCATTTTGGCCAACTCAGATAAAATAATTTTGTTCTTTATACGCCACTGACGTAAGGGGTGATTCTTACTCATTAGGAACTACTCTTGGTCTTTCACGAATAACGGGTAGCGGCACTGCGACATTGGGACGCCCCATCGTTACATTGGCTTGCCCACGGACTTCCTTGTTGCTCCAAGTCCAGCACTCGCCATTTTCGTCTTGAAATACAACCCAAAGCAAGTCATGCTCTGCGCCGTAATCAATCAAAACTTGGGCAAGCCCCTTGCCTTTTGGCGTGATTACCGGAATTGGTGGATTTAACTGTAGCATAAGAACCCCTTGACGACTATTTACATCATGCGTAAATCATCCCCTTGTCGCTGACAACGACAGACAGACGAAATAGACGCATTTTTTACAAAGGACGCAAATGTCAAACAAATACGACATAGATATGCTGAAGCGAACTATTGAGTTGCTTCTTGAAAGATACCCAGAACTGAGGGAAGACGAGGAACTCAAGGAAGACATGCTTGAGGGATCAACAGATTTCCGCGAAACAATGGAAAGGCTGCTACGTAAAACGCAGGATAGCATTTACCTAGCCAAGGCCTGCCAAGATGCTGAACGTGACATCCACAACCGCCGCGCGCGATTTGAGAAACGAGTTGAGTTTGGCCGTGAGTTGATGAAGCGACTCATGGAAGCCGCTGATGTTCGCAAGCTTGAGTTTCCAACGGCTACCCTGTCCCTAATGAATACGCCGCCACAAGTGGTCGTAACCAACGAGGACGAACTGCCGGAAGAATTTTTCCGCATTAAAAAAGAACCCAACAAAACATTGATAAAGCAAGCACTGGAGAAAACAGATGTGCGTGGCGCAACGCTCTCCAACGGTGGCACTTCCATCGTCATCAGGGGAGCCTAAACAAATGAGTGCAAAGATTGCAACAGCCCTTCACAACGTGATGGCCAAGGTCACGTATGTGCAAAAGGGAAGCGAGAATAAATTTCACGGATACAAGTATGTTTCAGAGGGAGACCTTCTTGAAAAGCTGCGTCCGGCTTTGATTGAGGAAGGCCTAATCCTCATTCCATCCGTGGAAATGGTTCGCCCAATGGACGAGCATGGCAACACGGTCGTGGATATGCGCTATGAGATTGTTCACAAAGACGGTGACTTTTGGCCTCACCTGATTCGCATTTCTGGTTGCGGTAATGACCGTGCCAAGAATGGCTCCGTGGGCGACAAGGGAATTTATAAGGCTATCACTGGCGCCAATAAATATTTCCTGTTTAAGCTATTCCAAATTGAAACAGGCGACGATCCTGAGCGGGATACTGCCCCAGTGGCGCAAGAAGCCCCACAGGCAACGCATGCCCATTGGCCTGATTATACCAAAGACCTATATAGCTACATGAAAATTTTCCAGACGGCGATTGAGTTGTGCCGGACGGTTAAAGAAGTTCAGGATTTTTGGAAACAGGAGTTAAAGGAAAACTTCACCAAAATGAATTTGAACAAGGATGACGAAGATTACGAGGCTTTGCGCTTGCTATGTGCAGAACGCGTAAAAGAAATAAACGCTGAGAAGAAAGGAAAGTAAGATGGCTTACGAACAGCGCGACAATAGCGGCTCCCTATTTAAGAACGACTACAAGAAGACATCTGCGCAACCTGATTATACAGGCAATGGCACGTTCAATGGTGTTGAGGGTAAAATCAGTGCGTGGATAAAGGATGGCCAACGAGGCAAGTATATGTCGCTTGCCTTCACGCCAAAGGATGAATTGGGCAATAAAAGTGCATCCGCCCCGGCAACGACTTCCTCACAGAGTAAGACAATGACGAAAGCACCAGTCAAGCGTGAGGTAATTGAGGATGAAATTGACGACGAAATTCCATTCTGAGAAATCCGGCACTGAGTATATTGCCCTAGCCTATCGTACTGATAAGTATGGCCACGTCAGGAAGACAAAACTTGGCCGTGGTTTTACCGGACGCAAGGAAGGGACAATTAATATCAACTTTGAGGCAGCCCCGCTTCCCAATCAAGAAGGCGAATGTTGGGTTACCTTAGTTCCGTACGATCCTGACTTTGGTGAGCAATACGAATGACCAAATTTATATCTGACGACATGATGGAAGAAGCCCTGACGTTTTTAGCGACGCACAGCGCGTTGGGCGCGGAAGCTAGGTCAGATAGGTTCAGAGCGGAACACGCAAGAAAGAGGATCAGGGCCAACCTGATCCTCACCTCTGAAGAAAAAACGTCCGCCATGAAAGAGGCATGGGCGGAGCAACACGAACGCTACGCTGAGGCAGTCAACGACGAGGCTGAGGCAATACGCAACGACGAATACCTACGTGCAGAACGCAATCGCGCTGATGCCGTCATAGAAGCTTGGCGATCTGAGCAAGCTAATCAACGCGCAGGCAATAGTTTTAAATAATGAGTTCTCCATTCATCCCGTATCAAACGAAAGACGATCTTAACAGAGAAAGTCAGTTCATTAACTTCTTGAGCAAGAAGTGGAAGTTTGATTACAAAAAATTAGGTGACTTTAGCGTTTTTGATTTTGAATGCAGCCGCGATGGCAAAACCGTGGCGTTTGTGGAAGTCAAAAATTACTTTGGTTCAGTTTCAAAGTATCCTACATATATCTGCACCGTGCAGGATGTGGATTACGGTCTTAAACTAACTGAAGAAACTGGATTGCCTGCATTTCTTGTTGTTAAATGGCCGGAATGCGTTGGATATCTTCGCTTAACACATAATAACTACTTTAAAAGGAAATCAGGACAAAAAAACAGAAACGACCCAAGAGACTATGACACAATGGTATACCTCATTCCATTGGAGGAATTTAAAATGATTGAGGGATTTGAATATGACTGAAGACATGGGTACTACCGCTCGTGGCTCATTATCAGGCAGGCGAAAGCTTGCCATATGGGAGCGAGAAAAAGGTTGCTGCATGGAATGCGGCGTAAAGTTAATGACTGGCCAATTCATATACGAGCATGTACGTGCTTTGGAACTTGGCGGAACAGATACAGATGATAATATAAGGCTTACATGCAAGCCTTGCGCAAAAGAAAAGACAAAAAAGGATCATAAAATGGCAGCAAAAGCAAAAAGAGTTAAGCAAAACCATCTTGGCTTAAAACAGTCGCGTTCGCCGATGCCATATGGTAAGATGTCCAAATGGAAAAAGAAGATGGATGGCACCATCGTACCGCGTTGAGCGTTATGAAGCTGTCCGCCCCACTTCTTGCTGTATTGCTTACTACAGGGTGTGAAACTGTAAGCAGATCAGCAGAGCCGCCCCTGCACGAGATGATTCGCGCGGCAGCGGTTTCGCACGACATAAGCCCAGAAATTGCGCTTGGTCTAATTGACGTGGAAAGCACGTTTAAACCCACAGCTTCAAAAGATGGCAACTACGGATTGATGCAGGTCCGTGTGGCTACTGCGAAGGCTATGGGCTTTAAAGGAAACTTAACTGAACTGATGGCGCCTGAAAACAATCTTGAATACGGGATGCGTTACCTCCAGTATTGCCAAGACAAGTATCATGACGTGACACTCATGCTTGGCTGCTACAATGGGTCAACATCCAGTAAGAACCGCTACCCACGGCGCGTACTTAAGGCATCTAAGAAGTATTAAGCTGCAAACTGCTTGGCGATGTTAAGAGCCTGCACAATGGCATCGTCAGGCATGCTTAACATGTGTTCAGTGTGATCAGAGTAAAGCTTCCTGTTGCGCAATGTTTCATTGACGAGGGCGTCAGCTTTCTTGTCAATGACAGAACCACCAGTTGCACGTTCAATGCGACCACCTAATGCTTGTCCCTGCTGACCTGAAAAAATATCACTTTGACTCTGACCTTTAAATTCGCCGGATCGTTTTTCGTTTTCTTTTTCTCCGGCAGCCCAATTGTAAAGATAGGCAGCGGCCTTTCCCGTTTCATTAGCTGCTATAACGGCATTAATCACATTATCTGTACTTGGGACGCCATATTCCCCACCAACCATTGTTGCCATACTTTTAGTTGCGGCACCAAAAGCATTTGCTGTAGCTTGAGTTGGAGTACGTAAAAATCTTTCGTAAGCCGTGGCCCAATTTTGAACTGATTGAGACGTAACTGGACGCGACATTACTTCTGAAAAAATTCGTCCCGTACCAACCCCAATAGCAGTTTTAAATGGCGCATAAGCCAAAGCTAATAATTCTGCTGCACCAATTCCTGTTTTCCCTACATTGCCAGTTTCTTTTCCTGAGATGGCATTCAGTCTATCTATTCGTGATGTAATCGTTGCAAAATCATCCAATGCATTACGCATTGCAGGATTCGAAGAATTAGTTCCAAAAAGAACATCTCTACCTTCGTCAGATAATTTGCTATAATTTTTGAAGAAATTTCCAATGTTGGACACGTTGCCAGAATCGCGACTTAATGCATCAATCGCTCCTTGCGAAATTTTATCCCAAACTTCAGGCGGTGTAACTTGTTGAGCAAGTTTCAGACGAGCAATATCGGCGCCTTTTCCCGCACTTGCATAATTCATTAACTTATTAAAAATAGCTTCACCACCATTTACTGTAGTGTTAACACCTGTGACTTTTTCCAATGCTTCGCGATTTGCTGCTATTTTTGTTGCCAAACTATTTGCAGAATTAAAGGCATCAAAAGCATCTTGACCGCCACTGTTTTTAATTGCGGTTTCAAGATCATTTGTTAACGCACCATAAAGCCTACGCAAACTTGGTTGCGCACTTTTCATTACGTCTGTGGGGTTATCAAGTGCATTACCGATAGTGGTCCTAAGGGTTTTAATACCTTTATAAGTTAATCCTTCTGGATTTGTCGCCGCAGCCAAAACTTGTTGAACTGCGGGGTCCCAACCTTCAATATTTGCCGCACCTAACTCATCTTGTATGCTTTGAGCAATGGTCCGTGTTTTAGATAAATCAGTTAATGTCGCTGGATTGGTTATTAAAGAATCAATTGCGTCGTAACCTTTATTTACTAAATCTTTTGATCCTTGACCAATCCAACCTTCCAATGCATTTTTTGCTTCAGCACCCGCACTTGCTCGTGTTTCTCCGCCAGCCAATTCAGTAATTTTTTGGCCTAATTGTTCTGTAGTTGCTTTTGCAGCTTCTTTTAAAGGTGTTCCCACAAAAGGAATTTCTGCCGCAGTACCCGCCGCTGTAATTAAACCGGGACTTTCAGACGCAACAACTTTAGGAACAGACACTCCAAGGCGTTCAGCAGCAGACGCTACATCACTGGCACTTGGAGCCGATGCAGGTAATGTCGCTGACGGTTTAGGAACAAACTGTCCAAAAATACCACCCAATAAACCACCAACGGTTCCGCCACCGATAGCACCATAAATGGCATTTTTACCCTTTTCAGACCAAGTGTCACCCTCGCCTGAACCTTCAATTGCACCTATGGCTGCCGATGGAACTGCGGCTCGCGTCGCATTTGAAACAAACCCCGCGCCACCAACAGGGGCGGGAATAAGTTTATTTATGGGATTGATAGTAGCACCCGCAATATTAGAAAGAGCATATGTCGTTGGGTAGGCTTCATGAACTTCTTTTTGTCTGGCCTTTTCTGCTTCTATTCCTTGCTCATAAGTCTTAGTGGCATTGTTACCAAAATAACTGGGCGCAAGTTTTTCCAAACCCATTTTTATTGCCCCAGAAATTATTTGGCTTGGATGTATATAACTTGTTACCTCGCCATCTTCATCTGCGCTTCCGGCGGCACCAAGAGCCGTAGCTTGAGGTAATTGATTTAATGATAATCCAGCCCCCATCCCGCGCGCAATTGCTTCACTTTCTGTAACTGGTTGCAAAGGCTTGAAAGCAATACCAGTTTTTTCACCGCCCGTTGGGATCGGTGTATTTTCTGTTTTTGGAGTTTGTCTTGGTCCAATAAAAGGAATTCCTACGGTTTCATTAGCCATTTGCACCACCCGCTAATGGATCAACTTTATCAAACGAACCAAGATTGCCGCTTGGGTCTTTTAAATTTTTGTTCCAATACAAATCTTGTCCATTGTATCTATATCTCTGCCCATGAACCAATTGATCAGCTGTCTCTGGAATTTTTTGACCCTCATAAGTAACATGGCGGGCAACCTCCTTTTGGAATGCCCGCATTTTGTTTTCATCAGCATGAGTTAAATCAAAACCAAGCGTTGAAGTGGCAATTTTTCCTTGGTCAGATTGACGCCATTGATTATATTCTTGAGTAAGTTGATCTTGATATTTCAATGCACCAAGAGCGCGAGTTAAAATGTAAGCATTGGCTTCAGGAGTATTGCCAACGCTGGCACCCGATTTTTGCAAGCCAGATAATTCAGAAACAAGAATACGTCCACCAAGGGCTTTTGCACTTTCAAATAATTGAGCGTAGGAATCTTTCATAAATTCTAAATATGCAGTTGGATCAATTTGAGCTGATTTTGGAACTTTAAACCCAAGGTCTTCCATTTTACGGACAAGTTCGTTTCTTTGTGTTGCAAATGCACCAGTTTGAAAATCATGCAAAATATCAAGCATTGAAGAAATACGATTTTCAACATTAACACGAGCAGTATAATTTTTTGCTTCCGCCTGATCGTTGGTTATCATAGATTTATAACCTTCAGCAGTCGCCGCTTGGTTAGCTTTATTTTCAATCCAACCCGGAACAGATTGGAATTGACCATTTAGATATAAACCACCTTGTTCCGTAAGCATTTTACGGTTTGCGTCTGCTTTAGCTTGTTTTTGAGCGGCAATAGTACCATAACCCAACGCAGCATCATTTCGTGCATCAGCTTCCAAAACATCTGGGTCCATTTCGTCCGGTAGACCCCACTTAGATTTTGGTTTCTGTTGATCTGGCTGAGGTTGTGGCGCAGTGGTAGAAGATGGTTGAGGTTGTTCTTTGGTTGTTGCCGTCGTAGAAACAGCGGGCGCCGCAGGAGCAGGTTCAGCTTTTACTGTAGCTGGTGCGCCAGCAACGGCACTTTGATCCGGTGATACCGCGGGGACGGTAGCGGCTGGGGCAGGGGCTTGCCGCAACACCGCATTGGTTGGGGGAGAAACTAAACCGCCAGATATGGGTGCGGATGTGCTTGCAGCACCAACGCCACCGGAACGATTAAACATTCGCGTATTGATGGCGTCAATTTGTGACTGTAAATCGGGAGGGACTTTCCCGCCCGGAACAGTTAAATAAGCTTGAGCGCGTTGCATTAAATTAGCAAGCAAGGTTTGATCTGCATTTTGCAACGCAATATTTGCCTCGATGCCTCTATAACCCAAACCTTTTTCTTCGACCTGTACTTTACGTTCTTCCAATGCCTTTTGGGCAAGTTGATTTTCATAGGCGCGTTGGTTTGCAAGCGCATTATAGTACGTGCCAAGGCCTGCCGTGGCGCCTTCGCCAACGCCAACACCAAAGAATGGCGACTTGCTGCTAAGCATGCCTAATCCGGCGGCTAGGAGGCCCATGCGGGCGTTATCTGACAAAGGTTGGCCTGACACACGTTCAAACAGAGATTGCGGTTGTTGGTTTGCTTGCGCGTCTTGAACTGCGCCGTCGCTTGCATATCCATGACGGCCAACTACGCCCCCAGAAGCAAAACGTCCCATCATGCCAGACATAGCATATTGATCAGGATAATTAGTTGATGGAATTACATCCGCAGGGGCAACCGTCCCAAGGCCAAGATTGCTGCGAATTGCTGCAACATTTGATTTCATGTTGGCACGTTGCTCTGGCGTGGCATTAGCCAATTGTTTAGCCACATCCATCAAGCCACCGTCCTCTTGGGGTTTTGGTGCTTGTGGAATATTTGTTTTACCGCCGGGCTTGTCCGCAAGAAGACCTTGAGAAACGCGCATTACGTCAGCCAAAGTTAATGGCTTTGTTGAGCCGCCTGAAGGTTGATCTGAGTATGGGATTGCACCGTCAGTGGCGTAATGCGCACGGCCAAGACCATCCGCGCCAACTGCGCCGCCCATCCAATCGGGAATTCCACCATGCGCAAAGTGGCCCCGTTGAGCGGCGTGGTTAACTGCCTTTTCGTAGTCAACCATGCGCATGCCCTCTCCGTCCTTGTGGACTGCATCAGGGTGGTGTTTTTCAACTTCCTGCGCACTGAGGCCAAGCATGGTGTGGCCATCATTCTTATAGTTAAACTTGTAAATCTTTTGCCCGTCATACGTCTCGCCAACAGGCTCCATGTTTTCCTTGAGACGCTCATCAGAACCCCAAGGAATAGAAGCCAATGTGGTAAGACCGCCAAGAATCTGCGACCCAATATTTGGTCCCGGCGTAGACGTAAGTGCCGTTCCTCCAGATTGGCCACCGATGCCAAGCAACATATTTCCAAGGAATTGCGTTGTCTGAAATGGATAAGCTTGAGCAGCTTGGAACTGCTGCTGATTCGCAACGTCCTGTGCCTGCTGCACTGCCTGCTGTTGCGCACCCGCGCCAAGCTGTGCCTGCGCACCCTGCAAGCCCGCAGCCTGTGCGCCTGTACCCAATTGACCCAATGTGGAACCTGCTTGCAAAGCACGGGTCTGGTCTGCGTTAAACTGTCCTAATGCTTGGCCGTAACCGCCTTGCAAGACGTTAGCTAATGTCTGTCCGGTCGCAAGGTTTTGCTGACGAGCCAATTCCGCCTGTGCAATTCCCGCACGGTCGCCACCAAAGGCACCCTGACTAATTGCATTGCCCAACAATTGTTGCTGTTGTTGGGCATTGGTTTCGCCCAAGTTAGCCATTGTCTGGGATACAACGTCATTAATATATGGCGACATATACTGATTAAGCTGTTGCTGCCCAAATGGTGTGGCGGCTTGCTGCACGTAACCTGCGCCTGCGCCGTAATATGGCTGTGCTAATCCTGCGGAGGCATTGACATTTTGGATGCCTGCTTCCTGTGTGGGGGTAAGGCCCGCAACCATTTCACCTTGATACTGCTGGAAAGGTGTCGCCGCCACAGACTTTGCCTGATTGGCTAAAAAGTCATAGTTAGCCTGAACCTGCGGTGGAGGCGAGTAGGTAGAAGTGGATGTTGATGTACCCTTAGAACCACACACTGGTCGTCTCCTTAAGCAGTCAATTCAGCCTCTTCAGGCTGTCCGGTCTTTGCCCCGTAAATGAAGAAAGCACCAGCGGGCATGCCAAAGTGTTTTTCATACAACTCTACTTTAGCATTTGTTCTTTGATTTGACAAAACCCCAATCATTAGAGGCAAGTCCAAACCATCAGCCGCCTTCTTGGCAAATTCTATCATTTTATGGACGCGGGAAATAGTTGCATTTCTGTATTCTGGCCGCACAAATACAGACATTTCTTCAAGGAAAGGCGTGTCTGAATACCAGTTTGTGGCTACGCGAAGCAGAATCATTGCCTCTAATTCGTCTTTTTTACCTACAACCCCAATAATACCAAGGTGTTTGTAAAGAAGCGGACGTATCATGTTGCGCACTTTGTCTTCGTTGAGATTGAACATGCCAATCTCTTTGTGAATCAATCGCGCTAAAACCATAATGCCTTCCTCGTCGTCTGGCTGTGCCGTCCTGACAAGTGGCTCTGTTGTGACGCGCTCGTACTTTGGCATGCGCTTGCGGGCGCTTTTGGAAAGACGGATGCGTTGTTTTTTAAATCCTGAGTCCATGTTAATCCTTTTTGGGGCCGGGAAGTTTTTGGAGGGTCTTGATATGCTTCTTGCGTAATTTCATAACATATTGGTCAAGGATGCGGTGGCCCTTGGCAAGGTCGCCATCGCCAAGACCCGCTACCGCTGACGGGCGAACAACGTACTCTCCGCCAGCAGCAACAATAGGCACAGGCTCGCCAACATTTGTAAAATGGGGGTCATGGTATTTCTCTACCCACGCATCAATCGCTTTGAAGCCAGCGAGAGTGTTTCCTTCGCCGATATAAGCCACTTCTTCAGCAGGAATGACATAGGCTCCGGCGGGTACATGCATAGGAAGATGATCTGTGCGACCAGCCACGGGGCTATGGATAGGACCAATATGGATAATATTATTCCTATTTCCATGCGAATTTCCTCCATGTGCTTTTCCTGAACGGGCAATATTCAATGCAGCCGCCACAGCTTGGTCATGCGGATGACCCGCACGGGACATTTCGCTTATGTTCTTGCTGATAGTAGCTTGAGATGAACCGTGCTTGAGTGGCATCACGAATATCCTACTGCAATAATGGAACCTGTGCCGGGCGAAAAATACAGCCCCGTCGCAAATGGAACTTGGATTTGATAAACGCCAAGCGTGTTAGGAACGGCATAAATGCGGCTACCTGATGCGGCAGATGTCGCGTCATAAAGGTAACCCTGCGTGGAACCTGCCACAATAACGCTTACCGTAGCCAACCAGCCTGACGACGATTTAATCACTGAAGCAGTGGAAACTTCCTTGCTGTTATAAAAACCAGCATGGGTATTTATGGCGGTAACATAAGAGTTAATGCCAATAACGCCGTTTTTCTGCGTGGAAAGGATGTCGTCTAAAGATGCGATGGTAGCCTCCTATTAAAATTTGCCGTCTACCTGAAAACGATACTTAACCCCCCCCAAACGCCAGAATGTACCAACGTCTTGCGATGATAGTGAAAATGCCATGAAACGCGCCCTAATCCGGCACGAAATGTATTCCGTGGATTGCGTCATGGGGAATGTTACTGAACTGACCGTGTTAGACGGTGAGCCAGAATAGTAACTGGTTGACGGCGAGGTGGCTGTGTCAGTGGCGTAGTTGGTATAGTAGATGGTTAAGTAAACAGTAGCATTTTGGTTGCCGCTGTACGTACCCCACTTCATGTCCGGCCAAATTTGATCCACAAAAACCAAGTTTTCGCCTTCAGCCAATTGGAAATAACCTGTCTGGAATGACGACAACATGGCCGTGGTTGTTGTTCCACTGGCGGCATCATTGCCCTTTTCATGCTGATAAATATATGTGTCGCTACCCGCGCCAATTGGTGGGCCAAGGACGGATTGGTCAATCCACGCAGTTCTGCCTAGTGTGCCAAAATCCCACTGTTGAGTTTGCACGTTATACTTAACGTAGCTATCGTTTTCAGTGGACGAGGAAGATGGATAATACCACGTAATCTCGTTAAATTGGCTGTTAACGCCACAAGCTACTTTGCTCAAATAATTTTGGTTAATGTTTTGAAAAATCACGTCAAAGATTGGGCATGGTATTGGCTGTGGGCCTGAACCCATGCTCATGAAAAACTGCCTTTGGGACATCCAGTACACAGCGCCATTTAGCTGACCAACGCAATGTCGTGATACCGCTCCGCAATTAGAACCAATCTTATTGAAGCTGTAAACAAACGGCGTTCCAACATATTGCATGGCCCAAAGGTCTAAGTCAGTCCAAAGCAATCCCTGTTGCGGCCCTTGAATACCCGCCACAATCTTAGAACCTGTAGGGATGCGATATGAACCAGCTTGGTTGGTTGACGAAGCTATCCAATTGGTAAAATCGCCAACGTCACACCACCTGACAAGCATAGGGTCTGCCTGTAGGTTAAACGAAGAACCGTAAGCTACAATCTGTCGTTGAGGCATGGCGACAAAAATGCCAGAATTAACGAGCGGGCCACTGCCACCCACAATCTGAGCATTTTGCAACTGCCCGTTAGGATCGTAGTAATAGATTGCGCCACCTGCAGGACATGCAACTAGATACGAACCAAAGTTATCTAAGGTCCAATCTGTCGCAGTGATTGCTGTGCCGGGAACAGACGGTTGAGTTGACCCAACACCAAACCCGCCCGTACCAAATCCGCCAACGCCAAACCCAGTACCCGTGGGTTGGGGGCCGATGGCAATGTAAAAATTGGATTGCACATTGCCGCTATTTATTGCAGTTGGTCCAGCGGAAGATGTTGCCGTATTTGCGGCTGCAAAAGTAAATGAACTTGCGCTTGGAACTGTTAAAATGGTGTACAAACCAAAAAGTGCAATACCCCCAACGGTTGTAGATACACCAACATAAAACGTAGAACCTACGGAATACCCGTGGTTATCAAGGTAACATGTAACCGTAGACTGCCCATTTGTGGTTTGAAAGGCAGGGACGCCAACTAATTTAGCCGTACCCGTGCCAGAGCCAACACCTGTAGCATTGAATATCACACCAACCGTATTGGCTGACGCGCCAATTAAGGTGTAGTCAGTTGTGCCAACAGTTACAATTTGATAGGTATCCCCTACCACAAATGACCCAGCCGTTGTGTTGGTTGACGTGTTGGCTGTTGAGGTTGCAGTACTTGCCGCCGTAATAGAATACGTTGTCCCAGAGGCGGTCAATAATTGATACGGCCCCGATAAAACAATCCCGCCAACAGATACGGGCGTTATATAATCAACGTAATCCAGAACGGATGCAGTAATGTTGGAATCCGTTACGTTAACAACTTTTGAACCAGATGTGGTTGAGAATACTGGAGCCGTGTTGGTTATGCTTGTTTGTGGTGTAATGTTAACAAGGTTATTGCCAGTCAAAACATTAAGAGACGATTCAGCACCAATCCCAAGATGGTTGATGGCATTAAGATCAGCCCAACCCTTAAGTGCGCGAATCGCGGAACCAATAGCTGAATTATAATACGCCACCCAGCCGCCAAGCTTTTGGGCCAATCCAAATCCGTTCCGCTCTGGCAAAAAGCGAATCAATTGCGAAGAAGAATACGCTGCTTCATTTAAGGTTGGGGTGACGTTCGTATCGACACCGGGTTTGAGTTTGATCGTACCAAAGGGCATGATTAACCCCTAGTTGGCGAAGCGGCGGGGGCAGGTGAGTAAGACGACCAAGCAGCAGCCTCATATTTTTTGCGATTCTCCTCAACCAACGCACTGGCTTTCAAAGCCTGATATTGGCTTTCGTAGGTCTGGGCCATTTGTGGGTCGTCGTTAATGCGCCCAAAGTTACGTTGGAAAGCGGAGATGTAAATCATACTTGCCATGATAAACATATCTGGCAGGTACGTTGAAATGTAAGTTGTCGTGTTTGTGGCAGAAAGCGGCGCAGAACGGACAGTGCCAGTTATAATAGTACCGTAGTTACTGTCAGGCGTTGGCCCCACAATCATATATTGGCTAGTATTACCTGTAGTAGCAGTATCGCCCCCATAAACAGCAAAATACTGAGGTACGCCTGTCGTAGAACCTGATCCGTAAACATTCTGTATAAATTCTTTAGTAACTGGCAATAGCGGTGAAGAAACACCGGAATTAACTACTTCAAACGTCTGCGGTACAATAAACTGCGACGTAGGTAAAGTTAACGTATTGTTATTTTGGGTAAATGAATAAGCTGTCGTGCTAATTTGAGTAGAAAGAAAGTCTAAATCACGCTGCATACGCAATTCTGCGTAGCTGATCATTTGGGGCAAAATGATCGTGAAATTGGTATCATTGGACGGAATGACGGCCATTGTGCTAATTTGCTGCACGTAACTTGAGTATGTTAAGGCCATAACTTAATCCTACGATGCCATGTCAAAGGCAGCCTTTTCCACCGCCGCAACTCTATTTGACCAACCTTTGCCAAACGTACCATACGTGGGCAAACTTTGCAAAAAGGCTAGTCTTGCTTCACAGACTCCCGTAGCAACTTCACGAGCGTTAGCCGCTTCACAAGCACTAATTGTGGCTTGGCCGATTTGTCCGTCCGCACCAACACCAAGTACCTGCTGAAGGGTTTTCGCCGCACGGCCTACCCCACTATTAACAGCCATATCAAAAGTGGCATAGTCAATGCCAAGAGGAAGTGAGTCGCCACTGATCTTATCCCAATAATTAGCCTTATACAAAGAAGCCACGTCCTGCGGCCCTAAAGCCCTCATTTCAGCTTCAGTAACATCTCGCTTCACCCAAGATTCCCAAACTTTTTGCGTTACGCCAAGATTTGTACGACCGCCGGGGTCTTTGGGATTATCCGTATACCCACCTTCAGATTTAAGAACGAGGGCTAAACATTGTTCAAAATTACCGTTCACTGTTTGTTCCCCAAAGAAGCCGTAAGCGCATCAGTCTTTTGTTTCGAACCAGCAGAAGAGCCAAAATAAAATCCCATAACGCCAGTCCAAGCAGTTCCAAGCGTCCCAATAAGCATAAGAAGTGCTTCACCACCCGTAGCTGGAAGGCCAAAATGTAAAATGTAGGCAATGATGCCAAAGAACCCGATTGTCACACCAACAGCCAAAACACGAGGAATCCAATCCCGCGTTGCAATCTGCATTTGACGGGCTGAATCACGGTCCTGTTCAGAAATCCGCTCCAGATCAATGTCCAAAGATTTCATTTGAACCTTAAAATCTGCGTCAATCTTTTTGAGAGCGGCTAATTGGTCGCCATTTGGATTAGCCAAAGCCGACATAATGTCGTCCTCTGTTCCATCTTGATGCCCAAATAAAGCACTGGAAATGGCTTTAACTGCCATACCCCCTACAGGACCAAGCAATGCCGTCGCTAATGTTGGCGCAACGGATGAAATTAAAGGACCAAAATTTTTCATTAAATCCATATTAATTCTCCCATACAGAGACGTTCAAGCCTAAATCATTCATTTTTTTAATGAACGAATAGGCATATTGAGCGGCTGATTTCTTAATACCCAATTTATTTGCAAATTCCATTAAAGGAATTTTTTCACCGTTTACATTTAAATAACGTGTATTTGTTTTGTTGTTTTGTTGTGTTTTAGGAGAAGCCCAACGGCAATTTTCTGGGCTATAATTTCCATTTACATCAATACGATCAATGGACATTCCAATTGGTGGCTCCCCCATATCTTCATAAAAATTCTCAAAAATTTTCCACCTATCACAAACTCTAATGCCGCGATCATAATAACGATGTGAATCTTTGTAATTTGGAAGTCCGCGTTCAATCATACCAGCCCAAATTTTATGGATTCTGGTATTTGTCATGCCATGCCGTGCGGAAAATCCTTTCTGGCCTTTAGCTGAAACAGGTTTCCCAGATTCTATAATGTCCATGTTATTTCACCGTCAACATAAGATATAAGCCAATTGCACCAATGCCTAATACCAGAAAACCCACAATACTGCTAACCATAATCAAATCCTTGCGGTTTTCTTCCTGTTCCTTCAAGGCAGCCGCAGCTTGACGGGCAGCTTCCTTCCGCATCTCAATGACTGACCGTTGAATACCTTCCCATGCGGCAGGGCCATACTGCCCCACAAACATATTTTTAACGTCCAACTGCATTTGCTGAGCCTTGGCTTTGGCGGCATAAATCTTAACCGCTTCAGCCTCAAACTCAGCTTGGCTTTGGAATAATTTCTTTTTGCGTGGTGTAGACGCAATAGTAACAATTTGGGCAACCTTACTGAAAAGATTGCCCACTTTTTCTGCAGTTTCCATTACGTCCTGCCCTGCATCGACGGCGGACTTGATGCTATTATAGATTGCAGTCGCGCCAGCGATGAGGGTAAACGGGTCCATACTTAGTCCATATTATTCAGCAGGTGGGTTTTCCGGTGCTGGTTCCGCCGCAACAGGCGCAACGGCGGCAGCTTCAACTTGAGGCTTTGCCTGACCATGTAGGAGATTAATAAGATCAGCAACTTCAGCATAGACGCCAGCACCAAGATGCTTAAGCACAGTGTTAACGTGAGCAACGGTAAGTTTAAGGTCAAGTTCAAGATTATCCATTATATCCTCTTAAAAAGGTGGTTGTTGGGTTTGTGACGTTGTTTCACCTAGTAGGTTAATTTGTGAAGCAATTTGTGCCTCAACGCCGGGCATACTAATGCAACCTGATACCCATGCATAGGCCATTTGTTGCGTAATATTTGCATATGGGACAAATTCTGCGGGATTTGGCGAACCTAAATTGGCAGTGCCGGATGTTGATGCTGTGTGTGTTCCATCCGTACCCGTGCATACCCAGTTAATGGCTGTAACCACATTGGTCAGGCCATCAGAGGATGGGTTTACAATGAATTGGGGAAATTCCCACGTATATTGCATTAGGTGTATTCCCAAATGCGGATCATACCTTGGTAACCATTACCGCCACTCAATGCCCCAGCGCCTGTATATGCGTTGTTGTATGCACCGCCGCCGCCAGCGCCCCATCCGTAACCATATGCCCCACTTGTAATTTGGCCTGTGCTTCTATTTACCCACCCGCCAATATTAATACTATAAGGAGTGTCTACTGATCCACCAATATAAGCATTTACTGGGTTTACTGGGGAAATCGTATAATCCATATTAGACGCAGAACCAGTTGTTCCGGCAGTCCCAGCCCCGCCACTTCCGTAACCACCGCCAGTGCCACCTGAAATAGAATATGTTGTTCCACTAATTGTTATGGAGGTTGTGCCACCTGCCCCACCAGCGCCTGTTCCACCAATCCCCCCTGCACCTATGGCGTAAGTATAGCCAGTGGATGCTGCAACAGTTGCGTATTTAGTGGCAAACACAGAGCCGCCGCCACCGCCACCATATGTAAGACCACCATAATTTCCTGTGGTTCCACCGCCAGCCCCGCCAGCGCCAATCATTTCAATAAGAATATGATTACAACCAGCCGGAGTTGTGTAAGTTCCGCCGCCTGTGCTTGTTAAAACTTGCGGGGCGCGAATTAATGTTCCACCGGATGCCAAGGATGAAGATATCCATGTAGTCCCGTTAGATGTAAGCACGTTACCGCTTGTGCCGGGGTCCACAAATTGAACTGCACTGGTTCCGTTACCAAGAATGACATTATTGGCCGTAAGCGTTGAAGCGCCCGTACCACCGCTTGAAACCGCTAAAACTGACGAAATTAATCCATCATCCGCTTTTTTGACGTTTGTGCCATCGCAATAGACAAGGATGCTATATCCCTGTGGGCAAGAAACCGTAGTTCCAGCTGCTGCATTGCTGCCGTTATTGGAGCCAAACGTGATAGTAAATGCGCCAGATGTGCTATTAGTAACAACCCACATACCCGCTACACTTTGTGGTAAAAGAACGGTCTGGTTAGCGGCTAATGCACCTGTAAGGTTAAACCGCATGGCTTGTGACGTTGAACCCGCTGCAGTTGCGCTTGGTGCCGCAATATTGGTGTAAGTGGTAGACCCACCCGTATTTACGGATACAGATGTAGTATTGCCGTACATCTGATCAAGGATGGTTGCATTATAGTTAAGCGGCTGATCCCACGTTGGCGACGTGCTATTATACGCTGGTTCGTTCAGGGCAAGGTTTGGTGTCGTACTCATGGCTTGTCCGCCTTATTGTCAAGTTTGTCGTAGATACGTTGGAACATATCCTCAATGTGCTTCATTCTCTGGTCCAAATCCACCTTGAGGACATATTCCTTTGGCATATTGGCTTCCAGTTTATTTAAATCACGTTGCAGTTCTTTGACCGCGCCCCATAGTTCACGCAGGAACCATCCCGCCACCGTCAGGATCGCGCCGCCAACTATGTCTATGAGGGTTTGGTAATCAGACATTTTGTCCCGCCAATGCTTGTATTTGTGCGGTTAATGTAGCCAATTGCGCTTGAAGTTCAGCAAGCGTTGGTGAAGATAAATTTGCCGCCGCAACCGATGCCATGTGAGCATCAATAATGACTTGAGCATCTTCATCAGAAATTAAAATGCTTTCTGGGTCCATAGTACCAAGTTCAACCAATTGTTCAAAGGTTTGATCAACGTCAACAAAGGACAAGGTTCCTTTTGGTGTTTTATAATATGCCATTGAATTACCTCAATTCATAAACTGTAGCAGTTGGGGCGCTATAACTTAACGTGTATGTTGAACCAGTTGGAACAATTGTAAATCCATATTGGTTTTGACCGCCACCGCCGTTGGATAATGAAACTGGGGTTGTCGCACCAACAGTAATAGACCCACTTATGCCCCCACCGCCCGTTAAGTTCATTTGAACGGCAATTGGGTTCCCCGTACTATTGGTATATTGGGTTCCACTTGTCCGTGTTACCAACTGCCAAGTTTGCCCACTACCAAGGCCGCCGCCTGTTGCCGTAGAGCGGAAAAATTTACCCGTGCTGTCTACATATACGTTGGCGGCTGTTGCTGATGTACCTGTGTATACTTGTGGAACAACAAGGTTGCCGCTGCCAGATGGCGATGTCGTCGTCCCCACCAGCAGATTGCCGGAGGAGTCGATGCGGGCGCGTTCTGCGTTATTTGTTCCGTTTGCAGTCCAAAACTGCATTGAATTATTTGAATGATCGTAGCGTATAAGTCCGGTATTTGCATCGGTACCATCAACGGTAAAACCTATGCGGTTAATATCAGACGCACCGCCTTTAAGCGCAATTCCTCCGCCAGCTCCATTTACTGTAAGTTGGTAATATGAAGTAAAAGGACTACTCGTCCCAATACCTACGTTGCCGGAGGAGTCGATACGCATACGTTCTGTGTTATTCGTATAGAACGTCAGAGGGCCGCTAATGGGAACATTTAATCTTGTTTCATTTGTATCGCGAAACGCAGATAATCTGAATTGGTAATTAGACGCGTTATATAATTCTAATCCCATTTCAACACCCGCGCCATTCGCGGCGGATATGTTGTTAATGCGTTCACCAACAAAACCAGAAACAGAATTACTAATTTCAAGTTTTTGGTTTGGCGAAGTCGTCCCAATACCTACGTTGCCGGAGGAGTCGATACGCATACGTTCTGTGTTGTTGGTGGCAAAAACTACAGGCGCTGATAAAGTATTTACCAAAGCTATTGCGTCTGTTCCGCCGATAGCAGTGGAGTTGCTATGCCCGTTCAATCCTAAGTAAGCGGCTGTACTAGAATAATCGCTCCCTAATTGTAAATAAGTAATATTGGAAGAGCCTGCATTGTAGTTATAAATTCTGGCACCAAAACTTGAATTAACAGTACCCCAAATATCTAACTTTTGCCCCGGCGAACTTGTCCCAATACCCAGATTGCCTGACGTATCAAGCGTCATTGCTTGGGTGAAAGTGATTGCGTTACCAGCGGTGCCAGAAGGGGCGTTTTGCCAAATATGTTGTCCAGCATTTTGGTAATAACGAGTTGCATAATCTGAAGTCAAATAGGTGTAGTTACCTGAAGCGTTTATGTATTGATTAGTCGATAGCGCAGTTAAGTTTGCATTGCTGCGCGTTTCTAAAGCACCGCTTTGACCTGCTTGTATTACTTTACTAAAACTGTACCAAGAACTTGGCGAAACACCTAAACCAAGATTGCCTGACGTATCCAACTGCATTTTTTGTGCGCCGTTCGTGTAGAACGATAGCGGCAAATACGTACCCGTGCCGTTAATACCGGACACCAACTGAACGTCCGTGGAGCCGTTCGTCGCAATCAAAATCTTGGATGCGTTGGTAGGATCAGCGGCATTGGTTGCTTGCCAAGAAGCAGCCGTGGATGTGCCGTTAGGCAGAGCATAAATGCCCGTTGTGCTGTTGGTCGTGCTTGTTTGGAAAGCCAAACGGTTTGTGATGGTTGCGTTGGTAAAATCACCAAGAATACGCGCACCAGTTCCAGTAAACGTCTCGTTACCGCTATTGCTAATGCTGCCCGTCGTCAAAGCCGTAACGGTAGGCGAATTAGACCATGCAGGAGCAACACCAACGCCGCCGGACACAAGAACTGATCCGGTAGCAACGTCAGCCAATTTGGACAGCGTTGTGGAGGCAGAAGCGTACAGAAGATCGCCCACTGTGTAGGACGTGATGTTTGTGCCGCCAGAGGCCACAGGAACTACGCCGCCAAGAGTTGCAAGCGTAACCGTTGTCCAAGATGGAGCGGCAGATGCGCCACCAGACGTTAAGAATTGACCGGACGTGCCGTATGTAGCGCCGCCAATGCCTAACTGACCCGCAGGGCCAAAACGGAAGGCTTCAGTCGCAGAGTTGCCGCCTGTAGCAGTCGTAAAGATAGACGCGTATGTTCCTTGCGCCGTATCCGTGAAGTTTTCAGCAGCAGTAATCGCAAGATAACCTGTAGATGCTGTAGCAAATCCAGTCGCGCCATAACCACGGGCAGTAAACTGCGCTAAGAAGTCGCCTGATTGCGATGCCGTTGGAGAAACCGCCGTACCACGGGCTGATCGTGCCGTATATGCACCGTAAGCCCCCGTACCATAAGCATCTTGCGTAATACGGGTGTTTGCGGCGTTTGCGCCAACAATATACAAATCAGTACCAGCAGGAAGTGAACCTGTTGGCGTGGTCGTTTGCGTATTGGAAACAACCGTCAACTGCGTCTGTGGTGTGGCGGTGTTGATGCCCAAGCGATTATTGGTGTTATCCCAGAAGAACTTGGCATTGTTCTGGCTGTAAACGCCGGATGCACCCGCAAATACGACAGAGCCAGTGGTAAATGCCGTTGAAGTACCCGTGCCGCCGTAGCCAACACCAATGGTTGAGCCGTTCCAAACACCCGCAGTAATCGCGCCGCTTGTGCCAATTGTCATGGCATCCGTTGCGCCGTTATTTACCACAAAGTGAATGGCATTATTTGTCGTCGTACCGATAGCAAGGTCAGCGGATGTCGCATCAAGATAAACAGTATTAGGCGCGTTAAATGCGCCCGATCCTGCAAATGTTGAAGAATTCATCCCCAATTCGCCAAAATACGTTGATGACGTACCAAGGTTGTTGGAAACAATGAAATTTGTGGATGCCACGTTGCCAGAGTTGGTGTTTTGAAGCACCATTTCGTTGTAGGTGTTTACGCTATTGGTATAAGACGCAAAGATATTCGTATCGCTATAGCCAAGCGTACCGTAACTATAAGCACCCGCAGATAATGCGCTGGCAAGCGAACCGTTGGCCGTCACATAGGTAAATGCACCCGTGGAAGGCGTTGTTGCGCCCACCGTGCCATTGATACCGCTGACCCAAGAGGCAGTCGTGCCATTGGATGTCAGGATTTGTGTATTTGTACCAATGCCCAAGCGGGTTGCACTGTTTGTGCCGTTCCCAATAATCAAGTCGCCAGTTGTGGTAATTGGCGAAAGCGCATTGAATGCAGCGGATGCAGTCGTCTGGCCCGTGCCGCCAAACGAAATGCCAACCGTGCTAAGGCCGATGGTATTACCAGTCTTGGTGATTGGGGCAGTAACAGTAATGTTACCAGACGAAGATGTTTGCACCCACACAAGAGCCGTAGAACCAACCGTAATTGTGCCAGTGGTGTTCATAACCCATGAGGTTGAACCGTTTGATGTACCGCTATTAACAAATGCCGCAGCACCCGTTTCAATATAATTTGGACCAGTACCAACTGTGTTAAAGTCAGTAGAACGGGTTAAAACCCAGTTTGTAGAGCCAGAACCTTGGTTAGTGACAACATAAATACCATTTTGCAGACCGCTTGATTGGTTCTTAACCATAACACGGGTGGCATTGGTAACGTCTGTGGCGGTGAAGGTATAACCATCAATCGTCAACGCAGCCTGTGTGCCAGCGTTTGTAATTGTAGCGCCAACGCCAGACGTTCCGTTATTGTATGTTACCGTTCCAAGGTCCGATAATGTTGCATAACTAACTGAAGCATGGAATGTCGTGTTGCTGACTGAGGCAACCTGACCATCAACATATTGTTTGGTGGACAACTGCAATGCGGCAGTTGGGTCTTGCGTTACCGTAACAGTTGTCAAACCAGACAGTGTGGTTGCTGTAGCACCCAGTGATATAGATGTCGTTCCAAGCGTAATAGAAGAATTGGTTAACCCGGCGTTAGGAATGGTGGCCGATGCCGTAACCGCGCCCGTGCCGTTACCAAATAGATAGCCACTGAGAGTAGACGCACCCGTGCCGCCATTGGCGACAGGAAGAATGCCAGTCACACCAGTTGTGAGCGGCAAGCTAGTAGCGTTAGTCAAAATAGCCGCAGATGGCGTACCAAGGGCTGGCGTAATAAGTGTTGGCGAATTTGACAACACTACGGAACCAGTACCCGTGGATGTCGTTGTTCCCGTACCGCCAGATGCTACAGGCAATGTGCCAGTGGTAAGCACAGACGTGGAAGTTGCATATAAAGCGCCGCCAGAAGTGAACGACGTAAGGCCCGTACCACCATTGGCCGTGCCAAGCGTACCCGTTACATGAGTAGAAAGACCAATTTTACCCCAAGACGGAGCAACACCGACCCCTCCAGAAATAAGAGCATTGCCAGTAGCCACGTCATTAAGACGGGCCAAGGTGGAAGATGACGAAGCATAAAGAATGTCACCCGTCGTATACGATCCATAGCCTGTGCCGCCCTGCGTTTCAGATAATGGCGTGGTCAGGCCAGAAAGGGATGTGATATCGCTATTTTCGCCGGAAGCCGCCGCACCAAGGTTAGTACGCGCAGCCGATGCCGATGTAGCGCCCGTACCGCCGTAAGCAACCGCGATAGGCGTACCTTGCCATGTGCCGGAAGAAATTGTGCTGAAATTGGTCGTGCCAGTGGCAGTAAGATTGGTAAACGTACCCGCCGCCGCAGTAGTCCCGCCAATCGTGGTTTGGTTGATTGTGCCGCCCGTAATAGCAACAGCATTAGCGTTCTGCGTTGCCATCGTTCCAAGGCCAGTAATTTGGCTTGTTGGAATCAAAATATTTACGCGAGAAGCAGAGGTTATTTGGCCCTGTGCATTAATTGTGATTTGCGGAACGGCTGTTGCGGTGCCATAGGTTCCAGAGGTAACGCCCGTTACATCAATTAAAATTGTACCAGATGTCGTTAGTGGGTTTGTGCTTAACGTGGTCAATCCCGTCCCAGCGGTAAGGGAAGAAATTGTACCCGCACCAATTAATGAGCGGACTTGCGCAGCAGTTAAGTCTTGCGGTTGAGCAGAACCCGCCGTGTTGTTGCCTTTAATTGTATAGGCAGCCATTTGGGCAAGATAATCATTGGTAACGCCGTTATTGTTAAGGCCAATTGTTCCGGTAGTTGTAATAGTCCCGCCAGAAAGCGGCGATTGAGCCGTAACAGATGTTACCGTGCCGCCATTAGCATTAAGGTTAGCAATCTGCTGCGCTGTAGCGCGGTAAGATGTACCGTTTTGAACTACCTGAAGTTGAGACGACCCACTAAGGCTCGTGACTGACGGCAGATTTGGGATAGTTACGTTGCTCATGCCAGCGGCCCTGTCTGAGGTATCTGCGAATAATTGTACGGCACACCAACTATAGCAGTTTTAACCAGTGTTGTAGACCCCAAGATACTACCAGAAGCTACGTTTTGAGCAACTGTGTAGGTAAATTGCGTCGCTGTGTTTACGGTTACGCTATAGAAGCCATCAGTCGCGGCTCCCTTAGTTGTGCCTTGGACTGAAATTTGGTCGTTTGTATTAAGCCCTGTGGAAGCAGAGCATGTTACCGTAATGATTGTCCCGCCATTTGCGGTCATAGAAACGACCGGAAGCGTTACGCCATAGGTTACAGTGTTCTGCAACGGCATAATGGCGGCTTGCGTCAATCCTACAGGCGCACCAATTGGCTGGCTTGTTACATTGTTACCATTTTCATCAACTAGGAATGTTGGATTTGTAACTTGCAAGCCAGTCGTTGGGTCTGTCGTAGCGTTCAACGACGTAACGGTATAATCCGTCTCATCCGCAGCATACGGCTCCGTGCGGGGGTTCATAACTGGAACCGGATCAGCCGGAAGCACAATAGCGCGAAGCTGGTTTTGCGGAATATCAGTGCAAGGTTTGCAAACAAGGATGCGTTTATTGATTAAGGACGCGCCACCCCAGTCAAATTGCCAAGCTAAATCAACGTGGTTGTACCACATGCCACATCGGTCACATACGGCCAGAGCCTGTGGGTTTTTTGATGATACTCTTGCGCGGCCAACTTGTGAGGCATAACCCATTTACGCCTCCTTAATTGCGCCAGTAGCCGGAGACCTGAGGCGACACATACATCTGCACATACTCAACGTCCTGTTGAGCAGCTATTGCATACGACTCATCTGCTTCAGCTTTAAGCATTTGAACTAATGCAGGGTTCCATATACGGGCTAAACGATACGCCAAGCCATTAGCAAAAGCTTCCAACCAACGATACGGAATATCAACCGTTTGTCCGCCCGTAAAGTTGCTATCCTGAATTTGTGTCACTGCGTAATATGATAATGTAGACGGCCCGTTAGATGTGTTTGGGACAGGCCAGACAGTCAATGTTGGGCTAATAAGACGATCAAACCAGTATATCGTGGTGAAGCCTTGTTGCGTCTTATTGGGATAAGAAGCGTATTCTGTACGGCTAACTGGAAGAATAATGCGGTCTATGTTTTGTCCGCTATTGTTAGTCGTGACATACGCATCCAAAACCATGACTACATTTGGATCAACGCTATACGTGGAAGTTCCCGTGACAAGATTAACCGTCACAAGTTCAACTTTCCAAAGATTAACGCCTTGGTTGGCCCAGCGAGACAACATTAAGTTAGTCGCCATACGAGCCGATTCCATATGCTCTTGAGTAAGGGCAGTTGCCCTTACTCCTGCTGTGTTGAAAGCATAAATTGTAAGTTCGCCTAAGCTTGGGGAGAAAGCATATGTATTGCTCGTGGTCATAACGACTCCTAATTAGAAGTTCGTGTTAGTAGCATCAGCAATAAGATAACCACCTGCGAAGATTGAACCAACAAATGGACCGCCTGTATTGGACTTCATTTGGAACTGGATATCCGTTCCGCCGGGGTGTCCCACGGGGACCGTATATGGAATGTTAAAGATTTGCACAAATGGTGACTGCGACAGCAATGTCGTGTTGCCATTCAAAGTGTAATTGTATCCGTTTTCTTGGGTTGTGCTGGCAAGATTGAATTTATTATATTCAGCAAAAATCATGTAGTTGCTGGACGTAAATCCGATACTTGCGTTGCCTTGAACATATGACAGATAAAACGTGTAACCTTTTGGCACGGTGTAAAGCGACATCTGCGTCTGACCAACACCTGCGTTGATCTGGGCATAAAGAACAGTAGCAATCTTACCCGTAATAATACCCGCATTAACGCCATTCGTTATAAACATGCCATTAATACGGAAAAACGAATTGGTTGTCGTCGCAGTGCCTGAACCGTTTAAAGTGACGGCTTCAGAAAGCAAATTGTAGTTTGCATCCAAACCGTTGACCTGAACAATCAAACCAGCATCAGTTGCGCCAGACGCGCTGAGAAGAACAACAACACCAGCAGTTCCCGGATAGGCATATGCGCCGCCAGATTGCGTTAAGCCTTCCCACAATGGGCCAAGAGCAGTACCCGCAACCTGTGTGCTGTAACCAAAAATTTCTACGGGCTGGTGGTTGGTAATTAATCCACGGCCTACCTGCAATTCAAATGGCTCATGCTTGCCGTTCTTAGTAATTGAATCCCAGATAACGCCGGATTGAGAAATCGTAGCCATAATTACTTACCTTTTTTCCGTGCCGCAGCGGCGTTGTCGACGAGATTTGGCCAAGGTCTACCCGCAGCCCTTGCCCTAGCTTTAGCACTTTGTTCCTGCTTATGCGACAAGTGCTTTGTGTGATGGTCTTTGGGCAGTTTAGTTTCCCAAAATGGCTTATCAGACATTAGCAACCCCACTTACGGAGTGATTTATTAATGCGGCTATCTGGATCAGCAGCTTTAGCTGAGCCAGTCATTTTACGGCGCATTCCGGTCATTCTGCTACAAAAATTGTCATGACGAGGATTATCTTTATCCTTCGTTGGCGCCTTGAGATTATGGCCTTCTGCTCGTGCAGAAGCGCGTCCCTTGGCGTTTAATCCGCCGGACGGTGACTTGCCTTCAGAACGTGTCCATGCTGCGGTCATATGGCACCCATGAGAAAGTGAGGGGGCTTTTTACACCCCCTCGCTTATATTAATCGTGTTCAGGCTCGTAAGACTTGTGAGCCTTTGGCTCAGTTCCCTTAGCAGCCGTGGAAAGTGGGTGCATGTTTGCACCAATCTCGCCACCATGCTTGCGGGCCTTACGATCTGCACGATGCTTAGCATGTTCACCATGCATTGCATGCTCTGGGTGAACGTGACCACCACGCTTGCGCTTTGCGCGATGCTCAGCCTTAGGATGCTCGTGATGATGCTCCTTGTGCTTTGCATTGTGATGGGCAACATGGCCACCATGCTTGCGCTTGGTGCGACCGCCATGCTTGCGTTCTTGTGCTTCGTGTTCAGTTGGCGAATTTGCGCCAGCGTACACGTCTTTCACAGCAGCATCAGCGTACATTTCGCCGTGCGTACCGTCTTCTGACTTATGGACCTTCTTCATGGCCTATTCCCTTAGAAGTTGTAGTACTGGGTAAGACCAAACAAGCCAGTTGCAGACTGGACATTGTAGGCCTGAGGTATCTGGCGGAACACATACTTGTTCGTGCCAGTAGACGGCGTGAGATTGACGCCCGACGCATTCGCAAGGTCAATCGTGCCACGGACATCGCCCGTTGTGGCGGACGGTGTAGTACGGTCAGCAGGTAAGAACCCGTTTGCAGCAAAGCCCGTGTTAACCGCTGGTGCAGTCTGAGAGTTACCAGAGTTAACAACAACTTCTGCTGAGGTATCTGAACGGATTGGCAAGCCAACAATTGCAGTCGTACCAACAGAGTAAGCGTGGGTCGTATCAGCCGTGCCGCCGGAAAGCACCACAGACTTGATATACTTAAACGCCTTCTTGCCGTTTACTGCGTTACCCGCTGAAATCGTGATGGCTTCAGACATTGGATATCCGTAGACATCGTAGCCGTTAACCGTCGCGGTTGCATAAGTGGCGCTGGCTGCTGCAGTAACGCTTACTGCACGGCCAACCATTGCCATTGGGTTCCAAAGCCAAATTGATGGCGTCTGGATGTTTGTTGGGATTGCGCAAGATTGCACGTTTGGATAGGCCAAAGTAACCGTACCAGACGTGAATGTTACGTTCTGACTTAGCTGATAAGTACCAGTCTGTCCGTTACCAACCGTTGATGAAGTTCCTGTCGTCGTAATCTGAGAACCGATATAGACGCCAGAAGTTGCACCAAGGGTTCCGCCTGTCACCGTCGTAGAAGAGGACAGAAGAACCATTCCCGGACCAATTGGCATGCCACTGTTTGCCGTAACAGTCAGGATACCGTTCGTTGCTGAAGCGGTAACTGAAGCATAGGCATCAAGTGCCAAAACCGTGTCCGTGGCGCCCGTATCTGACCGGGTAAAGTTGGACGAATAGTAGACGCCAGTAGTAGCGGAGTTAGTCGTAACAAGCGAAAGAGTCGCGCTTGTTGGATTTGCAGAGGCAACAATTGCTGCCGCTGCGTTTGTGTATGGGACACCCGTGAACGAAACAATGTCACTAAAGCCATACCAGCCAAAGTCTTGAGCGGACTGCGCTTCACCCGGAAGGTAGGTGAATGGAAAACGCGGATCAAGGATGCCGCCCCCCGCATAAAATAGCGAGGAGCCTAAGTCAGGGTTGTAGTCCGATGGTTGCGATGGGTTTTGCCCAAATACAATCAGTGGACCGGAGAATGCTGTATCAGCCATAGTGCCTTCTCCTTACGAGGTTGGGAACGAGCCGTAGATCGCGCGCCAGTTGTAGTAACCAAACGAGTAACGCTCGTAGCCCTTAACAAGCAAGTTGTCAGTGACAAAATCGACTTGCATGTCTGTTTCGAACTTAATGCGTTCCATATACGCCAAACCATCAATGTTGGTGAGGAGGAACCAAGCGTAAGCTGAGGTCAAGAAGTCGTTGACCATATAGCCTTCGCTGAGACCACCTGCCGTCATCATGATCGCGTTGACGTCGTTGTCCGCAGTACCCGGACGCAATTCAGTCTTCGTGAGACGGATTGCAACTGGTTCCAACTGTGGAGGAACGATTAGTTTGCGGCCACGGGCAAAGATTTTCAAGCCAGCCTGATCTTTGAAGTTCGTGCGGACTGCAATCATTGCATTCAGCAAGGTGGCTTCGTTCAAGTCAACCTGAGTCGTTGGCGTGTTAGCAACCGTACCACCGTCAATAGGATGCGCCGTGGAGCAGAGTGCTACACCGTCACCGCCAACTGCTGCGTTGTACGTCGTTGCCGTGTTGAGGATGTTCGCGCCATAGATTTCCTTAGTCTGCTGGAAAGATTCCACGAGGCCAAGGTTGGATGGCATGAACTGGGTCTTGTAGAGGTTATCGTCAATCGCCTTGCGGGTGATTGCGTAACCCAGAGCAATTTCCGTATGCTCTTGGTTCCAGACGAAGCGTTCGCCAGCGTTAGAATCAAAAGCGGTCTGGCCGCCTTCAGTCTTAAGCTGTGCGAGGCCAAGGTAACGCATTTCTGCCGTGCGTTCCAAAGCCATTTTGGATTCATGCTTCGTGAAGATTTTGTCGTACTGAGATGAAATCATCTCGTACTTGCCTTCTACCCCGCGTAGGCCGGGAAGGAGAAGGTCACGGATCTGTGAGAGATTAACAGCCATAGTACCTTACTCCTTAGCTGATGCCAGTTGGGCCAGCGCCGTTGCTGCGTAGCCATTCGTTGTTGAAGCCAACAATGACGTTGCAGTACTGCGAGGTTGGATCGCCGCCGTTTTGAACACCAACTTGGTAATCAATGACGACGAATGGGAAGGTTGCAGTCGTCGCAAGCGACGAAAGATATGCACCGGAACGACCCGTGGACGTGTTGCCCGTACCAATGGAGAACTGGGCATATTGGCCCTGAACGCCAGAAGTTTGCGTGGAAAGCGTACCCGTGATTGGGAACGACGACGTGCTGGTCTGGACGATGAAACGAGCGTTTGGATCATCAATGACGTAAGCTTCTACGTCGCCAGTTGCACCGGAGCCGGGCCAATAGCTGGACCAGACCGTGCGGCCAAGAGATGTGTTGAGGTATTTGCAACCAACAAAAATACCCGCGAGGGTCGTTGAGCCGGGCGAAGCCTGAACAATGTAACCGTTGGCGCTGCTTACCGCTGGCATTACTGGATCGCCAGTGTAGATAGCACCTGAACTCGACGCAATACGGCGTACGGATTGAGCGAACGTAGGCGCACCACCCGCACCACCCTGATACT
>Ga0208388_1000030_pt1 | contig 45162 bp, 63 predicted proteins | sample CryBogCBH18Jul07_FD_185511 | JGI IMG/M metagenome (GOLD analysis project Ga0208388, IMG submission 185511) | Freshwater microbial communities from Crystal Bog, Wisconsin, USA - CBH18Jul07 (SPAdes) (version 2) | ecosystem: Environmental > Aquatic > Freshwater > Lake | place: Crystal Bog...
TTGCTGGACGATTTTCTTCTTGTCATTGGATTTGATCGCATGGGTCAGGGAAGCATCAGCCTTGTCAACAGAGGCAATAGCAGGAGCAAGATCCACGGGAGCTGCTACTGGCGCATGGGAGCATCCAACTAGCAACAACATTGCAATTACTGCAATGATGTGTGTGGTTTTCATTTGCGATTGCGATTCTTATGGTCTGCCCAGATGTCGTAGATCAGCTTGGCAAAAGAGGCAACCCCCACAAAGATACCGATAATAAGAGACAATACGCGAAGTTCAAGATCCAGAGCGGGATCTAAGGAGATTGTGGCGGCGGCAATCGGGGCTGTAAATCCGATTGCTCCAGTAGCGGCGGTATCAATGTGCGGAGCCATAATCGTTTATGCGGCTGGTTTTGGGTAAAGAGCAAGTAAAACCGCAGAAATGGCATCGTTGCCAGAATTTACATTCAAAAATTGTCGCATTCTTGCATCTACATCGGCATCGGTAAATTGACCAGCTTGATCGTATGACGGGGTAGTATTTTTGTTCCAAAGAGTCAAATGTTGCCCCGTTGGTTTAATCGTTGCAGTAGCAGACTGACGGGCGTTGTCATAAACAACAAACCAATCAATTTGAGTAAAAGTGATTGGCTTAAATTCCTTCCCATTGTACGGAGGAGGCGTAATCGTAATTGGTGAAGATAGTATAATCATAATTTTAGAATTTAATAAACCAAGGGAATCTCAGCAAGCGTGAAATAAATCCACCACTTCCACCGCTTGATGGAACATTAAAAGCAATAGCTCCTGCAAAAAAGTTAAGAGCATTAGATGTTGCGCTTTGGGAATGGAAAGTCAGCGTACCTTGAACAGCAAATTGAGGAGTAAAAAAGTTAATAAAATATGAGTTTCCAACGATTGCGCTATCATAAATATCTGCGTTTCCATTTACAAAAACATAATTTAACGATGAATTATTTCTCATTGTTAGGTTTTGGTTAAATGTCACACCAAGATAGCTACCATAGCTATTGTCCAACATTACAACATTTCCGTAAAGTGCCATAGTCGTTTTATTTTATCCGTCTGCTTGGAAGGATGTGTTATCGTGCATGGTAAGGGCTTCTGATACAGTTATATCAAAATCCGAAGCCAAATTTATTGATCCATATCCATATGCATCAATACTTGTTACCGAAAAATTATAGGGATATGTGCTGGCGTATTGAAATCCCGTTCCATAAACATAACATACTGTAGATGGATCTGGAAGAACTTGAGAACCAACTGAATTAATTGGCCTTGTAGTAAAAGTATCATCTGCCCACCAATTATTCAAATCATCTACTACTCCGTAGCTTCCAGCTCCAGATACTTGATCATTAAAATACTGTGGAGATGCGGCGGGCCCACCAATATAACTTACAGTTCCAGCAACAGTTCCTCCGATTGGGTATTGTGCATTGCCGCCATCATAATACACATAAGCATTTCCTCCGATATACCCAAAAGCCCTAGAAGAATCACGCATTGTAACATTTCCATCAATTACAGAAGTTGATGTCAGTTGTGAAGAATCATGCATACTTACCCCATCCGTAGAATGTCCAGCCATTGCAGAATTTCCCTGCATATTAACAACACCGCTTGATTGAAGCGTTAATCCATAAGCAAAATCAGCAGACCAAAATGTAGCACGAAGGCAAAAACATTGATTGGAACCTTGTGTGTTTTGTGTAACTTGGTTGTAAAGATTAACAGGGGTGCTAGATGTTGGAAGAGAAGTTGCCTGAATTGTAAAATTGGGATCTTGCCACCAATTTAGAAGGTTTCCCCAATCTCCATCATTTTGTGCATTATTATAGTAAAGACCTAAATAAAATGGATAAGTATTGCCACTTCCCCCGTTATAAAGATCATTAATTTCAGTTGGAGTTAAAGCGCGATTCCAAGCTCCTATTTCATCAAGTTGAACCGCGGAAGATCCACCAACATAACCTCCATCGCTACAAGCAAATAAACCAAATATAGCGGTAAAATTACTAGAGTTACTACCTGTTCCAACTTCACTTCCATTAAGATATATTTTAATCTCTGCACCACTTCTAGTACAACTAATCATATACCAACTATCAAAAGTTGGACTAAAAGTATATGAAGCTATATATCCAACATTTGCAATTCCGGCATATAATCTGTTAAAACTTAAATTAAGATCAAATCCTCCATATGTTGCTCCAGAAAATTGCTGAACATCAAGTGGAGCTCCAATTGGAATTGCTGCCCAATAATTAATAGAGAAGTCACCAGAAAAATCTAAAGAATTTGTGGTTCTATAATAACCAGATCCATTTCCAACCGCATCTCCTGCAATAATACCAGATCCCAAAGACGGATCAGGAGAGCCATTTACGATAAGATTGTTTCCATTACTGGTAGAATCCAGTAATGAAACCCCACCAGAACCATTATTATTAAGGTTCCAGTAAGCTAAAATGTTATCTGTAAGAGCCATTAGCTACGGACAATGGATGTGATGTTATTGCTTCCATCGTAAGAGATGGTAAGCGTTTTTAGAACCTGATCTCCATTTTTGATGACCACGGTTCCCGGTTTGTCCGCCGCAACATAATTGGAAAAAACGTAATCGTATCCAACGCCACTCACGGCATCAAGAATCTTGGCAAGCTCAACATTTTCTTGATCCATCGTGTTAGCGACGGCGGGTTGATAAATAGTTGGGTAGCTCATAATTATTCCTCCTCGCCTCCTTCGGCGTATTGTTCTCCAGTGTCTTCCATTTCGGCAGATCCCTTCTTGTCCTCCATAGCGGCGAGCTGTTCCTTCACGGCCTGTTTCGCTCCCTTTGGCTTCTCTTCCTTGTCGGACTTACCGCCAATTGGAGTCTTGTCCTCTCCAATGGCTAGGATGTGGATCTGATCTCCGTCAATCTTGAAGGAGGCAATGTCGCTAAACTCTGCGCCGTCCTTCACTCCAGATGGCACATTGTAATCTTTGGGGATGGAAAAAGAAGGCATATTGATTGTTTAGGTTATGGCTACATTTTAGTCAAGAGCTATTTCTGAATTGGCGGGGATGGTGGAATAGGTGGAACTTTGGGGCGACTTTGTGTGTTCATAATTTAGTTGTATGTATCTGATGCCAAAACCAGCATTTTAACGCTATTCCCATCAGAGCAAATTGAAATTTCTTGCCATTGTGCATTGATATAATTGCCTTGCTGGGAACCAGATGCAATTGTTGGGACTGGAATATACACAGTATATTGAGTTCCAAGTGAATCTGGCATTCCTATTTGAAAATATGGTGAAATCGTGTCTCCACCAAAAGCCATTTCTAATAACTGGCCCTGCCCTTGTAGATTATCCGTTATTTGTAAATATGTTGGATGAACATCAATTTGATTATTAAGAGAATCAGATGCGACAAGCCCATGTTCATCAATACCCATTGAAATTGTTTCACCTATTGTGTCTGTTTCATTTAGTGAATACGATTCAAATATAGATGAAGTTATATTAGATGAAATAGTGCCCTCATTGGGGGATACTTTTTGAATAAAAAAAGAATCTTTTCCAAAAGAGCTAGATAATGTTTCTGGATGTAGAGTTCCTCCAATACTATCATTGAATGAAAGGCTAGATAATCCAAAAGAACTAGATAAAGTTTCTGGATTTAAAGTTCCATTAAGAGTATCCTTAAGTTGAAAGCCATCAATACCGCAAGATGCATTTTTGGTATTTCCAGCTAAAGAATCAGAAAAATTAAATACAGAAGAATTGTAATTTCCAACTATTGTTTCATTTGATTTTTCATCTTTAATAACAATACCTGTGCCAGTAATGTCAACTGTAAGTGTGTCGGTATCATTCTTTGTATAAGAGTGAATATTGCTTGCACTTATTCCAGATTCAATAGTTGAGCCATTTATAGTATCATTAAAATTAATTTTTTGTGCTAAATATGAACCACTGGTTATTGAAACTGAATGATTGCCGCTATCTCCAGATGCTAATGTTGAATTAAATAACAACCCATCATTCAATAAATTTGAAAAACTATGTGAATAATTATAGTTATCATTGAATGTAGATGACTCAATTTTTAGGCCAGTTAATCCATAATCAGCATTTAAAGTAGATGCTGTTCCGCCAGGGCCAGATAAAGATGAATTATGAAGATTAAGTTTATCTATATTTAATTTTGTTTCATTTCCAAATCCTGCCGAAATAACCAATTCATTTCCAGTTAATGATGTATTCGGACCATATGTGCTTGGTAAAAATGTCAGGGCATTTTGTTTAAGTCCTATGTCTCCATATCCTCCATTTTGAAAAATAACTCCCGATGGTTGCGCCCAATTATACGGAATGCTAGGATCTCCTTTCGGTCCTTGCGGCCCTGCTGGTCCAGCATTTCCTTGAACCCCTTGCATGCCTTGCGGCCCTTGTGGTCCAGTAGATCCAATAGCACCAGATGCACCAGCAGTTCCAGAAGCTCCAGTTGCGCCAGTTGCCCCCGTTACTCCAATAGGTCCAGTAGCTCCTGTCACACCTGCAGGTCCAGTCGCTCCAGTAGGCCCAACGGCTCCAGTAGATCCAGTCGCGCCAACTACGCCAGAAGCTCCAGTTGCTCCTATATCACCAGTAGTTCCAGTCGCACCCGTCACTCCAATCGGACCTGTTGCCCCTGTTACCCCTGTAGGTCCAGTAGCCCCCGTCACCCCTCTAGGACCTGTAGCTCCAACTGAACCAGTTGCTCCAGTTGATCCAACAGGGCCAGTTGCGCCAGTTGCTCCTGTTGGACCAGTAGGGCCTGTTTCCCCTATTGGACCAGTAGATCCAACGGGGCCAACAATAGGTCCAGCATTTTGCCATGACGATCCATCCCAAACATAAGCATCACCAATAGATTGAACAATATAAACATCGCCCTCTGTGTTTCCAAGGGCAGGAAGATCAACCACATTTGCAACAATCCCTTTAATGTTAATCCCTGTTCCTGTTGCTCCAGTAGGACCAGTCGCCCCTATAGGCCCTGTAGATCCAGTAACTCCAACGGGGCCAGTTGCTCCTGTTGCACCAATGGGTCCTGTAGGACCAGTAGATCCAACTACACCAGTAGCACCTGTAGGCCCAATAAGGCCAGTAGATCCAACGGCTCCAGTTGGTCCTGTTGATCCGATTGGTCCTGTTGCGCCAACCACACCAGTTGGTCCTCTGGGTCCTTGTAATCCAGAAGCACCAGTAGCTCCAGATGCGCCAGTAACACCAGTTGCTCCACTAGCACCAATCAATCCAGATGGGCCAGTAGCCCCGCTAGGACCTTGCAATCCACTTGCGCCTGTGGGACCAGTAGCCCCAGAAGGCCCTTGTGGTCCAACAATTCCTTGAGGTCCAGCAGGACCTTGAACGCCTTGGATTCCACTTACTCCACTAGCACCACTGGCACCAGTTGAGCCAGTAGCTCCTGTAAGTCCAATCGGTCCAGTTGCTCCAGTAGGGCCAGTAACTCCAGTAGCTCCAGTTGGGCCTCCTGCGGGACCAGCAGGACCCGTAGCTCCTGTAGCACCAGATGGACCAGTAGGACCACCAGCTGGACCAGCAGGACCTTGTGGTCCAGTAGCACCTGTATCTCCTTTTGGTCCAGTTGCGCCTGTAGCTCCTGTGGCTCCTGTGTCTCCTGTAGTTCCAACTCCAGTAGGGCCTGTGGCTCCCGTCACCCCTGTGGAACCAGTAAATCCGCGAAGCCCTTGTGGTCCTGTCGCTCCAGATGCGCCTGTTGCGCCTGTAGCTCCCGTTGCGCCTGTAGGACCACCAGCAGGTCCAGCAGGACCAGTTGCACCAGTAGCACCTGTAGGTCCTCCAGCAGGACCTGTGGCTCCTGTTACTCCTATTGGTCCAGTAGGTCCTTGAGGACCAGTCGATCCAGCGGGACCAACAGGACCTTGCACACCTTGCGCCCCTTGAAGAAATTGCGTTACTTTTGACGAAGACAAGCTAGTTGTCCCATCTGGATTAACTGAAATAACAACATTATTGCTCATTGAGAAATGTAATCGCTTGCGTAAAGATTTCCTTCCATCACCCGAATCTGTGTTCCATTGGTCCAAGATACCAACACATCATATCGGTGAAAGTTTTCACCAGAGGTGGTTGGGATATTTAAGGTGGTCGAGGCATTCATCGCAAGCTGAAGATAACCATCAGCCGCATTTAAAATTGTAGGCTCAAAAGAAGCAATTAGATTCCCTTCAGAGAAATCCCTTACTTGAGCAACAATCGTAGCTCCAGTTAAATTAATGGCATTAGGAGGGGTGTTTCCATCATTCAAGGTAACAACCAAAAGATAATCAGAGTTCCTTTCAATGTTAATAGGAAATGAAGCGGCAGACATATTTTCAATAAACACTATTTGCAATAATCCAGTCAACAGAAAAGCCCCTCCAGATTTCTCCAGAGGGGCTTTCTTTGAATACCTATCTATTAGGAATAGGAGCAACCGGCGAAGCTCAGATCATACGGGCAACGCTTGTGGATCACAGCGCGACCAAGATACGGAGCAATCGGGTGGGAGCCAGACTGGAAGATTGCCAGCCAGCGACCGATCTTGCCGAGGGGGTTGTTCACAGCATCACGGATGTTGAGCCAGAAGAACTGCCCACTGTAGTAGTAGGGATAGTCATCAAACGGCGCACCGGGGATGTTGGGGCCAACCTGCTGAACGCTCTCCTCATACACATCGGGGTGGAAGATGTACGAGACCTCGTAGGGGGCGACATTGTAGGCGGGGTTAACCTCCCAAGTGTAGCCATTCGAGGTGGCAGACTGGATGTAGGGATAAACCTGCTGCCAGTTGTTGCCGCTGAACGTGAAGCGGGGAAGCTCCAGATCAATCATGTGGTAGAATCCAGCGAAGGAACGCTCGACACCAAGAGGAGCAATAAGCTCGCTAGGGGTGGCATAGCGGATGTCTTGACGCAGATCAGCGTTGTTACGGAGCAGATCGCGGCTCGTCTCAGGACTGGTGATCAGACCGAGGACGGGAACGCCATTCTCCTTACCAAGCGCATTGTGACCAGCACCATCGCGGATAAGCTGAACACGCAGAACATCAAGGAGATCCTGCGAGAGCTTGGCCGTAGGAGCGGGGATCGCATTGCCAGTCGCGCTGTTATACAAAGCGTTAGGCACGGTGGTTCCGTTGATGGCGGCAGACTGATAGACAGTCTGGCTCACATCTCCAGCGACCAGCTTGCCAGCGATACGGAGGAACTCCGAGCGGCGGCGGTTGTCAAGAACCGTCTTGGTCAGCTGGGTAAGCTGATGAACGGTCTTGCCGACCTGAGCCTCAATCTGGAACGCAGTCTTCAGATCGTCCAAGCAGATGCAAGGAGTCTGATAGCTCTGGGTCTGAAGCTGCCAAGTGCGGAGGGTCTGACCAAACGCAAGGTTGTTAGGAGTAGGATTGCAACCCGCAACGTTGTTGGGGCTACCAAGTCCCGACGAGGTGGAGACGTTCGACCAGGTGTTTTCGAAGTTACCCGAAAGAACGCGCTCAACCGTAACTTCCGTCAGGGTCGTGCCCATTCCGAGGGGGAACTTACCAACGCGAACGAGGCGACCCCAAGGGCCGTCAACAGAGTAACGCTCGTAAATATCCACATTGAACCTGTTTGTCTCACGTTCAAAAATGTCATTTACCGTAGAGCATGAAATTGTGCTAGACATAATTATTAAATTGATTAGTGTTTATGAATCTATCGTCGTGATAAATTCGTTGGCGAAGGCGGCGAAACTTCAATACGCCAGTTTTATTTAGGGTGCGACTCCCAATACGCAATCCAACGCCTACAACAAAACTAATTAACTCGTCAAGGGAAATTTTCTATAAAGCCAATCTAAGTTATCTCTATCAGGGTTAGGCTCATACCACCCTTTGCCATTATAGATGTTAGAGATGCTATAAAAGAACTCCTCATACATGGCAGCAACTTTCTCTAGCGAGAAATTCTCTGCCCATTTACGGCAATTCATTGGATTAATTTTCTCGATATTCTTTGCCGCCCAAGTGATATGCTCAAATGTGCGGCAACGATAGCCGGTAATCCCATGAAGATTTAGCTCCCCAAAGCAAGCCCAGTCAGTAGAAATAATGGGCGTTCCTGATAGCATGGCCTCAATCTGTGTGCCTCCAAATGGCTCTCCGTAGGTGGTGAGAACGAATTGCGCCTTGGCATTCGCCATAAGCTCGCGCCTCTTATCTACTCCAGCATATCCGCAATACTCCACATGATCTGGAATCTTATCATATCCCATATCCAGAATGTTGCCCTGTCCTGCAATCTTCAGCTTTGCACCAATAGCCTCCGTTGCTTGAATAGCAATGTCCACTCCCTTGTGCGATCCAATTCTTCCTAAACAAAGGAAGTAATCTTCTTTTGACTCGTTGTAGGTGAAGTCCTCCAGATCAAAGTAATTAGGGATTACGGCATCATACCAAGAGAAATGCCCCGGTCTATTGACTGCTTGCATTCCGTAATACGCCGCCATAAGAGACTGGCTTTCAAAGACGCGATAGGGGGCGAATATGCCACCGCTGTAGCCGATCCCTGGCTCCACGATAAGCATATCTGGATGGGCATCTGCGATTGCCTTGTGTCCCCATCCCCAGAAACATAGCAAGAAATCGCCTTTTTCTTTACGCTTGCCTATCTCATCTATACAATTTTTGTAGAAATATTTATACGCTACGTCTTCTAGGTCGTACTTAAAGTTCTGTGTCTTCCAATCGTAATCTCCATAGGCTTCCTTGAGGATGGCATCATTGGTCACCCCCACGTTCTCATCGCAATCCACTTCGCTTTGATCGTGTCCGTAATGGATGATCTCATGCCCACGGGCCTTCATCATCTTGCAGAACTTCACCACCTTCTGCGTGAAGGCACAGGCTACATAGTCTTTATTGGAGATTGTGTGCGGAATCCCCAGAGCGTGAAATCTAAACTTCAAGGTATGATTTGAGGCGGGTTAGGTTTTCTGTGGTAATGAGAGGCGCGGTAAGTCGGATTAGTCTCCATCCCATGAAAGCGGCTTCTAGGTATTTCTCTGCGTCTTTAAGGAATCCTCCTCCTCGTGCGTGACGGCCTCCCCAAGCCCCTCCTTCGATTTCAATGAGCGTCTTTGTTGGCTCGTGAGCGTAATCAGCCCTCCACTTCCTCACAGGATGGAACCGATATTCCATCAGCAACGGCTGGCCGCCTATGCTTGCCCAGAGAAGGTCGAACTTTCTTTCCAAGCTGCTTGGAACCCTTGGTTTTTTTGATCCACCCATGTTGGACGAGGGCTTGCTTGACTTTGCGCTTGAGGCCGGGATTGGACTCTGCGGAGGCAAGGATTGAATAGAACCGCTCAACGACGATGGCTTGTTGATCTTGCGGGGCTTCTTCAGATTGTATTTGCGGTTTTTCTTCATTGGAAATTGGGGCTGGAGAAGGCTGTTCAAATGAGGCAGCGATCTCTGTCGCACCCGTCCGTAGCTCTCCTACGACTCTAGTTCCCTCTCCAGCAAGACCATCGTTTAGCAATACGCCTCGCTTGTCTGGATGATAAATTACTGCACCGGCCTTCACAAAGGAAGGATCAACATTATTTTTTCTCCATTGATGCGGTTGATCGCCGGTTCCCCGCCAGTCGTGCTGAATGAGATTAGTGCGGTGCATCTTGGGAAGAATATCTGATGCCGCCCAAATGTCCCAGGCAAACTCTTCAGTCCCATTGCTACAATTGAAAATGCGTGGGGCAGTAATGGCTAGGTTCCAATCATAAACGGCAACGCCACTCATGTGATCAATTCCATTTTGAATGTCGCTACTGGAAAGTTCTACAAAGTCTCCCATGAAAGGCTTTCCGCAAGACCTATACTCTGCCTCAATCTGATCAAGCCACCCTTCGCATAAGGGAATGGCATCGGGTTCCATGAACAGGAATGGCTGGCGAGTGGTGAGGATGGAATGCCAGCAGATATTTTGGAAAGCTCGATTGCAACTCACGGGCCATCCTTTCTCTGCATGACCAGAGGGAACGACATGCACCTTACGGAAGCAGTTCTCTAGAGGAAGCCTGATCTTGTCTGTGGTAGCCCCGTGGCAGGGTGATAGGATAATCTCATGGTTGAGATAAGGGCCGAGTTGCTTGACCCTGTTTGCCCAGCGAACCATGAGAGGCTGGTCGCCTTGATGATAAGAGATTGCTACAATCATTTTCTATTGCGGTCTTTGTATCGCAACAAAAAGCAATGTGTCAATGAAGAATTATGTCCAAGCAAGAGTAAGTCCGACAACATAATAAGTTGTGGGACATGGCCCTGATACTTGCTGAACTTGCCAAGATCCAGTTATTTGTTTTGGTGTTGAAGTGCAACTTAAAACGCCAGAATCAATAAGAAGTGAATAACCACAAGTTCCATAAGCATAATTACCACTTAGTCCAATAATGTATGAAATGTGTGGGGCTATTCTAAAACCTATTCCAAAATTAGAATCATATGCGTAATAAACATCATATGCAATACCTGTGCATGAACGATCATCTGAAACTGCCGTTATTGTTCCATTTGCAGTAAAAACGCCATCTGGCGTGGAAAGCTCAATATAAACAGAAGTGCTTCCAGAAATATCTGAAAGCCCGCAATCCACGCATCCGCACGGGCTTCCACCAGTGCAATTAGAATCACCGCAACTTGGTAGATAGATAGCCATATTTAATAAGGTTGTCCATTTGCCCAAACATCTAAACTTTTAGTAACGCCATCTACGCAAACTTGCAGGGTAACAATAGTTGGCTTTCTGGATGGAATTACATTATTAAAAGAATGTGATTTATTTTGTCCAGCGGCAACAGCGCCATTAAATTGAAAAGACACGCCGCCTGATAAGGCATTAGGGTCAAGTTGTGGTGCAGATATTTGAGGATAGTATTCCATTAAATTAATTTAACCCAAAGTTCCCTTGATTGATAAATTCCGCTTCTCCAGTATTTTGATTCCCAAGAAATCTTAACATATGTTCCAATTAGGCCCAAATAATCAGTTGCGCTTAATGGAGAGGTAGCGGGAAATGAAATGTTTTCACATCCCTGTAATGATGTTCCGCAAAAATAACACGGATTAGTTGCCCATGTCGGGGTAATTGCATCACAGATTACGCCGCCAAAATCAAAATTAACAAATATGCCAGTATACGCCATTTGAAGAAGAACCGGCGAAAACAAATCTGTATCTGCTGGCGTTGGTGGGCCATAAGTATAACTTGTAATTGTTTTAAATGTTGTTTGCCTATTTTGGGATGACCTTGTGTTTGGCCTTACAATAATTCTAAAATCACTTGTTCCTCCGCAAGACAAATCTACTGATGCAACATCAAGACTAAAAACAAGCGTGGGGCTTGTATAAGTTCCAGTATGATATTCAGTAATTGCTGGAGGGAGACTTGAGTAAGATACAGTGGTCCGTTGCGTTTGATACGGATTTATTAATTCATCTCGCAATGAAAGCAATCCTTCATTTGGATAAGTGCCACTTGTTCCAGCGGGGATGATTTGCTTTTTAATTTCAAGATTACGTTGAAAAACATCATCATACTGATAGCCAGTTAATACAGATGGACTTACATACTCAACTGATGTGAGTTTGGATTTTGCACTATCAATAGGAGTAATTTCCTTTTTGATTGTATTTTGATTTACAGAAATATGTGATCCGTAAGAAACAATACTTTCTGAAGCAGAAGCCACTCCAAATTCACCAAGGACTTCTCCCCCCAACGATGTTGGGCCGCTAGAAGTTGTGGTTCGCTTTCTGCTCTTGGTGGCAGTTATTGCCTCAACACTTGACTGAAGAACGCTTGTGGTTAGAGCATCTGGAGCCGTTCCAGCAGGAACAATAAGGTCTGAAGAAGATGTGTCGCCAAGAAGCCCTGCTTTGTTTTCAGAACTTGTCAACGTGGCGTAGCTTGCAACCGTGTTATATGTTTTGGTGCTTTTAACAGAATCAACCGGCTCTACTGATGTTTGAGTAACCAAATACCCATCTGCATTCGGGGCCGTTCCAGCCGCCACGGTCTGCTTGGTTATGGTCTCAATATCTCCACGGGAATCAAGCTGTTGACCCGTAAGGACAGGGCCAGGGATGCTCTCATACACCCTTTGCACAGCCACATAACGGGAACGCAGAGGATTATCATCAGGCAACTCCACCATTTTTTGCTGTGCAATAATCTGAGTGCCGCCAAACACAGGATCAACCGATCCTAGCGTGGTGGAAGAATACTGACTACGAGGCACAATATATGTGCGAGAAGTGATGGGAAAGTCAGGATTGTTTGCGCTGTAATCTAGCCCGTAGTTCCAAGGGTCTTGAGATGCCAAAGTTCGATCATTGGCGTAGGTGTTATAGACAAACTCGCCGTCTGGCGTGGGAGCTTGATAAACGAGATATAGTGTGGATGGCCACTTGTTTGCGTCCCTACCGGTGTAGGTTACAGAACCATCTAGCGGCTGAGGATTGTAGTTGCCTTTCTCAATGCTCTCTTTAACGACAAGGATGATATGCCCATCCTTGGTGTAGTAATTGGGAACTACAGGCGTAGGATATTGAGCCACTCCCACCTCTAGGGGAGGATGTGGGAAGGCTGGTTGCTTGGGCTGTTTAGAGGTTGCCATAAGATTAGATCCTATTTGTTTTTTTTGCGTTTGGCAATCTCATATGCTTCTGTATCTGGTTTTGCCGTTGAGAAAAATGTGTTGATTAGTTTCTTTTTTTCTTCTGGTCGAAGTGTTGTAGAACCAACAATCTTTCTGGCAACAACATCAGCAACAGCATCTTGCTCTTTTGCAGTTGCAACTCTCCAAACCCTGACAGCTTCATCCGCTGTTTTCAACATTTGGAATTTTTGAACCGCCTTGTCCGGGTATTTAATATATCTGCCAATCGTTTTTTTATCTGCCTCTGTAAGGATGCCATCATTGAATCCTTGCTGATAAAGATCCCTTGCTGACTGAACGTTTCCTTTAGACAAAGCATCTCGTATTTGGCGACGATAAGTAAAACGCTGATCTTGCTCTGGCGTGAATTGAACGGCTTCTCCAAATGAGTTTGCAAGTTTAATCGCTTCAGATGGCGATTCTTTATATCCAACTGCCCCCATAACTGGTTTCTCTAAAGCCCCTTCAATTTCTCCAACCACTTGAGGCGCACCAACTGCTTTGGAAATCAACCCAATGTTTTCTTTAGATGATCGTTCTTCAGAGGGATATGGTATTCCTCCAACGTCTTTCATTGCCCATTCAACACCTTTTCCAGCTACACCATAAAGCAATGGGTTTAGTTGCTTTAAAGCTATACGAAAGTTTTCTGCATACTGACCAATCCCTTCAATCTTTCTTGCTTCATATCGTTGTGAATATCCCGTGCGAAGGTCAAATCGCTTTCCAGTAAGAGTCTCTTGACCTAATCCAACGGCAGGGCCAATCCAAGGGTGCATCTTGGTTGTAAGAAACCCATTTGCCATGTCTCGCTCAATATCACGAATATCTTTCCCGCTTCTAGTCCCATCAATAGCAGAATCAATTCCAAATTGACGAAGCCCTCGGCGAAGACCAGTAAGGGCAAACACATCAAATGTACGGCGTTTTCCATCCTCCGTATCGTAATTTGGCCCAAAATCAATAGCTCCAATAGGAGTTCCCTGGCGACCGAATGGGGTTCCAGTAGTAAACATATTTGTGATTGCTGGGATGAGCGTGGCAAAAGCCAATCCGCTTATTTGAGAAGCCCTTGCCGCAATCGCTCCCTTTAAATTGTCTGTGTGAAACCCAGGATCTCCAGTAATCATCTTTCGTGCATACCGATTCATTGCTCGACCAGCAACAATAAATGGTGAGAATCCCGTATCTCTGGCAAGAGTTTCCCAACGACCCATCAATCTGCGATTGTAGTTTCCAACTTGATTTATGAAATCGCGTCTAGCAGATTCGGTATCAACTGCTCCATATCGCTTGATAAGTTCATCATAACGACGATTAAGAATGATACGAGTTGCAGTATCAACATCATGGAGAAGCTGATGAGTCCCAAGAAAACGCTGAATGCCCTCTGCTGGATAAAATGGACGCAACGCTCCGATCTTTGCAAGATATGCCTTCTCGTCTATTGTACGCTGGCTCTTAGAAGAAACTTCTTTAGCTACATCTGCTATCTCTTTAACTGATTGAGCTTGTCCCAAGAAAGGAATTTTAGCAGTTAAATCAGCCCAAGCAGAATCTCGACCAAGTGCATTTCTTGTTATGTTTTGAAGATTTTTTAAGTGAGCAGTTGCATCTGCAACACCTAATATTTGAATACCAGTAAATGCTTTAGCTAGAGGATTCTGTTGTGGCCTTGAATCAACATCCAATATTTTTTTAACAGAATCTTCTAATCCCTTCTGCACATACAGACTTTGTTCAACAACACGAGTAATTCCTGTCTTGGGATCTGTTTCTGGGAATTTAATTGGAAGCCTTACAACTTCTTTTCCACCAATCATAGCTGGTGCTTCCTCCCCTGCGGAAACAATCTTCCCAACTCCTTTATCTTCTAGTGCTTTATAGAATCGAATTTTTGTAACTTCATTCCACCTAGATGCAAGTGAGTTTGTAAGAATAGCAACTGGATCTGTGGAGTAATCTCCAAGGAAAGAAGCCTTCTGCATGAATTTATCGCGCTTTACATTTGGGTTGCGATAATTGGAAACAGATGCTTGGGGCATTGGTTTATCTAAGTCTCCATAGGAAGTCATCTTCTCTTCTTCGGTTTTAGAAAGAAGATTCAACCTAGCTCCAAATTTCCAGCCTCGTCCCTCACGCTCTGTAGCTGGATCAACATTCTTTAGCTCGTTGTAAAGCGAATCCATATCTGGAACTACATGGCGTTTCCATCGTTCAATGTTGCCTTGAATTTCTGGAGAGGCATTATCAATCTCTTGCTTGTATTGCTCAATAGGATGAGCTTCTTCAATGTCACGTCCTCGTTGAGATAGAGAATCAATCTTGTTTTGAATTGCTTTTGTGGGACGGCCTTCTGATTGTGCCTGAGCCTTCTCTGCTTCAAGATCATTAACTTGTTTAATAATATCTTCGTAGCCACCAACAATATCGTCTTTAACAAGAATATCCATAGTGGGACGCATCTTCTCAATATCTTTGGTTTCTCCAAAAACCCTTCCAATAAGTTCCTCTACATGAACTGGAACATAAATGCGAGCAGAGGCGTGTTGATTTGCTTCATCTTCAACTCCAGCCTTGCGTAAATCTTTGATGTTCTTTCCGCGATATTTAATAGCATCACCGATCTCTTCAACCTTGCTCTTAACTGAATCAATTAAGAAATTAGCTTGCGCTGTTCCTTTTGGCGTAATTCCCAACGCTTCAGCGTCAGGACGAGTCATCTGATTCTTTTGCAATACTTCTTCTGTTGGTTCTGGTATTGCTTCTTGAACTGCGGCTTTGGGATCTTGAGCAAACTTCTGTGGAGACACGCGCTTTTCTCCTAGATGGTTATATTCATCCATCCGCATCTCATTGCTATGTGCTTTATCCCCATGAACAAACTTATCCACTAAAGCCTGTCCAGATTGCTTGGCAATCTTTCCTGCCGCCTCACGGGTAGTTACTTGAGTAGTTCCATCTGGTAGCGTTACCTTAAATCCAAACTCGCTTGTGTTGCGAGATGCTGGATCTTGCTTGGATGCAATCTCTGCATCCATTTTCTCTTGCCATGCCTTTGTTTCCTCTGGAGTTTCACGAGGTGTATCACGAGCGGCTTGCATCGCATCAAGATGAGATGAGCCTTCGTAAACTTTACCATCCTCTGCAAGATATGCGGCAGAGGCAACTCTCGCTCCCTCTGGGACTGCTACTTCTTCTTTACCTTCACCTTCCCTCTGTGGAGTTCCTTCTTCAGCTTTGACTTTTGCTTCTCCGACAGGGGCGACCCCTTTGAGAGTAGGTAGCCCACTTGTTTCTTTGACTTGCTCTTCACTGGGTATGGTTGGTTGTGCTTCAGCGGGTTTTAATTCGTTAAGACGCTGATTGTATTTTTGATTATAAAGTTCTGCGGCTTTAGGGCCAGATGGAATCTCGCCAGAGCTTACAGCCTTGCTCATTTCCGATCCTGCATATTTATGAGCTTGATATTCATTCTCTGCTCTCTGTGCCGCCTCAATAGGATCAATGCCTTGCGCTACATCTGAATGAACTTTTTGGTAGTCAATAAGAGAAATTTTTTCGTCTCCACGGAGTTTTTGTAATTCAGCAACTCCTTTTTCATATTCTACTTTAGGAGCCATTGTTGGAGGTTCTTTGCCTCCAGGTAAAACACCAGGCGTAGGAACCATTTCTTGTTTTGCTTCAACGGGAGCTTCAGCGGTTGGTTCTACAGCAGGGGCTTCTCCAGCACCCGATACAGGAGGTTGGGCTTCCTCTTTTGGCAAAGATGGAGCCGCCTCCTCTGGGGCTAAAGGGGGTGCTTCAGTAGTTGGTTCTAAATTTTTAATTTGCTCTTCAAGGTGAGTAGTCAACACTTCTCTATTCCTTGCCACATCTAAATCAGTTCCCTCTTCCTGTGCAATGATTTCCTTACCCCTATTAAGAGCTTCCGTGGCAGATTTAGGATCATCATTTTCAATGTAAGTCTTTGCTTCCTCAAAAGCATCATGTGCTGAAGGGTTGGGGTCTTTTGAAGCATTCCTAACAATATCAGAAGTTGCTTGCCTTGCATCAGCCATAGCCGCCGCTTTAGCTGTTTCTGGAAGCCCTTCCTCTTCTAGTTTTGCAATTCCTAAACCATGTGCCGCACCGCCAATTAGTCCAGAAAGCAATACGCTCTTTCCCGTGATAGGATCAACCTCCCCCTCATCACCAGTAATGTGCTTCAATACAGTCTCTACCCCATATCGGATTGGCTCAAATGCCGCACCAGTAGCTACGCCAGCACCAAATGTTTTAGCGGCGGCTCCAACTCCTTCACTAATTGCTTGTTGACCTAGTTTGGTCAACCCTGCCGCCCCCATGCCAACCATGGGCAATATCTGACCAGCAGTAGCGTATTCTGGATATGCTTGCTGAGATTCTTCTATTGTTTTCTTAATTCCCAATGCCCTTTCAACTGCCTCACGAGCTTTTCTCGTGCCATAAGATCCAGCAGTAAATAAACCAGCTTCAGTAGCAATGGCTCCTAGTCCAGCAGTAGGAACTCCAAGGGCCGCCGCAACTGGTGATCCTATAACTGCCGTTCCTAGTCCACCAAGGAAATCTATAGCACCTTCTGCAAAACTTCCTAGTCCAGCTAAAGTTTTGCTTGGCTTGGAGGAGGGTCGAACTCCACCAGCTTTTACTTCCTCTTTGTTCCTCGCAGGGACTTGGCCTTCCATGCCTTGCCCTGCTTGCGGCCCTTGGATTCCTCCTTGGGCATCTTTTGTTTGTCCTTCATTGGTTAGACGGGTTTGGTCATTGCGTTCACGCTGGCCTTGGTCTTGGGGACGCAACTGCACATCGGCTTGTACGTTGGCTTGAGATCCGACAGACGGCTCTTGTTGGTCGGATACTCGTCGTGCATTGCCTTCTTGGTCGGCTTGTGGCTGATTCCTGATTTGATCTTCATTTGCTTGTTCACCTCCTTTTTTTGATAAAATGTTTTTTATTGCAGAAGAGATTTGCTCTTTTGACATTCCATCGGGAAATTGAACATCCCCCAAATTGGGAACAGAAACAACTGATGGCATGACTATTGAGGTTTAAGTTCTCCTGTTGATGGATCGTAAATATATCTTGTTGGTTCAGTTGTAGCTTCTGGTGTAGGGGATGGCAAGGGTGTTGGTGTTGACTTTGCGGTTTCAGATATTTTTGTTAACTGTTCCATTGGAGAAAGTTTTTTTTCTTTTGGCCTTGAGTAAGTAACTTGACCACTGGCAGATATTCCACTCGGAACAAGTCCAATATCGGATGCCATTTCAACTCTCTGCTCCTGACCGATGGGTGGTGTTTTTACAAACTTTGCCACAGGGCGACCATATTCATCATACTCGGCATACTTAACCCTTCCTTCTGGAGCCTCTGTAGCCTCATATGTCTGTTGTGCCTTCTGTTGCATCTGTTGTGCAATCATTGGGAGATGCTCGTTATATCCTTTTTGGAAATCGTAATTGCCATTCTCATCCACAGGAAATTGAGACATATCAGCTTCAATACCATATTTGGTTTTTGCTTCATGTTGAATACCGCCAATGATGTCTTTAATCTCGCCAGTCTTTGATTTCCAAGCATCATTAAGAGCCTGACGAGTATCGCGGTTTGCCATTAAGCGATGGAACTCTTGGCTAGACCTAACATCATTAAGCATTGCCATAGCATCTTTATGAATTGGGTCAATCTCATTAATGGTTCCAACAACTTTATCAAGATCATCAAGTCTTTGATTATATTGATCTTCACGGGCTTGTTTGCGAGATTCGTATGCTTCTTGGCGGCGAGTTTGAAGCTCAAGGCGAGCTTGTTCCCGATTTGCTCGTTCTTGTGCCAAACGCTCGCTTTCCACGGCCCTTTGTTCCCTGCTTTGAGCATATTGCTCCTCAAGGGCCTCTCTCCGCTTTTTATCCTGCCAGTCAATCATTTCCATGATGCCTTTGCCTTGAGCATATGAGGCGGCATATCCAGTAGGGGCATAAGTAGTTTCTCCGCGAGAGCTTGGGACTCTAAACATCATTGCGGCAGATTGTGATCCTGTAGCCATATTATGTTTGTTGTTGTTTAGATTTTTTTAATTCGGCTTCCGTTAAACCTTTTGTAAAAGCTCTAGAAGATGATGTGCTAGATTGACTTGCTGGATAAGATTGAACATAACCATGCTCACCAAAAATTGTTTTACCTTTAGTTGGCATTCCTTGATATGCCTGACCATACAAATTTGTCTTATCTGAATATGCTTGTTGAATTGATTTATTTAATGCAGTTTGTTTAATAGCAGCATTTTTTATTTGGTAAGTATTGTCAACTCCTTGATCTTGTGGCGACCAAACTCCCGTCTCTGGATCAAACCCAGCCGCCTCTCTTCCTGCTTTAATTTCAGCAACTACATTTGCCCCTTGCTGTAATTTTGATTGAAGGAATGCGGCCCTATTTGCCTTTGATTGTTCTGATTCTTGTGGGCCAGCTTCTCCTGTTTCAGAAACTCCTTTTTGTTTTGCTTGCCAATCAGGGGCAATTTTACCAACAGAAGCACCACTAATAGGATCATACTGCATCCTTCCTGACAATCCAATAATGTTTCCTCGGATGTCGCGTTCAACCCTATTGTAAGGAGTAAGATCAAGTCCGCTTGTTTTACCACTACCCGTCTCTGGTTCAACAAAGGAACGAAGAATAGCTTTGCCGCCTTTCATTAAATCCATCACGGCATCGTGAGCGTCTTGGATGTAGTTAGACTGCTTTTTGCTGGCTTGAGCCGTGTTTTGTGGAGTAGTCACAACTCCCTGCTGGGCAGTTGAAGACATATCCCCAAACATAGAGGAAAGATAATCTTGCCCCTCAGATTCAGTCCATCCAGCTTTTGTAAAATCATCCGTGGTCGGAGCAATCATTGCTGACTGAAGCATGGAGGAAAAACCAGTTGGGTATTTGAAGAGGTCAGCCATAATTAGACTAGGTTCTGCATGATGCTGGGGGCGAATGCCTTGGTTTGAATTTGAATCTGAGCCAACTCGCCATCCTCAAAGCTAGCCGTCTCATCATTGAGGCATTTAAAAGCATAGTCCCAATAGACTTGCGCCCTTTCTAGCTCATTGATGTTCTCGTAATTGAAGGCTTGCATCCCATACCGATAAGCATTTCGATTGGAAGGAATGAGCAAATCATTGGAATTAACCAGCGGCACATACCCTCTCCGCACAATGCAATACATGGTGCGGTTCTCTGGAACCTTGCCCAAGACGCGATAGCGTTGCGTATCTGCCGTGGCTCCCGATGGAAGCGGACTAGCTGGCACATTACCTTGCCTGACAATCTGCAAGTCTCCCACATAATTTGGAGGAAGCCAACCAAGGCTGCCTTCATCAAAAGGATACCAATCAGGCATCACATCGCCAAGTTCACCAGTCAGATAGTCGGGATCAACAGCCAGCACTTTCAATACCGATTCAATCCCGGCAGTAGTATCAAAGTAATTATTACCGGCCACATCCTGGCTCACCGTGAAGGAATAAATGAACCTATTCCCCCTCCATTGCCCAGAGGAAATAAACCTCTCATTTACAAAGTTGATTGCCCTACCCACCTCTGGATCAGACGGCCCTTGGCTCGTAATAAACGAAGCAAAAAGGGATTTAGCCTGTGCGAAGGTAAGGGAAGCCATGATCGGCTAATAATTACCTCACTATCCTAAATCAAGTCAACTGATTTATAATTCTTCCTTTTTCCAATTATTACCGCCGTCTTCCTCATCATCAGCCCATTCGCCATCCCAATCTAAATTGGAATCTTCCATGATGTTATCCACATAGTTATTTACAATCCCCTTCACGGCAAACTCATTTCCAAATTGGCAATAGTGAAACAAAGTTTTACCCTCTATCTCTTTGGAAAGCAGAATAACCCCCACATCAAAGAACTCTGCCGCCAGACTACGAAGTTGTTGCATAGCCTGTTCAACACGCTTTTCCTCCTTAATGGAGATTGCCTTAACCGGCTTGGTTGTGCGCTTCTTTGCCATGCACCTCCCTTCTACCCCATGTTTGAAATCTAGGCTAGGATCTTTTCTAGTTCCTCTTTTATTTCTAAAGACAACCCGCCCCACGACCAAGATTGCCTCACATACGTCTCCATCTCACGAGGATGGAGCCAGGTGAAGTGGCGATAGTAATTCCGATACGCCCAAGCCCCAAACGCATTAAACTCGCTAAAACGCCCCTTAGGCCGCTTCTTGAGCCATTGTGATAGATCCTCTTGATGGCAGTTAAACATGAAGTCCCTAAAGTCTCGAAGCGATTGCCGGGAGAATACAAACGGATGCCTCCTCATAAACTCAAACTCAGGCATAGATTTAATTGCCTCCTGAGTGATGGGATACCAAGGACTCTGATCATGCGGCACATCCTCATACAACCAAATAGGGTTCCCCTCACGAAAAAAGCATTCGGGAGTCACATCCCTAATGAACACGCAATCACTATCCATCACCAAGATATAGGGACTCCTGCAATACCAATCAGCATGGAGCTTGTCATTCTGTTGCTGGATATATCCATCGGGCCAAGCCGACACTAGATGAACCTCTGCGTCACAAGACGGCAATAAAGGATAATCATCGGCATTGATGCAGATATGAGTCTTACCAAATCCACGAGCATACTTCTTGATTGATCTCAAGCAATACTCAAGCCAATTAAAATCGCCGTGCCAGCTACGAATAAATATGTCTACTTGCATGGTATACAGAGAAGATCGTATTGATCACCGCCCTCTTCTGGATATGAAGTGAAATCATACCCCATAGCAATAACTGCATTTAATAAATCAACAGCACTACTACCATGCCTCTCAAGGGCAAACCTATTCACCTCAATCCACATTTTAGGTCTGAACTTATCAATAATATTGATTGCTCCCTCTAATGCCCTCAATTCATACCCCTCCACATCCAACTTGATGAAATCCAATCTATCCAGGTTCAATTCATCCAAGCACATGAGCTTTATAGCCTCTCCAGACGCTCCGATTGAACTAGCCCCTACATTCTCACAAGTCTCAAGGAAAGCCTCTCCTCCGTGGCTACAAAGCCCGTAATTGAAGGCTTGCACATGAGGGCAGTTGTGAATCAAGCATTGGAACGCCGCAGGATTAGGCTCAAAGGCAAACACCATCCCCAAATCACCCACTTTGTCCTTATAGGCTTTAGTGTGGTCGCCTATAAAGGCTCCCCCATCCACCACCCAATCCCCCTCCTTGATATGCTCAAGGATGATCGGCAATGAGTTCTGGTCATGATCAAGTCTCCCCTCCATCTCCACCCAACGGGAGATATGCGTGTCTCCCTCAATCACAGCTATTCCATTATCAAGAATCTTCACGGCTTGACACTACCTCATTCATGTCCTACCTTGCAAGCAGATCACTCACAGGATGACTGATCTGGTGTAGTGGCAGGAGATCGTATGAGACGGGCCTCCCACGAAGGTTAGAAGCTGGAGACCGCCGCCCAGCTTTAATAATGAGAGTCCCCGCGAAAAGACTCCTTCTATCCCCAACCCACCAAGTCAGGTAAGGCTCCATAGGTCGTTCTAAAGCCGAGGGGGATCGGAAGCTCTATTTTAACATAGGGCTTCTTATGCCCTCCGCAGGAGCCTGTATCATAACACATCCAATTCATCAAGCGCGGCGGCCCCAAGCCAGCCGTGCGCAATTGATATGTATAGAAAACAAGATTTTATCGACATATCATCTCAATCATGTACAAATCATAAACATATCTTTAGACTATAATGAAAACTGATATGAAAACTAACTACCACGGAAATCAATCTTCCCTCCTATCTCAAGCAATCTACCTCATAGAACAAGGTCAAGATTGCGGAACCATAGCAGGTCAACTAGACCCAGAATACTCTCTGCGCCTCCGTATTCACACGCAGATCCTCCCAGATGAGATAAGAACGCTATCCCTTTATGGGAGAGCGCATCCTCCTGCGTATCAGAAGAAGAGAAAATAAAGTTTCTATCCTTTTAGGAAGGACAGATCTCGGTGAATGTGTCCCTCGGAGAAGGACGGGAACCACCCTACCATTCAGGAGTAGTATAAGTCGTTAACTATCAATAAGTAGTAACGCATGACGCATGCCGATCTTGTCAGAAAAAGTGGGTAGTTTTTCTTTCAGGAATGTTGCCGATCATTCACATCCAATAAAAGTCTACGAGCGCAAACAATAATAACCCCGATAGGGAACATTTTGCCAGTTAAGACACCAGATTATACCCGATAGGATTTGTCACAACCTTTAGGTTGCAGAACTCTGTTCTGTCACTTGGGGATTTTTAGGAAAATTTGTATAGAGGTTTTCTCGCGGAAACGACGGCAAAACTTCTCGCGTCGAGGGGGGTGCCCGTCACCCTACCCACAGAAAAAAAGAATGCTTTGAATTACTAGGCTACCGGATACTAACAGAACTATTTATGTTCTGTATTATCTGATGCTATGGCAATCCTACAGAGATGGAGATACCTTCACTTGCCCTGCTAACATACTTGCGTCCATGTTTAGGAGGTTAATCGACACGGATGCTGATGAAGTTTCGCCTCCTAAGTTGTAGATAACCCTTCCAGCATCGGTTAGAGACTTGATCTCACGAGACCCAGCTATGATTGCACCAGCGTCCATCCTCCCTATCTCTTCAGCGGCGCGAGATAGGCCAGATGAGATACCGCCGATGAATTTGTCCCTTTGTTCCTCGATAGTTGCTTTAACAGCTTGAACAGGATCGAGTGTGACAATCTCAGGCCGGAGCTCTTGCAATTCCCTCTTCCCCTCTTCAATCTTCCTGACAGCATTGCCTGGAGTTTTCCATTGCTTCCGTTTGGATCGTTGAATGACAGAGTTAATAGGAACGCCGAAAGCCTTTGCCGTATCGGTGAATGACATTCCCGTTGTCATGTAGTGAAGCTCTATAGCTTGCCAGTCATATTTACTTTTGGCCATTGTGATTCCTTGTCTTACTCTTTTACCATTTGTGACAATATGGGAGGAAATGGGCTTTTAGTCAATAACATCAAGATAACAGGGCACGAGGATGACCGCTATCGAGTTTTCTTTGCTCCCTGGGTATCGTGGCATGGGGTGATTTGGGGATTTGTGACGCGTTGTGATTTTATGCTTGGAAAGATTTTTTTTGATGCGTTGCGAAAATAAATCTTGCAATCTTGGATGGGCTGCAGGAGCCGATAAAATCAGGCGCGGCGGGGGATTTGTGGGGAGAGAATCGGGAAGAAATGAAAATCTTTTTTTGAGTTGGTTGTATTTTTTTCTTGTCTGCTAATGGGGCTAGAGTATTGGTGAGGAAGCAAGGCGACAACCGCCGAGCGAAACAAAAAACAAAACACATGACAACAGACACGCACACGGAAGAGAATCACGCAATCAGCAACGCTCGCGGCTGGATGGAGTCTATCAAAGATTGGTCAGCACTTCTCCTTGCTAGTGATGATGACATCAGGGAGGCGGCGCAAGATGAAGTTTATCAGTCCCCGCTTTCCGTAACAGTTCGGGAGGGATGGAAGAATCCGGGCGGGGAGTCAGAGCTTGAAGAGTTCCAAATTCTTCTTTCTACTGGCGGCCCTGCGTTGCGTATCATTGGCGACATCGGAGCATATGGAGTAGCACAGAATTCCATCATGCAATGGCAAGACTGGGGAACGCCTTGGACTGAATATGTCACCACGGAAGAAGAAGACGACGCTCTTTTGACATATTGCCAGCAATTCTATCTTGGAGAATAAAACCATGAAAACCATCATCACCGACTTCCTAGTCCTTTCCCTCGTGCTTGTCGCCTTTTGGCTTGCGCTTGTCATCCTCTAATATGAAAAAAATTACCGCCTACGCTATCGAATGGGATACAGACGGGGAAAAAGTAGATCTCCCCGAAATAGTAACGGGAACCTTTCCAAGTGATTTTTTTCCAGAAACGGAACTTGCGGATGCCCTTTCCGATGAGTTCGGATGGTGTATTAGTTCCCTCCTTTTCACTTATGGGGAGTATTTCGGGAAAGGTAAAAGGGTAAGGATTTGATTTTGACAAGCTCCCCCTTGCCATGCAGGGGGGAGAAGTCAGGGGAAAAGTCTCTTGATCCTGCCGGGGATTCCGGCACTACATAAAAACAACATGAAAGCAACGCACACCCCTGCCCCTTGGCAATATGACGAAACCACATACTCAGTCTGGGCAAATGAAGGAGACAAAAAAATCGTCCGCTTTATACCTTTACACGAAGAAGAAAGAGCAAACGCTCGTCTAATCGCCAGCGCACCCGAACTCTTGGCCGCTTTGCAAATTGCCCTCTCTGATATAGAAGATTTTTACCAAGGATCTCCTACAAAAGATGAGTTTTGTGGAACTGAAAAGTTAATCCGCGCCGCAATCGCCAAGGCAACCGGGGAGGAAGCATGAACGCCGTTGAACTTCTTTTGCAAGGTCACAAACAGGCTGCAAAGCAGGCCGCTAGGGGGCTTCATCTTGTCGATCTGTCAACTATGGCCGCACCGTTCGGTTTCTCTCCGTTGGATCGCTGGGGCCTTGCGGCCTATCTCCTCGGATGGTTGCCTTGGGCAAAGGCTGAAGAGATTTTGAAAGGAGGTGAAATAGCGTGAAAAGGGTTTTTTGCGTTTATCGTGAAGGGGAAAAAGGTTGGGAGATTGTAAAAACCTTTTCCTCATTTACTAAGGCTGGAAATTATGCTGTAAAAATGACAGAGGAAATAGGAGATTCATTTTGCGTAAATGAAGGATTTTTCCCTTATGATGGAAGGCCAACATTTAAGCAAACAAATTAAAAAATAAAAGCCCGGATGGGAAGCTATCCCGTCCGGGCTTTTTCATGGGTCCAATCCCTCAGGATTTAATCAGCCAGAGCATTACTCGACACGATCCGACTATTTCATGGGGCAAATTTCCACGGCTGATCGGGACGCATCTTTTCCTGACTCGTCACGAATCTGATCCGTAGAACCTATTTTATGGCACAATTTGCCGTCTAGAATAGCCCCGCCAGCGTACGGAACTATTTCATGCCGCTTTTTCCATGCGTCGGTTCTCACTTCTACGGAACCGGGAGTCATCCCACGCGACACGAAAAAGCGTTCGCAAGCGTCTCCTACTACTTTGGAGAGCCTGAATAGGTAGTTTTCCCAGTCTTCGTCGGTCTTGCGGGTCTCCACATGACGATATTCGTTCCACGGAATGTAATTGTTCTTTTTTGCCATTTTATAAGGCTTTTTTATTAAATTTAACTTTCTTTTTAAAGATTCTGTCCCAGCCGTCTTGATAAGATTTAGAGACCGCTCCTGTGCGATTGGGGGAAGCTGAATCAATGCGGCGTTGCATCTCCTTCATGCGGGGAGAAAGGGCATCTCGCTCGCTCATCGGGCCTCCTTGAGCTTCTGGATCTCGTCGCGGAGGTAGCGGAGGCAGTCCACGATCAGAACATGGTTGTGGATGTCGGATGCGCGGGATGCTTCGCGGGTGAGGTAGTCTAGCTCCTTCTCCAGCGGCATCTCCTCCTGCTTTGGCAACGGGCGGCGGGTGCGAACCTTGGCAAAGTTTGACGCTGGGTAGCCTATCCACCCAGTTATTTTAGTCCACTTGCCAGTATAATACTCATCCCCCTCTTGAATCACCTCGTCAGGGCCAAGCTCTCGCCACTCGGGTTGAACTGTTAAGGATTCCTTAATAGTTGGTTCCTCTGGCGCGGGGGCGAGTCGGGCATTTGATTTTATTTCCTCAAGCTCATCAGCCAACTCACCATGCCAAACGGTGACCGCTTGTTTCTGATTGCGCCAAAACTCATCGGCAATCTCAATCGCTCGGTTCAGAAGCTCACGGAGCCTTGCGACCTCGGCTTCTAGTTTGTGGTTCATTTCTCCGACTGGTTCACAAGCGTAGCAGGAGCCTTGGAATCCTAGTTTAAAGCGATCAAGTTCCTCACGGAGCCTTGCGACCTCGGTGGTGGTGTCGGGGTTCATTTTATTTTTCCTTTTGGTTCTTCATCCTTCTCAATAGTGACCTTGAATCCAACATTTCCTGCAACATGGAAGGCAATTACGCCTTCTGGATTCATGTATCCTTTAGCGGCTTGACTGCCCTCAATTTTAAGCCTTTCGATCTGTCGGTTTGCCTCGCTGAAATCTCCAATTCCCAAAATTGGAACTAACCCACAACACGCTGGTAGAATGTCTTGATACTTTTCAATGCGCGGATCTGCGGTTGGGATACGTTTAGGATTTTGTCCGGCAGCGCACCATCGAATTACATTAAAGAGAGAGAATCGTTTTTCGCCCTGTGTGTAACCATACCCGCGCTGTATTCCGCTTCCCCACCACTCTCCGAAATGAGATCCAACTCCAAGTTCCATGAGAGAATCCTTATATGCATATGCCCATTTAGCAAATCCGTGGTTGTCATTTTCAGGCGTGATCCATCGCGTCCTAGAACCAACTAGAAATTGTCCGTCTTCGGTTATTTTGATTTGGGCATTAGTCCCATCAATTTTTTCTGTGACGATAACCTGACGATTAAGTCTAGCTATTTTTGGGAAACCGCTAAATAGCGGAGAATTGATATTGTTCATGTCGGGGTTCATTTTAATCCTTTAATTACCGCTATATTTAACATTAATGCTCCAGTCCAATAAAGAACTTGGTTCCAATTCCCCGCAACTAACCAACGCACCAAGAGAAGGCCGTAAAAGCACAGCAAGGCATAATTGATAGTGCGGGGATCGGAGAGCCAATTCATTCTGTGACGATTGAGGAAGGCTTTTTAGGCTCGTTAATCGTGTTCTCAAAGAACTCATCAATATCACAGATCATGCAGGGCGCACCTTTTTCGTGCGTTTCCTTGTCGTGGCCCCCTGCCGCGATAAGGATTTGCTTGATCCCGTCAAGGAAAGCATAGGCTTGGTAGCTCGCCGCGAAGAACTTTGCCCAACGGATTGCTTCTTCGGGAGAACACAGAGAAGAGATGGAACAAATTTCCAGCCCTTCGGCATCCAAGATTCGGTCGGCATCGGCTTTGATGGGGAATTTAAACTCAATAGGGTTGTTGTTGATGATCATAATTAGATGGAGTAAGAGGCGAATTTCTTGCCTGTTTTGCGGTTGTGTTTGATGGTTCGATTGATGCGGTAGCCCATGCGCTTCAATTCAAGAACACGGGCGGCTAGACGAAAGCATCCAAAGCGATTCAATGCTTCAAGGGCCGTGAGGCTCTTGCCGGTCTTGAGGTGCTTGAGGATGCGGAGGGACTGACTAGGGTTGGTGTGTTTGGTTTTCATTTGCGGTTGTATGCGGTTAGGATTTTGTCGATCTCCTCATGGATGAGGAGGGTCTTGCCAAGAGAATTGAGCTTCTGAATTTCTTCCAAAGAGCGAAGAAGGCCATCCAACTCTGCGGCAAGGTCGTTGTAGCTCATTTCAGCGGCTCTTTGAGCGGATAGCCAGCTCAGGTCGTTGTTTGTCATTGATTTTGTATTTCGGGGTTCCGATGAGGCCGCGCTCTGAAAGTCGCATCAAAAGCGGGGGCCACCAAATGCAAGGACGATCTCCATGATATTCCTTCATGCCATGACTTTGTTGATGGTTTCGTTCAATACATTTGCCTGACGAAAAAAGATTTCGTCAAGGCGATCAAAGCCAACCGATGATTGGCGAGGAGTCGGTTGAACCAATGCTTTTTCTAGGATGACTAGATCGTTGTAGAATTGCTTTGCCCTTGCAACGCTGATTCGGATCTCGGATAGCCCGTGTTCTTCTGCGTATTTGATGCTCACCTTAAGCATTGCATTGTATGTTGCGGCCCTGCTTGCGGCCTCTCGTAGTGTTGTTTTCATTTTTGTTGTGCAGAGCATGGTTGAATGCTCTGAGGCCCATGCTTTCAGAATCTCGAAACGAGTCAACAACAAATTTTTGAAAAAAATAAGGGCGGGGATTTCTCCCCGCCCTGCGGTGTTCGACAAAGGCAGCTTACGCATTAGCACCCGGTTCGGAGGTCTCTTCCGACTCCCATTCCGCAAATTTTAGAAATCAATATCCTCGTCCTTCGGCTGGTAGCCGTTACTCTTCGCCTTGTTGTGAGGCGTAATGCCACCTTTCTTTTGACGAGGAGGGCCAACCTTGATGGATAGGAAATTGCTTCCTGCCTTGCTTGTCTTCTCCCAGATGGAGATCTCGTAGTCCTTACCCTCCACATTGAGAGGGCCGCTCCACTTGGGAGCTTTGGGGTTTGCGTTGTCGCGCTCGAAAGCGGCTCCGCTGTTTGTGTTGTCGTAGTTGCTCATTGGTGTGTTGTTACTTCCCGTTCTTCAAACCGCAGGTATTGCGGCTGGAAGGTTAGCGGGAAAGATGTTCTACTACAATTCCTAGCGAGTCGGATGTCAAGCCAATATCCGATCTCATCGGGATCTTGTTTCTTCTTGCTATCCTCCTCTGCCTCTTGGTAGCGGATGACCAAAAACATATCGCAGTCATGCTGGATAGCATCAGATTCACGGGCGGTTCCGTTGCGGTTAAGCTGGCATAGAGCAATGATGGTGATTCCAAGTTCCTTGGCTACCAACTTGAGGCATCGGCTGACTTCTGCCACCTGGCGCTCACGGGAGTCCTTTGCGTTGGATGGCATAGCAAGCTGGATATAATCAAAAACAATCATCTTTACGCCATGCGTTGCCACCATCCTACGAGCGGCAGCCATGATTTGAAGTGGGTTGATAGAGCTTTCATCTCTGATCCAGATCGGTAGCTTGCCAACTTGCCCCACGCCAAAAGCAATCTTACCCATCTCTTCTTTAGTGGGGTTTTTGGATAGCACGGATATGTCCACGCCAGTTAGGGAAGCTACAAGCCTATCCACCATTTCCCCGCTACTCATCTCAAGGCTGAACACTCCCACGGGATTACCGGCATCAGCGGTTCGTTGGGCGATGTTGAGAGCAAGAGCGGTTTTCCCCCCTTTTGTGGGCGCACCGATCACAATCAATTGCCCTGGCCTCATGCCTCCCGTGTGTTCATCAAGAGCAGGGAAGCCGTAGGTAAGCCCCATGAGCTTGCCCTTGTTCTTCACCATCTCCTCATATTCGTTGAGGCGGCGTGTTGTAGCCTCGCCAATAGACTCAATTTTTGTCCCTGACTCCGCTTCTGAAGCAATGGCGACAAGAGCTTTCTGCACAGTCTCGGAGAGTTCCCCGTTCACCACAGGGTTACGCGCTGAATCAATGATGCGCTCTGCACCAGCAATGGCAAGTCGCGCCGTGTGGTAGTGGCGAATGATGTTGAAATACTCCTCATGGTTGTAGCTTGTCGCCACAGCAGAGTATATCGCCGCCACTTCTGACGCACCACCGCAATCTGCCATGCAGTTGTTGGTCTCCAACCACTCGCTGATGGTCACGAGATCCACGCTCTTGCCCTCTTTCCAGAGGGCTAAAAGCCCCTTAAACAGCGTTTTATGGGCTGGATAAGAGAACAGGGCGGCCTTGAGGTGATCGGCGTGTATATCAAGGATGGAGGGATTTTGCAGGGCAGAGGAAAGGAAAGCCCTTTCTGCGTCTAGATTGGCAGGAAGGCTCATTTGGTTATCCTTCCAATAATAAATCCAAATACGCAAATAAGACCGCCGACTATATCAAAGTTCATTTCTTCTTCCTCCCACGGGGCTTCGGCTCTGGCTTCGCGGCTTTCATTGCCCAATAAAGATCAACTTGCTTCTGGAATACCACCCATTCCTTTGAAAGGTCTTCTCGCCACACTACCTCAAAATCGCCCTCTTCTTCCTTGCCGATACGGACAATCGCGTGATCTTGAATGTGATGGAACGGAGTCACCACATTGTATATTTGGGCATAACCCGCGCATTGCCTCCAGTAGCTCTCCGAGATTTTCTTACTGGTCTTGAAGTCGAGGAGAACGTGATCCCCATTCTTGCGCTTGGCGATAAGGTCAATCGTACCTCCGTATCGATACGCCTCGTTGACTAGCTGAATCTCTGTGGCTACGACCTGAAGGTCTTGAGTCTCCCACCACTCAAGGAACTTATGATAACACACAAGAGCCTTATCCCGCTCCTTCTGCGTGTAGTCGGATAGGTCTGCTACAAACCCATTCAAGAATGCCTCAACATAAAAGTGAGCCAGCGTACCAATGTCGCAAGCCTCCTTACTCACGTCTCGGTAGTTCTTTCCCTCGCAACCTAGTTTCCAGGCCCAATGGATCAACGCCCCTGCGTCATCACCAATTTTACTTATAGTAGATCCTCCCGGTACTTGCGTTCCATCAGATAGGAAATACTTCTGATGCTCTTTGTGTCGGTCTAGTTTTACGGAGTTCATTTTTGTTTTGGTTTTTGAAATACAAGAAAATAGCTCATTCTGCGTAGTCCTCGTAGTCAATTCCGCATCCGCACTCTGGGCATTCTTCTGGCTCTGTATAGCCTCCTTCTGGCGGCTCGTTATCATCGTAGCAATGCGAGGTGATTGCTGGGATGTAGGGATACACTACAATCTCCGTGTCCTTGCCGCATTCACATGAATGCGTTTGTCCGAATGGCTTGGGTCTTTTCATAGTGATTCAATTGCGTTTTTGTATTTTTGGTTCTGTTTCTCGGCGGCATCTAATCGCTTGCAGAGAAGTTTCACTTCTATTTCAAGGATGAGGATCTGATCAGCTATCTTATCTAGTCTATCCACAATCGGATTCAGCGGTTCCTTTCCAGCGAAAAATGTGGTTGTGGAATTGACGTGTAGTAATGGTTGCATTGATTGATTCTTACGAATGGTTTCTGCCCCTCGCAGGATTTGGTTAATCTTGTCTTGGATTCCGTACATATCAGTTGATGTCCTCTGGTTTCACTTCTCGCTTCATGGCGTTCAGTAGATCGCAATGGCGTTGCGCTGTAGTTTCGTCATCGAATGCCGCTTCCATAGGCCAATCAGCGGTTGTACCCATGTTTTTATCAATGAAGTCAATGTAATCGCGCATGAGTTTACGGAGCCTTGCTACCTCGTTGTCTAGTGTATGTTGTGGGTTCATTTTGAGCGTTATTGAGCGTTAGCGGCTCCATGAGTTTCCGATAATGTAGAGAGGCTCCTCTTTATGCAGGAGCAGTTGACATACCCAAGTTCCTGCATTGAATTGGCCCAACAGATAAGGATAGAGAGGTTGCACAATCCCTGCGGCTTGTAATGCTTTTACCATTCCTTCGTTCTCGCTGTAGTCTTTTATGATCACTTGCCCAGGCTCTATCCAAACTTCGGGATCATTGATGGTTGCTGTGGCGAATGGGCTTCCATTCTCGGTGAGTCGGATCGCGGTGCGTCCGTTCTCGTATTGGTCGAACACGACATCGCATTCGGCTCCAAGGAACTTTACTTTCATTATTTTTTTGTGGGTTGCGAGGCCATTGCCTCTGGTTCAGCTACGAGTCGTAGCAGAATGAAAAAGCTGGTCAAACTTTTTTTGAATAAATCTTGAAGCCCCTTCTAGCGGCCTCCGCAAGAAACTCTGCCTCGCTGTATTGATCTATAGATACATACTTCCTCCGATTTGCCACTTGATCTCGTTGTGTAGCCCATCGGACATTGCTCGGCTCGTAATCTCCATTCACATCTATGCGGTCTATGGAATGATTGGGGCTTGGCTTTGGGCCAACGTCTGCAAGGAAATTCAAGAATCCATTTTTTCCTTTCCATCGTTCGCAAACCTTGATGCTGCGATCAGCGTAGTCTTTCTTGCAAGGATGTTTTATATTTGGTGAGCAACGATTGAGCATCCCCCTCCAATGAATGTATTCTCTGCTCTTGCTCATGCCATGAGTTTTCCCAGAGCGGTTTTCTTTCCACAAGCAGTTGCAACTTTTTTGTCCACGCTTTAATGCGTATCCCATGATTTCTTTTTCTACTCCGCAATCACATCGGCATAGCCAGTAATATTTTCCTTTGTGATCTTTCCTGCCGCGCTTCAAAACAAGCAAGCGTCCAAATCTGTGTCCTTCAAGTGATTCTCTATCTCGGTGAATTGTGTCAGTCATATGAGGACTCTAGCGTATTTTGGCTAACAAAGCTATCCCAATCTTCTTCCATTTGCTGATTTGTTTCGCTAGTCCCTTGTATGCCGTAGTTCCTGACAAACACCTCCACAAGAAGAGCCAAGGCATCTGCTCTATCTGGACTGTTGCCGCTTGTTCTTGCCTTCATTTCTTTCTTACTCTCAACGCAAATCTTTTCCTTCTTCAGCGAGTATAGGCGAGTAGAAAGCTCTCGCGCCGTGTCCTCGTCTAGTCCACGAAGTTTGTTTCCAACAATCATTTGGCGCACATTGAACCAAAGTTGAGTGACCCTGTTGTAATAAAGCTCTTTGCCTGTCTTCTCATCTTCTACGCTCACTTTGTCTTCGGTTGCGTATCCTCCAAAGGTCACGCGATGGAATCCATTCTTCCAACGCTGGCTTATGATGTCCGCAAGTCCTGCTCCTCCTCCAGTAGAGTCAAGAGCAAAACATTCTGGCTCTATGCGCTTTTGATTGAGTTTTTCAATCACCCTATCCGCAATCTGAAAGAATGCAGGATAATCCACCCTTTCTTCAATGATGATCTTGTGAGTCTCTGTAATCATTAGAACAGTATCACCATCAACAGTCTTTCCAATCATGCCAAATCGCAGAACACAATCATCGCCATCTGTTGTGAATGCAGGGTCAAGAGCCGCTACTTGCATTAGCCCTCCACCCGCCCATATTGCCTTGTCTGATGCCTTTCCTTCTTGGATGGTAGCCGCATCAACAACTGTGTTTCTAACGCCGCTAGGAGGCCAGAACCCCCTCACATAGCTCCACCATTGAAGAGAGTTCTCTCCATAGTTGGCTCGGCAAGCATCTATGTCATCTTGAGAGAATAACTTTGGAAAGATGATTTTACCGCGCTTGACATTCGGGGACTTTAGCCCATCAAAGTGAATACAAATACCAGTCTTAGTTTCCCATGATTCATAGTCTGCCGTGATGGTTGACCATCCTCCCTTTGGTTCACAGAACCTTCCATGTGCATCATATTGACTGCTGGCGTTTCCGATTGCCACAAAGCGATAGAAATCTGCACCAATAGAAAGATTGAATCTTGCATCGAAAACAGCAGGGGGACTCTGCGGGGCTTCGTCAACGCAGATAATAGTCCGTGATGGGTGGAAGCCCTGCAGTTTACCAACCGCTTGTTCTACAGCCCCGCTATCAACTGCTAGACCGATAATTGAATGTCGGTCATCCCCTTTCTGAAATTGAATCTTGGTTTGAGAATCAACTATGTTCAACCCAAACAAAGGATGGACTGGGCGCATGAAGTTCATCACTTCACTCCACACGCGACCCCTCAAGCTGGGAACTGTCGTTGATGTGAGCGCAACACGGGTTGCCATAGGGCAAGCCAAATACTCAATCGTGGAGATTAACGAGAATGTGAATGTCTTACCAGCGGCTCCGCACCCAGTCGTCCCGATCTCTTTATAGTTTGTCCAAGCCCAGAGACAAAGCTCTGACCAGTCATTCCATCCATCCATGACCCAAGGCCATAGCATATGGATAACGTGCTTGATATGCTGACCCCGACTCAAGCCGCTGAAGCGACTTGGATCGGGATCTTTCACCATCAGCAACTCAACCTCTAGTTGGGTAGCTTTAGGGAAAGCCGATAAATCTAAACCATAGGTTTGTAATTTCATTAAGGCTGGAGCCGCCCCTTGCGGGGCGACTCCGTAACAACATCTACATCATGGTAGATATGTGATCTTATCGGAAGTAGGATCGAATAGAATCCATTGCCCCCTTGGGCTTGCCAGTAGTCTCGTTGATGTCGCTAGTCCCGCGCCTTGGCGAGGGGCTTACCGCAGTATCTTGGGCAACGCGAGCCTTGTATTTAGCAAGTTCCGCTTTGAGCTTGGCATTCTCAGCAACCGCATCCTTGGCGATCACCGCAAGGAACGGAGTGACCATCATGTCGTTTTCGGAAGCAGTCCCCATGAGGATATTCTTTGCCGCCGCGATACGATCATCAACGAGCTTATTGTGATCATCGTCGTCTCCCTTACGGAAGAAATCAGACTTGCTGGCGAGATGAGAAGCAACTCGCTCAAAGTTCTTGTTGATCTTTTCCGTGGTGGCCTGACGAGTCTTCTCTTCTTCCTGAACAAGCGTGGAGGAAGTCTCGCGGTGATTCACCATAGCCGCCTCAAGCGCACCGCGCTTGCTGTCAGCATCATTGATGAGAGAAAGGAACTGGGCAGATGCCGCACCTCCTCCAAAGTTCTCGTCAATAAACTCAATCCGCTCCTTTCCTTTCAGCGAAAGAGCCTTTTCTGCAATAGCAGGGTCAGCGGCATACTCGTTTGCCCACTCGGTAGCCTTCTGAATAGCCGACTCGTAGGGAGCCTGGAACTTCTCGCGGAACTTAGGGCTACGCTCAAAAGCGGTTCGCTCAAGCTCTGCCTCAAGCTCTTCTGCCCTCTTCTGGTATTCAGCCAACTTCTCATCGCGGGTCTTGATCTCAAGCTCTGCCGCCTCTGCCTTCTTGCGGAGTTCGGCAAGGTTATCTTCCTTGCTCTTCTTCTTGGGCTTTTCCTCAACTGGATCAGGGTCTTTGGATAGGTCAAGGTCGGAAAGATCAAGGCTGTCAGCAACAGGCTCCGTCTTTCCCTCCTCCTTGGGGGCTTCCTCAATCGGGCCAGTATTCTTCTTTTCTTCAATCGTCTTGAGGAAATCTTGCACAGACTTCTCTGGGACTACATCAATGCCAGCGGGGGTTGGAGCAACCTCCTTTGTGCCGATGTCGGGAATCTCAGCAAGATTCTTGTAATCTACCTTTGGCAGATTCGGCTTATTCTTTAGTTGACGCTGAAGCTGTGAAAGATCACTGGGACGCTCCATAGGGGCGGCTGGGATCGGTTCAGCGGGGATGGTTGCTACTGGTGTGGTGGGTGTGGGGTTGTCCATATGTTAAAATTCGCTGGTGTAACTAGGTTCAATGTTGACTTGCTCCTCTGGCACTTCAGCCAGGATGAAGAGATCGCTGATCGCAGATGCCCTTCCAGAATCATAGCCAAACAAAACGTGCGCGTTGTTTGCTTGCTGGATAAGGCCAGCACCATTACCTAGAGTCTTTGCCATGCTCAAGCCGTCAACGACGGACAGAGCGTGTTTCATTACAGGGTTATCAAGGAGCTTCTTTAGCTCAATAGCTAGATCCACATTGGATCTCCAATCAGTTAGTGTCATATTAGTCTAGTAGGTCTTTCATTTTAGGGAGCTTATCATCGGTGAAGATGATGTTATTCTCCTCTGCGTTTTCAATCTCTTTTAATGCCGCTGGGAGAGCGTCAGTATTGACTTTAGTATCAAACCCCTTCACTCCCTCAGCGTGTTTCTCGCAATTCTTTATGGCTTCTTCCATCGTATCGCCAATGCCAATGCAATCTCCCACCTCGCACATCCTGACTCCAAGAGTGGGAATGATGTAGGTAGTGTCTTCGACGCGGCAAGCATTGCGCCACTTGATCCACCTTTCCACCTCTGGATCTACTGACACGGGAAGGGATCGCTCCTCTGCAAAGGAGGATTTAATCACGGCAAGCGCACCATACTTGGCTCGCCACACAGGGTCAACAAGCTCGCCATTGGCTCCAGCTTCCACAATCTCTCCCACATTATCCACCATCTCCCAGACAAGGGCAGACGGCGGCGCGGGGCAACGAGTAGTAAGATCAATCAGGTAAGGCGTTCCCTCGTCCGTGACCCTAATCTCTGTGCTAAACCATTGCCTATACTTGGCTTCCTCCATAAAGGGGGCCAGCTTCTCATTCACCACCCTCACAGGCTCGGAAAGATCAGCGTAGTTCCTCACGCATCCCACATATCCGCAGTCCTTCACTTCCACGCCAGTCAAGCAAGTGGAGGGATATTTCCCATCAATGCAATAGCCGTCATATCCTGCCTCCACCACGCTATCCACCTTATGCTCAATAATGAACGGGAAAATGTTGCAAAGGCCACCTAGAGCATCCCAAAGCTCATTAACGCGAGGCTCTGCCAGCTTCCATGTGGGAGCATAGAAAGTTTCAGCCAATCCTCGAAAGCCACTTATTTTGACATACACATCATCGTTATTCTCAAGGTATTCACGGAGGGCTGGCATTCCAGTAACGAGAGCGCACTTACCTACAGGCAGACCAAGCTCCCTCATGGTTTCCTTTGCCCTCCACCTCTGCACTTCCAGCTTCTCTCCAAGCCCAGCCGCCCATACGGGAATGCCAAGGGATCGGATATGCTCTGCCAGATACATGAATCCCACATCGGGAATCACAACAAAGTCCACATCTAGGTTTTCCTCCCAGCTATTGACTCGCTCCACTCCCTTGAGTCCCTCGCCAATAAAAGCAGGGCCAGGGATCGGGAATGACTTCTCATTGAAAGGCACAAAATACCTCACCTCATGCTCTTCAGCCAATCGCTCTGCGAATGCCGTGAAAAGCCCGTGATCTATCACGAGACACCTTGACATTACAATCCCCTCCTACTCATTATTAATTTCCTGTTCTTGAATGTCCCTTAAATCGTGAATCATATTCTTCATCTGCAAAGCTCGCTCGGAATCCTTGCCAAAGAAGTTGCGGTTATAAAGATAATACCTTTCGTAGATGAATGAGATGATCTGCTCGCGCATCTCTTCTCTGCCTTGCGTATATTGGTTATGAAAGTCCATATCCCATGCGCTTGAGTTCCCGGTCAATATACCAACGAGCTTTAAGCAAGTCAGTCGTTTCCTCGTCAGGGTTCTTATGCCCTGCGCGTGTGATATACTTCACCGCATTTCCGCGATTGAAGTTCATGTGTTCGGTTATGGTAATCACCTCAATCGGATATACCGATTTGTAGTGACTCGGATTAACAGGGTCATTACTCCCGCTTTCGGTTTTCATTTTAGTTGGTGGTTGGTTACTGGGGGATTATGCCCCTTCTGTTAAGCTCGTCAAGCAATTCTTTTGTGGAAAAGTTTTCAATTGATTTGTATTTCCTGCGATTCTTCATTTGCTCTGATCTAGATGCCCAACGAACATTCCCAGGCTCATAATTCCCATTATTGTCAATTCTATCCAATGAATGCTGTGGAGATGGTTTTTCCCCAACGCATTGTAAAAACTTTTGAAATCCTTCTCTTCCTTTCCATTCATCTGCAACTTTAATGCCGCGATCAAAATAATCCGCATGACAATGTGCAGTTGGAGTACAGCGATATTTCATTCCCTGCCAAGCGTTGAACTCTGGAGTTCCAGTAAGCCCGTGATTTTTTGAGCGAGAATTATATCTGCATCCACAGCTTTTTGATTTTCGGGCGATTAAACAATCAGATGTGGTTAGATGATCTTTACCACAATCACATTTGCACTTGTAAACAATTCTGCTGTTTTTCCTTTCATTTGTTGACTCAATAACAACGAGTCTTCCATACCTATTGCCAACAATATTTTTGGCATTGGGATGAATTGAAATCATGGAGCTATAGAACTATATTTGGATGCAACTTTTACCTTATCGATCATCAGACGCTGTGCCGTCTTGCGATCTTGGAGCATCATCTGATGTTGAGCCTTGGCCTGTTTGATCTGAGCGTCATTCTGGAATTTAGCCCTATCCAGCATGATCTTGTTCTGAGCAACTGCCATCTTGGGATCTTGCGCTCCCTGCTGTCCCTGCTGGGCCATCTCCTGCTCGTTGATCTGCTCTGCCAGATTGTTCAACTGGTCAGCAATCTTCATCAACTCGCTAGTCTGCTCATTGAGATTCTCAAACTGCTCCTTGCGGGTCGGGTCTTCCTCCAGATACTTGAGGTGGGTGAGGATATGCGGGATGGCGGCTTGCATGGTAACTGCCGCCTTTCTAGGATCTTCTTTCTGACCCTGCACAGCCTCCACAATGCTTCCTGCATACTGGAGGTGGACAGTGAGATGCACATAATGGTTCTGATCGGGATCAATGAGAACCTGACCACCAACGGCAAACGCATTGTTCTCAAGGGAGGCGATTGAAAGATCACTACCCTCTGGCTTGGTTTCTTCGGGGATACCAAAGGTTTCAACGCCAGTCTGACCAGCAATAGCGGCGATATTCGCATTGATAACCCGCTTGCGGTTGCTCTCTGGAAGCTGTGGCAGATATTGGCCAATAAGCTCCATCGCTTGCATACGGGCGGCAGAGCTTCCCTGTCCAATGCTACGAGTGGCCTTCACGGAATCAATGTCCAGAAGCGCGGCGGCTGGAACACCCCTACGGATACAAGCATCTTGGAATGCAAGAGCCTCAGCACCCCCATGATCCTCTTCAACAATGTTGGGATTAGAGGCGCGGCGATAAACTTCACGATAATGAGTGTCGAGGGCTTGGAGGTAGATTTCAGCGCGGGTGTTGGTGAGACGGCTTTTCTCGCCGATTTCCGCTTCCACTTCCTTGTTGCTCTTCTTGCGGCCACCAGCAACCGATGGCATAAAGCTACCAATATCATCGCTTTCTTGGCCTTGGAACATCTGTGCAACTTGCATTGCTCCAGCGAGCTTGGAGGTAGTTCCGACCTGCACAAAGTTCATTCCGGGAGGAAGAATGCGATAAGGCCCAATCTGAACGGTCTTGAGAGACTCGGCATCCTTAGCAGACTGAGGCTGGATCATTACCGCACTATCCACAATTACGCCTTCAAGTAGCGCATTGTTAATCCGATCCATTGCTTGAGCATACTTATAAACCTTCTGCCCAAGCCCTCTCACGCCATGATAGTATCCATTACCAACCCCATTCAGAAAGATGGTAAATGCATTAGAAAAGCTCTTATAGCAAGACTCACGTGCGCAAAGGAACTCAGTAGAGTTTAGTCGGTCAAAAACATAATGAGAAATGCGACCATCGTATTCCTTCACATAAAGGTGGGCTACCTTGATAATCTTGCTCTTGGCATACGAGTAATAGAGAGCGTTGTTCTTAAACTCCTTCTGATACCACTCCCACGGGCGGCGTTGATCCTGCTCGTCAATACGAGCTTGCATGATCGCTTCCTTGCATTCCTCGACATCCCACCCTCCACGAGATGCAGCTTCCTCATTCTCAATGTATCGGTAGAGTTCCTCCGTATACATATCGTCCAGAACATAACAAAACTCCCAGTTCTGCCAATCAACTGTGGAGCCTTTGGGGACGATCAACTGCCAAGGTTCAACAGCCTTAGCCTTGAAATCCATAGCATCCCCCCAGAACATACAAGCCTGACCATGAATGACCAACTGCTTGTGGGCCACCTGATGCTGGAGGATGAAGTTTGGGTTGGTCTTATCTAGGAGGCGATGGAACTCCTCTGTGATGATGCGGCTCCATTCCTCGCGTTTACCCATGTCCTTGCCATACTTGGTCTTAACCGTGGCATAGCTGCCAACAGAAGTGAGGATGTCAAAGTAGGGAATGACTGCCGCCTCAACCTTGGCTTCAGCGTGACCCCAGTTTACATTGATGCGATCTCCCTGTCCCATCTCCTTGAGTTGGGTATCGTTAAAGGGGGCATTCCCATCAATCTGACCTTGAATTTGAGCGCGACGATAAGATGCAATCTGATCATCATCAATCAGCGTAAACAGCATTGCACGGGCAGAACCCGCATCCTTAACCCTCGTTTTAGGAACTTCATTCTCATCGAGGTCTAGGAGGCCGTATGGCTGATTGGTATTATTTGTCATAGATGCAGTTGAGAGGATGCTTCAGATAAGCTATCGGCTTTAAGCCAACACCAATCTGGACGCTTGTTAGTTGTCTCTTCTTTCTCGCCTTTTAGCAATATATTTTTCTTGACATGAACAATTGCGTCATTACGGCAACCGCATATTCCGCAATTCTGGAGTGCATAATCTATGGATGTTTTCCTCTGGCCTTTCACTTTGCCAACCATATCTAATATCACCCTGGCTCCTCCACATCCCATACAGAAGTTGCTACGTTGGTTATAATAACATCTGGAGCAAATCTTGGCCCTTTCTTCAGCCTCACTCTGATCTACAAATGGGTCTCCACCAGCGGCGGCTTCTGTGGCTAACGCCGATAGGCTAGTAATTCCCTTGAGGATATTGTCAAAGGATAGCAGAGATGCGTTGCCCTTATATTCCTTTCCATCAGAGTAATAGCACCACCCCTCTGGGAGTTGGCGGCAGAGTTGATCTACCACCAACTCTTTCCATTGGTCGGGGAGGGTAATGTTGTTATCGCGGTAGTGTTGCTCTACCTTATCGTAAAGCTCCTGTAGGGTGTGGATGTCGGCAATGCGATAGCCTGTCTCTGGGACTGTGAAACGATAATTGCCGGGTGGGACTTGATCTTCCCTAGATAACTTTAGGATACTCATGTCAGTCGGCAGTTAAGTTCATCCTTGAGCCGCTGGTTCTGCTCTTTGAGTTCTTGATAGCCCCTATCATTGGCTAGACAAGCGTGGTATCCAGCCTGAAAGGCCATGCTCATGTATTCACGATGTCCATCTGCTGTGCCATGATTGCGGCTATAGGTTCGAATTCCATAGGTATCGAACCATTCATTAAAGAAGTCTGTGGAGCTAGTCATATTCTTCGGGTGATTCATCATGCCAAGGGATTTCATCGTCTTCGTTATCAGGAAGGTTGCTTGGAAAATAAATCATAGATTTGAGAAATAATCTCTCCTGTTTCATTAACAGATTCTTCTGATAGGTCAGGTAAGCGAGCATGGATCGTTTCATGCGCCAGCACAGACAAGAGACTGCGAGAGCGTCGATTATTGATGGTGATCCTGCGTTTGTTGTAGTCGCATAGCCCATCGGCGTTTCGTGGTGATCCATAGCCTACTTGCCATTTTTCACCATTTATCTCAATTTGTCCAAGTGATTTAAATTTCATCGCGGTTTAAACATTTCTGTGATTATCCAAAGTGCTACCACAGCAAGAATCAAAATAACAAAATAGTTCATTTCTTTGCAGTCACAATCATGTTTTTTCGTTCTACCATGTAACCCTTGTCTTCAAGGACAACACGATATTCAATCCCACCAGCCTTCATGTCTTCGATAACCCTATTCATCCACACCATTTCTTGCGGAAGAAGCGGATTATACAATCCAGCAAGGGGATGGAAATCAAAATTGATAATACATTCGTTTGATTCTTTTTTCATTTAATGGCTTTGTAGTGAATAGTTGGGTAGATTTTTCCTGACGGGGTTTGAATTCGGAACTTCTTCATTTCCATAATTCCTGAATTTAAAAAATCAGACAATCTTTTATTAGCTTGTGAAGTTTCAATTTTCCATATTTGCTGCCATTGCGCTCTGGTCTTAAATCCTGGCTCAACCTTTTCGCAATTTCTTTTATTGTATTTTGCAATAACCTCTGCGTAATTATTAATGTTCATAGCGGCAACCTCCATTCTTGTTGGGACTCGTTACGAGTCAGGAGCCAGACCGCGGAGTATTTAGGACCGATCTCTCCATAGACGATTCCTTGTCTCCATCCAAGGGTTGCTCGCCGTGCCTTTGCATAATCCATTTCACCTCGGCGCGTAAGCGTCCCCACGCAATATCCTGTGCTTTCCTTGATCGTGCGTCCTTCTCCAATCTGCGCTCGATGAGTGTGAGCAAAGATGACATTGCCGCCATACATCTCTGCCATATCTCTTGCACTATTTTCATTGTAAATCGTGCCGTGAGTGAAGGTCACATTACCGATAACAAGCCTTTGAAAAACGCCATCATACGGAATGCGGCGGCAACCAATCTTGACGAAAGCCTCGTCAATAAATTTGGTGGCTTGCTGAGCGGCATAGCTAATGAGCGCGTTGCGGTGATTGAGTAATCGGGGGATGCGGTTTTCATGGTTTCCATCCAAGACATGAGTTGGCCGAAGTTCTTTAAGGAACGCAATTCCTCCATCAATGTCAGGGGCAACTGGCTCCGACTCGTCGCTAGTTCCAGCCGCACCAGAGCGAAATGCTGTGGTGTCGCACCAGTCTCCCAGATGCACGACAAGGCTGGGTTTCCATTTTTCACACATAGCGAGAACTGCGGCCTTAGCAGTTTTGTCGATGTATTTGCCGTGGGAACAGCCGATGGCAATAAAGCGTTCATATTTTTTTCCTATGTTGAATAGATTAGGCTTTTTCATCTGGGGTGATATTGGCCTTGGCTCCAGATGTGGGGGCTAGGCTGATTAACTGCCATTTGGACGGATCGTTCTTTCCTGGAGCAACCCCAGCGTCAACCTTCACCAATGCAAGGTCAGTTGCGGTGGCGAATAGCTTCTTGTCAAACGTGAGTGCTTCTGCCTTACCGTCAAACTCCACGCAAAAGAACACGCTCTTCTTGCCTTGGATCTCGCGGATGTTGGTAATTTCCACATTCTTCCAAGTTGCAGTTGCCTTTGGCTCCTCTTTGCTCACCTCCCTGACCGGAGACTTGACTGGCTTGGCCTCTTCCTTCTTCACAAGGCCCGTGCTTACGTTCCCATCATCATCATCTTCAGAGGCAATACCCAACACGGCGGCTAGAGCATATCGTCGAGCGTAGGTGATGGCACTTCCGACCCCTTGGGGAGACTGATCTTTTAGGGGAAGAAGAAGTTTGGATGTTGTGCTGTATCCTCCCTCGTGAAGGATCGTGGTTTCAACGCCAGCGGTTCCTTCCATGAACAGCGGTTGCTGAATGACTGCCAGACCATGCTTTTTAAGCACGGGACGGGTGGCATCAATGATCGCATCCAGGGGAGCATACTTGCTCTTGAAATACGGGTTAGCGGCGGTCTTCGCCACATTAGAGAGTTCTCCAACAGCCTTCACCAAGGCTTCGCTGTATTGGATTTGTGCGGACATTTCGCTCATTTGCGTAGGAAGATAGCGATTATTGTTGCGACTCCAAGCAGGATATTTGCAAGCATTGCAAGAAGGATTCCGTCAATCTGCCATCCCCAATTAATTTCAACGGCAACTATTTCCATAGCTTCATCTTTCTTCTTGCATGGCTTCTTGCACGACTTCTTATTGATGTCGTTGATGTTCTCCCCATAATCGGGGTAATTTACCGGGTCTACGATCTTGGTGTTTTTTTTCATTGTTGTTTTGGTTTATCCCCTATCGTCTACTTCGATCATCGAATCGTCGATAACGGAAATTGCTTCGTCTAAGGTTGCTCGTATTGCTTCCAGCGTCTCAATAAGAATCTCAATCTTGTCCTCAGGAGACATTGGTGCTGACGCAGATGTGGTCACTTGATGATTTCAACTGCGAGGGCGCACACCGCAATTGCGATTGCACAGATGGTTGTGTTGCGCCAATGCCGCGCAAGCTCTTCTGCCGCTTCCAGCCTTCCTGCAATGCTTGCAACTGCTTCTGTGAGGATGTTGTTCTTGTCAGCGATGCAATCAATGCTTGATGCGATGGAATCGAGAATGTCGTCGAGTTCGACATAGGGCTGAGTTTTCTTTTTTGTGGGTTTTTTGGTGGTGGGTTTGGTGCTCATGGCGATGCGAGAATCATGCGAGAGTGATGGGATTGCAAGCCAGAAAATAAAAAAAGTGAAAAAATTTTCAGGCCACAATTTTGAGCTTGACACCCGAGGATAGCTGGTCGTTAAAATCTTGTATCTCCTCCTGCGGAGGGCTACACACCATTTGCTCTGCTCAAGTCATCCACCCTCGCCAACCATCCTTTTAAGAATTTCTTGAGAGTGGGTTTTGATTCTGCAAGCCGATTATAAAAGCCTCTACGGGCATCCTGATATTTCTTTGGGTCTTTTCCAGATTCATTCAAAAATGCTTGCGCCCTCCCCATGCCACAATTAACGGTGGCATCAAAAAACAACCAATCAAGCGGAGACGGAAGATGATCGCAACCATCCCTCAACCATTCCGACCAGTAGATTTCTGTGGCCTGATCTGCGGTAAGATTCTTGATGTCCACATGGGGGTGCGAGCGTTGGTCGATCCCGTATTTTGTGGCTCCCCCTGGGTCTTGCGGATCGTTCTCGTATTCCCTTCCCTCGTGGTCAAACAACCAAGGTATGATTTTGTCCCTAAAGCGAGTGGTCATCAAAGTAACGAGGCTTATACACCCTTTGATTCACTTCCACGTCTGGAGCTTTAGCATTGGAGTCAATCTTCTCGTCTTCATCTAAGTGCTGAAGAACGGATGCCGCTTTCCAATCCATAGCGGCTTGCCCCGTGATGAGGGTCGTTACCAAGGCTCCAAAGAAGAGAACGACAAGGTTGGCGAGTTCGACAATTTCTTTGGCTTG
>Ga0208388_1000034_pt1 | contig 42416 bp, 66 predicted proteins | sample CryBogCBH18Jul07_FD_185511 | JGI IMG/M metagenome (GOLD analysis project Ga0208388, IMG submission 185511) | Freshwater microbial communities from Crystal Bog, Wisconsin, USA - CBH18Jul07 (SPAdes) (version 2) | ecosystem: Environmental > Aquatic > Freshwater > Lake | place: Crystal Bog...
CAAACTCAAGTTGTGACTTCAGATGTTGCGGTCCAATTTACCCCCTCAACAGGTTCAACAAATTATAATTTGATTGACACTTTACCGGTCCCTGCTTCTCCAACTGCAAATGTTTTTGCAAGTGTAGCAGGATATCAGGATTTGTATACCGTTGCTCCTTTGGCAAATAGTCCTTCAACAGTTTCTTGTGTTCAAATTCGTGTTTGCGCGGCTAAAGATAATTCGGCCACCAAAACTATTGCTCCTGTCATGAAATCGGGTTCTACCACAACAGTTGGAACAACATATGCTGTGACAAACAGTTATTTGTATTACACAAATATCTATGACCAGAACCCGGCAACATCTTCCGCGTGGACCAAAGATACCGTAAATGCTTTGGAGATTGGTCAAAAGGTTATTAGCTAATGGCTCATACATATTGGCGAATTCTTAGTGTAACCGATAGTGGAGGTTTGGCTTTAGGTCAAATCAGCATGGCGAATGCTATTGGCGGAGCCAATCAGTGCACAGGCGGAACTGCATCTGCTAATTCCACGTATGGGGGATATGTTGCTGCAAATTGTTTTACAGGAAATCCAAGTGACTTTTGGTCATCAAATGGAGATTCTTTAAATGTTTGGATTCAATATCAATTCCCTTCTCCGGTAGATGTTATTGAATTAGTCATTTTTCCTCGTCCGGATTATTTGGCAAATACTCAAGGTTTGAGATTATTTGATTTACAATATTCAGATGATGGAACAAATTTTACAACTGTGGCCAACTGGTATCCGGCGACTTGGAATGCGGGGGTTAGTCAAACATTTGATGTTTCTCCAATAGCCAATATTGTTGTTGATTCGGCAATGGTTGAAAGTTTGACAAATTTGGGTCCGAGTCCCGATGCAGTTGTTTCGGCCACATTTATTGAGGCTTTGACAGCATTGACAAGTGTGGGCAATGCAAGAGTTGCGTGCAATGTTATTGAAGTTTTGACTCCGATATATAGTCCTACTCCACAACCAACAGGAGGTTGGGTATGCGTGATACAATAAATGCGCTTATTGATAAATTACATAAGAGAGAAGAGGTTTGTTGGAGCACAGCAAATTTCTTTATTGAGAATAAAGATGCCCACGGTATACACGATATGGGCGTAGAAATTCAAGCATTACAAAGAGCTATTGCGACTTTAGAGGAATTACTTAAAAAATGTCAATGAGCAATTCTACAACTTATTCTTTGAATGCTGGTGAAATGATTACCAGAGCGATGCAACTTATTGGTTCATTGAATGGTTATGGAACTGTTCCAGATGATGACCAATATAATCGTGCCATTCAATCATTGAATTTGATGTTGAAGGATTGGCAAATGGACGGCACTAATTTGTGGAGAGAAACCCAAATTAGTCTAAATGTTGGGTCAAATCAAGGTTATTTTGGTAATCCTATTCCAATTTCTCCGCTTGTTTTGGATGTTTCTGAAGCAAGATGGGTTCAAACTCCTGCTCCAAACTTTTATGAGCGTCCTTTAGGTCGTATGACGTATGACCAGTATACAAATTATCCAAATAAACAACAATCTGGCGGTTCTCCGTTCACTTTCATGTTTGATAGACAAGTTTCGGGTAGTAATTTGTATATTTGGCCGCTTTTGAATGCTGGCGGAACAATTAATTGCACTGTGGCTCGTTCTGTTCAAGATGTTATTTTACCAACTGACGTTATTGATGTCCCTATTTGGGCACAACAAGCTGTTTTGTATAATTTGGCAGACCGTTTGATGGATGAAAATGGTCTTGGAATGACTGACCCGGCTACAGCCCAGAGAATTACAGAACGTGCTGTTACATTTTACGATAAACTCAAGAATTTTGACCGTCCTACAAGTCTTTTCTATCTTCCATATGGAAAGCGTCGGTCAGGATTCTATAAATAATACAAAATTTAAGGAACCATCATGGCCACATCTAATATCGGACAATTATATCAAGAACGAAATGGTTCTGGCTACTATGCTGCCGTTTTCTTGGTAAACACCACCACAGAAGCTCTTCCTCAGAGTCCTCTTAATCCGCCTATTAACACATCTGTTTCGGAAGTTCCGGCTCAGATTCTTGTTGATGTTCATGGAACACCGGTTGGAACAACTTCAAATCCTATCGTTACAACTGCCACATTTGGCGGTTCTATTACTGTAACTGCTAATGCTATCGCTAATGCCGCTTCGCAGAATTTTTCAAATGGAACATCAACTCAATTATATACGGACCTTGGCGGAAATCTTAAGGTCAATGTTGTGTCTGGGACCATCACCTCCACAACAGCAGCCACCGCAAACGCCGCCCAGCAGAATTTCGCAAATGGAACATCCAATCCCCTTCAAGCAGACCAACATGGAGCTTTAAAGGTCAATATGCAAAATTCATCGTTCACCGTGACTTTGAATTCTGCTCTTCCAACAGGCTCAAATACAATTGGTAATGTCAATTTGGCAAGCCCTCTTCCTACAGGTGCCAACACAATTGGTTCTGTAAACATTGTAGGAACGCCTTCTGTAAATGCTGCTTTGACAGGCTCAATCCCTGCGGGAACAAATGTCATCGGAGGTATTACAAACACATCTTTTGGAATTTCTGGTTCACTTCCTGCTGGTAATAATTTCATTGGTAATGTGGCGATTACAAATCTTCCAATTACTGAAACCGTCGTTGTAAGTTCTCTTCCAGCGGGTTCAAATGCTATCGGAAGCATTACAAACAGTCAATTCAATGTAACTCAGCCTACGGCTGCAAACTTGCAGATGACTCCTGTTTCGGATGGTAGTTTCCCAAACAAAGTCCAGATTTCAAATTCTGTTCCTTTGTCGGTAACAAATGGCGGCACTTTTAACGTGCAAGTGACGAACAGTGTCCCGATTACAGCCACTTTCTCGGGAACATCAATCAATGTCACTCAGTCAAATGCTGCTGCACTTCAATCTCAAGTAACTAATAATGGAACTTTTGCTGTTCAAGTAACAAATTCTGTTCCAATTCAGGCTACATTCTCAGGCTCAAGTATTCAGACAACTCAATCCAATGCGGCTCTATTGAATTCTACAGTCGTGGGCACAGGAACTTTTGCGGTTCAAGTTACAAACAGTGTAAGTCATCCTGTAACTCAAAGCAATGCTTTGGCTTTGCAAACAACTGTTTCTCAATCAAATGCTGCTAATTTGAATGCGACTGTGGTCGGAACGGGAACATTCCCAGTCCAGATTACCTCGTCTATTCCTTTGACTGCAACTCTTGGAAATTCAGTTTCCTTGGCAAATTCTACTGCAAGCATTGGTTCAATTTTGAATACAAGTTTTGGGGCAACACAGTCTAACGCGGCTTTGTTCAATGCTACAGTAGTAAATTCAGGAACATTCGCAGTTCAAGTTACTAATAGTGTGCCAATTCAAGCAACTTTCTCAGGTTCTTCAATTGCAGTTACTCAGGGAAATGCTGCGGCTCTTCAAGCCACTGTTACGGGAGCAGTTTCTGTTTCGCAATCCACTGCTGCAAATTTGAATGCTACGATTGTTCAATCAAATTCGGCATTGTTGAATGTTTCAACTTATTCATCTTCGGCTCAAGTTCAAGTCAATCCTACAAACACTTCAGGTTCTGCATATACTGCAAACAATGTCGTGGGCGGAAAATTGACATTCTCGGGTATTCTTCGTTCGCCTACACAGTCTGGTGTTCTACAATCCATTTCAATCGTGTCAAAATCTGTTCAAACCACAGGTTACAAGGTTTATGTTTTCAATAATAACCCTTCAAACACAACATGGACTGACAAGAGTGCCCCGGCGATTAATGCCGCCGATTTGCCATATTTGGTTGGAGTATTCACATTAGGGGCCGCAGATAGTGGCCTTGGAACTATGACAATCAATGTTTTGGATAATATTGGGCAAACGGTTTATTCTTCAGGCGGAACAAGTTTGTATGCCATTGTGACATGCACAACCGGGCCAACTTATACATCAACTTCAGACCTATATGTAACCCTTTCTGTATTGAGAGATTAATATGAGACTCACGGGAAGCCGTCGTTCGCTTCTTGCGGGAACCTCATTAGCATCCTCGGTCCCCAAAGGAAGTTCAGTATACATAGCAAATGCCACGGGATTTTATTCAATAACTTCCCCGGCATTTGCTAATTATGGAACAATTCAATTATGGGGAAGCGGAGCCGGTTCCGGCGCTGCTAATTCCACTGTGGCCGGTTCGGGAGGCGGGGGCGGAGGTTACCTAATCATTGACAATACTTCGGTTTCGCCAAATACGACATATAATTATGCTTTGTATCAGCCTTATTATGACCCTTATGCTGCTAATGTCACAATGCTTCTCCCATTTTCGGGAACGGTAGGAAGCGTTCCTCAAGTTATTGAAGGAAGCATGTCCACCGTGACTTTAACTCACGCAGGAACGGGTTCTGGAACAGACGGTTATTGTGAGAATACTGTTACAAAATGGGGAACAACTGCTTGTTATACAAATGGCGGTTCAAATTCCGCATCGTGGCAAATTACTCCCGGTTCATCTCTTTCCGGAGATTTTACATTTGAATTGTTCATCTATCCCATGGCGGGAGCAACAAATCAGTTCATTTTCTCAAATTATCTTGGACCAGTTTGTAATGGAGGCGGAAGCAATCCTGCTCAGTTTCTTTTCTGGTTGAATAATGGCGTTTTGACAGTTGGAAATCCTGCGGGAAGTTTCCTTGTTGGAGGTTCCGTAACATATAATACTTGGCACCATGTGGCTTGGACTCGTAAGAGTGGAGTTAGTTCCTTATGGTTGGATGGTGTTTTACAAGCAACTTCATCCGCATATACTGGAACTGCCTTGAGTTGCTATAATATTAATAATCCAGTTTCTATTAAACTTTGGATTTCAGGCTACGAATATACTGGTTTGTATCAGTTCACAGGATACTATCAGGATATGCGAGTGACAAGTGTTGCTCGCTATACCGCAAACTTCACTGTCAACACCTCTTCATATTCTCAAATTGCGGGCTATAGCGCATGGTATGGCACCTCAACAAGCGTTTCGGTTGCTCAGGCCAACGCGGGCGTTCTTCCCGGTGTGGGAGCATCTGGGGGCGCTGGCGGGGGTGTTATTGGCAACGGTATCACTTACAGTGCTGTAGGAAGCAATGGAACATCCTATGCTGGAACAACTCCGGGTAATGGCGGTAATAGTGGCGGGGGCGCTTTGGGTGGTATTGCCAATGGAACTGCCAATGCGAATGCAGGAGCAAATCCGGGAGGAGGTTCTTCGGGACAACCTGTCAATGGAAATGCCGTTGTGGGAGGATATCCACAAATTCAAGTCAATTGGTATTCAGACCCGCCTCCATCTTTGACACCATTTACATCAAATGCAATTGGTTATCAATCCGTTACGGCTCCTGCGGGAGCAAAATATGCCAGCATTGAATTGTGGGGAGCAGGAGGAAACTCTGGCTTTGCAAATGCTATTTCTAATAGTGCCGGTTCCGGGGGTGGCGGAGGTGGTGTAGTCATCTCAAATATTGCCGTGAATGCTGGTCAAGGATATAATTTTGCATTGTATCAGGCACAACAAGACCCTTATTATAACAAAGTAACATGTTTGATTCCTTTCACAGGTCCGCCTATTAATTCAAGAGCAAATCCGCCAAAAGTTATTTGGGGAGCCATGAATACGGTCACCATCGGTTCTGCCGGGGGCGTGAATGATGGTTATATTCAGAATTCAGTAACAAAGTGGGGAACACAGGCTGGTTATCTTGCGGGAGCGCAGGGTTCATCTTCTGGATATGGAAACTGGTGGCAGATTAGTCCGGTTGTTCCCATGACCGGAGATTTGACTATTGAATTCTGGGCATGGACTGCTTCGGCTTCGGGTCAACAAATCATTATGGGAAGCACGGCGGGTATTGGCCCTGCTGACCCAAACCAAGTTCAGATTGTTAGAAATGGTGGTGGGGTTGTTTTGACATTAGGTAGTGCAAGCATTACCGGAGCAGCCCTTTCATTTAATACATGGCACCATTATGCATGGGTTAGAAAATCAGGAGTAAACACACTCTATCTTGATGGTGTGGCTCAAGGGACTGACACAACCTTTGCTTCAAATTCTGTTTTGAGTGCATCTACGCAACTTTGGCTTGGCAACAATCAATTTGGTCCTGCACTTAATAACATTTATTGTTGGGGCGGATATATGAATGATTTCCGTATCACAAAGGATGTTGCAAGATATACTTCAAACTTTACACCGCCAACTTCTTCATATGCTGTCTCAGAGGGTTATTCTGCATTCTACGGTAATGTTTTGACAGATACTGCTATATTCCAAGCCAACGCGGGTCAAACTCCTTATGTCGGAAACGCAGGAGGAGCGGGCGGAACTGTTTCGGGAACATACACTATTGGGGTTGCGGGTTCAAGTGGAACTGCAAATTCAACAACAACTCAAGGCTCGGGTGGAAATTCTGGCGGGGGAGCATTGGGAGGCATTGGTTCTTCAAATGCAACTGTGGCCAATGCTGGTCAATCTCCCGGAGGCGGAGCATCGGGCCAACCTTATGCGGGAAATGCTGTATCGGGAGGCTCCCCACAAATTACAATTACTTGGATTGGATAACATCATGACTACTACTGGGCAAAATCATTCCATTGAGACCCAAATCGCTTTGCTCGGAGTAAAGTTAGACGCTAATCATCAGGAATTAAAAACAGAACTTCAGGCAATGAATACTTTGCAAAATGAGCAGAATATTCATTTGAGACAAACTTTTGAATCGCATAGAACGCAAAATGAAAAGACTTTTGCAGAAGTGCATACAAATCATGAAGCCTTGAAGTCCCGTGTTGAGGAAATTGAAAAAAAAAACGCAGAAAATAATGGTGCCAAAATCACGCATCAATATTGGATAACAACACTTTGGGGTGTTGTTGCTGGTGGATTTGTAGTTTTAATGAATTGGATTATAGCACATTTCAGTGCTGTGTTTCATATACCAAAATAATAGACGCTGGGATAAATATCCCATACCTCGGAGGATAATAAACATTATGCAAAATTTAGACTTGACTGGGAATTCAACCGTCATTGCATTTGACTTGGATACTGTCATTGAAGATAGTATTGTCGGAGCATCGGTTGTATTGCCCGCTATCACAAGCCCCGACATGATTATGAACATTCGTAACAAGAGTGGTCATACTGTTATGGCAACAACATCAACAGATGAAATCAATTATAGCCAAAGCGAACCGGCCAGCATTGCTATTCCTTCGGGAAAAGTATTGAGCTTGCGTTCAATTTGCCTCGGAATGTGGGGAGCATATACTCATGACTAATTTTTCTAATCAAAACGGGACTGGCATCGTCGTAGCCGATGGCTTCGCAACTCCTGCTGGCCCGTTGTCAGTTTCGGCAATTAAAGATATTGCATCCACAGTAGACACTTATACTGCTGTAAACTCAGATATTTTGTTTATTGCACAAAGAACTGATACTTTGGATATATATCTACCAAAAATCACGGCTTCTTCTTTAATACAATTGATTTTACCAGTTGAACCGGGTGGATTAAATTCTATCATATTGCACGCCAACGGTTCGGACCTGTTTAATAATAGTGGTTCCCCAGTCAGCACCTTTGATATTTCTTCTTTCGCGAATCAAGCGTCAATTGTTAATATTTTCGCGGGGTTGATTATGGGAAATCCGGAATGGAGATTAAGTTATTTTGCTGCTGCAAATGTTAACTAATCTATGAAAAAATCTGACCCTTGTTGGAAAAATTATAAGATGGAGGGGACAAAACAGAAGGACGGTAAAACCGTTCCAAATTGTGTTCCCAAGACCAAAAAGAAGAATAAAAAATGACCAACTTCACGAATGATACTGGCACGGGAATAGTTATTGCTGATGGGTTTGCCACACCAAGTGGACCCATTGGCGGGGGCACTATGCCAATTTTGGAGCCTGTAACTGCTACGGCAAGTTCTACAGGTGCTCCAACTATGGTTTTGGGGGCTATTAATCAGATTGTAGGAAACAATTTCTTCAATTCATATGTAAATGCTCCTCCTGCAATTTTTGGTCATCAATTTGTTACAGTGATGCCCCAATATAATTATGGGACATTTTTGCATCCTTTCGGAAGCGATACTGTTTCAGGGGCACCGGGAGATGCATCAATTTCTTATCCAAGTATAACAACTTACTATTGTTTGCAAACCGGTAATTGGAGCGTTGCTCCTGTAACATACTATCCATAAATAAATCTGTCTCTTTAAAGGAAACTAAAAAATGAAAATGTCTAAAGTAATGTCAAAGAATCCGATGACAGATATCAAGGGGACTGAAAAAGGTTCTCTTAAAGCCGTTTCTCAGCACAAGGCAATTGCCATGGGTTATGAAGCTGCTCCATCTGAGCCTCGTTCAATGATGAATCAAAAGCATAAAGGCGAAACTGGCGAAACGGTTGTTCCGGGATTCACATCCATGGGCAAGACCACTTCAAAGATTGCCATGAAGAATACCAAAGGTGCAAAGGGTTCCGAGTCAACACCTATGAAAAAGAAGTAATTTAATTCCCGATGGAAATTAAACTTTCTACGGGAAATTATGCAAAACCTTCCCTTCAACTACCTGTTGAAAGGCTTGTAAATGCATATGTTGAATCTACTCCTGCTGGTCCATCTGAAGATATAAGAACAGCGCGTCCCGGCTTAACAAAGATTTACAGTTTTGGAACAAGTCCAATCCTTGCAATGTATCAAGTCCCCGGTTTATTCAATGGGGACTTGTTTACTATTTGCGGAGAATCCGTTTATAGAAATAATAATCTAATCGGAACAGTGGCCTTTTCTCAAACCCCTCAAATTGCTGCAATTTCCGGTAAAATGGCAATTGTATCAGGAGGAGGATTGTATATCTATGATGGGACAACCTTTACTCAGCAACAATATTTTGATGATGGTGTTTCAAGATTGGTTCCCTTTTCTGGCGTAACTGTTCTTTACAATATTTTCATCTATCCTGTTGTGGGTTCCAATCAATTCTTCTTTTCAAATGTTGGTGAACCGGGAATAATAAACGCAGCCAATGAATCATTGGTTCAGGTTTCTCCTGATGATATTGTTCAATCTTTTGTTTTGGCAGAAATTGTTTATTTCTTTAAAAACAGAACAACTGAATTGTGGCAATTTACGGGTAATTTGACTGCACCATTTCAGGAAATTCAAGGTGCAACATATGCAAGAGGATGTGTGTCACAGGGTTCCGTAGTCAAAGCAGATAATGCTTTGTTCTGGATTGGAGACGATTTACAAGTTTATCGTTCTTCAACAGTTCCAGAAAGAATTTCAACATCTTTTATTGAAGATAGACTCCATTCTGAAACACAACCTCAGAATATTTCAGCATTTACTGTAAATGTTCTCGGACATATTTTTTATGTCATCAATCTTGTAGGATTGAATGAATCGTGGGCCTATGATTGTCAGACAAAAACTTGGGCACAATGGGGAACTCAACAAAGAGCACAAGAAATTCCGGGTATTTTTCAATGTTCATTAGCCGTTGGTCAAGGTAATTTTATCTTTGGCGGTTCTTATAATGATGGAAGAGTATTCAAATTTGATACTACAAATCATACAGATGATGGTGTTCCCGTTCAAGTTATCGTTTCTGGAAATGTTTTGACAAGCGGCGGTTATAACAAGTGCTTCAATGTGTCTTTACATAATGTAAGAGGTGTTGGCACAATTGCTACTCCAAATCCCGTTATAAAAATGCGTTATAGTGATGACGGAAGAACTTGGACAACATGGTATCCTGCAAGTTATGGAACGATTGCTTCTTATCGTTATAAGACAACTTGGAGAAATCTTGGTTTGATTAGACAACCCGGAAGATGGTTTGAATTCAGTATTTCAGATGCTGTGAATATTACAGTTGAAGGGCTTAGTTTAAATGAGCCTAGAGTTTGATTTTCTTTAAATCAAAGAGGTTTCCGTCAAATTTTTCATTTAATTTTTTAACAACATTCAAACCGGTTCCTTTTGTTGTAAAGCAAGTTTTTGGATATCTTGTCTTGTCTAATAGTTGGTGAACATAGCGTAAAGAAATGGGTTTGTCTTTATAAGTAACTACATAAACATATTGTTCTGTATCTAAAATTTGAACTTCGTATGGGTAATTACAAGAACTATTTGTTATTATTATTTTAGGTTTTGGACGAGACATAAGGATATTTATAATGGCATCTAATTCTATAGTTTTATCCGCAACTTTACCTACAAAAACCACCAAATTGCTTGACCCGCAAGGTTATCCTAACCTGTCTTGGTATCTTTTTTGGAGAGCATTAGGTAATAATAATTCAACCATTGACCTTACTATTTTGGAAAGTGAAATTGCCACGGCTACGGCTACGGCAAATGAAGCATTATCTGAAGTCAGCACTGCAAAAACTGATGCTGCGGCTGCTTTGACATTAGCAGAAAGTTTGGAATTTGTTACTCCTTTAATCTATGCAAATGACGAAAATATTGCTCAACCCGTTTTTGCTACCAACTTTGAAGAAACTTCTGTTACTATTGTGAATAACCTCACAATATACGAAGATACTATAAATACACATAATAATAATAGTTTAATATTTGCTGCTTTGGACCAAGGTAGCCTTATAAGATAAGGAATGAAATGACAACCAGCGTATCAAATCAAGACACAGTATTGTCCAATACAGCAATTACTGTTTTAACAAATTCTTCTCCCTTGAATCAAATCACTGTGACAAAAATGACAGTTTGTAATTTGGACTCTGTGGCTCATGCCGTTTCAGTTTTCAGAGTTCCGGCTGGCGGTTCTACATCTAATGCTACTACTATGGTTTATCAATATCCAGTTTCTGGTGGAGCAACATTGAGTTTAGTAATGGGTGGTCATACTCTTGTCAATGGTCAAACATTTCAAGCACAAACTGACACAACCAATGCAGTTGTTAATTTGAGTGTTTCATATCAAGTGGTTTCATGATTAGAACATTAAATTCAAATATCATCAACGAAATTGCCAATCATGAAGATGTAAGATTTTGGCTTGCATATAATGATGAAGTCATTGATTTGGGTCATCTCGTAAGCAATATCAATAATTATTGCTTTTTGACTGATGAACAAGATGGTGGCTACATTCTCGTTAATCATGGTAAAGGGCATTATGTTGCTCATACTTTGGCTTTGCCTTCAGCGAGAGGTAAACCAATGTATCAATTGATGCAAGATGGTTTTAGATTTTTGTTTACGAATACAGATTGTGTTGAAATTTCAACATTGGTTCCTGATGGTAACAAGAAGGCTTTGAATTGGGCAAATATTGCCGGTTTCAAACCCACTTTTAGAAGAGAAGAATTCTTCCCTCAGAATAACCAAATGATTGGTGGTCAATTCTTTACAATGACATATCAAGATTGGGTTTTAAACTGCGAACATCTTTCACAAATTGGTGAAGATTTTCATGAAAAGATTGAAACAGCCTTGGGGCATTTTAATCATCCTTATGATGCGGTTCACGATAAGTTCGTTGGAGCAACCATTTTGGGATGCAAATCTGGTAATATTACGAAGGCTATTGAGCAGTATAACAAGTGGGCTTTGCTTGCCGGATACTTACCGGTCCAAATCCTAAATAATACGCCGCCAACCATTTATATGGGAACGGCAATCATACAAATCGGGCAAGACAATGAATTAGAAATTCTTGCCGTATCAGGAGAATAATTATGCCGGGGACAGCAGCAGCAGCGATTGGAAGCGTTGTCGGAGGAATCGGTGCCGCCGGTTCAGCAGCAGCAGGATTGGCATCTGCCGCCGCACCTTTTATTGGACCGGCAGGCACAATTATTAAAGGTATTACGGGTATGGGTGCGGCAGGAAATACTGCCGGGGCCGGTCAACAAGCCGCCGCCGATGCGAATGCTTTTAATCAACAAGTTTATGGTGCTGCTCAAGGTAATCTAAATCCCTTCATTCTTTCAGGCCAATCTGCCAATAATGAATTAGGCGGATTACTTGGTTTGAATGGTAATACAAATGCTCAAAATGCTTTTGATACGTTTCGCAAAAGTTCTCCTTATCAATTTCAATTGAATCAGGGATTGAATGCAATTGCTACTCAAAACGCCGGTCAATATGGAAGTGGGGCAACTGCCAAAGCGTTGAATAATTATGCTCAAGGACAAGCTGGTAGTGCTCTTGGAAATTACATGGCACAACTTGGGTTTTTAAATAATTCTGGCCAAACTGCCGCTGGGACACTAGCCGGGTTGGGAAATGATGCTTCAAGACAATATGCCAGTAATTTGTATAATGGAGCCAATGCTTATGGGGCAGGGCAAGTTAATAGTGCCAATGCTCAAAATAGTATGACAAATGGTTTGACTGGGGCTTTAAGTTCATTTTTGAATCCCGCTTCTACATCAAGTTATGGAAATGTAAAATTACCGGATATGAATGCTGTAACACCATATGAGGCACCAACAGGTGTCTTGGCAAACATGCCGAATTTTAATAATTTGAATTTAAGTAATACATTGCCAAATGTTTTACCAAGAGTATCGGGAGGTGTTCTTGGAGAAGATGGTTCAATGATTCCGTTTACAGATGGCGGAACACCGGCTGGTGCTGCTCCTCCCACACTTGGTTTGTAAGGATTAAAAAATGGCTGATTTTCAATTTGGCGGCGGCACTGCTTTAAATATTGCTCCGGATGTTCCGACATATACAGCACAAAAGGATGCTTCTGATTCTGCATTAAGTGTTCAACAAAATAATGCAAAGCGTCAAGCACTTGGTGTTTTGGCTAACGTGGATGTCAATGACCCTGATTCCATCAATAAGGGCATGAATGCTCTTTTGGCAAGTGGTCAGGCAACACAAGCAGCCGAACTTGCTAACCTTCAATATACCCGTTGGCAACGCCAAACCGGTCAACAAATTGTTGGAGCATTATCGCAAACACCCGCCGGTCAAGCATTATTGGGTGGTGCTATGGGTGGACAGGCTCCGCAGCAACAAGCCCCGCAGCAGCAAGCTCCGCAGCAACAAACTGAACAACAAATGAATCCGCAACAAATGGAGATGGCTCTTCATCAACATTTGATTGGAGATTTTCAACAAGCCGCGCAAATTACTGACCCAGACAAGTTGGCTGCTTTTAAACAATCCATGCATCAAAAATATGACGGAATTATTGGTCCGGATAGAGTGGAACAAGAACTTTCTACAGAAAAGAATCCTTCTGACTATCTTGCAAAGGCTGTTGAACACGCTAAAGCGGCTGAAGCCCTTCGTCAACAAATGAGTGGGGCACAATCGCCCCAGAATGCGTCAGGACAGGCTCCACAGGGTCAAGTGGCATCAACACAGCCGCAAGGCGTCCAAGGGTCTACAGCGGCCCCTGTAAACCCTTCTAGCGCCCCTGCCGGGTCTCCGGGTAATTTGGTCGGTCAGGGTCAAATGGCCGTTGAAGCAAACCATGCAATCGCTGGTCAAGCCCCACAGGCTGACCCCAATGAAACGTTATGGAATGGTGTAAAACGTGGTCAAGCACAAGTTTTAGCCTCTCCTCAAGCGGCTGCTTTGGCATCTGCTTTAAAAACTACTGTTGGAATTGATTTGACACCGGTTATTAAGACAGGCCAAGATGCGCTTGACCCCGACAAATCTGCTGCAACAACTCGTGCAACGGGTGTTGCTACAAATGATACACAAGCAGCAAAATCTGTAGCCGATTTGTTCTTGCCAAAAGAAACTTCACTTACCACAAAGAATGGTTCTACAGTTATCTTTAAAAATGATGCAGAAAAAATTGCTGCACTTTCGGCACCGGATGCTGCTCAAAAATATGGTGAAGATGTTGTTCAAAAAGGTCTTGCACAAGCGGGTCTTAAAGTTTCTATGGAACATTTTTATGACCCGACAACTGGTGCAGATTTGGGAGAACGTCCTGTTACTGAATTGCAAAAAATTCAAACTGCAAACAATCAAGGCGGTCAAGGTCAAACTGTCATAACAGATAGAGCAGATAGAAACAATAATTATGGTAATGTGAAAGCCATCCCCGGTCATCCTTATCCGGGTCAAGTGGCCACAGACGCTCAAGGTTTTGCAATTTTTAAAGATGTTGCATCTGGAAATGCTGCAATGGATAGAACAATCCTTCAGCGACAAACTTTACACGGTTTGAATACCATTGATGGTATCATTGCAGACCCAAAATATGGTTATGACCCAAATAATCATCAATATGCTGCAACTGTCGCGGCTGCTTTAGGCGTAAAACCAACTGATACGGTTGATTTGCATGACCCAACTATTCGTCAAAAAATGATGAGTGTTATGCAACCTATTGAAAGAGGAACCGTGCGTTCAAGTCAGGCACCAACTCCTCAAATGGGAACTGCTCCTGCGGCTCAACAAACTTATAATACAGACCAGAATGCAAATTATAATACTAATTTGAAAACTGCACAGGAAAATATCCAAAGTTATCCTATGAAAGTTAATACTGGAATGCAAATCAAAGGGTTGGCTTCGCAAGTCGGAGCAGGGCCTTCTGCACAATTTCAACAAAATCTTGCAAATATTCTTTCTCCTATTTTCCCACAAGCAGCAAATCATGCGGCTAATGCACAACAACTTGAAGCGGATTTGGCAACAGGATTTAAAAATGTTATGACTTCTGGGGTTAGAAGCCAGAATGAATTTGATGCTGTTACAAAACCTTTGCCTACCTTGTTATCACAACAAGACAGATTGAAATTTTATGGGGCAGGAATTGCCGCTTCAGAACTTTTGAATCAAGCAAAAGACCAAGCACGTATTCTTTATGATAATACACACTCTGATAAATCCGAAGCAGGGTTTCAAAAATATTGGCAATCCACTCCTCAATATCAAAAAGGAATTTTTGGTATTACAGACCCATCCACTGGATTATCTCCTTGGGCCGGTGTGAATCTTGGAACTGCCAATGGTAAACCTGTTCCATTTGTTCAATTGGACCCTAAAACCGGCAAATATATTGTTGGAGCCGGGTTGGGTCGCGGAAATCACCAAGAATTTTAAGGACATAAAATGGACAATACCGGAATTGAGGCAACAAATGGTGTGGTCTATGGTGATGAACCGCCAGCCAATGCCCCAACTAAAACTACTGCAACTGGAATTGAAGCCCCATCTACAGGAGTAGTGTATGGTGATGAAACAGTCGCGCCCGTAATCGTTACTGCACCAAAAGGTGCTTATCAAGGTGAAGATTTAAGTCTCCCTGCTGTTCTTGGTGGAGCAGTTTATAACCTTCCGGGGTCTGCTGCTAATATGGCCGGTGGTATCTTAAATGCATTGGGTCACCCTATAACAACTCTTAAAACTATGGGTTCCATTGCTGGTGGAGAAGCACAAAATTTATCTCAAGCCATGGTTCCGGTTCTACAAGCCGTGGGAGATAAGAATGCGGCTCCTTTATCTTGGAATGGTCATCCTATGTTTGATACAAAAGCAGCCGATGCTTTGAATAGTCAATTTGGCAATCATTACGGAAGTTGGAATGATTTCTTACATTATGCTAAAACTGACCCGGTTGGCCCGTTGGCAGATGCAAGTATTTTGCTATCTGGTGGAGAAACTGCTGCGGCACGTGGTGCTGCGGCATTAGGTGAAGCATCAGATGTTGGTAATATATTGGGAAAAACTGCAAAAGTTTTAGGTAAAGGTTCAGAATATACTGCACCTATAACCGGTCAATTAAAACTTGCGGGAGATGCCTCTAAAGCGGTGATTCCTAATATGGGAATTGGTGCGAAAGTTGGAGATACCGTTTCACAAATTATTAGTCATGCAACTGATGTTCCGACTGATTATATTAAAGAAGCATACTCTGCTGGTCGCGAAGGCGGGTTGAAACAATCAATTTTTCAAGATGCACAAAATGGTAAATTGGATGCCAATAAAGTCGCAGATACTGTAGAAAATGAAGTGGCTTCAAATCATCCGGCTATTGATGCACAACCTATTGTAGATGCTACTAAAGATTATTTGACAAATAATTTCCATAGTAATCCCTCAGAAATGGAGGGTATTGTGCAAGATTTCATGGATAATGGAGATTTTTCTCCAAAAGGTATTGAAGGATTCCGAAACAGAGTTGGAGAAGTTCGTGATGCATTAGATACAAATGCTCCTGAACTTGAAAATTCTGCCGACAAATTTAAAAGAATGCAAGATGGTAATTTTTTGAGTCATCTATACGATAATCTTGGAACACAACTTGAAACCCAAGCCCCTGATTATTTAAAAGTCAGAGAAGCAGCCGATAATGTTCGTAATGGAACAAAAGGTGCAATTGATGATTTGAGCGAGGCTTATCAAAAGTTTAAGCCTAATTCAGATATTGCTGCTACTAAAGCCGCTGGTGAAGAAACAAGCAGTCTATTCCCAACAAAAAATACACTTGGTCACCAAATCGTAAGCAGTGCTTTGGGTCTTGGTGGAAGTGTGTTAGGAATTGGTCATGGTTTGCCTGAAGGTGGCTCTTTATTTGGAGGTGGATTCGGATTAGGAACCGCTTTACAATCACCAAGAATTGCAGGGTCTGCTGCAAATCTTACGGGTAGACTTGCAAGAGGTTATAGTGCATTGGAAGAATTTGGAGGCAAATATGTTGCCCCTAATACTCTTCCTACTGTTCGTGCAGCAGATGTTTTATCTACTAATCAACAACAAACTGCACCGAACCAAGGTGTTCTTCAAACTTATATGCCCTATCTCAAACCTTACGGGTATGAGAAGTAAGTTTACGTTCGCGTTCCTTATCCCGAGCCATAGCTTTTGCATATCTGTCGGGGTCACTCGGACGAGTATTATTTCCGGCCAAATATGCAACAATAATGAACGCGGCGTAAAGCGGAAAAAGCCAATGGCAAAAAATAAGAATAAAAATACCAATAATTAAGATGATACCCATTTGACTTCTCCTTCGTTGCTACAATTATAATTTAACACCGAAAAAGAGTTTGTCAAGGGGTTCCAAACATTAAAGCCAATTGTATCAACACATCTTCGTTATCAACATTTTCTTCAATGCATTTTTGATAATAACCTATCAAAATGTTTTTTCTAAAATAGGGATATAAATCTCTCTTGAAAGTCTCAATGAAAAGCCCAGTATCAATTCGTTCGTAATTATCATAACAATAAGTCAAACCTAAATTGTCAGTTCCAATCCATAATCTGAAATGATACCTTGTAACATCTGCCAACTTATCTTCATCAACAGTTAAAGATAATGCTATCGGAGTATGCCTTCCGACTTCCTCTGATAGCAGTCTTTCTAAAAATCCGCTTGTATAAAGTTGTTCAATCATCTGTTCAATTTGTAATAAAAATCACCATGAATAATTTTTGCTGCATCTTCATAGGCCGCAGAACAAATTAATGGGTCAGCAGACGTTTTTAAATGATGCAATTTTCCGTTTACGCGAATGTGTGAACAATATTTTTTGCTACGTTTGTGGTATGAAACACCCTTGTAACCTGAAGTATTATTCCTGTTCTTCCCGCGATTAAATGAATTTTGCTGATTAGTGGCAAGTTTTAGATTTTTAATGCGATTATCAGACCTAATCCCGTTAATGTGGTCTATCTGCTTATCAGGCCAAGTTCCATTAACGTAAAGCCATGCTAAATGATGAGCCTTATAAACTTTGTAGTTTATCATAATGCAAATATAACCCTTTTTATTAATAGTTCCGCAAGGGTTTTTGCTACCATTCCAACCTCTTACAGGTTTGGTTCTATAAAATAAACCGGTATCTGGTTCATAACGAAAGTATTCTTGTAGATATTCTTGAGTAGGTTTCATTTGTAAGCCTTATATGAAGTTATCTTCTATTTATACTCTTCGTTTAACCATATTGCAATAAATTACTGATATTTTCTCTTTCTTTTGTCAACAAGATGTGTAAAATTTTTCCACTTTTTACCTTCGTAAATTCCTTGGATAAGACTACGAGATACATTGAATTTTTGTGCTATTTCAGTCTGAGACATTTCAGTAGTATTGAACAAATCAATTATTTTTAATATTTTTTCATCATTTAATTTTGCTTTGGGATGTGAAGCGCCTCTACATACTCTGTTTCTAAGCATCATATCATTTACATTATCTTGGTCAGTTCCTAATCTTAAATGATTTGGATTTACACAACACCTAATATCGCAAGAATGAAGAACATGCATTCCCTTTGTTATAGGGCCTTTAAAAATTTTATATGATGCTCTATGTGCTGTAATCGTTTTTCTATTATCATCATATAAATATCCGTAACCGGTATTGTGCATAGCACCTGACCACAACCAACATCCGCCGTTTGTGTCATATTCTATACGAGAACAAATAAAATCTTTAGTTGACGGTCTACCCTTTGGTCTCGCCATGTTTAATCTCCTGTTTTGATGATTTTCATACCAGTTAAAAACGCTACCGGCAATAAATAACATAAAATTAAAGGATTTCAAATGGCTTCTGGTTACCTTAATATTCCTTATACATTCCCTGCATATCAAGCGCCGGGAGTTCCGGCGGTTGGCGCGGTCTTAACAGTTAAAAATACGGGGACTTCTGTTTTATCAAACATTTACGCAGACCCTGCTCTTACGATTCCTGTTTCAAATCCGCAAACTTCTGATATTAACGGAATGTTTACAAGTCAGACCACACTTTTTTTTGCTAATAGTGCTTTGGCGTATGATGTTACATTAGCACTCCCAAACGGCTCAACCCACACTTTTAGCCAGTTGCCAGTGACTTCCTTGCCTGTAGATGTTTCTGGTTTCCTCCAAAATCCTTCAGTTGTATTGACTGGAACGCCAACAACTCCAACTCCTGCGGCTAATGATTCAAGTAGTCGCATCGCGTCAACACAATTTGTCCAGACAGCATTATCTTCTTTTGTTGTTTTGAATGCTGCTGTGATTCCGGCAAAAGTTTCGGGGTGTGTTGGTTTGAATTCATCTTCAGCATCGCAAAATTCTTCTTGGTCAGTTACAAGTGCAACTTTAGTTTCAACAACTTCTGGAAACAATCCTATTTCATTGAATAATTTTACCGGGACATTGTATTTGACAGGTAGTGTAGGAGTCAATGGACTTGATGCTGGTGGATTAGTTGCCTCAACTTGGTATTGGATTTGGTTGATTTCCAATGGAACCACACCGGGTTTGTTAGCATCTACTTCAAATTCTGCTCCGACAATGCCAACTGGCTATACATATCAAGCATTGATTGGAATTGTAAAGACAGATGCAAGCAAGAATACCTATGCGTTCATGCAATCAGGCCAAGATTGGGATTATATTGCTCCTGCACAACAATTGGTAACAAGTGCTTCTACAGGCGGTTCTTGGACTCAATATTCTTTGACAAATTGGTTACCACCGGCTTGGGCTACAAGAGTTCGTGGAACTCTATGGAATAATAACAATACTATAAATGGCGCTGTTGCACCAATTAATCCGGGTAGTAATGGTAAAGGATATTCGTGGGTTGAAGGTGGTTCAAATGGTGGAGCAGATTATTTTGCCCTGCAATATGATTTGCCTCTCGTAACTCAATCTATTTGGTATAGTTCAAATAGCGGATATAACGCTTTGTATCTCACTGGTTTTAAATTAAACCTTTGAATAAGCATACTTTCCACGGAAGTTGGACCAGATGAAGCGCCCCTTGGAGTCAATAAATGGAAAAGCATTTCCAACATTTGGCGGAACATCATAATATTCATAAGTGGAACCGTCTTTAAAACGAACGGTTTGAGTGCGGGTCTTATCATCATAAGCCACTGCGGCTACATTACTTGATTGAACTGGTGTCATTGGGTAGGACATTGTAATTTCTCCTTGTCGTGTATTTATAAATACGGTCATGAAAAAAGATATGATGATTAGAAACCTTCAATCAGTTTTAACGCATAGTGAGCGTTATGATTGGCAAGTATATGGTGAGATATTTCTGCCTGTCAATAGAGAAGATTGTGAAGGCGGTTATTGGGTAGATAACGATTTTACAGTGTTTAGATATAAGGCTTATTCGGTAGATGAATATTGGAAGGTTCGTGCCGAAGTTATTCAGAAATGGAATGAATTAAGAGAAAAACATTCGGGATTATTTGTAAGAAGATATCCTATGTTGGATTTCAATGTTACAGAAAAAACTCCTGAAGAATTCTTACCTGATAAAATTGAATGGATATTTTCATTCAGAGTTTTAGGAAAAGATTTGCAATCCTTCCGTAATGATGATATAAATACTTAATGAATGGTGTTTAAGCCGCATCATTTCATATTTCCTGATGAAGTTAATACGTGAGGGGGAGAACCGTGAGTATGGGTTCTCCCCCGAATTGTTTATAGGATAGTGTTAGAAGTTCTATCAATCAGAATATAGTTAACTTTCACCACATCAAATTGTGCCAAATGGTCCAAAACCACTTGTGGGTCAAATTCCTTACAACTATAAATGTCAAAATTTATAAATGGTTCGTCTAATTCAGACCATGAATGAAAACTTGCATGTGAGGTTTCTAAACAAACAATGCCCGTAACCCCTTCATTTCCGAAAGTGTTACATTCAACAGCGTCCGCAGGGATTAATATTTTCATATCAATCAACTCTACTAAATTTTTAAGCCATTTGCGGCCCTTCTTGGCTGTCATTGGAGGCTTCTTTACGATAGCCTTTCCGAGCATGTGTTTGTGAATTAACTCCATCTATTTGTCCTTTATTAATTCTAAGAATGTATTTAAATCCAAAATCACCAAAGGCTTTCTTCTATCCGCTTCTATAACTACAACGGCTTCGCCTTTCTTTTGTGCTACGGCTTGGTCATAATGTTTGTATACTGAAAATGATTTGTGCTTCTTACATTCAAAAGAGTATGGGATTAATTTTCTTGCGGCTGGACTTAAGATGATGTCTTCACCTGTGCTTCCCATCGGACAACTTCTCACGTCTCCATCTTCTAATTCTGGAAATGTTTCTAATAATTTGTCACGAACTTTATTTTGTAATGCACGGCCCTTACTTTTAGCTGATGATGTCTTCATTATTCCTCCTCAAGTATATAATCTGAATATTGTAATTTAAACGTAATACGAATATTTTATTTTATTCTTGATAATCTATTGCTCCATCCCAAAATAATTTGAAGAGGGCGGCGGAAGAATCATCTAAAAATTCTATGGCGTTTGTCATATATGTTCCGGGTTTTTTAAGGAGCATGAATTTATAGTTTTGACAGTTTTGTTTTACCCATAGTTCAAGTTCTCCCAAGTCTTTTTGTTTTGGGACAATTTGATTGTAAGGTTTTAAAACAAAAATCATCGTCTCAATCCTCCTTGTGCTTGGACTGTGGATGAATAAAATCCCGCCATTCTTCTGAAACTTGTTTTATATCAGCAAGAGGGTTTTTAAATTTAAAAATGTATAGTTCCTTCTTGGTCATATCTTTGCAAACATAACGCCCATATGTGTCCCGATATTGATATGTTTTCTTCTCCATCATTATCCCTCATTGTCCGGTTTGTTTGACGATTTTACATATTCAGCAAATCTTTTGGCAAAATCTCTGCTATTTTCACCGAAGATTGGAGCAGGGCCGGTTATAATAAACTCGTCTTTTGATTGTTCATTCAGCTTTTTCGCAAGTTCGGCGGCGAGTTCTTTGACGCAAAAGTTTCCGTCATAAACCATCATTCTACCGTCCTCATCTTCACTAAAAACTTCTTCGTCAATTTTTTCAAACGATTCAACAAGCATTTGTTCAAGTTGCTTCGCGGTAATGGTCATTTCAATATTCCTAACAATTTAAGTTTCATTTCCGTATCAGGGTCCAAGGTATCATTTAAAAGGTCTTGGGCTAATTGTAATTTCTCGGAATTGTTTGTCTGTAAATGCATTTTACCATTTTGGTCAACAATAAATGTAATATTTTCTGAAGAAAAAGCAAATCCCGGCTCATCAAAATTTGTTTTATGGGAACCTAACCTTACTTCTCCACATTCAAACCAACTTGTTTTCATGTAAACCTTTTGCATTATCCAATCAAACATTTCTCATTCTCCAATCAAGTCGGCAATTCCGTGCTCCAAAGAATATTACCCCACCCATCTGAACCATTCATATACATTAGTTGTTCAGAATACCACAAAGTCCCTTTTCCCCGTCTATCAATTAGCATTTCTTTACCTGAGACTTTTTGAGCGATGATGATGTCATCCGGCTCCAAATGATTGGTTTGCGGATATTGTCTCCAAAAATGAATGTTAAACATATTGGGATTCATTTCACATCCTTTCCGAATGTCATCACATAGTAAAGTAAATCATCATCAGATGCTTCCAGACAGTTAGCCATAACTTCTCTTTTATTTTCCGGAGCAAGAGCTTTGATGTAACCTTTCAACATTTCAGTTTTTTCATCTTCAGTCAAATGCTGATAAGGATTGTATTGTTGTTGGGCATAAATTTGTTGTTGAGCCATTTGCTGAGAATAAGCATTCCCATTCAAACTGTTCTGAGCATTGGCAAGACCATTGTTTTGTTGCAAGGGACTCATTCCCAAAACTTGGGCGAGATTGTTGTAGAAACTCATTTGTCTAATTCCCTTCTGAACATTACGAAAATATTTACATTCATCCATCTGGCTTTTGCCGCATCATCAAGATACAAAAATGCCACAAGCACACGAGGTGTGGTGTTCAATAATTTTCTCATACAAAATCCGATATGTCTATGCTTGAAAAACCCATCATCTTATCAACAATAAAACAACAAGCCGGTTTATCTCTTTTTTCCATTGCTGCACACAAAATCACACTTCTTTTTAATTTTGGTGTCAACCACTGATAATCCATATCAATATGTTCCATCGTTATAGGAAGATATCTCGGCATAGGGTCCGATAATGGATTAAAAACAAATGCATTGAAATCTCTTCCATTTAATATTCTGATTGGGAGAAGTTCCATTTCTCCCTCATCAGCAACCACAATATACCAATTCAATGGAACAATTATTTTATATTTTCCAATTTTTAAAGTCGCAGCAGGAAATTTGTATTTTTCCATATACTTCAATTCTAAAAATTTGTAATCAACATCTTCCGGGTTAGAAAAATCTAAAATACAAAAGTGATTGCCATTCGTCGTATTATCCGCATCAAGAAGATTCATTTTTCAACTTTCTAAGTTTATCACGATGAATCTTCTGGCGTTCCCTCATGTAAGCATTATAAGCCAAGCGGGCTTCTTCACTGGCATTTCTCTTGTCACGCATCTGCTTTAAATGTGCAACATATGCTACGGGATTCAAGGAATAATAATTCTTGTTCTTATCATTATATTTTTTTCTTGAAGCATTATAACAAGTGCGGCAATTATAATGCCCTCGTCTCTTTATATGCTTTGGGAAATTATCATCCGTCAAGATTGCATCACATTTGGTGCAAATCTTGACGGGATTATTCTTGTTATTTTTTTGTCTACTCATACCAACCCCTCTTTATATACAAAATATATAATAAAGTAGGGTATTTATCAATATTCAATTACGAGGGTAATTCAATATGCCAAATATAACGACCCATATCTTTTGTATAATAATTGTTATCATTATCTTTTGGGGTCGCAGAATTGGTAAGACGAAGGGTATTCTGTCTATTGATATAAACATCCGCAGATGAATCGCCCCATCTTACTCCGGTTTGAGTGGAGATTGGCAAGCCCTTTTCTCGGATATAATCATCAGCCATTTTATAAAAAGTGGTTCTCTTGATACGACTTGAAGGGTCTTCACTTCTATAAAAATCATAAAGAGTTTTACGACGAATATATGTAAACAAATACGGATTAGGGACACCGGCCTTATCGTTCAAAAGGCTCGTTCTTTGCTTTTCAGGATAACTCAAATCCTTGGGGATAGCAGCTTTTGGATGGATTCTATCATTAAAGATATAATCAAAAACTCTTTCAGCCATTGGTTTTTGATTATCTGCAATATATTTGTAATGATGGCCATGAAGAGGAGAAATATCTGGCTCTTCACCGAAGGTTTCAATCGCCCAATTAATCCACTTACCGCATTCAATCGGGTCTCCAAGAATATGTTGACCGGTTTGTTTTACCCAAAGATTGATGGCTTTTTCATCTTTTTCATTAAGGTAAGGCTCAATATAATGAGATAATTTCTTTTTTGGACAATGGATGGAATATCTGCGGTCTACACCTCCGCCTGATAAAGCCACGGGGCCTGAACCCTTGTTATTACCGGAAATCCAATAATTAGCGGTATTATCCACGAACATTGCATCCACGCCTTTGAACTCCACCTTGAATTTTGGAGAACCAAGAAGCCGCTTCAGCGTATTTGCATGAGCCGGTTCTTGAGAAACCTCATTCAAGAATACAAAAAGTTTGCCAGCCAAGTGGGCATTGAATTTTTCAAGAGATGCGATATCCACGGAAGGGACAACCAAATCACTTCCGAAAATCGTAGTCAAAACTTTTGATGCAAATAAGGTTTTACCAGTTGAACCTCCATCATCAAAAACCTGACAAGGTGTAAGATAACTTTCTTCAGGACGAAGATAGGCTGAAATGATTGTAGAAATCAAATGGTCCTTATTCTCTTGCAAGCCGCCTGATAAGGAATCAAGAATAGCATCAAAAATCCAATGATACTGACCTTCTTGTCTCGGTAAAAAGTTTCTTGATAATGCATTCAAAGACGTGGGAGGGACTTCAGCAAAACTATAAGTCAATTCCTCAAAAACTCTGCCATCTTCTTCCAGCAATCTTACAAAAGTGGTCCAATAGGGATTATTACTTTTTGTTTCAAGATTTGTGTTATAGGCATTAAGATTAGCCTTCTTGACCATATAGCGGCAAGAAGGATTAAAAATGACCTTGTTATTGACTTCAGTCCATTCGGACGGTCTATGAAAACAATAGACTCCTAATTTTGTGAGAAAATGAATATCATACTTTTTTATGAAAGCACGAACATCTTCATCAAGCCCTCTACGGGCTTCTTCAATTTGAGCATATGAAAAAGATGAAGCCTCTTCCTCATTCTGCTTTTCAATCTCTTTCTCATAATTCTTGATAAGAGATAATCTTTGCAAAGTTAAACGAAGCTTTGCCTTTTCATTACCAGAAGCAGTAGCTTCTTCTAAAAGTTTTTCACAAGATGAAATACCTGACTTGAAACCTTCAAGTTTCTTTTGTCTTTCATCGCTTAGATTTAAAATTTCCATTTTCAAATTTCCTTAATAAAGTTAGATTTTTGTTCAAATTAGACGATTGATTAGAAGGCAAACTCATAACAGATTTGATTGCCCTATTCCGTTCGTCTATTCCATATTTCTCTCCTACATAACCACCATAAACTTCATCCAGTTCATTAAAAAGATGAACCATTTCACCAAAAGTGAAATTTGCATTATTCCGTAACCAGATGCGTGATAAAGTTCCCATCAAACTTTGAGAATGAGAACCCTCCTTATACCGCATTTGTAAATCAGAAATAAATTTTGCCGGGACCAGATTTGTATTCCTGATGGTAACATGAGAAGCAATATCAAAACTGCTACATTGTGTTACTAATTTTTCCCGTTCTTCAGGAGTCAAAACCCTTGAAGTATGAATTTTCTGATTTCGCAAAATGGGCTTGCCAGTTTTTAAATTATCTGCTACGAGAGGGATTCCCTCAAATCCTGCCATAATTTTAGAATCAAAAGGTATACAAAAATTATGGTCACCAGCATCAGTTATAGACAAATCCAATTGCTGGCTGAACAAATCATTGAACCATCTCGTTGCATCATAAACTTCATCATAAGTCATATGCCGGTCAGGCTGAACAATGATACGATATTTCGGCTGTTCAGCCGTTGAACTGAAACTGCTATAAATGATATAATTTGCATTCAGATTCATTAAAATGAAAGCAGCATCTTCCATATCAACCATATCATGCTCAGAATTGGCATTATCACAATCCATTACGATAAGAGATAATGTATCATCAGCATGTTCCGCCAATCTCCAATGACCCCATACAGGCTCACGACCGTCTTTAGGTCTATTGAAGCCCTTGCTAAAAGATGTGGGGACAAATGAATAAGTTTCAAATTTTGAAGATTGTTCTTTAGGGTAAGAGTGAGATACAAAATCCTGCAAGAATGAAACCCAATCGGAAAATTCCTTATATTCCGTGATTCGTCCTTGATGCAAAATAGGTAGCCCCTTTGAACCCATAAAAATATGAGTCAGATACGAAATTTTGATGTTCATTTAAGCCTGATGAAAAAAGTCTATATAGCAACTTCGCATAAATAGAGGAAGTTGTCAACTTATTTATCTTCCGGGTGCATAGAGGCAAAAATCTCTATACCTCTTTCCATGCAGTTTCTATGCGGCTCAAACCCTTATTCTATATACCCTTTATATCTTTTTGTATAGAAATATAGAAATATATAGAAGTCTTATATAAGAGAGGAATAAACAAGGGTTATAAAAAACATGTGAAAAAAATGATAATATATAAAAGGACTTATCGTGCAAAAGGCTCATTTTCTATGCAAAACTTATTCTTACATTTCAAGGACTTAACAAAAAGTGCATAGAAACATTCCTATGCAAGGGCCTTTTTAGCCCTTTTAAGCGGATGGGGTGACGAAAATATTGCCTTTTTTGCTAGTTTTTGGTAGGGTAAACAGATGACAAAAGATGAAATTCAGGCACTTATTGACTCCATAGATTTTGAACAAAAGGTTGAAGTGACGATTTCAACCAAACTGGGAAATGACCTTGGAAAACCCACCTTAAAAGGCGGTAACCGAAAGGTGAGCGTCACAGGTGTAAAAAATGTCTACCCATTACCAAACGGAAAATACTTTTCATCTTTATTAAAAGATGGTGTGAGACTTCATCTAGGCACTTTTAACACGATTGATGAGGCACATCAAGCTTATCTTGCCGCTAAATATAATCAAAAGGAAATATCAAAATGAATAATTTATGGACTTGGGCTTTGGCCCGTTTACAAGAACCTTCCACATGGCGCGGCCTAATTGGTATCGCGTCTGCTTGCGGTGTTGTTATTCAACCCCAATTTGCCGCTGCCATTCTTGCAGCCGGAATTGGATTGGCTGGTTTCATCAACGTTATTACCAAAGACCCTAAAAATGTTGGAGCCATTGCAGAAGCAGCGGTTCAAGACGTTGTAATTCCTGCTGTTGAAGCCGTAAATACACCGGTATCCAATGCTGTCACCCATTAAACAATTTTTTTACGAAATATTCGTAATCAACAATAAGGAAAACAAAATTATGACCGGTTTAGAAACCCTCACACTCAATATTACTGCTTTGACCGAAGTCGTTGCAAACGCAGTATCCACTATCCAAACCTTGGAGGCAACTGTTGCTGACCTTCAAGCCAAGGTTACAACCTTTACTCAAGCAAGCGTTGACGCTGATTCGGACGTAGCAAACGCCGCTGCGAATGTCGCAGTGTTGACTTCCACTCTTGCTTCGGCTCTGCCTACTCCTAATTCAGTAGGATAAATATTCTTAAGAAGTTTGTTGCCATGCAAACTCTCTTTTAAACCTTTTTAGAATTGTTCTACCCCGCAGGGATGCTCTCCCGTAAGTCGGGGTAGAACTTTATTCAAACTTCATACGTGTAGAAAGTTTTACCTTTCCAAAATTTAGCACATTCAAACATGTGCCTTCTCTCATATTTTGCCAAGTCATCTTCCGACAGAAGTTTCAAAGCCACATCGGAATTTTCGGAATCACGAAAGGATTCATATTGCGACAAATCCATCATTCTGTCAGGATTTTCGGAATAGAATGTAAGCCGCTCTTGTTCAAGAGCCTTTGCCGCCTCCATATACCTTTTCAAAGTGCTTGAAGACACGAAATACCCTTGTGTCTTCATATACTCTAAAAAGTGTTTAAAGGTAGGGCGAGATTCCCCAACAGTCCACAATCCTTCACGGTAGTGGTTGAGAACTTCCGGCCCGCGAATGAAAGCCGTTTTAAATTCGTTGTGCATGGTTTTATGTGCCTAAACCAAAGATGTGCCAGTGCAAAAGGGATATAGTCTTTTTATTTTCTCTTGTCAACGGATTTTACGAAAAAAAGTTGGTCCAAAAAATTAATAATTAATTTTCATTATTAATTTCAAATTAACGAAAAAATCCCCCGGCAAGTTGGTTACCGGGGGATTAAGTTAAACTACAAGGAGTCCTCTCGGACAAGACCTATATAAGGTCGGAAGAAGGGTTTGTCAAGAGGCGAAACAACCCGGTGTGAAAGGTTCATAATCTTTTTGATAACGAAAAATCACATGGGTCTTATATCTGAAATACGGCTCGTGAAGCCTTATACCACGACGAGTCAATCGTGTCCAGAACCATGGACAGTTTCTTGGGCGTTCAGGTTTGTATGTCATTTCGGTTGTCCTTTTTCAATCCATTGGACAAAGATATTCTTGATGTCTCTTGTGCCAAGGTCTTGCTTACCAAACCATTTGGCTTTCTTTTCATAGAAGGCAGAGTTATTGAACTTCTGCCAAGTCTCTTGGTCTGTTTTCAGCATCTCGCAAGCGGACAAATCACCCCACTTTTGCATCTCGTCTTTATATTTTGGGTCACGAGTTTCGTGCCAATTTAAAAAGGCTTCAAAAAGTTTGTTGTCATATTCACTTCTGGCCATCGGTTCAATCCTTTTTCCGATTTGTCCCTTCATAGCTTGGCAAAAAACTTTCGTCAACAAAAAACTTTTTTAAATTTTTTTCGCAAAAGCCATTGACATTATATGTGGGGGTGCTATTTTCCATTATCGCAATGAGATGGAGAGACGCAAATGACCGGACTTCTTATTCACCCCTTCGGCCACAATCCCAAAATCCGTTCGGGTGGGGTTTATGATGTAGAACTCGTTTCAGACTACATGTCAGCAGTTGCTGACCAAGCCACCGAATGGCAGAATGAACTGATGTATTCCAATCCGGACGGTTTCGGGGTGGACGATATCACGGCCCTCATCAAGAAGACTGCCACCAACAAGAACGCAGAAGTCTTTTTCTTCAATGTGAGTGACACCACTCAGCCGGTCACAGGCTTCCATGATTACAAGGATTCGGACCCCAAGTGTGAAATGAACGCCGCAGTTCTCGTGGTCATCGTCGCCAAGGACCGTTCGTGGAACATTCAAATGGTTGTGTATCTGGAAGCCGTGTTCGCTCGCGGTTATCGCGACGATGACTCCGAGTATTTCGCGGACAATGTGGATTTCATGTATGTCCAAGTTGGCTACGAATACCAACACGATGAAGCCTTTAAGGCAATGAAGCGGCACATGAGCGGAGCAACCCGCAAGGTGCTGAAGCCTATGCAAGTAGCAGCATAAAGAGTGGGGGCTTCGGCCCCCTTAACTTTTATTACAACGGAAAGACGCAAATGACCACGAAAGCCAGCATTGATTCTCTGTTAGACACGCTTGTCCAAGATGTTCGTGAAGAGTTGTTTGGAGAAGACCACGGATGGGTCGGCGGAAGTGACGATTACAATCCGTTTGATATGTTGGATTTTATTAAAAACAAATTCAAAAAGTTGGGAGCTTCGGTTAGTAATTATCAGGAAGCAAAGGGTTGGACTGGTAAAATTACCGTAAGTTTTAGAAATAAGTTCCGCCTCAAAATTATATTCGTTTTTGATTGCACTCGTTATACAAACGGTGGTTTAACACCGTTTTATAATCTACATGACGCGGGAATTGGCTTTTCATATTCTGAAAAAAATCTGGAAGAATTTGAACTCTGGTTGAATAGTGTTGTTATTCTTGACAAACTTGTAGCATAAAAGAGGCGGCTTCGGCCCCCTTAATTTTTCTTAACAAAATTAACCATTAAAATTCATTATGAATTTTTTGAACCTTTTCGTTAACCAAACAAAAATTCAAATTAACCATCATTTTTCATTGACAAGACTTTTTGGCATGATATGGTTCTTCATAACGAAACGAGCAAGGAGGCTCCAATGCGTCAGATTGATAACATGAAGGTTCGCATCATCCTCAAGGCCATGTTGGCGGGGGAGCATGATATTGAGACCATCGCCAAGAAGGTCGCGGAATACATGAATGTTGATGAAGGCTTTGGCCACATTCTCGTAAGAAACGAGATTGAAGAACTCATCAACAAGGGCTGGATTGAGCGCAAGACTTTTCTCTATTTCAAGAAGGATTCTCTTGAACTTACTGAAAAGGGCCAGTATGTTAAAGACGCTAACATTGACCTTGAGGATGAACTCATGGTCCAGATGTATGGTTTGGAGAGCCTGTGATGACCGCTGACGAGATTTTCATCTACATCAACAATCTTGAGAAAGAGCGGGATGCTCTTATGACAGCGTATAGAGATATGCAAGTCATGCTGAAAGAGCAACACACCGAAATCTGCACCCTTCGCGTAGAAAGTGAAGAGTGGAGATGTGAAGCCCATGAACTCTGTGGCCATCTTACCCGGATGGGCATTGAGGTAGATTCTTGGCAAGATTACCAAGAAGCCCTGTGGCAAGACCATCCTGAATGGAGGACACAATGAGCAATTATCGCAACTATCTTGAAAACCTTCTCTACCAGTTGCTCTTGACGAAAGCGTCAGAGTATAATATCAATCTCGTAATGCAAATGATGAGGGAATGTGATGACGCGCATATCTGACCTGATTAGGTATCTAGAACAAGACAAACAACGTTTGGGAGACGCTCCCGTAGCGTATCAGTATTTTCTGAAAGACCACTTTCAGTCTTCCAAGAAAATCACAGACGCTCAATGGAATCGTGTTGTTGAAAAATACGACAACGAAAATATGCCCGACCTTTTTAGTCAACTGTTCAAGGATAGGTATCTCTAATGGACAATGATGAACTCATGCAACTGGTCTCCGACCTTCAGCAACAACTGATTGCTGCTTTGGAGAGAATTGAAGACCTTGAGAAAGAGGTTTTCCCTCAAGAGGAAAATCTTCCCGAATGGTTTGTTCAACAACTGGAAACGAGACACTGAGATGGCCAAGCAAGTTCGTAGACCAGATTTTCCCATGACCAAGAAGCAAGGATATGCCATATTTCTCATGAGTGGCGTTGACGTGCGTCCCATGCAACTGACTTGTGGTCAGGCTTCAGAAATGATTAAGATGCTGCTGGACAACAAGCAAGCCAAAGCAGACAAGGCCGATATGATTGTTAAGCATATCAAGGAATCGGCATGATTTTCTTTGCCGATTCCTTGCCTGTTGAAGATGACGATATGTTCCTGTTTCTTCTCGCCTCTCACCTTGATTGTTACAAATCCAATACAATATTATTAATGGCCAATTGGACCGCAAGAGAAATAATACAGGATAGACTTATTTTTGAGAAATGCGATGGCCGTAGATGCCCCGGCTTTACACGAGTCATCTCATGCCTGATAAGATTATATAATTTGAACTGGTTGACAAGATTTGAAAAAAATCAAGAGTATTATTATGTGTTATCAGATTCGCTTAAAGAAGCCATTCAAGCAAAAGTAGTCAGAAAAGGTATTGAAGGTATCCAAGACCTCTTCTCAGATGACCCAGTGCAAGTCACAATGCTTAAACTGTATAACTTACGCTAAAACTATTCTTTAGGCTCCACGCCCTCTCTACGCGCCTTACAGCGGTGATATGAAGTCCTTGCTCGCGCATTATACTGCTTACGATAATTTTCATCCGTTGCACGACGAAATTTCTGATACTCATTGTGATAAGCCTTATGAGCATCATACTCTTCCTGAGTCATGTTGTCATAATACTCTTTCCAATTTTTCCTCGTCAAAGCACGATGCCGCTTCTTGAATTCCTCGTTACCATGATACATCTTGCTCTGATAAGCAGCACTGTATTCAATCTGCTTCTGACGTTTAACAGGGTCTGATGCATAACGCTGCCTAGACCTTTCAGCCTCACATACACGACAATATGTGCTAAAATATCCCTTGGTAACATTGAAATAAGTGTTCTCCAAAGTCTTCTCAACTTTACAATTTCTACAATCTGTTTTCATGATTTTATTTATCAAAATACTACCAACATACTAAATACCCTACACACAAAAAAATCAAGGTATTTTTATGTCAGATGAAAATGAGGATAAGGTAAAAAAGCCTTATGTTTCAAGAGTTAAGAGAAAACATACGACGTATGTTAACAAAATTTATGTCTTGAACGATGAAAAAGCAATTGAGGGAATCTTAAATCCCACTAATCGTCCATTAGAAATTACTCCTGACAAAGATACTTTAGATGATATAGAAATGATGTGTAAACTTCATTCTACTGAACAGGAAATCTATAATATTCTTGGGGTTACAGAGAATACTTGGATTACTTTTAAAAACAAATATCCAGAAGTTCAACATGCAATGGAAAGAGGAAAGTCTGCTGGAAGACTTTCATTGCGTCATAAACAATTTCAAATGGCTATTGAACAAAATTCTGTTCAAATGGCTATCTGGCTTGGTAAACAATATCTTGGCCAAACTGATAAAACACAAACTGAAAACAATGTTAATCTACAAGTTCTCAAAACCATTATGGATTTGGAAGAAGATACTCCAATAACTATTTCAAATAATAATTCAAATGGTAATAGTAACGATGAATAATAATACTTTGCCCAAAGATATTAAACTTAATGTTTCATCATTGAAACAATATGCAATACAACTTCAACGAGAGTTAGCAGAGTATAAGGGACTCTATGGGACTCTACCATCTAAAGTTGCACCAAAGTATTGTTTAAGTAATCAAGAAGAATTAGCCAAAGTATATAATGAACAATCCTCCTAATCTTGAAATATTAAAGAAACTCAAGTTTGATTTTCCATATTTTGCAAGGAATGCTTTGCAAGTAAAGGATAAGTCAGGCAAGCTTGTAGCATTTGATTTGAATCGTTCGCAAATGTTTGTGCATGAAAGATTAGAAGCACAAAGAAAAAGAACTGGTAAAGTAAGAGCCATTATTTTAAAGGCTCGTCAAGTAGGATGTTCAACATACATTCAAGGACGATTCTATCATAAAATTTGTTATGCTTCACAACAATCCTCTCCTCAAGCATTCATCATGACTCATGCTTCAGATTCTACTAATGCTCTATTCAGCATGACAAAGAATTTTGCAGAGTGTCATTCAGTTATTGGCAAACCAACAATTGATACAAGTAATGCTAAAGAATTAAAATTCATGGAGAATAAAGGTTCATACAAAATTGGAACCGCAGGAGCAAAAGAAGTTGGAAGAGGTATGAACAACCAATACTTGCATCTATCAGAAGTTGCATTCTGGGAAAATGGTGCAAGCCATGTTTCAGCATTGATGCAAACCGTTGGTGATGACCCCGGCACTGAAATCATTATTGAATCAACTGCAAATGGTATGGGTAATCTATTCTATGATTTAACCATGTCGGCAATTGATAATAAGAACAACTTTGAAGTTATCTTTATGCCATGGTTCTGGTATGAAGGTTATGCAACAGTTCCTCCAAAAGGTTGGCATAATAATATTCCTCATGCTTGGCAAGATTATGGTGCACAATTTCAATTAAACTATGCTCAACTATACTGGGCATCTGAAAAGAATGCAATCATGGCCGCAAGTATTGGAGCATCATATGATGAACCATGCTGGACATTTAGACAAGAGTATCCATGCACATTGGCTGAAGCATTTGTTTCAAGTGGTAATAGTTACATTCCTCCACATTTGGTTGCAAAAGCAAGAAAACCTGAAGAGGAAGTTTTACCTAATGGTCCGCTCATTATTGGAGTAGACCCTAGTAGAAATAAAGATAAGACAGGCATTATTAGTAGACGCGGTAGAAGAATGGGTAAAGAGATTTGTATAAGACTTGACCCAGAAGGTTCTACAGAATATGTGTCACAATATGTTGCACAACTTATAAGAGATTGGAATCCTAAGATGGTTAATATTGACGTAACCGGAGTGGGAGCAGGAGTATATGATAATCTATTAGCATGGGGCCATGGTCATTGTATCAATGCAGTAAATTTTGCAACCAAAAGTTCTATCAGGAATCCGGATGGTTCTCCCAAGTATGCTAATAAGAGAGCCGAAATGTATGGTGAAATGCTTGAATGGTTCAATCAGGATATGCCTGTTCAAATACCTGATGATGATACATTGCAAGCAGATATTTGTGCACCAGAATGGGGAAATGGCAAGACATCCTTTACAACCAATGGTTCCTTACAATTGGAAAGCAAGGATAAGATACAAGAGAGATTAAAGCGTTCCCCAGACCTCGGAGACGCTGCTGCATTATGTTTTGCAGTTCCTATTGAAAGTATGATGAGTTTCAATAATTCACCGGTTGCAATCACTAGAGGCAAACCTAAGAACAGTATGACAGGATATTGATATGAAAGAATCAAATGGATTCATTGTGGGATTGTTTGCTTTGAGCATGATACCGGATAATGAAAAGCAAGTATTTGAGCATATTTCAAAGTATTCCACCAAGGATATGAGGGAAGACTATGCTTATTACAAGTTAAATAAGACTGTCATCCCTGAGAATATGCTTCAACAATTTGAAGTATTTTTGAGTAATACAAAATCATTAATCAAGCATTTGGAAGCCAATTATGACCAAGAATAATAAAGAATTTGTTGTAGTAGATTCTCGTCCTACAGTAGGAGCATTGGCTTCCATCCCCGATACCCTTAATAATGATTGGGACAAATGGACTGATAGAATGGGTGATTCAGAACATTCTCAAAAAGAATTACTTGAATCTGTAAAACAATTACATGAATATATTGATGCCAAGGGTGATATTACTCATCTTATTGAGGATTCTATACTTGATGATATTGGTATGAAGGCTGTCAGAGAATGGGAACAAGATAAGGGTTCTATTACAAAGTGGAGAACCATGGCAGCGGATGGTTTGAAACTTGCCTCGCAAGATACTGGCAAGGATACTAATGATTCTGAATCCAATTTTCCATTTGAAGGTTGTTCAGATGTTCATTTACCATTACTCATTCAGGCTGCTCAACATTTTAATGCAAGAGTATATCCAGAACTCGTAAGAGATGGTGATACTGTTCAGGTGAAGGTTTTTGAGAAACCTTCAAAGAGTCCTGACCCAATGGATTTGTTAAAATTGACTGAGCCTCCTCAAGACCCTGCTCAACAACAAATGTTTCAAGCATATATGCAGAATCAAATGCAAGTTATTCAGAAGCAAGAGCAGATGGAAGAATTGCAAGCACAGGCAAAGAATGCTCGTGGTAAAAGAGTTGCTGATTATTTGAATTGGTATTTGTTTTATAAAACTCAAGGTGAATGGGAAAGTGATACAGATTTATTGTTAAATCAAATTCCTATTACTGGAATTGCTTTCAAGAAGGTTTACATGAGTCCGGATGGATTGAGAAGTGAATATATTTCTCCAATGCATTTGACTGTTCATAAAGATACAAAGTCCATGAATACTTGTCCTCGTATTACTCAGGATTATACAATGTATCCTTATGAAATACTTCAGGCACAATTGACTGATAGATTCCGTTATGTTGAATTACCTAATATGGGCAATGTCAATCAGGATGAAGAATCTCCAAGAGAGATTATTGAACAGTTTAGAATGATTGATTTGGACAATGATGGATTGTCTGAGCCGTATCTTGTTACGGTAGATACACAATCAAAGATTGTTTTAAGAATTGAACCAACATTTACTAAAGAAGATATTATTGTCAACAATAAGTTGAATCGTATTGGTATGATTAAAAAATGGAATGCATTTGTTGCTTTTCAATTCATGCCAGACCCTCAAGGTTCATTTTATGGAAGTGGTTATGCCAAATTATTGGCTCCAATGACTTCAAGTATTGATACAAGTATTAATCAATTGATTGATGCTGGAACCATGCAAGTGGCCGGTGGAGGCTTTATTGGTGGAGATGTTCGCTTCATGGGCACAGGACAGGCCGGTGCGTTGACACAGAGACCCGGTGAGTGGCTATTTGCTCAAACCACAGGTGGAACTTCATTAAAGGATGCAATCGTCCCTATGACCGTCCCTAATGCTTCTGAAGTTACTATGCAATTGACTCAAATGTTAATTGAAAGTGCAAAAGATATTACTGGTATCAAGGATGTCATGACAGGTGATACGGCTACGACGGCTCCTGTTGGGACAACTTTTGCTGTTCAACAACAGGCTTTGACACAATTTACTGCAATTTACAAGAGAGTATATCGTGGATTCAAGGAAGAATTCAAAATGATATATGATTGTTTACAAAAGTGGGCAACAGATAGAGAGCGTCAAGAATACGCTGAATTGACTGGTGGAGACTTTGATGCAGACTTTGCAGATGATTCTACAAGCATTGCACCGGTTGCTGACCCAACTGCTGTAACAAGTATGCAAAAGACTGCAAGAATACAGGCTTTGACACAATTTGCAGAGAGTGCTGTTGGGCAAGCTGCGGGTATGACTCAGCCCGGTCCTGCTGCTGAATTGGCCAAAGAGGCTATGCAAGCATGGGATGTAGACCGTCCTGATAGATTCATTGCAGATATTCCGCCTAATCCTGCTGCACAGGCAGAAATGCAAGTTAAGGCTCAAGAAGTTCAGGCTCGTGCACAAGATTTACAAGCATCTGCTGCACTTAAAGTTGCTAAGATAAATGAAGTTAAGGCTGGTGTTATTCTTGACCAAGCAAAGGCTCAAAGAGAGATTGGATTAAGTGCTGTGGACAGTATTGCTTTGCATCGTGAGGCGGACCATATCAGACATTCTCCTTTAGAGAAATCATTAAATCAGGCTGAGATGATGGACAATAATGACCCATCATTGAATGAAGCTGCTAATCCTCAAGGTCTTGGTCAATAATGACAGAGGCTGAAGAGTATAAAGAGGCATTACCACTAACCTCTATAAAAGGTGAAGTTCCAATTCCAAGTGATGAGGACTTTGCATCGTGGACTCGCAATCCTGTTACAATCTTTGTTGCGGCTTATTATAAGATGATGGCTGATGAACAGAGAAAAGAATGGGATAATTATTCATGGAATAGTAGCAAGGCTATTGACCATGAACTCTTATACAGAATACTTCAAGAGTTAAGAATTCGCGAAGAGATGTATAGGTTATTTTTACAAACAAAAAAGGAAACCTATGAGCACAAACTCAAAAGTAGATAATTATGGACATATTGACGAAGTAGCTTTGTCACAAGTCCCATCATTAGAAGAATGTTATGTGACTTTGAAACCCCAAGAATTTAAAATCATCATTGCACCTGCGGTTGCACCAAAAGAATCCAAAGGCGGAATTCTATTGGCAGATTCAACTAAAGAATCAATGGGAGACCGTTATCAAATTGGACGGTTGGTTGCAAAGGCTCCATTAGCATTTGAAAGTATTTGCATTGAGGGTCAAGAACCCAAGATTGGAGATATTGTAAGATTTGCACGTTATGCTGGTGGAGAGCATATTGATATTGATGGTAGAACTTATCGCATCATGTTGGATAAGGATATTATTGGTGTTTATGATATGGAAAAAATTGCAGCATTTAACAAGCGCGACGGAGGGTTACATTAATGGCTCGTTCACAAGCAACAAAAGATGCTGAAGAGGCAATGCGTCAGAAGTATCTTGCGAAGATTACTTTGGAAGACAATTCTTCAACTGATATAAATACGAATAACGATTCTCACAAGGATGAGAATGAAGATTATTATTCCGAGGAGAATGATAATTCAGACCCGGTTAGCAAAGTTGCAAAACAACTTGGCTGGGTTCCGAAAAATGAATGGTCTCGCGATGAACAGGCTTGGGAGCCAGCGGACAAGTTTCTAGAAAAAATCCCTACTCGCATCAAATCTTTGGAAGAGCAATCTGAAAAAATGGCACAAGCTGCGGCTGAAGCCATGGAAGAGGCTCATAAGCGAGCCAGAATGGAAGCAGAGGCAGAAATGCTTGCTGCTATTGAATCTGGTAACAAAGAATTGGCGAAACTTGCTGCAAGTAAAATGACCCGTTCAGATGATGCGGTTCAAGTTATGAAGTGGCAACAATCAAATCCTTGGTTTACTTCAAAAGAACCAAAATATTTGGCTGCAATAGGTTACGCGAAAGAAATTTCCAACCTTGAAGCAGCGAAGGGGATGCCAACACATATTCAATTAGAGCGTGCAGAACAAGCTGTAAAGAAGCAATTTCCTCATTTATTCAAGAGAATAGTTGCAGAACCTACAAGTGCTCCTCCGGTTGTTCAAGGTGGCAATAGAAATAGTGCACCGAATCCTAAACCAGTTACAGCATGGGCTTCTTTGAAGCCTATTGAAAAGCAAAACTTGACTAACTTGGCCAATAAGTTCGCGAAGAAGTATAAAATGCCTCTCGCTGAAGCACAAGAAATGTTGGCAAAAAGTTATCAGAAACCAAAGGGACTATAAAAAATGACGACAAAATTAGATGCCGTTAAGGCAAGAACCGCAGAATTGATGGCTCTACGTAAAAATAGAGACCCGCATTCGCTAGACCATTTTGGAACAAAGCGTTTGGACAAATATTCGGCTGACCAACTTGATACAGAAAATTATGTTTACTGTTATCAGAATGATGAGAAGAATAATATTCCAAAAGCCTTGGAACGTGGATATGAATTCGTAGAAACTTCTGAAATTCATAATTACAAGACTTACGATAATAATGGAGAGAGTTCTTCAAGAGTTCGTGAATATTGTGGTAAAGATGAAGAAAATCAGAAGCAATACACATACTTGATGAAAATTCCTAAAGCCGTTTGGGACTATGACCAAGCAGTTCAAGTAAAAGAACGTTCAGATAGAATGAAAGGAATTCTAACGAATGTAGACCCATCTAGTCTACCTAACGTTGATTCATCATCGGTTGGTGATGGAAAAGGCGTTTATTCAGTAGAGGGTAATCAGGCTACTAAAACTGAACCCCTCGCAACCCAAACCGTTAAAAGGAGCCGATAAAAATGGCAAATCAAAATACATTGGGCGGGTTGAATCCAATTCAGATGAACGGTGAATCAGTTTTCCGTGCAAGTTTGGTTCGATTCTATATCCCCGCTTCAGATACTAACGCATATTATGTTGGAGACCCAGTTGTTCGCACAACCAACGTATCCGGTCAAGGCGTTCAAGGCGTCACTCTAGCAACCGGTGCAGCCGTCACAGGAGCCGTTGTTGGCTTCGTTGGTGCTACTGCTGCAAACTCGGCTGTGACCCCAACTCTTCGTGGCTTGCCAGTCGGACCAGTTTTCCGTCCTGCTTCCACAACTCAAGATTGGTATGTTCTTGTGTCTTCAGACCCACAGACTCAATATTCAATCCAAGTTTCTAATACAGACGTTCTTCCGGCTTCGGCTATTGGCAAGTCTGCAACTTTGGTTGCTGCTACTGCTGGTAACCCAATCACTGGTTCTGCTTTCACTTTGAATGCAAACTCGGTTGCTTCTGGTTCGCAACAAACAGTCACTATCACAGCATTAGACCCTTACGCTGTTAATAATGACCCAACTCAACCATACGCAAAGTATCTTGTCAAGTTGAATACTTCAACTGAGACATCTGCTTATGTTGGCATTTAATAGAAAAGGATAATAACAAATGGCTGCTGTAATTACACGCGCAAATCATCCTGATTTCTTGTATCCGGGTATTCTTACATCTTGGGGTTTGTCATATGACAAGTTTCCAGATATCTATACTCAAATCTTTGAAACAGTAGATGGTTCACTTCAAACTGAATACCTTGTCGCATCGTCTGGCTTCGGCTTGGCTCGCGTTAAAACTGAATCTAGCCCAGTTACTTACGACTCTGACGCGGAAGACTATGTAACAAAGGTGACTCCTTCAGTAATCGGTCTTGGTTTCCAAGTAACTCAAGAAGAACTTGAAGATAATCTTTATGAAGAAATTGCAATGTCTCGTGCCGATTCTTTGGCATTCTCAATGCATACTACCATTGAAATTGAACATGCTAATCTTTTCTTGAATGGTTTCTCCAACACAGTTCTTTATGGTGATAATCAACCTTTGTTCAGTGCATCGCACCCAACAAAGTCGGGTCTTCAGTCAAACGTTCCTTTGGTTTATTCAAACCTTTCGGAAGCATCTTTGGAAGATGGTTTGATTTCCATCTATCAAACAAAGAACTCACGCGGATTGAACATTTCTTTGCAAGCAAAGAAGTTGATTGTTTCTTCTGCTAACGTTTTCAATGCTAACCGTATCTTGGCTTCACAGCTTCGCACTGGTTCTGCAAACAACGATATCAACTCAATCAAAAATTTGAACCTTCTTCCTGAAGGTGCATTGGTCAACCCTTATTTCGGTATGGGTTCCGCTGCTTGGTATATCCAAACAAATATCCCAGAAGACAAGGGCTTCTTGTCCATCTGGCGTCGTGAGCCTACTTTGGAGCGCGATAATGAGTTTGATACTCAAAACATGAAGTGCCGTTCAACTGCCCGTTTCGCACCTACCGTTGCTGACTGGCGTGCCGGTTGGGGTAATGCTGGTTCGTAAGAATCTGCTTTATTTCATAAATATACTTGTAGAATAGGAGGGATTTATAATGGCTTACAATATGAATCCCTCCTTTTTCTCTGACACTTATCAGTCTGGGGATGCTTATTTTTGTTGTGATATTTGTGCCGGAACATTCCGTAGAAGCAAAATGCTCACAACTTGGAATAATCTTCGTGTAGATAGAAAATGCTACGACCCAAGACCTCCTCAAATGTTACCTCTAAATCTTCCACCAGAAGGTGTTCCATTCCCTGATGCAAGACCGCAACAGGATAATGGAGACCGTTTGCAAGATATTACATATCTGGATGGTAAGATTGGAACTATAGGTTTGAATCCAAATAACCAAAGTGAGAATGGGCAAACCATTCCTCCGGGGGGTTTATCTCCTCGTAATATTTTACAATCTCCTCAAGAGTATGGGGCTAATATCTTGGAAGATGACATCACATTTATTACGGGTGTTGTTCCTGCTCCAAATAATAATTAAGGAATATTATGGGAATTTTTACAAGTTACACACCCACCACATATCTTCTTCCAACTGATACTTTCATAATTGAGAGAATTGCAAATGGTGGTCAAACATATTCCATTCAAGCACAATACATGAATTTTGGGAATGCCGTGGTCAGCAATACATATGATATTGCAATGGGCTTCACCGGTTTGCTTCCCTCTTCTCAAACACTTTTTGTATTCAATACCGCAACATCATTTTCTCTGCCATCGGGTCTTCCGGGTTCTCATTTTACCCTTCAAAATGCTCCGAATGCAGATATTACTCTAACTTTGAATAAAAATAATACCAACGTTGGCTTTATTGTTTTTGCAAATGGTTCTGTAACGGGTTCTCCGACTTTCCCCTCCACGATTTCTTATACATCCGGAGATGAGTTGAAAGTCATAACCAATACAGTTTCCAATGCTCAAACCGTGGCCCTAACATTTAAGGGAGCGAAATAATGTCTACTCTATTCATTGATGGATTTGATTGTTATCCCAACGTTTCTGACAGTTCAAATGGTCTACAAGCCTATTGGTCTGTTTACAACGGTTATGGCAATTTGCAAATTGCAAGCCCCGGAAGATTTGGAGGGCAATGTGTCACAGCAAATGGTTATGTGAACGGAAATAACGGATATTTTCAAAAGGGTGTTGCTGCAACTTCAACATACACCATTGGATTTGCCACTCGTATGAATCAATTCATTACGGGAACAGTTGATTATTCCTTCCAATTTTCTTCTGCCAATATTGGCGTGGGAATGAATTCCAATCAACAATATTACATATATTCTGGAAGCACAACTTTAGCAACCGCTCCAAACTTTATTTCAGTGGGTTCTTGGCATTATCTTGAACTTGAAGTCAGCATTGGCTCGTCAGGATATGCAAATCTTTATGTTGATGGATTATTGCAAGCATCATTCACAGGTAACACAGGTTCAGGAACCATTACAAGTATTGGACTTGGATTGTTTGGGGCACAAGATACCAGTCACTCAACTAATCATTCTTTTGATGATGTTTATGTGTCAAACGTTGCCACGAGATATGGGGAAAGACGTGTTCAAACTCAAGTTGTAACTTCCGACGTTGCCGTGCAATTTACGCC
>Ga0208388_1000035_pt1 | contig 42390 bp, 51 predicted proteins | sample CryBogCBH18Jul07_FD_185511 | JGI IMG/M metagenome (GOLD analysis project Ga0208388, IMG submission 185511) | Freshwater microbial communities from Crystal Bog, Wisconsin, USA - CBH18Jul07 (SPAdes) (version 2) | ecosystem: Environmental > Aquatic > Freshwater > Lake | place: Crystal Bog...
CCAAGACGTAACGTGCCCTGTTAGGGAAGTAACGCCATAACCTACGCTCCAAGCCCTTTGAGTCGGGCAGGATCGGTGGGTTGTCCTTTACCTTTGGTGGTGTAAAAGTAGGCATGAAAGCCTACTTAATCTGGTTCTTACGTCCGAGAGCACCAATGCGAGCAGCATCAATAGCGTCACCCATACGAGCACCACCAGTTGTCTGGTTTTCAGCCGGAGCTGAAGTAGGTTGACCAACTGGCTTAGTTACACGAGTGTAACCACTGTCAAGGCTTTCCTCAAGAAGTGTTGCTGCACGAAAGTCAATAGGCGTACCTACTGTTTTGCTGTCCACGTCAAAGATTGCGTCATACTTACTAGCCATTACATTTCTCCGTATGTCTTGTAGCCAACTACTTCTGGAGCGTCAGCGTTTGAGCCGTACTCCAACTTTGTAATGCCACCGATAATTGGTGTGCCCTTAACGCCACGAGCAGTGTTTGTTTCAACGCCACGGTTAGCAGGTCCACTTGTCTCAGTAGAGGTTACAGGTGTTGGGATGTATCCTGTGTCAATAGTATTGGCTGTGGTTCCACGAAGGAATTCAGCCGATACTGTTGGAAATGATGCGCGTGATTCCATTATGTCCACCTTGTGTCGGTCATGTCGCACTGGCCACAGTAGCAAGGGTCTGATGTTTCGCCCTTAATTGCTGTAGCGTCGTTACGAGCTGCGCGTACTGCGCGGTTTGGTAGGGGTGTTCCTGCTGGGTCTGCGGATTCTGGTCCACGTACCAAGCCAAGTCCTGTAGGTACTGTCATGAGAGTTTTTCCTCGCTAGTGTGTTGGTCCTTGAGAGAAACGAGGTTGCCGTCCTTGTCGGTAAGCCTTCCACAGATGAGACAATAAATCTCATCTATTCCTGCCTGTACGTCCCTGCTTCCGCAGTTCTTACAAGCCCTTGGCCACGGCAACGCTCGTTCCTCTCAATTACCTAGTTAACTGGACTAAGCCAGTGGTGAGCCGGACTCACCGAGGTCTACTGCTGGTTCGTAAGCAGTTCCAGTTCCAGGTGTAGTGCTGATGTCAGCGCCTAGAAGTGAACTTGACTCAATACGGATAACTGAAGCCTGACGGAAGATTCCGTAAGCACCAAGCCAGTACCATCCCATTGGGACGAAACGGCGTAGACGGTCAGTTACTGGACCAGGTACAACGTGTGGGAACGCTCCGTTACCGTCAACGTATGAGTGAGCCTTGGCAAGAGCCTGGCGACCAACGATGAGAGTTCCGTAAACGTTTGTTGAAGATGCACCAGCACCCTGGAATACAGGAGCACGTGGAGTTTCGATCCAACGAACACCTTCGTAAGCACCGAGCTCACCGTTCCAGATTTCACCTGGCTGTGCGTAGACGTGTGGTGCACGCCATCCCTGTACGTTTGAACCTGAGATAGATTCGCCCTGAAGGTCTGCAACGAGGTCTGGGTGGATGTAACCAACGTACATACCGCCGAATGTTGGAACGTTCTGAGCACGGAGACGAGCACGAGCAACACGGATGTCAAGTGATGACAATGTGTTTGCTGCTGCTACACCGGCACGAGTAGTTACAGAAGTCTGGAGTGTTGTTGCTCCGAGTCCTGATGCGTACTGTACGTTTGTTCCAACGTCCAAAGCAGCACGAGCAATCGTGTCGATTGAAACACCAGCGTTGTATCCAACTACGTTGGCAACGATTGGGTCAATGTCCACGAATGATGTTCCGCGCAACTTGGCAGTGGTAAGAACACCGTTACCGTATTCAGCAAGAGTCAACGCAACGGTTGAGTCTGACATTGCTACGGTTGTGATGTCTGTTGTTTCTGTAAGTGCCGTGGTTGAAATCGGCAGGTCGTTCACGATTGTGAACTGTACCGAAGCACCTGGCATTGACTGTGCAGTAGGCTGAACGTCTGCTACAGCGTCAAAGTAAAGCTCTGGACGTAGAGCGAAGTACGCCATACGGTCATAAGCGGCCTTCGAGAAGTCAAGGGTTGACTGTCCCGTTGGGTTGTCTGAGTAGCCATCAATAGCCATTTCAAACTCCTTTTCTAGTTAGTGTGTTTTGATTAACGCACGTTCCTAGAAGTCCAAACACCCAGTTTTTCAAACTGTTGTTCTTGTACGATCTTCATGGCTTCTTCGGGACTTGATGCCTCTTGCATACGGGCTAGGAATTCCTGACCTAAGTCTGGTCCTACGCCTGACGTACCAATAGTCGCGCCTTGAGCACGACGTAAAGCCTCAAGTTCCGCATCGTTAGCAGGGGCTTCGGTGGTTTCCTGATTAGATGAAAGGATGCCGTATTCTTCAGCCATCTTCCGGATTGCGTCTACTGACGCTTCTCCATCGTATGCCTTACGAAGTAATGCACCTGCACCTGTCTCTGGGATTCCAGCCTTGGTGAATTGGAATTCAAGCTTTTGCTTTTCCAGTTCTGCTTTTGCTGCTTCAAGTTCCTTACGGGCTTTCTCACCTTCACGCAACTGACGCCTAATGTTAGGGTCTAGTGGCTGACTGTTGGTTTCCTGCTCGTCAAGTTCGTTGTCGAATTCGGACATGTTGATCGCTCCTTCTAGGTACGCGCTTTATTCAGAGGTAAATAAAACGGATAAATTTGTTTGCACTATACGCACTTGGGGACGTGCTCCCCACCAAGCGGTTTAGTTGTCCAGCTCGCCCACGATCAATGGGGCCAAACACCTAACGTAATTGTAGCACATTATGTACGTGCAGCGCCAAGACCTGTAACACCCTTAGCAGTTTCAGCGTAACCGCCACCCTTTTCAAACGGGGCAACGGCGCCTTGTTCGGCTCTAGCAACGGCTTGTTGGGCTGCTGGCTGTGAGGTGGCCCCAAAACCGGCTATTTGGCTTCCAATCAAAGTATTGGTGTCTACGGTAGGGGCTGCGGCTCCAGGGGCGGCTTTGGTCAATGAGACATCTCTGGCGGCAGTTTGCAATGCTGTCTGTGCCTTGCCTAGGGTAAACTGACTGTAAGGGTCAGAAGCGGCACCTGTGGCACCGGCTACCCTAACCATCTCACCCAGTTGTGCAGCTTGGTCGGATGAGAACTGTTGGAGTCCAGCAGCTTGGGCTGTGTTTTGTAGGTTGGCTGCAAGTGCTTGGCGTTCAAGAACTGGAGCAGCAGCGGTTGGATTAAGGAAATATGCTACAAGGCCACCAGTTCCAATATTGTGTTGTTGCATGAACTGTTGTTGGATGTTTTGAGGCAAAGCATTTACCGCCTGATACCCCATAGCAATGCGTTGACTAAACTCAGAAGCAGATACGTTACCTGCGACAAGGTTTTCAATAGGAGTCTTTTTTGTTTTAGGGTCTGGGGTAGTAAGGAACCCAGCAGGAAGCCCAGCAGCCTGAGCAGTTGCCTGATAAGAATTTACCAAAGTAAGGTACGTTGATTCAGTAAGTGGTTTCGTACCGTTCTTGGCCGCTTCTGCCTGTTGAGCAATAAGACCAGCAAACGTGCTTTTGTATTGAGGTGTTGAACGAACCATGTTCATTAACTCTTTAGGGTTAGTAATGTTGTCTTGCATTGTCCATTTGTAAACTTCTGGTGCAATAGCTCCAAGATCAACACTTTGAAGCCATTGGTCAAGTGTTTGATAAGAACTGTTTTTTAAATTTGCTGAAGCCGTAGCATTGGCAATCTGTGTAGTCATCTGACCAGCAATGGTGACTGCTTCAGTTATTGTGTCTCGACTGGTTTGTTGAGCGGCGGTAAGACCAGGACCGTAATCAATGCCTGGAGGCAATTTAGATAAATCACCACCAGTTTTACTACCTGCATAATTAAGTGCTTTGAGAAGTCCAGAATTCAAAGAACCTTGAATTTTTGTACCACTGGTTATGTATTCATTAGCATTAAAGCCAGGTACGTTTCCAAACACTGCTTCAAAAAGAGCAGGGCCACCCGTAAAAAGAATTTGATTTGTAATGGAATCTAGCCCAGAGCTACTAATGCTTCCCTTATTATCTAGATACGCAGAAGAAGGCAAAATTGGTGTACCAGCCAGTTGCTTTGCTAATGTAGCGGCGGCGACAGCATCGGCTCCACTTTTAACAAGCGCGGAAGTTATTGATTTAATACCTGCTGGACCAGCAGGGTAAATAATAGATTGTTGCTGACCAGCACCACCACCACCAAAGGGATTGGGAATTGTAGTTGTAGTTGTAGGTGTGGTTGTAGTTGTCGTTTTGATTTTTTTTGCCATTACTGTGCGTTCCCTTGTGGCATAGGTGCAGCCATGCTTGGTTCAGCTTGTGCTGGAGAAGGCATTGGCTGTTGTGATGGAGCGGCTGCTTGTGCTTGTTGACCACCGGCCATCTCTTGTTGAATTCCTTGAATAAGTGAAGCAACCTTTTCCTGTGCGGCTGGAGTCTTATCCCAACCAAAACCTGGGTGAGACTGAATGTGTCCTTTCCATTCGTCAAGGCTCATTGGAACTGGGCGTCCAGTCTTAGGGTCACGACCACCGCTAAGAGCGGCTGAAGATTTAGGGTCAGTCATAAAGTTAGGTTCTTGATCCTCACCCAACATCTGCTTAGCAACCTGACGGTATGGGTCAAGTAGGTAAGCGGTCTTGATGCCAGCATCAATTTGCGGAGCAAGCGTAGGATAAAGACCCTTTGCTGTTGTCTTAAGATAATCCTCAAATGCAGCAGCCTTGGCTGGTGTCATGTCCTCAGCTATGGACTTAAGAGTGCCGTCCGACATGGGAACGGCGTAGTCATGAGCCAGTTGTTTCATGTCGGGAACCGACATTGATTTTGTTTCAGGCTTTTGAGCTTCTTCTGCTAATGGTTTGTCTGCCATGATTATTCCTTATTGTGGTGGGGGTAGTGGACGAAATACGCCTGTAATAATTGTTGAAACATCTTTCCAGCCAGGAAGCGTTGTTGCGGCAGTACAATTATCGCGCCATTGTCGACGTAATTGACTTTGCTCTGATGTATTACCTGCTGCTGCTTTATATTGTTTTTCCCATGCTGAACGTGCATCTAACAATAATGGAATGTATTGTTTTTGTGCTGGAGTCAAAGTAGCAACATGACTTGGGTTTTTCATAAAAGACTGCAATTCAGTATAAGATTGAGCAGCAACGGTGTAAGTGTTACCACCTAGGTGTTCTGACAACCAAGCGCTGTTCATTGATTGACCGTATGATTTCCCTGCTGCTGCCCATGCGTAATAACCAGCGGAACTTAAACCGTCTTGATATGTACCTGGATATAATTTTTGAAAGTCAGGAAGCATTACGTCGTAATACATGTAGTTCCCCAAAGCAACTCGCATTGCTTGTGTGTATTCAGTTGGGGTTTCCTTTTGTCGAAGTGCAAACTCACCAAGAATCTGTGATGCTACAGGATCATACTTTGCATCCGCACCTTGTTGACTAGACATAAAAGCAGAAAGAAATGGAAATTCTTTTACAAGTTGTGGGTGATTTTGAACATACTTAACCGTTCCAATAGTTTCTAAGTAAGTAGAAAATGGGCTTTTGGTGTGAGCAACTGTATTGAACAATTCAGTAGGGAACCTACGTAAAAGTTCTGCAACTTGCAAAGTGTAAGAAGGGAACTTAAAATCGCCATTCTTGTCTTTTTCTAAAGCAATAGCATCTAGTTGTTTTTGTACGTGTATGTCTGACGCAATGACCGAAGAAAGCGGTGTGGCAAGTGAGGTTAATGTCTTAGCCGCGTAGAGAGAAGTAGTCGCCCAATTTGCTTCTGACTGCAAATCGGTTAGGTTGTTTGGATTTTCAAAAAACAAAGAAACTTTACGTGCATTGTAGTAATTGATTAACTGTTGAGCCGCGCCAGAATTAATGTTTTGTTTGTTAATTTGACCATTTTTCAAAAGCGTGTCAATAGTTTCATTGCGGTATTTGGTTAAAATATTTGAACCTTCGTTACCGATTGAATACAGCTCACTGGAAAGATAGGAACTAACTTGGTTTTGATTCATGTGTCCATAAACGCCCTTGTAGACATTTTGAAGTGTGCTGTTAGGGAATAAGTCGCTTGCAATGGATGATTGCATAGAGTTTGGGCCAAGGACCCATTTGATTATGTCACCAATAAAAGGAATACGGTATTGCATTTGTTCGTAAACGTATTTAGCAGGAATGGTAACGATAGGTCCAAACGGCATTGAAATAACGTTTTCAAGAAATCCACCGATACCAGGTGTCTGCCCTGTAATAATTATGCTGTCTGGGGAAGCAGGTGATGATTCAAGACCCATGTGTTGACCAGCGCCGTAATTTGGAAGTCCCTGTGCGGCAAGCCAACTATTAACTATGCCGTTAGTAAATCCTGTAATTACTTGTGAACCTGGAAACGTAAATGAACCAATGCCACTTTGATTGTAAGCAAGAGCAACATAGTCAGTAACGGCAAGGTTAATCTTCATGTACTTTTCAAATGCTGCAAAATTGTCACCGGCCATACGGAGGGCACGACGCATAGCCTGATTCTTCGCAAAGTAGTACGGAGCAACTACACGCATGTTTTCTTCCCACATGGTTTTGTCCATTGGGTTGTGCACGAACTTGCTCATGTTAATAAGTGCTTCAGATTGACATTTAGCCATTGCTTCGCCCGTTGTCATGTAGCCCTTTTCAACAAGTGGCAATAATTTCTGATACTGTTGCCACGCTTCCCACACAAAAAGTGGATCACGACTAGCAGTGTTAACCATCTTTCCAAGCACAGCTCGATGTAGCCAATCAGAATATTTGCGTACAATGTTTAGATTGCCAGCAGACATAAGTCCAACGTATTCGTGTGCAGGGAACGCTGAAGGAGCATCATCCTTTTCCCAATGTTCACGCATCCATTTAGCCAGTTGTTCTTGTGACCAAAAATCGCCAGAAGCAATTTGGTGAATAATCTCAGGGTGAATAACGCTTGCTACGCCACTAGCGGAATTAATGTTAGTTGAAAGACCCATGGTGTGATCGGTTGAAGTTTTTGCCCAACCAGTGTGAGGGCTTTCATTAGGGTATTTAGCCGATGCTTCACGGTCACGCCTAAAGTCTGCTCTCCATGCAGCAGGTTGACTAGAAATAAAACCTTCCATGTGATAATCAGATTCTCGACGTAACCGTGCAAGTTCAGAAGGATTAGAAAACGACCTTCCTCCCAGTTCACGAATTTTCTCGTCAAGTGATTTCTTTAATTGAACTTTGAAATTATTTTCAGTTAATGATTTGCCAAGGTCTTGAAGAACTTTAGTTGCATCTTCCTTGGCTTGCTCCATGTAAAATTCAGGATTGCCATCAAAAATTCGCTGACCTTCTTTAACAATTTGTTCTTCGTACCAACGAGCGTTTTCTTTGAAAATAGTTCCTCGACTAGCACGAGTAATGTTTTCGTATAGTGCAGCTCCGGCATAAGAATCACCAGCCATGTACTTAGTATAAGTTTCACCAAGTACTTTGTTGGATGTTTTGATTTTTGCTTCAGCACCCTTGCCCTCAATGCCAACTACTTGATTAACTACATTGTGCTTGAAACCATCTTCAGCCATAAGGTCGCCTTGAGAGTGAACTCCGCCAAGCATGTGACCATCTGTTTCAAGGTAAAGATTGGTAGCAAAATTTAAAAAGTCATCAAACTTTTTACCAACAAGCGTCTTAGCCAAAGCAGTGTCAAACCCAAGAATAATGTTACTGATTGCTGAACGAAGTGCTTTACGCTCAACATCACCCATAGCAACTTTACCTAAGTATGCTTCGTGTCTAGCAATAGATTGAACGAGTTTTGCTTCAGTAAAATTATGTCCACCGATACGTAATGAGTTCAACATAACTTCAGAAACAATTACACGTTCAGCCCAAGCAGGAGAAGCAAGAGTAAGAAGTTTGAACCAACCGTTTAGGTACCCTTGCATTAAGTCAACAACAACATCAAAGTTGTTGCGCATGCCACGATCACCAAGAGACTTAAGTTTTATACCAGTATTCTTTGCCCATAATTCATAGGCTTTAGCAGCGTTAAGTTTTCCAATGCCAAGTTTTTCTCCAACTTGTCTACTTGAGCGAGTTGACCATTCTTCGTTGAATAAACGTTTGTATTCTTCACCGGCTTCTTTGGTGGTGGCAGTTGAAGCAATGTAATTTGCTTGTTTAGCAATGTTTTCTTCGCTAGAGTATGACGAAGAAATAGCAGCCTTCATTTCAGCGCCAAGGTCTTGAACTGCTAACATCTCACCGCGCAAGTGTTGAAGAAAAGGCAAGACATTTGTAGTACCAAAAATTTGGTATAGTTTTTCTGATTCAGCCTTCATCATTGCTAATTCGTCAAACTTTTTAGACGCGGTAACGTAAGCATCACGAGCTTTGATTAATTCACCATCAAGGTATTTAACAACCGTAGCGTAACGCTCGGCTTTAGTCATCCCCTTTAATTCATCGCCTTTAAGCATTTGATTGGCACGATCAAGGATTTCTTGAGATTTAGCCATGTATCCATCTAAAGCAGGTGGATTTTTTGTAACAGTTTTTTCAAACGTTTTATTTGCTGGCGTTGAGGATTCAATAGAAAGTTTATCTGTGTCAAAGAAAATGCGAGCTTCGTGAAGTATGCCGTTACCTTTAGCAGCATATTTACCACCTTGGTAACGCAATCCGTCAATACCTTTTTCGTTCATGCTGTATGCAATGTCTTGTAATATTTCGTCTGCATCATTCATTGGCAAATGAGCATCAGCAAGAAGGCTTCTAAATTCAGAATAAATTTTAGAACCTGTTGTAGTTGGGTCATTCAATAATTGTTTGAAATCTTCTAAATATTTTGTATCTAATTCTGAATTGCTAGGCCAATTATTTTCATTAAGATATTGATTAAAGGAATCTCGAAATTCTTTTGGTGCCGCTTGTTCAAGGTCAACAAGGTTAGGTGGGGTTTCACCTGTCCAACGAATACCATGAACAGTTTTGTTAAGTTTTCCTTCTCTTTCTGCTCCCTTTGCACCCTTACCCGTGTAACTGCGAGCAATTTCAGGATTATCTGTAGTATAAAAACCAGGACCAAAAAGATTTTGTGCGGCACGTCCTTCTCCAATGCCATCTCCAAGAACACCACTTATTTCAGTAGATGATCCGTGGTAAAACTCAGACTTAGGTATTTCAGTTGGTAAAGTTTCCGTTACTTTTTCTTCTATAGTTGCAAATTCAGAACGATCTTCGGGTACAAAATTCTTAAGGTACGTTTCTGCTTCAACGTTGGCAGTGTGAGCCAACTGACGGTAAACTTCAAAGTCTTTTTCTGCACTACGAAGTAAATCATCTCCACCAGATTTATTAACGTTTTGAGCAACTTTAGCAATCTCTCGTGAAAGCATCCTCATGTTTCGTTCGTTAGGAAGCATGCGTCTACCAAGTTGTTTATCGTCTACTGCAGAATTATGCATCTTACCAGTTTCAGGGTCAATGGTACGGTCTGATGCTGTGTTGGGGTCAGCAACCAAAGCTTCATCCAGCGAAGTCCCACCACCAGTTACACCTGTGTACTGATAAATTTTGTCATCAATTTCTGGTCCCATGACATCAGCAAAGATTCCAAAATCAGAATGAGCAGTTGAAGCAAGCATGCGACGGTAAAGAGAAATACGCATAGCATTGTTGTAAATGTTATTCCATTTAACAGGGTCATCACCGTATCGAATTAATTGATCAGTAACCATGTTTGCAAAATCGTGACTCATAAAGTTATTAACTAAAAACTTACGAATACCCTCGGCGCTGCGTACTGAGCCAACAACTAATTCACGGTCAGTAACACGACCACTTTCAATAATCATTTGTTTCATTGAAAATTGACGGCGAAGGCGTTGACTTAAAAGAATCTTTGCTCGTTCGGCAACACCACCGGCGGCGTAACCAACATCGTGAGGAGTAATATCAACGCCAGTTTCTTTTTCAATGGCTTCAATCATTTTGTCAGTTGGCATAATCGGCGAAGCAAGAGCATCGGCAATAGTAGAAAATTCTTTTCCAACTTCTCCTGTTAAGCCAGTCTTAGCCAAAGTGTACCAACTCATAGATGGCATAGTGGTAACGCGGTCAACCATGTTAATTGCTTGTGATGCTTCTTCAAGAACTGCAAGAACTTGAGAATCCGTTTGTGCTGCTGCTAATTTTTCAATAAGTTTTGGACCTAGAAACAAAGCACCAAATCGTTGATTAATTGCCGCAGCTCCATGTGTAGCAATCCAACTAACGGCACGTCGAACGCTGGAATATTGTGCGTAAGCACGTTCTACGTCGCCTACTTCTCTAATACCAGTACCACTAAACCATTTATTAAGTACGCCAGTCATTCCGTAAACGCCACGGGATTCTTTTACAATACGAGAAAAAGCAGCAATAGGATCATCAACAATCCATTTAAGACCAACGTCTACAAGGTCACGTACAGACGTACCCCACATACCGTCAATGCCAAGTGAGTTAGCAATTTCAATGCCAAGGTCTTGTGTTGTGCCATCAGCGTTAAGCACTTTGCCCTGTTCAGCCAACTGCCAGATGTAAGCATCTTCCGGATTGTTTTGTGCTTGAAGTGCACCAAGAAGATACGTTATTTGTGCTGGCGTGCTTCCAAGTGTACGAGCTATTGCTCCAAGACCTTTAAGTGGAATGGCAACTGGATACGTTGCTAGTTCAGCAATTTTTCTAAACGTAGCGTCCGAAGCGTTTAATTTGCTTGCTTGAATAGCATCTTGAGCGGCGCTAGTAACTGCTTGTTCACTATTAATTGCTTCTGAAGCAGCATTAAAGGCTGGCTGTGATTCACTAGAAATGCCTTTGGCAATAGCCTGATCATATTCTTGTTGAGTAATTGAACCACGAGCCAAGTCTTGTTCAAGGATGCCATGCTCTATTGGGTACTGAGTCTTAAATTCATTTATGCCATTTTGATATGCAGATTTGTGAAGCGCATTTGGGTCGCGAGTCAAAAGGTCTTGTTTGGTTTTTTCTAAAGCAGCCTGTTCTTCTGGCGTGAGAGAACCTTCTGTTTTTAATTTTTGTGTCAAAGATTCAATTATTTGAGCGTCTTGAGCAGAAGCGGTTTCTCCTGCTTGAGCGGCAGCGTCAAGTACTGTTCCGCCTTCTCCACCAGCAGCGCCCAAAGCACCACCAACAAGATAACCGCTAAGAAGATTGCCATATTGTTGAGCCAATGCAGTACCAATACCATTTTTGTTAATTTGAGATTTCAAATTAGTCATGTATGCATCAGCGATAAAAGGCAATTTACCAACGTCGCTTAATGTTTGATGAATTGCTTGACCCAAATACAATGGGTCTTGCCATTGCCATGCAGGTAATCCCCCCTTGCCAGCGTTAATAGCATTAAGGTTTCCTCCAACAACACGGTTAGCAGTAATTCCAAGTTTGGCAACATTGGTAGCAAGCCCACCTGCAATATCACTAGGTGCTGCTCTCCAAAAATTACCTACTTGCTTTCCAGCTTCAGGAGTTGAAATTGCACCAACAAAACCACCAATGGCGCTACCTAAAACATTGCCTACTGGTTGCAGAAGTTGTGAAAACCAATTACCTGTACTGTTAGCCCTTTGCCATGCTTTGTCAGGTGCTCGGTATGCAGGAGCATCATTAATTGTGTCGGGTCTTGGGTACAAATTAGAAAGACCAATTTGATCTGCGGTACCGTGCAAATATTTAGCCATCAAAGTTGAATGTGCTAATTGAGCTGGGTTAGTAGAATCTTTGAATTGTTGCGTTAAAGACGTGACTAAATACGGGTCTGCTTTTAACGTAGGATTGTTTTTAACAAGATTATCAATGTACCAATTAGGGTTATTAACATTAGAGAGATAATCATTAGCTCCTGTTGCTGAACCAAGTCCGTAAGGCATTATAGACCTATGTTTCTAGCCGCCCGTGCTAAGTCCATTAACATTGCTGAAGCACCTGGAGCACTGGCCATCATGTCTAAACTTCTTCCAACTGTAGGAGTAAATGTGTGCATTGCTTCTGGACCAGCACCATCGCCAATAGGCAATCCTGCTGTAATTGGTTCATCTGGTCGATCAGTGGGATGGTCAAATTTTAATTCACCTGGGTAAGATGGCAATGATGGCATCTGACCAGTAATCGTTGTTGGTTGTGCTGGCGCTGCTTGTGCTGGTGCTTGCGCTGGCGCAACCGATACCTGTTGTGGTGCTACGGGTATTGCACGTTGAGCAGCCTGTTGTGCACCTGCTTCTCCGTAGCCTTGACCAGTCGCGGCTTGAACTGGCATTGCTGCGTTAAGGTCAGTACGGTTTCCGTATGCTGTTCCTGGCGTTCCCTCACGGGCGCCACCTCTACCTGTACGTGGCATCTATTACATCCCTGGTGCGGCACCGGCTGGAGCTGGTGGACGCTTCAATGTTGACAACATAGCACTCAAGTTCTGTGCTCCGGCTGGCGGTGGTGCGATAGGCGTTCCAGCAGGGTTGTCTGGCGATACGCCGATACCAGGCTGTGACTCTGCCTGAACTTCTGGTGGCTGTCCACCTTGCTGCATTTGCTGTTGCATTTGCTGTTGCTGGTTTGCTTGCTCGGCTTGCTTCGCTTGCATTTCTTTGTGGACTTTAGCAACCGCGGCTTCAAGAGTGACGTGTCGCTCTGCCTTAGCCATTGCGATTTCAGCAATAACGTTGGGGTCAAGACTTCCTTGCGACGCCTGTTGTTCAAGGCCAGCAAGAAGCGCCTTGCGTAGTCCTTCAATTTCAACTTGATCACGTTCACGAATCGGGTCCTCAATCGCTGGGTCCATCTCACGGGCTGTCTGTGTAGACATAATACCAGTTCCGACACGTTGACCAATGGCGACTACCATGCCATTTACGTCTGAACCAGGCATTGAGTACTTGACGTATGACAAGTCCGTTTCGAATGTTTCGTTTGGCGTGTAGTCAGGGTGAGTAATCTTGCCGTCGTTACCAAAGAAGAACATGCTTGGCTTCTTACCGTAGTAAGCCTTCATGATCTTTACCGCACGACGGTTCTCTGCTTCTAGTGAGTTAGCGAAGATTTCCTGATATTCTTGAATAGGCATGTCAACGGTGTTCGACATGACCATTTCACCTCGACGAGCTGTACGGACGTTGCTTGGTGATTCCCCACCAAACTCTGCAGGGATTCCACCTGTGAGTCGCTGAGCGCGTTCCATCCGGTCAAGTGCGTCGTTTGTGGTTGAACCTGGCTGCAAGTGTGTGATTTGTACTTGTCCCTTGTCAACGACTCCACGGATTCCTTCTTTACCATTAGCTTCTTGAATAATACGAGGTGATGATGGAGAGTTGCTTGTGCTGACAATCCACTCATCTGGGAACACGTTGCGGAAACGAGCAATCATGTCTAAGGCATCTAGTTTAGCCATACGCTGGTAGGTTCCAAGCATCTGGTCAAACTGACCCTGTAGGCGGTCTAGTGTGATACGTCCAGCAATAACTACTGGGCTTACCTCTGCACGGTTAGGGATGCGCTCCAAGATAATGTGCGTAGCGATTCCCTTGCCTGTCTCAGTGCTGTATGCACTTGCCTTTGGCTTTTCAGCACCAACGGCAATAAGCACAGTTTCGTTAGCGTCCATGTACTCCAACACTTCAAACATGTCGTGGTCGCCCTTTTCACCACGGTACAAGATAGCCATCTGTGCTGGGTAGTTTTCCTTCAACCAGCCAAGTGGTCGGCGGTCAACGAAGATGCAGTCTGCTGGCTCCATTGAGTCTGGATCAAGCATTGGTGCAGGGTACGTAGAAAGTGGGTTACGCACGCGCCAGTGAGGAATGTCACGCTGGTCGTCGTGGTAGACCGACACTGGTGAGATAGTTACAGCACTCATACCGTAAGCGGTAAGGTGACGTGCACGGCGACGTAACTTGGTACCCATCTTGTTCATGTCCCACCAACCAAGGTTGGCTAGACGACGGTCACGGGCACGATTCTCAGATACCTGAATACCTGGGCGTACTGGCATGTACGAGATGTCTGGGATGACTGAAGCCACGCGCATAGCAAACTGGTCAATGCCTTGAGCAATCAAGTTCGGAATGGCAGGCTTTTCCATGTCATCTAACTCAGGCAGTGGAATGATAATGTCGCCGTTGTAGTGACGACGGATATCTTCCATCTTGCTAAAGAGTCCACCGCGGTCTTTGCGGCGCTCCTGGTACATGGTTACGACCTGTGCCGCAGCCTTGTCATTATCGAACGAGAGAGCCACTTATAACCTCAATGTCTTAGGGGTGGACGACTTCACCCATGATGGGCGCCACGCTGGGGCTGTTGCCGATTTCGGCATGTAGAGGTTGGGAATGTTCCACTCTAGAAACCATTGAGCCATAACACAGTCATCTGTGCGTGACCCATTAGGGTACTTTGTAACCTCATCAATTAGTTTCATAGAGCGAACTTTTCCTTCACCCCTACCAGGTAATCTTACACGACCGAAGCGGTAGTGGGGTTGTAACACCGTCACACCCAGTGCTTCGTCCGATTTATTGATGCCATTTGTGTTGTGGGGAATAATCTCCACAGACCGCATTTGGCGCCATTGTTTGACATAATCGTACTGGAGCATGAACCGCTGAGCTGCGTTAGATTCCACAATCCAGTACTGAATTGGGTATCCCATGGACTCAGACAAGTTCTGCCATTCTTCCATAACCCCAGTGTATTTACCGTCATGGATGTTGTAATCCAAGAACTTACTGGCTTCCATCTTTTGGCGAATCAGGTCAATCAGGAAACGTTGCTGGGACTCTGGGTGGTACAGCCAGCACTGGATAGCCCAGTAGTTAGTCGGACTAGGGTCAGCGGTAGCAACCATCAGGCACTCGCTGGCTGAGATGCCACGGGGTATCTGCCAGATGTCTCGGTCTTTGTCCATGCACCCTGGGTTGTCACCCTGACCAAATACCCACTCGTGGCGTACTAAGACTTCTGACGGGTCCAAGTCCTCTTGCTGATAGACCACCGCAAAGCGCTCACCACGGTTTGACATGAGGTTGGAGATGTCTCGCCAAGATAGGCGCCGTGGGTCCAATAAGCATCCGGTAGGATACGGATCAGAAGTTCTCTTGTGGTGACTCGGATCGCAAAGCTCATCATAGTGAGCCTTGTAAAGCAAGTGCTTATATTTCTTGTTTGTCCTAAGTTTCTCAACTTCATCTTCAGTCATTCCTTCATCTAGTAGTTCTTCCTCATCTTCCAGAGGTTGCTCCATGTCTAGAGCGAATCGATAAAGGTCGTCAGCAGCGAGGCGCTGGCCAATAAGAGCAAGCATACCTGCAGGTTCAAGTCGAGATTCTGCAACGTCTTGGTACCAATCTTCCATGGCTTCTCGTTGTTCTGCACTACGAATCTTGCGAGGGTCCACAAGGTCGTCCCAGAAACAGCCATCGAAGCGTCCTCCGATGAAACCACTATCCATACCGTAGGCACTTACTGTTGGCTCCTTTTCTGAAATAGCACCTGAGTCCTCTGGTTGCATAACGATAAATGCTTCGTTAGTCCAAAGTTCTTTTTCCAGTGGCTTAAAGCGACCAAAGTCCAGTGCCATAGTTGTTTCAGCGTCAACGGCTAGACCACGTGCTTTAAGTGCATCGTCAGCCAGTTCAGGAATAACACGTTCTAGTGAACGCCTTACTCGCATCAAGTTTCGCTTGGCAAGGCTCATAGTCGCAGAACCAGTCAACAAACGGATACTGCGGTTACGACAAATGATCCAGCAAGTAATGTCGTGTAGCAACGTAGTCTTACCAGAACCAGGTGGCATGTTCATAACCACGTATTCTTTTTCTTCAGACTCAAGAAGTGATACCAGTGCGATACCGGCTTCTTCCTGCCACGGTGTAGAGATACGTCCAAAGTAACGCTGACGAAAATAGCCAAAGTCCTCTAGGGCACGTTGGGCATCTTCGCTTAGTTTGTCGTAAGGCTTAGGACCTTCTAGTTTCGCTTCTGTCTTGAGTTCACGGTAGTTACGTGCCGACGTGTCCACATCGTCGCTAATGCGAAGTGTTTGGGCAGCCTTCTCAACACGGTGTCCCGTCGATTCAGAGAACCGAGCCTTACGTGAGGCTTCTGCAATCGAAAGTCCTGCGGAACGTGCCTCAAAGTATTTCTTACGTTGTACCGCGCTAACTGCCATTGCTGAGTGCCGTGGCTAGTAAGCCTTGTATTCTGTACGAAGAAGAATCAGGTGGCGAAATAGAAAACACTCCAACCCCACCATCTTTATAATCTTTAGCGGCAACGACTAAAACAAAATCCTCAACAACTGGCATCTCCCACGACTCATCCTGTGGGAGATCCAAGTTTGTTAAAAAACGTGTCAAGTTCAGTTCTAGCCATTGTCTAAGTGACAAAGAAAGACTTGACTCGTCAGGACTTAGTGGCACTTGGCTTAGCCGCTTCAGCTTGCTGTGCAACCTGTGAAGCAAGTGCAATAGCAGTGTGCAACTGCAACTGACGGTGTGTGATTAGGTGATACCCCTCAATAACTCCTGCAATGATGACGCAGACTGATGGGAGCACTACCTGTACCGACGTTGGTACATGGAACCCTGGGTGAACCACCGTAAACACCGATACCGCTGTAGCGATAAATGCTGATACGTGTGCTGAGATTATATTTAGTTTCATTATTCTACCTTACCATATTGTTGTCTATAAAGAATTAAACCAATAATGCTATACACCGCCATGTCCATAAATGAGTCCTCAATGCCTTCATTGGCTAGAGTTGATCCTTGGGCTGCGGTCTGTAATCGGCGCATCTTGTCGTTCATGCGAATAGCACAACCAATCCAAGCTTCTACACCAAAATCCTCACTAGCGCGTACGTTGGCAAACGGGTCAACCGCACGGCCATAGTCACTTTGCTTCTTATTGTGAAGAAGTGTTAGTTCTTCTATCACATCTAAAAATGCGCTCATTGTTCTCCCTTGTATTTTTCTGGTACCGGCCCCGAATACTTGTGTCCCGTGGCTTCCTGTGGTATCTGAAATCTTATACCACAATGGCAATAAATCCAAACTTTTGTATTGACTAAAATTATCCATTGGTGTGTGTGCATGTCCTTAAAAAATTTTATAAAAAAAACGGAATGGTTTAACGCACATAGTAGAGTGATGCTCCGTCACATCCATAGCGGTCTTGACCATGTCTATAGGCTCCAGAGAGAAAGACGAGAGAGCAGCCAGCGCACCTGTAGCAATATCACACGCAGCGCCAACAGCCGCATAAGGTTCTTTGAACTTAATGACCGAGTAATCTTCACCCAGCTCGTAGATACCATCCCTATTCACAAGCAGGACACTCCACGTATCATTGCCTTGACCTAGTATCTGCATAAGGTGGTCGCGCAATTTGTATGGGTCGGCGATGTTAGACTTGGCTACTAGCTCCATGATCCGGAACGAACCGGCTACGCCCACTAAGGTATTGCCAAACTTAAAGACCTTCGGTTCAGCCGAGGTTGCTATTAACGTGCCACCTTCATCAAAGGCGCCAGCGTCACCGCCGATAGCATAACTCGTATCAGAATGTACTGCCAGGATCGCTGTCATGTTGTAATGATACCATGCTATAGTTGTAGTTACGAAGGACCCTTACCTTCGCAGTAGAACCCCTGGCCGTTTTTTCGTACTTCTCGGCTGGGGGTTTTACTTTTTAGCGAGTAGTTCTGGAGACTGCGCTACTGGCTTAGTAGCCAAGTTGTCCGTAGTCTCAAACTTAACGTTGGCAGCTTCAACGGTTGGCATACCATGAGCGTTAGTAAATTCTCCGCATCCACAGGTATTACACATTATTTTTTCCTAGACTTTCCAGCCTGTGACAGAGCAATAGCAACAGCTTGCTTCTGTGGCTTACCGGCTTTGATCTCAGCGCGGATGTTGGCTGAGACTACCTTCTTAGATTTACCTTTTTGTAGTGGCATACACAAATAATACCACACAGCAAAAAACCCCCCAGTTTCGGGTGGGGGGCTCAATGCCAGTGTTGGATTCGGAAGTCCAGTACTACAGTAGGATTTTCCTACATTCCCACTATACACAAAAAGTGTTACATAAAGCGTTGCGCCCAGCTCACTTAAGTGCTACACTTGGGGTACCACCAATGGGAGTGGTCGTGCGTGTAAGTCGCCGCGGAGTGTGAGTCTTTAGAGATACTCGCCGTAGTTAGCCGGTTAGAGCGGTATTCGGTTTGTCGCGCCCAGAGATCACCCTGGAGAATAGACAAGGCAGTACCTTTGCCACAGTCAGGCCTCGCGACAGCTTCTTCTTATGCGATTGAATGAAGAAGGTACTTGGTACAGTACTCGCGTCTACTAGATTAGACTATAACAACTCGGACAGGTGTGAGGGTCTGGAGAATACCGTATACGGTTTTTCCGGATTTGGGATCGTAGGGTGAGTTTTTTCTAAGCATCAATAGACCAAGTTAGGCTACACCCGTATGCGACCTGAGTCCATACCCTGCGAGGCCGCCTGACACCGTTTATGCCTTGCTTTTTGAACCACCTTTTGACATGTCGCTTTCTCTTTTCTGGCCAACCAATCTGAACAAAACTGAACCTGCCAGATCGAAGCGAAAGTACCCTGCAAAGCTGCACATTCTTCTTTGTTTACTTGGAAAAAACGGGAATGACAGTTCACCGTAAGTGGGATAAACTAACTATTAACGCGCCCCCCCTCGGCAGACCACGGGTCAAAGACTGTCGCTGGCTAGGGACTGGGGATGGATGTAAGAGGGTTGAGGGATGGGAACGGATAGGCTTAACCCTTTACGTAGCTACGAAACAAGACCAGAAGAAAAGCAAAAGACCGGCCACAATGGGCCGGCCCTCGCTTGTTAAGTGTAGCTTGGTACTAGATCAATGCAATGCCGCAATAGTTACAAATTGCAGCGCGGTTAGTTCTATCTTCAATGTCGCACAACTCAACGCCATCAAGCTCATGCACCGTAAACAACTCAGTTCCCAGGTAGGCGCGAGCGTGATCAGCACAGAATAGTCCGATGGTAGCGTTATTCCTTACTGGTGTTACGATTAAGTAGGCTTGGCCCTTTAGTGTTGTATTCATTGTAATCTCCCTTATTTATTCCGGTAGTCTGCCGGTAATCTAAATTATAACGAAAGCTCGCGAGCTTGTCAAGTCATTAGACAATAAAAAACCGGCCCCAGGAATTACCCCAGGACCGGCCTTTATTACGTAGCTACGTATTAATGATCGCGTAGCTTGGTGTATCCCCAGTAGATTAGTACCCATCCGGCAATAAATAGCCATCCTGGCAGATCATCAGGGCCGCATACCTGCGAACTACAAGCAAAAGGCCCCTCGTGATGCTTGAATAGGTCCGCTAATAGGTAGGCGGTAACAGGTGAAGCAATGCCGGCGGCGTAGTTGCGTAGTCTCATAGTCCAACCTCGTAACATTCTGCCAATTCGTTAAGATAGGCGGCTACTTCCGGCGCGTATGAAGTAGTTTCATAAGTGTCATCCCACCAGTTCACCTTAATAGTTAGGTAATCGCTGCCAATTCGACTAATTACCCTAGTGGATGGGCCGCCATAACTAACCAACAACTCTACGCCGCTAGGATCAGGATTGGTCTTACTGCCGCCCAATGAATGGCGATAAATAATGACTATCTCTAAACATTCGCTAACGTAGTTATCTATCGCGTCACCGGTTAGGTCTTCTAATTCGCGCGCTAGGTCCTCTGCTATCTTCTGGGATTCCATTAGTTCATCCTTACTGGCATAAGTACGCCCACGGTGCGGCCATCAGTCGATTCAACGCGCATAGGCCGATTCTTATCGGTAATAGTCTTAATAACCATAGTGTTACTGCCAACATTCTTAACGTTGAATGGTGCAACCTTCGCGAACTGCGCGAGCTGCGATGGATCAAACGCGATAGCGTCAGTTTCGCTAATGCCACTGGCCCCAGGTATTACGGTGTCTAGTTTAGGGTAATTGCCCGTTATTAGTTCGCCGCCTACAATGTCACCAGCGCAGCTAATGGTGAAACTTCCATCCTCGTTGAATGTCATTAGGACGCTTGGCAACTCTCGACGCACTGCCTTCACGGACTTAGCCGCCTTCAGTAGCGTTACGCCTGGCACCAGCAATTCCCCCATAGTGGCGTAATCTCCAGCCAGCTCAGTAATGTCTCGCTTGATCGTTACTAGCTTGTAACTATCAGTAGCAACCGCGCTAAGTGTATCGCCCACTAGGTGTAGTTTCACTGCTGTTAGTATTGGCCTAGCCTTATCGCTTGCAGCGAAATTCGCCGCGCTTGCAATGTCTAGGTAATCCTGACCTTCTAATTGAATCGTAAACATTTAAAGCTCCCTTGTTTATTTATTACCTAGGTAGTCTGCCTAAGTAATACAATTAAACCAGATCGGCGCGAGCTTGTCAAGTCAATTCTTAAAAAATTTATAGTTTGACCAGGTAGTACGCAAACCGCACAATTTGTAAAAAATTACACACAGATACCCTCAACAACCGCAAAACACAACCTCGGATACCCTCAACAATCGCAGTTACAAACTTGAACGATCCGTTGTGCTATACTCGCCAATGTCGTTGACGGTGGGCTTAGTCACCCTTAATGAGCTTCTACGGGAACTCCCCCTGTAGAGTGCTCCCGTCAGCGACCTCTCTGCTCCTGCACAATGCTGTGGATACCCTCTACAACGCCCTCAGGGACGTTCTCGCACCCTGCCATGATAGTTGTGTGGTCTTTGCCTACGTAATCACCTATTTGAGGATAAGACCATTTGCCATAGGTTCTAATGCAAGCCCACCATAGGTGTCTAGGCTTGATGTACTGCTTGAAGCGTCTGTCACCATCAATAAACTGTGGTGGGATACCAGTTAAATCACTGATTACCTTCAAGTAAGCGTCTGGATCGAAGTCGTTTGCGATACTTAGCCACTCGGTAACGAGCTGCTTCCCTGTGGGCTGACTGACAACCGCAGATGTCTTTGCCTTCGTCGTCGAATTCGATGGGGATTTCGCTACGGATGTGCCAGGAGTAGCCTTTTTCTGTACCATGTTTGATTTCCTCGTTACGTGATGGTGGCTTAAAGCCTAGTAGTACTGCTGTGGCACGAAGTTCTAGGTAATCCAGACCAGCCCAGATACCATACGGTTCTCGGTACTCCAATGCCCATTGTAGGCACTGTGCCTTGATGTCACACAATGAGCAAATAGCCTTAGCCAGCTCTACTTGTTCTGGTGCTTCGTCAAAGAATAGGTCTGTCTTACCTAGACAACGTGCTTGTGACCAGTCTGTACCCATGAATCAAGGGTACATGATTAATCACTAAACTGCAATTTTATTCGCTCTGATTCTTTTAGCCTGTGAAGTTCGGTATGATCGATGAGCAATTTGGCACTGGTTACAAGGTGCTGGACCTTCACCCTTGCGAAACGCACTGTATTCACGACTAAACATAGTTACTGTACCGTGTGGGACGTGGGTTCTCATCTCCTTGCGGCGTTCAACGGCTATCTGGCGCCTTGCTCTAGTGCTCATGCCACCCCAGATACCTACCTGAATGTTGCTGTTAATTGCATACTCCAGGCATTGCTCTTTGACTGGGCAACTGTAACAATAGTGCAAAGCTTCAGTCATCTTCTCTGGTTTAATCTGTCCCATGTCATTTGGAAAGAATACATTGGTGTCAACGTTCTTACAGTTTGCTTGGTCTTTCCATAGGTCTGACTCCATTACTTCCAGGCCCCAAAGATACCGAATAACACAAACAAGAAAAACGCTATACCGCCAACAAAGGCAATGTCTACAACCCAATGAAGTAATGTGTTCACTTCTTACCGCCCTTAACGATTTCCAACTGTGGTTTGGTTGGACCACTCTCCATAGCCGGAAGCGATTGCTCAACTAATTCAGCAATACGCTTACCGGCAATGAGGAATTGTTCACGCGTAGGGTCTTTCGGGTCTAGTGACTCATAGACAGTGATGCAAGCATCAACAGCAACGGCCAATACGTCTAATCCGAGTGACCCCTGCATTACTTTGACCTGTTAATTTCTGCAGTAGACCACATTAGTGATGGGCCGATGTCGCTCGCCACAATTTCCACAGCACTCCGCTTGTTCCCATCCTTGTCCTCGTAGGATCGCTGCTTCGGTTCCCCAAAAACTATCACGCGGTCCCCCTTCTTCAAGGTGTTAGCAGCGTGTTCTGCTGGCTTACCCCAAAGAGTAACGTCGAAGTAACTCGTGCGCTTTTCTTCTCCAACTACTTTGTTCACTGCAATGTTGAGTGACAACGTAGCCTTGCCATCATTCAAGAACTTAATCTCTGGTTCAAAACATAGGTTTCCACAGAGGGTGATTGATGTATCGTAGCTCATTTTTTCTTTGCTTTCTTTTTAGTGATTCGTTCAGGGATGAACGACCTCATACCCGTCCCCGATTGGAGAACGGTGTACGACTCTAACACACCATTCAATAGGTGTGCATTGATCCATTGGAAGTCACCACGCATGCCAGCGACACGCACTGTGTCACCACGGGTGAATCCTTCGTATTCTTCTAGCCAGTCTGACTTATTCATAAAGTGGTCCACCTGGCTCTGCTGATGTCTCAAGAATCTTAATTTGTGTGCAGTACTTGAGTCCGCTGTACCAGTGACGCCACTTGCCATCTACTTTGTTAATGCTGTAGCGACAGTTCTTGCATTTTTGTGGTGAATCGCACTCAACCTCGTGTTCGTCAACCATCTTCTCTAAATGCGTCCAAACGTCCGCCGTAAATGTTTCATTGCACCCTGGGCATGTCCATCTGTTCATTTCAACTCCCTTAATAGTTGTGTGAATTGTTCTAATGTCATCACTGCGTAGGCTTGACTTACTCCCTTGCCGCGACGCTTTACTACAGCCACTCCAAAGCGAGCCTTAGCGTGACCTGCCTCTACTATAGCCTCGTCAATGAACTGTGCAAGGTTTATTTTAGATTGATTTTTGCACTCTACTGCAAAGCCTGGGATACCAACGATGTCACCCTTGTCTTGCTGGACTCCTGCACCGTAGCGTCGATCAGCCTGTGGGAAGCCATTGTCTATAAAGTAATCGGCAACGTCGCGTTCAAACGCTGAGCCTTTAATCTTGTTGGGATTAACCATTGTTTCTCCAAATAACTAATGCACTAGGGAATGGAGCTGAGTTCTTAGAGCCACCAAACTTGAGTCGGCCTTTGATAAATCGTATTTCGGTTGCTGGCATAATGTCCTCGTGCCACCACTTAGTATCAGTGCGGCTAGGAATGAGCAACACAACCGTCTTGCCTTTCATGGCTTCTTCTTTTGCTTTTCGAGTCCACTTTCCAATCTCTCGTCCGTAAGGTGGGTTGCAAAAGGTAGCCCCCCCCCATTCAACGCTTAGACCATCTGATTCAGACTGTGCGCCATACAATGGGCATGGGTCAAAGTCAAAGTGAAACTCTTTGTCCAGTTCTTTGTACAACCATTCAGGTGTTGCCCAGTCAACTGACTGAGACATAAAATGTACGCTACCCATGAGCCTTTAATATCTCCTTAAAGCCCTTCGGCATTGGAACGGCTACCTTAGCACGTTCTTCCATCTCCTTCTCCCAGTCTTTAGTTGGCTGCACTAACTTGGGCGCCATAGGTGTGGTCTTGCCTAACTTAGCCAACATGGTGTCGTAGTGCTTACGCAACTTCTCAGGTGAGCGTATGTTGGTCAGCCAGAACTCATCACGCTGGCACCATTCAATCATCATCAGCACTTCAGCTTCGGTGTGGTTGTCTAGTCTGAGTAGGCGTTCCATCGTGGCAATGGCTGTCTTGTTGACCACAAAAGCCTTAAAATTATTGGCTTGTATACGCTCGTTCAAGACAGTGCACAGACGTTCAGCAGCGAACCATGTCTCTGATACTTCTACCTGTACTACCTCTTGTACTACCTTTTGTATTACCTGTGGTAGTTCGTAGACCCAGCGTTCTACCTTAACGAAGCGTCCTGCGTCGTCATGTATCTGCTGAGACTTCAGGTAGCCCAGTGACTCCAGCTCGTTTAGTATCTCGTACACCTTGTCACGCTTGGCAGACGGAGACTGCTGGATGAGTGAGTTGGGTTGCACTGTCCATGTACTTGGCTTAGACAGCAAATAGGACAGCATGCCACGTGCTTCCCAGGATAAGTCTTTGTTGCCTAATGTTCGGTTGTCAATGATCGTGAAGGAATCACGAAGGTCATCGGGTGCTCTGCGTATAGTCATTTAGCATCCATCGGTCCATTCGGGGTACAGGCCCCCGTTGCGGTTGTAGTAGAACACTGCCACAGCTTGTTGCTGGTACACGTCTGCTTCATTTGGTTTAGGTGGTAACCCCTTAACGTAGTTGCGAGCGTATTGCCAAATGTAAGGCAAGAACTGGAACATACCCTGAGCGTTTGATACCGGATTAGTATCAACTACTTTGCCACGGCTCTCACGGTAGGCAACACAAGCAAATCTTTTTTGTGCTTCCAACGGCAGTGATAGCAGTGGTGGTTCAGGCATGGCTGTCTCCACCAATACAGGTTGGTCCGACGCAGCGTGTATCCCTACATGGCTGTTAGTCATCGGCACCAGCCCGACAAGCGCAAACGTGGCTACCGCCACGGTCTTAAACATTAAAAAGGTTCCTCAGTAGCATCAAACGCGCTGGTGAGTACGTCCAGCATTGCTGCCTTTGTGTCACTGTTCTTTAGCACGCCGTAAGCAATCTTCTTGCCTGATGCAATCTGCTTCTCGCTCAGTGAACCCTTAGATGCCCATTGCTGAGCAAGGCTCGCTAGGAACTCATTGTCAGGTGACATGTTCGCTGCTTTGATGATGTCAGCAATCTCTGGTGAAGCGTCGCTTGCATCAACTGGAGCTGATGGCGCAGACTTGGTAAACGCTGGCTTTGTAGACTTCGTGAATGAAGCCTGTGCAGCCTTGTTGCCGTCGTCGTCATCGTCAGCCACTAGACCAAGGGCAGACATGTAGGCATAGCGTCGAGCGTATGTAACCGCTGATCCCTGTGCCTGTGGGTCATCCTTAACCATGTGTAGTTTCATAGCGTAAGCAATGAACTGACCTGACTTGTGTAGCAGGTAAGTAAGTAGTGCGTCACTGCCACTCTCATCTTGTGTGATGTGTTGGCTAATCGCTAGACCATTCTTTGCTAGAACGGGACCGGCGTGTTGCACAACATCTGGCAACGCTGCATACTTGCTCTTAAAGAAAGGGTTGGTTGACCCCTTCGGTACTGCTGAGAACTCAGCTTGTGCTGCTACAAGAGCCGCGGCTAGTTCGTTTATCTCTGGACTGTTCATTCTTCTTCTCCTATTTCTCTGGCTGAGACTAACTTAACGTACCCAACACTGTGTACGCCATTATGTAATACATGCTCCCAATGCCAGTCCTCTGGCCAGGTGCTAGTAAATCCACCTAGTTGGCTGTCATGGTCACAATCAAATTCAATTACTGCTCTGTACCTCTTTACTCCCGTTGGTTCGGCAGCGGTCATGATTCACTCCTTTTCTGTAGGTTGCTTTGGTTAATCCATACCTGACCTGGACCATCCTCTAAACACACAGTACGAAACGCACAATACTCGCACTGCCATGCTCTCCCGTTCGGGTCAAGTTCTTCTAGTCGCCCATCGTCATTCAGGGCAATACGTTCTGGTAGGTAACCGTTCTCAATGTTGTAGTGCATACCGTTCATGCGCTCTAACTCAGCCATTGCTAGTGGCTCCCAAATGGCTCGATCTATGTGGAACTCAGCAAGTACACGGTCATAGCCACTTAGGTTCATGCGGTCAGCCTTCTGCTTAGACAGAGCTTCAAAGGTAACTGAACCCATGATGACTGTCTCAATGTGTACGCTGTCGTCGCCACCTTCAATGCCTAGGGCGTTCATACCAGCCTGGGCAATAGCCTTCTTTGCTGGTCCTTCAGGGTAGGAGAACTCACCCTTCATACGCTTCCAGCCCACTTGCTTGTCAAAGCCATAGGAACCCATGGTCTTTAGTTCGTACAGTACGTGAGTGCCACCGATGTAACCGTAGTCAATGCCTAGGTCTTTCACTGGAATAAATGCGTCACACGATCCACTCACAAAGTCAGCGCCACTGGCTACTTCAAACTGTGCGGTAGGGAACTGACGTAGGATGGCGTCTTGTAGCGCTTCGTGTACGAGCGTACCGATACCTGTTACCCAGGCACCAGCTTCGTCCATTGGCTCAGTAGGCACGGCATCAAAGGCTGCGTAGCCTTGCTGTCTCCCACACGACCATGCTGACGAGTACCGTAGCGGTGTGTTTAATGCGGTTGGTTTTGGTGTCTGCGATTTCTCCCACAGCTCTTTCACCAAAAGATGAGTTAATACTGGTTGTTTGACTGGCTCCATTTGGAACCCCCTTTCAAGTCACTTATGATACTAACGGGGTGTAACACCCCTGTCAAGCATTGTTCTAGATTCTCGTCAACCTATCAAATTGTTCGTGCCCAGAAATGACCCTAACGGCCTTACGCCCTTCTTCTTTTGTGTCTGGGTTAACGTATTCTTCATCCCAATACCATTCATAATGAACGTCAATGGCACAAGCATGTCCAATAATTGCAGAAATGTCATAAAAGTTATTTATTCTGCTTTGAGGACAAAAGTTACATGAGTAACCCTTGCGTTCAACGCTGTAGGTAAATATTTCTTCGCCCGTTGCTCGATCTATAAATTGCGCTCTACTCATACCCATTCCAATCCACCAAAGTCTCGGCCATTGTTCTTTACTGCAACGAGGTTTGCGTGTACGTAGGAAATCTGCTTTTCCTCGTGCCACGGGCTAGGATAGAACGTCTTGACCCATGAAGGCTGGAACTTTGCTTCAATCTCAGGCACGTACTTACGGTAGTTGTCCTCAGTAAAGTACCAGAACGAGTTCTCGTTCCAGAAGGCTACGTGGGTGGGGTCCTGGTGGGCGCCACGGCCACTGCTGTCTGGGGTCATACTTAGGAGCATGCCACCGTGAGCCAATAGTTTCCAAATCTTGTTCATTACTGCTACCTTGTCTGGAATGTGCTCTAGGAAGTCATAGGCACGGATAAGTCCACACGAGTTGTCTGGTAGGTCAAGCTCTAGGAAGTCACCGATGTAGTTAACGTTGGGTCCACCGTGGATGTCCACGCCTAGGTAGCCTTCAGGCTTGTCGTGTGCCGCGCCTAGGTCTAGACAGTGCAGTTTGCGTCGACGTGCCCAGGCCATTGTGTTGCGTTCAATGTACTTGTGGTACAACTCAACAGTTTCTACCTGAATCTTGGCGTTAGTTTCGGTCTGTGTCTGTGTCTGGTCTGGGTGGACGCGCTGTAGGTACAGGTTCTCACGGATGTAGTAGAACTCCCCCACCTGAAAGAACTTAGCCATAAGGTCTTGGTCGTCTAGTACAAAACGATCTGCGTCATACCCACCAGTTCGCTTGTAGGCGTCAGCACGGAAGGCACGTAGGTGGTTCGGTGCGTACCAGATGTAGGAAACGTTGTGTGGGTACGGTGCAAAGCCAGCAGCAACGTTGTAGCCGTCAATGTCCTTGTATGTCCAGCCGTGATTAGAGTCAAACCTATCTCCGTTAGGCGTACCGTCAGCGTTAATCTGGGCAAACTGTGAGTAGCAGAACACCACGTCCTCGTAGGTGTCAAAGACTTCCTTGACTTCTTCCAAGGCTTCAGGCATGAGCTTGTCATCGTGGTCTAGTTCAACCAGGATGTCGCCGGTGCAGTAACTAACTGCTTCCTTCTTCAGTGCTCCAACGTTTGTCTCAACAGACCAGTAGATAGTGACTCGCTGATCCTCTGGGCCATTCCATTCAGCGTCGCCGTTGAGCAGTACAATCCACTCCCAGTCCTCATAGGTCTGTTCGTTGAGTGAGGTGTAGCACTCGTTCAGGTACTTCGGATCGTGGCTAGGTGTAAATACTGAAATCACTTTATCTCCCAATTATCTAAAACTTCGTTTAACTGCTTCAAGATGTTGTTTAAGCGGTCTAGTGATTCTCCCACAGCCCACAGGTCTACCATCATCTCCACTGCGTCTAATTCATTCTCCATCTTTAATGCTCCCCATAATTATTGATGCAACAAATAACAAAATGCAGAATAGCACACCGACAGTGGTTCTCATGGCTTCTCCTTCCAGTTCATAATTGCACGAATGTACATAATGACGTAAAGGAAGCTGTACAGAATGAATCCGTACTGGCGTGTGTGTATGGCATACACAACCCATACACCTTCATTGAGGATAAGTATGAACCAACCCCAGACTTTCTTACCACCAACAAAGAACAGGCCACAGGAGCCAATAGCGGCTAAGACCCATGACCACATCAGGAATTCCACACCGTCTTGTACTTCTTCATCATGAACTGTGTGAGTCGAACGCCCTCGTACTTGCGGCATAGGTAGTCAAGGCTTACAAACATTGGGTCATAGGAGCCGTCCTCTACCTCGTGACAAATGATGATGCCACGCCAGTGAGCGTTGCCTTGGTATCCCTTGTAATCTTCGTCGTGAAGATAGCATGCACCGGCAACTAGGCCGTGCTGTGACTTGCCACTAACGAACTTAAGTCCGTAGTCAAGTACTTGCTGGTGTCCCATAGTAAATGAGTGTCCCAGTTTGTTTAATCGCGCCAAGGCTGAACCGCCAAGTGGCTTACCAGTCATGGTGTTAGCCCAGAAGTGGGCGTAGTACACTCCGTCTATAGGTACAGGCTTTAGAAACGGGTGAACTTCCCAACCAGTTTCCGCATAAATGAGGTCATCCGTTGAAATGACGCCTTCAAGCTGTGCGTCCGATTCCACCGCTCTGTTAATACGATCCTCATGGTTTCCGAGAAGTATATGGCGCTCCGGTTGCCAAGGACGGTGCTTGAGTTTCTTCTTGTGTTTGTTGTAGGCTTCGAGTGCTTCATTTAATACTAACCATGCTGAGTTTGCCGCCTCAATGTCTTGGGTGTAACGACGCCCTTCCATTGACTTCTTGCCCTTGTCATACGACGAAAGCGAAGGCATGTCAGCGTGGTCGCCTAGATGAATAATCTTTACTGGCTTATCTCTGAACTGGTCAACAATGTATTGTCCAATCCAGCGCAGGTGGTCTTGTGGGACTCCTGCTTTTGCTTGTGTATCAGGGATAATGATGTGGGTAGTCGGCCTCATGATTCCATCCTTGCTAGGTAGGAATCATTCTACATCAGGTTGTGCAAAAAATGGTGGATTACTTGTTGGAAATTATTGCAGCAGCAACTTCAGCCGGTGTGGTGGTGTAGAGATCGCCCCAGTCGCACGCTTTAGCAAACCCACAGAACCACAAAGCGCCAGCCACTAGGCCGGAGCAAATCCACGTATCGTCTTTTCTAAGGCAAACGGCGTCGGGTAGGGCCATGTCTAGGGCACACGAAAAGATTGACAAGAATCCGTATTTAGACCCCACCTGGGTCAAAAGAAAGTTCATGAACCTGACTCGATCTAGGTGCTCTGGGAACGGGACAACCTCGTAGGTGCCACCTGGAGCCACCGAGGACAGCATCTTGTCATGGGTAACACCCTTGGCTTCAGCCTGGATAATCGTCCAGTCGTCGCCTACCTGCTCGTGCAGGACAGCAACGTGGTTGAACTGGGAGAAGTGAGTCTTTTCAAACCGCTTCTGTGCCCAGCGGATACTGGCTCCGATAATGCCCTTAGATGTACAAAAGACTAGATCACCCTGCTGCATCATCACCCTCTAAGATTTCAATTCTTTCCTCTAACAATGATAATTCATTGTCTTGGCGAAGGTCTGTTACGTCCTCAATGTTCTCGTGTCCGTGACGAGTAGCGAAGTACGTGCTGATGTATGCAGAGATAAGGCAAAAGACAACTAACTGCCAAGTGAAGTGGCTAACGGCAGTCTTAATGCAGAAGATGTTGGCAAGCCAGTAGCCCACCTCGGTCATGCCAGCAACGTGTGGACGACCACGAGCTTCAGCCTGAACCATAAGCACAGAGAATACGTTGGCTACACCAAGCGACAAGGCTGCGAGTAGTGCTATCTTCATTCTTTGTCCTTTAGTATTTCGTGTATCTCTTGAACCAGTGCGTGTGTCTGTAGGTCTAGTTGGTAATCCTTGACCGAGTGCTCAGTGTCTTTCTTTTGCATCTCGTCAGAGATACGGTCTGCTCGCTTGGCTGAGATAAGTAGCACTGATCCTTGTAGACCAGCCACCATAGAAAGCACTAGGTTAAGTCTGAAGAATGGCGCAGGGTCAATGCCAAAGCCAGCAGAGAGAATCCATAACACCATGGCGGTGCAGAACACAATAAGAAATGTCCAGGTACCCATGCCATGGCGCATTAGGTCTGCACACTTCTCTCCGAAGGTGCGCTTTTTATTCGTATTCAAGTTCATGAAGATGTGCCTCTAGTTCTGCGGCAACCTTCTTAACCGCCTTGCGATTTTTCTTTTGCTCTTTGCTAATTTCTATTACTGCTTGCTCAATGCGGTCAATCGCATCACGCAACGAACTTCCGTGATTTGGCGACAACTCAGCCTTCACTTTCTTCCAAACAATACGGCCAACAAAAAAGATAACGGGAAAAACAAATACTGCCAGTACTTGTGTAATGTTGGCAAGGCTATTCCAGTTCATGCGGTTGGAACGGGATGTGCTGACGTTGCGTTCAGTTGGTTGGTGTTAAAGCGTAGGTAGGTCTGTGGAAGTCGTCCGTCTTGCGATACGTGGCAATACGAGGGGTCCCCTTCTTTTCCATGGGAAATTGTTAAGGGGTTCTGAGCGTTAGCACCAGACACGTCTACGACGAGTGCTGTGTGCCAGCCGGTTCCAGGGCCGTATACAATAACGTCACCAGGCTGTACTTGAGCAAGGGGAATCTTGGTACCGTGGCTGAGCAGTGTGCCGGTGTAGCCTTCGCCGTCATAGTTTTGACCGTTAGGGTCTGGTGCGCCAGCGTGGTTGTAGCAAAGAGTTACAAACGCTGAGCAGTCAGCAAACACAGGCCACTTGATTGGGTTCTGGTTGATGGCTTCCATGCGTTGTCCACCTTCGGTGTAGTGGAATTGCTGGTGGTGAGCTGCAAAGTACTTTGCCCAAGCAACGATGGTTGATCGAACGTCTGTCATTATGCTCCTAACTTGTTAGCGTATTCCTGCAAGCACTTGGCATTGCAGACAACGACTGATGTGTTGATAAATGGTGTTTCACTGTTGGACTGAGGCTGTAAAACTACAAAGGTCATTTCCCCTGTTACTTCTGTATTGCATCCGTCGCAAGTGATTGTGCTTGTTGTTGTAATTCCCATTATTCTCCTTATGAAAGTGCGGTTACGGTCATTGAGCCGTAAGTCATGTTGAAAGCATTGGTTGTAACGTTTTGTGTAGTTCTGTAAGCAAACAAATAAAATGCCCCAGAATACGGTGATGTTCCTGCACTGATAACTGGAAGTTGAAATTGTGTTGATCCACCAAATCCAACGTATTGACTTGCTGGAACATACCCACCAGCAAATTGGTGAAATGAACCGTCAGGGCATTGAACTACAAAGTTTATTCCTGTTGCTGTAGATGGTGCTGATGATTGTCCAGCGTGTACCGTTACAAGAAAGTTTTTGTAAAAACCACATTTAATAGACCCTGAGTTTCCAAGAGTGTCAGCCGTTGTCGCAAACCAAGGCGACGCCGAACTACTTGTAATGTTTGATAAGTTTGTACTAGGTGTATAGGTTCCTGTATTGCTTCCACTAGCCACAACTGGACCTTGATAAGCGTACGCAATTCCACCAAGACCTGTTCCTGTGTTGACAGGTGTTGACGCAGTAAAGTTAAAAGTTGTACTGCTTGGAACTTGTTGAATAAGAATAAGCGGATTGTTGTAATCGTAGTTTGAACCACCGTAAGACCAAGGTGTGTTGTTAATAATGGTTATGTATTGACCAGCATAAAATCCGTGAGGGAAAGCAGTTGTGCAAGTAACCTCAGATGAGTAGCCAGATGCAGGACCAGTAATTTGTTGAATTTGAATACCAATAGAGTTCTGTAAAGAAACAGAACTGGTTTGCCATGCGTAACTTCCTGGAGTACCACTGACGTAAGAAAGGTATTGCCCTGTTGTTGGTGTGTTGGAAAAATTTGTTCCAAGTATGCCTGAAACGTAAGTGTTTCCTGTATTGGTAATGCTTACGTCACCAACCATTGTTGTAGGGTTCCAAGTGGTTCCATCTGAAATTAACAACTGTGCGTTATACGGTGCCGTAGAGCTCACAGCAATTCCTTGAATCTTTACAACTTTGTTTGAGTTATAACTTCCAGTCACATCACCAGCAAGGGTTATGTTTCCTGGCACCCATTTACTTACGGAACTGTTCCATATAAGGGTATTGCCATTAGACGGGGCGGTAGTAGAGTTTTGTACCCAAGCACCACCATTCCATTCAAGTATTTGTCCTACTACTGTTGGAGCTGAAACGGTTGTCCATGACCTTGTTGCGGTTGAGTACTGAAATAAACTTCCGTTCACAGGAAAGTTTGATCCAGCAATAGCAAGAGTCTGTCCTTGTAAACTAACAACTTGATTAGATGTTGAGCTACCCGTAACGTCACCGTTCAAAGTGGTAACAGTTCCACCGCCAGTATTAGCAACTTGTTGTGTTACAGGAAAGTCACCCCACTTAACCTGGTTGCCGTTACCGACAGATACTAGGGGGCGGTTAGCCTGATTTACAGGTGGGATGTTTGTCTGGTTCATTATGAAGTAGCGACGTTAGTGTACGTGTAAGGAGAGAGTGTCTTGAACGTTACCACACAGTCGCCCTCAAAGCCGTTCTCGTAGTTGTCACGACGCTTGTGAGGAATCCAGTCCAGCGATTCAATGACACAAGGGGCGCTGATTGGACCTTCGGTGTAGGTAACAACGTCTTGAATTTGACGTAAGTTCTCTAACCAACTGAAGTTATCGTAAGGGTCAATGAACACTTCCATGCCGTCAACCACGTCTACTGAGGACAACTGAAATACAGCAGAGATGTTTGTTCCTTGAACGACTGTTGGCCATGCCTTGAGAGTCCAACGGTGAAGCGTTGGTGAGTTAGCGTTGCTAGAACCAGCGTTTAACGTTACTGTTACTTGAAACTGGTTGGCACGAACAGTTGAACCATCAGTGTTTAGAATTTGAGTGGTAGTGTCGTATGATCCGTTGCCAGAGAAAGAAGTGATGTTGGCACTCTTTGGGCTAGGCATGTCAGGGTCAGAGATAACTGTGGCCGCTACTGAGCAACCAGTTGGGTTTACTGCGTTGTAAGCAAAACCAAAGCCAACCTTGGCATCAGGGATACCGTAGTCAAAGTAACCAGAAGTAATTAAGCCAGACGCAACGTAGGTGTTGCCGTTCGCTGGCACAACAGTCATAAGGCCGTTAACGTTGGTAGCCTTTGGAGCGTAGATGCCCTTGCCACCAATAGCCATAACTGGAAGGTTACGAACTGGGTCCCAGACAAGTGAGTTAATCATTCCCTGTCCGGTGCCGTAAGCGTATGAACCTGTGTAAGGAACCATAACGTCAGAAGCGTAAGCTGGAGCAAGTGGGTCGCCAGCAATGAATGTTCCAAGGTCAAGTCGACCTAGACCAGTACTCTGTGTGTCGTATTGATTCCATGAGAACCAGATGTAACGTCCGTCACCAATGATTGCTGTGACTGGCTGGCTGAGTGGTTGAACAACGTTAGGGATAACCGGACCAGATTTAAGGTCGCCAGTCTGTGTAGCCGTTGGGTCGTAGATACTTAACGTCTGTGCCATACGGATACCACGATTGGTGCCAATAAAAATGTAGTTAAGGTATGACGTGATACACGTTGGGTATTCGTCAGGAGACATTGGTAGCGCCTGTACTGGTGTGTTCAACTGGAACGGCTGAAACACACTTGTGTTACTTGTAGCCGATACACCGGTAGAAGTCGTAGTACTTGATCCTTGGAAACTAGAACGATAAATGCAACCACCATAAAGATTGCCTGAAGCACCCTTGACGTAACCAGAGTAGTAAATCTGCGTGTAGCCACCAGTCATGTCTGACCATACCCATGATGGGTTCTCGTGGGTGTACAAAACGTCTGCAAGAACAGTACTGGATACAATACCACCAGTGGCAGAAAGTCCTAATACAAGACTAGGGTCAGAGAACGTAAATGTACTTGAACCTGCTGTGGTGTACTTGACTTTGTAGGTACCTGACAAGACGGTTGGGTGGTCGCCAACCGCAGTTGCAGCCACCTGATACGAGTAGTAAAGGTTTGCACTAATCGCTGAAGGGTTGGTGGTTGTGTAGACAAAACTTGAACCACCAATAGAAGTTACAATGCCCGTGTCAACAAAAGTATTAAGAATAAGTTGAGGTGTACTGTTGTCATAAAAAGTGTAACTAACAGTCACGGTGTCATTGACAGCAACGCTAAGACCTGAGACACTGGTGCAAGTTACTGCAGTACCAGTAATACTGATGTTTCCAGCGTTACTTAAAGACTTAGGAATAGTCATAGTTGAAGATACTGCCGTAGCAGTAATCGTAAATGGCTGACCGATGCTTAGACCATGAGCTGTGGCTGTAGTTGCCGTCCAAGTGTTCGTCATTGTGCCATCGTCTTGTGCTGAAAGTAGAACAACGCTTACGTCATTAACACTTGGCACAGCACCGTATTCAGGAAACAATGTTTCAGTTCTTGGTTGAAAGGCGTATAAACGTGAACCACGCGAAGCAAGGATTTGGTCATTAGCCCAACGAACAAGATCGTAACCACCAGTGAAATTAGTAGTAACATCGTTAGCCGCGTACAGACGGAACTCACTAGCTCCAGTTACGTAAGGTGCGCCAGAGCGACCAATGTTAGAAAACCAAACACCAGTGTCAGTGGCAATAAATGTGTAAGTGTCGTTAGCGTCAATGCTACGAATTACGCTAGGGGCAGAGCCACCGTATACCGTGTTGTATGTACAAGTAGTAGGCGAACCCCACGCTCCCGAAGTTGAAGTGGTGTAGTAGACAACGTTTGATCCATTAACTACAACTACCTTATCTCCACAACGGGTAGCCATCATGTTGTTGTTAGCAGTAAGAGCATCTACGCGCTCAACGTCAGGGAGAAGTTTTGCCTGGAGTGGGTACGAGAATACGTCGACACCTTTAGAGTTGTAGAAGCGAGTCTCCTGTGAGTCACCCTTACGGTCTAGTGAGTACTGTCCAGCACCCATTGACCATTCAACTTGCTCACGTCGCCAGAGTCCCTCAGTGTTTACTGTTCCTTCGCCCACGATGTTGGTCATCATGATCGATTGACGCTGTGGTGGGATTGACTTGTGACGGAACGCTTCGCGACGGTACGGCTCAAACGAAGTGTCTAAAACAAAGTTACGAGCAGCACCACTAGACGGTGTAACCGTGACGGAATAAGGCCACTGAGCAGTCATTACCAGCTCCTTACTTTGGTGTACTGACGCTGTAGACGGTCAGCTTCCTCGCTCATCCTTTGCATACGACGATTAATCAAAGCGTTCACCGAACCAGACACAGCACCGGCAGGTACTTCTTGTGCCTTGCGTGGATCAGGCTGAGACTCCATGAAGTTACGTGAGATTTCACGAGGTAGGGTCAGGTCAATCTCAGCACCGAGTGGTGGCAAGTCAAGCATGGTAGGCGTCATGTTCGGAATGTTAGGTGAGTTAGCACCACCAATAGCCACGGCAGTTCCGTTGGCAGTGGCAACAGCACTCATGGTTACAGTGGCCGCACCGACGTTGATAGACGAAATAGTGGTTCCGCTCTGTATACCAGTGCCACCAAGGAGCATACCGATGTAAAGTCCAACGGTGCTTGAAACAGAGGTTAGTGTGGCCGATCCGTTAGTAGTGGTAGCAGTGAAGTTCACCGCAGCGTTAACGCCGTAACCGTTGAAAGGTGGGGCTTCGTCGTTAGTTGCAGGGGTGTTGATAACCGAGTCAGATGCCGCTACGAACTTGATGAATGGAGCCGAGTAGGTGATGTAGATAGGTAGACCTGGCCAACCTGGTTCACGGATGATAAGTCCACGGCCAGAAGGGAACACTGGGTCAGTGCTGTTCTGTTGCCAACGCACTACTTTCCAAGACTTGATGGCTGGGAATGTACGGTATGGTGGAGCAATGCGGTAACGAACTTCTAGGATGTCAATGAAGTTGTCTGGCAGGTCGCCTAGGTCATAACCAGCAAAGACTGGGTTGTAAGTAATCTGTGCCACACCCACACGGAACAGTCCGTTAGTTGGGCTGGACAGTGAGCGAAGGTCGTCGTTAATTGCCACGCCAATGTCGTAACGGCTGTAACGAGGGTTGATGTAGCAGATAACGCCAGCGATGTGGCTAGTTGCTACTGAGCCGTAGTACCCACGGGTAACGGTGGCAGTAAGGGTGCTTGCGTTCCAAGCAGTAACATAAAGCAGTTCTAGCTCCACAGCAAGAATTACACCTGGGTAAATACCTGTTGTCTGTGATCCGCTAAGGACCACGCTAACGTCGGTAGAACTAATGCCAGTGGTGACAGTGCCGTTGCCTACTAGGGTGACGGTACGCTCACGGATACCACCCATCACACGGCGGTATACCTTCTCGATAAGGTCGCCAAACGTTGTACCGTTACCAGTACTGCTTGAGCCACCTACGGTTATGATTGAGGGCATGAGATTCCTTTAGTTCTTTATCTATTTTACCATTTGCCCTAAGGCACTGGCGTAACTGGTGCGGTGACAATGTAACCAGACGCCGCAAGCATTGTTTGTGCGTCTTGAATTTCTTGTGGCGTTGGCGCAGTTGGTGTTATTGGCTGTGGATTTTCAATGTCATTAATTAACTTAATAGCCCATGCTTCGGCTGTAGCAGCGTCAGACCAATCTGCGTTGTTATCGTCTGGGTTATGTGGTTGCAAAAACGCCTCTGGTCCATTCAAATCAGAGTTAGCACCGCCCCAAATGTGAACCGTAAATGGTGCTGTTTGGTCAATGATGTATTGATAATTTCCTAATGATGTTGTCATTTTTTCTCCTTAAGGTCCTAAACAAATAGTGCCCAAAACGGAACCTACTGAATAACTTGTAATGGTTCCACTTGTAGTAACTTTTGATACTTTTCCGGCGTTGTCTGCTACCCATAAGTTTGAATCAGGACCAACACAAATAGAATAAGGTGTTGTTATTCCAGAATAAGTAGTTCTTGAACCACCAGTTGTTATTTTTAATATTTTGTTAGAAGCATCAGCAGCCCAAATATTTCCATCAGGCCCCGTACACATAGAAACAATGTTGTTACTAAAAGAATAAGTGTTTAATGGAGATAACGTGTTTTCAGTGTCGTAATTAGAAAGAAAACCCTGTGAATCTGATAACCAAATATTTCCGTCTGACCCTAAACATACACCTTGCCCGTAATACCCCCCCGTAGGTGGTTGATACCTGGTATAACCACCGCCGATGGCAACATTATACCTTGACATGGTGTAAGTACCACCTTGAGCACCCCCATAATATATATTACCATCAGGGCCAATACAAGGTTGAAACTTAGCAACTACTCCAAGACTTATTGTGGTGTAAGAACCAGACGTAGTTACTACGTCTGCGCTAGTACCGGATGAATACCAACTAAAATATAAATAATTATCAGGACCAGCAATGACATAAGCATCAGTAGTAGAAAGAGTATAACTAGTAATAGTTCCTGAACTTGTAACTTTGTAAGCATATTGACCTGCTACCCAAAGGTTCCCGTCTGGCCCTAAACAAATACCTTGTGCACCACCAGCACCAGAATAAGTAGTTGATGAACCAGTAGTAGATATTTTATATACGTAACCGTAATTACTATCTACAGTCCAAAGATTTGATAAACTTATAGTTGGCTTTGGGTAACGAACAATTACTATTCCTGATCCACCAGCTCCGTTGCCGTTAATTCCACCACCACCGCCACCACCGGTATTTGCAGTACCAGGAGTTTCAGAAACAGTTGAACTTGTTGACAAACCACCGCCACCGCCACCCAAACCGCCAGTGCTTACTCCATTAGCACCAGTAGTTCCACCACCGCCGCCACCACCGTACCACCAATTAGTACCGTCAGAGTGGTCTCCAGTTGAAGTTGCAGAACCAAACAAATTAAATCGTAGACCATTGCCACCTTGACCACCACGGCCATTAGTTCCGGGAGCACCGTTGCTACTAGCACCGCCACCGCCACCGCCTGATGAAGTAGAGGTACTCCTACCTTGTCCACCACTATTTCCTTCACTTGTCCCTGAAGAAACTCCTTTTGTTACATAAGAGCTAATTCTTCCACCACCACCACCAGAACCGCCATTAGTAGCGGCTCCAGTACTTCCTGAACCACCACCACCACCGTCTGATTGAAGATAAGAACCAAACGATGACGCACCACCATTTCCACCAACTGTAGAAGATGACGTACCTGATGCTCCACCGGCACCAACAGTTACGGAGTAGGAACCCGAATTAAGAATCTGACTAGGCCAATACCTGATACCACCACCGCCGCCGCCACCGTATCCTGAATATCCACCACCACCGCCACCTGCAACTACAAGTATGTCGGCATTAATTTTACCGCCTGTAATTGAAAACGTAGATGTACCAGTAGTTGTAAAAGTTGAGTAGTAATACGTTGAGTCTGAGTAAATAGTTCCACCAGTGACAACAATGCCACCAGGAAGTTGAACTGAAAATAATCCTTCACCTCTAGCGGAAGTTCCTGCAAACGTCGTAGGTAACGGCATTAGAACTTTGTCAAACTCACTAGAACTGTCCAGGTAGATGAACCTGTGCAGATGACTACAAAGGTGTACGAGTCAATCGTAGAAGCGTCGGCTGCTGTCCACGCAGTACCACCCTGATAACGAGTGGTGATTCCGTTGTTGGTTGCGCCTTCTACTGGAAGGACAGATGACGAAGCACCTGCTTGGTTTCCGTTGACGGTAAAGTTAAGAGGCAGGTAGGCCGTAGCACCGTTGTTGACCAGCATGGCAAACGTAACTGACTGACCTGTGGTGGTCGGAGCGTTAGTGATGTTGACCGTAAAGGCTGCGGTTGGGTTGGCTGTGTAGTTAAAGAAGGATGACGTAGAAGCGTTAAGAGCTGCTGCCGTTGATCCGCTTAGAGCCGTTGCCGAACTACTAACTGTCTCAAATGGTGCAGTAAGAACTACGTTGGTAGTCGCTGCTGAGTAACCTTGGTAGCCTTGGTTCCCTTGATTACCTTGCGTACCTTGGTATCCTTGTGGTCCTTGACTTCCAGTTGCTCCTTGTGAACCTGTGCTTCCTTGAGCACCTGTGCTTCCTTGAGCACCTGTACTTCCTTGGCTACCTTGGAATCCTTGTGAACCTTGAACACCTTGGTAACCCTGATATCCTTGTGAGCCTTGTGCACCTGTTGAACCAGTGGCACCTTGGTTGCCCTGCGTTCCTTGGAATCCTTGATTGCCTTGGCTACCTTGAGCACCAGTAGTTCCAGTGGCTCCTTGTGAACCTTGGCTACCTTGTGCTCCAGTAGAACCAGTTGCACCTTGGAAACCCTGAGTTCCCTGTGCACCAGTAGAACCCTGCGAACCTGTAGAACCTTGAACACCCTGAAAGCCTTGGTTACCTTGGGCACCAGTTGAGCCTTGCGCTCCAGTAGAACCCTGGGCACCCGTAGAGCCTTGCGCACCAGTTGTTCCCTGAGCACCTGTTGAACCCTGTGCTCCGGTAGTTCCCTGGAAACCTTGGTTACCCTGTGAGCCCGTAGCTCCTTGTGATCCTTGTGCACCATTAGAACCGTTAGCACCTTGGAATCCTTGATTACCTTGACTGCCCTGAACACCTTGGAAACCTTGTGGTCCTTGTGCTCCGGTTGCTCCAGTTGCACCTTGGTATCCCTGATTGCCTTGTGTACCTTGTACGCCCTGTGAGCCTTGTGCTCCTTGAGCACCAGTAGAACCAGCAGCAGTGATAAGGTAAGCATTAGCAATTACAGATGGTATTGCTGGGCCAGTGGTAGGAGATGAGATGGCAAGAAGCGTTACTGACGTTGAATTAGATGTCCAGTAAATTTCAAAGTAATCGTTAGCCGCAGCGGTAACTTGCCATTCCCACGCAGCAACTTTGTCTGAGTTTTGCTTGTCCATAGTTACATCAGTGTTGGACTGAGAAACGTCAGAACCGTTCTTTCGTAGCCAAATAAGAACTTGGTCAGTTGAATTGTCTGTTTGCGTTAATTGAGCAGAGAAGTTAATACCGTACTGACCGGCATAAGCAAACGTGATACGAGAACTAGAAGCAACAGAAATACCTGCTTGCTGGTATGTTCCATTAAACGTAATGGCTTGACCAGTGTTGGCAGTAGATAATGTTTGTGTTGATGTTGAATAGTACGAACCGTAGTAAGCAGAAGTTCCACCAGCACCTTGAGGTCCAACGCTACCAACTACACCTTGGTAACCTTGGTAACCTTGGTAACCTTGGTTACCTTGGTATCCTTGATTACCTTGTGAGCCAGTAGAGCCTGTTGTGCCTTGGAAACCTTGGAAGCCTTGATTACCTTGTACGCCTTGAAAACCCTGATTGCCTTGTGCACCTGTGGCACCAGTAGAACCTTGGTATCCTTGGTATCCTTGGTTGCCCTGAGTTCCTTGGTATCCCTGTGCACCTTGCGAGCCGGTTGAACCTTGTGCACCAGTGGCACCAGTAGAACCAGTGGTTCCCTGACTGCCCTGTACACCTTGAAAACCTTGACTACCTTGGAATCCTTGATTGCCCTGTGTGCCCTGATTACCTTGTGAACCTTGTGCACCAGTACTTCCCTGTGCTCCAGTCAATCCGGTAGCTCCCTGAGCACCAGTAGAACCTGTTGTGCCCTGATAACCCTGTGTGCCCTGTGAGCCAGTTAAACCTTGGTTACCTTGGTTACCCTGGTAGCCTTGATTTCCCTGCGCACCAGTGGCACCTGTAACGCCCTGTGAGCCTTGTGAACCAGTAAGACCCTGTGGGCCTTGGGTACCTTGTGAACCAGTAAATCCTTGGTATCCTTGATAACCTTGGTATCCACGTGTACCTTGTACACCCTGTGTACCTTGATTCCCTTGTGTGCCCTGATAACCCTGATTACCTTGATAACCCTGTGGGCCCTGTGTTCCAGTGTCTCCCTTGATTTGAGTCAGCGAATCGTCAAATGACCAGTACCATTGTGCGGTTGTAGAACCGATTGGGTATTGGACACCGATGTAGTAGTTAACCGCAGCAGTTACGGTAAGTTCCCATTGTCCTGGACCACCCCATTGTGTTCCGGTAGTGGCAGGTCCGAAGTAGTCAGTTCCGAGAGTAAGACCAGTAGGTGCAGGTTGACCTGCTGTAGGTGGAGAAGTGAATAGAGATGCCTTGTACGCGTAGACACCAGCGCCGTTAAGGAATCCCGAAGGTCCTGCAACGGTTCCTGAAAGCAGGTAATTTGTCATTCAGCAGTTGCTCCTGCGCTTATTGCAGCCTGAGCCGCGTCGTATCGAGCACCTACCTTGGCGTCGCCACCAAGGTTCATGCCTGTTTCAATTTCCCACTTTGATCCGGCTCGTTGTTCTAGCGAAGCAGAACCTTTAACCGTCTTTGGTTGCACACCGTCTTTGCGTAGACGCCTGTAAGCATCCACGTCTTTGTGCATCTTCTTTGTGTCCATGTCAATAACACCGGCATTAGAACGTGTCTCCATTGCAGACGGAGCAATAGAGATAGAAGCGGCCTTACAGCCGAAACAGTCCTCTGGGTGAAGTCCAACGTTGTGTGGTGTTGCGGTCATGAAATCAAGGCTCCGTATCCTGCGTTAGTCAATGCCGTAGCTTCTGCCGTAGTAACTTGACATACGTTCATATACACTTTAACCACATAAGGGTTCTGGCTTACTGTAACAGATGTAGGCACAGGTGGGTTGACTTCGTAGTTGACAAAGTACGACGTGGAGTATGGTGCTTCTGGGTTCCACGGGTTGTATGGGTACGGAATGTTCGTGTTGGAGTTCTCCGGCGTAGCCGTGTCCTGAACGAACGTACCGTCCGATAACTTAAAGACTAAGACGTAACGTGGCCTGTTAGGGAAGTAACGCCATAACCTACGCTCCAAGCCCTTTGAGTCGGGCAGGATCGGTGGGTTGTCCTTTACCTTTGGTGGTGTAAAAGTAGGCATGAAAGCCTACTTA
>Ga0208388_1000041_pt1 | contig 41187 bp, 73 predicted proteins | sample CryBogCBH18Jul07_FD_185511 | JGI IMG/M metagenome (GOLD analysis project Ga0208388, IMG submission 185511) | Freshwater microbial communities from Crystal Bog, Wisconsin, USA - CBH18Jul07 (SPAdes) (version 2) | ecosystem: Environmental > Aquatic > Freshwater > Lake | place: Crystal Bog...
CTGATTTCTCCAGATGTTTCATTATCCGCCTGTCTATTTATTGACACAGCAAAGATACACCTTTTTAAGTTACCCACCAAATATATTTTTAGAAAAAAGTATTTGTTTATTAACTTCAAAACCCTTATCTTTGCAGTATGAATATAAAGAATATATTAATAGGGATTATATTATGTACATTTGGTCAAATAGCATCTTTTATGCAATTACAAGCGAGTGTAAAGTTTGGATGGGATAAAAAATATATTTTAATTTTATTAATATGTAGTGTGCCTATATCGTGGATATATATTAAGTCAGTTCATTTTTTTATAGATGGATTTGATGGATTGATTTGGCCCTCAAGACTTTTGGGATTTGGTGTAGGGATAATTGTATTTACTACAATGAGTTATTTTATATTCAAAGAACCATTTACCTTAAAAAATAGTTTATGTTTATCTTTGGCAGCTATAATAATTTTAATTCAATTATATATGAAATAAAATTTGGTGAATAACTTATTTATCTGTATATTTGCAGTATAAAAATAACACATTATGATTTCAGTAGCAGTACAAATGCAGTTTGATTTATTTGAAGTATCAAAAATTAATAATCTTAATTCAAAAGATTTTATTAATTTTTTATTATCAAAAAATAAAAAAGTAGTTAGAATAACAGAAGGTTCAAATGGATTACCTGTATTTAAAATAAATGCAGAAAATATTAAACCTTCTATTAAGGCTTATAAAAATAGTAAAAAGAATTTAATTCAAAAATTATTAAATATATAAGTAATGACTTACGAACAATTTAAAGATAAATACTATCAAGAAATATTACCTAATAGACACGAAGATATTAGGAAAGGTCAAGCACTTATGAACTTCTTAGGGGATATTTGGTTTGCTGAATATAAAAGAATGTCATCAAAGTTTGCCCCAAATGTAGATTGTTTTTATAATGATAATCTTATCCCTGCTGCTTTATACCATTTACAAAATAATTGGCATAAGTTTTATGAGGATATAAAAAAAATTTATTATGTCAATCATAATCTTTTTGATATTGATGATTATAGTACAGTAGTTTGTTATTATATTAATAATAATGAAATTGTATTTTTATTTAATTTATCTGTAAATGCTATGGATAGTACAGAAGATAAAGTTAAACAAGAATTAATTTGTTTAGGTTTTTCAGAAAATATTTCTTTAGTAAAATTATAAGTCGTATATTTGCTCTATGACAAAGAGAATATTTAAGAGTTTAAGTATTAGGTTAAAAGAAAGAGAATTAATCAAAGGTGTTATTAATGCGAAATATGGTCATGCTATTTTGTCTTTATCGGCAGAAAAGTATTTTCCAACAAAACATAAACCTTCACCTAGAAGAAGTAATGAAACTGAAATTTTTATTACTTTTCATAATTTTTCTATTGAAGAAAATTTGATTACTTTTCAACTAAGGGAGCATTTTACAAGTCCTAATAAAATGTATAAAGTAACTATACCTTTTAATCATATTAAACAAATTGATTATTAAAATAAAAATTATGAAAAATAAAATACTTTGGTTTCTTTACCCTTATGTAATGGCATTTGCAGGATTTTTAGATAAAATAAATATCTTAAAAATCCTTAACATAATTGTTAATATTGCTTTAGTTATTTCTTTTGTGATACTTGGTTTTGTTATTGGTAATAAATATTCTAATACAAATTATTATAACTATGGTTATAATAAGGCAGTAGATACAATGTGTAAAATGTTGGATAAAGAAAGTAGATTGGATAAAATTGCTGAATCAAAAAACAATAGGCATATTATGAAAGTTGTTTTTTCTGATACAGAAGTTTTTTATATGAGTAGAAAAAATTAAGTATAAAAGAAGTGTTCCACGTGGAACACTTCTTAATCTATATTATCTTTTTTAATCCATCTATTATTATAACTACAAAGAGGTTGTAAATTAGTATAATGATTTAATTTAATAACTTCTTCTTCTGTTGTAGCAACTGATACAGGTATGATGTGGTCTATATCCCATGTTTTATTTAATTCAAATAAACCGTCTTTTGGATTACCATAATTATCCCATGACATCCATTCGGTAAATTGATTTTCTAAATGTATTTTAAAATCTTCATAAGAACAACCTAAAATTTTATAAGTTTTAGTTTTTTTGGAATAACCTTTATTTATCATACATAATTGTATATTTGTACTTATATTACATCTTAATTTGAATAAAGGGTTATTTTGTTTATATTCTCTTTGCCTTTTATTTATTTTTTCTTTATTATTTTTTCTATATTTTCTTGAATATGAAATATCATATTCTTTATTTAATTCATAATTCTTTTTTCTTTTTTCTGAATCATAAGAGTTTCTTCTTTTTTCATTTAATTCATTTTTATTTTTTTCATATTTAAGTCGCCTTTGTTCTTTGATGATTTCTTTATTTTTTTCATATTTAAGTCGTCTTTGTTCATTACGTTTTTCTTTTCTTTTCTCCCAACGTATTTTTTCTTTTAATTTCTTTTCTTCTTCTGTCATAATTAAAATTATTTTTGTTTATTAAGTTTTTTTATTGTATATTTGCTTTAATAAAAATATATATTAATTATGAAAAGTCTAAAAGTTGTTGTAGTTGCCCCTTTCAATACTCCAGATGTAGAATTGAAAAAGAAAAGAGTTCATACAATCGGTGTATATTGTGGTGAATTGTTTAAGCAAGGTATCGTTCCTGTTAGTGCATTATTACTTGGTTTGGCTATTGCTGAACACAATCAATTACCTACTGATACTGCTACTTGGATTAAGTTCAATAAAGGACAAGTAAGAAGTTGTGACGAAATGCACGTTTTGATGTTGGAAGGTTATTTGGATTCTATTGGTGTTCAAACTGAAATTGCAGAAGCAATGGAATTGGGGATTAAAATTGTGTATGTGCCTTACGAATTAAAATAAATTTTGGAAAATTAAAATATTTTCCGTATATTTGTAATATAAAAATATACTCCGAAAAAAAGATGTAGTCTATTTCATAGACTCTTGCGAAGCAAGTAGTCGTTGAAAAATGATATTTAGTTGCTAAGAACTAAAATGCTTTTAATAGGATATTGACAAGATTACTCCGAGATAGCGTGTAGGATAGCCGTAAAAAGCGTAATTGTTATCTGTAATCTTTTATGGACTGAACTACCACCCATAAATAAATATTTCACTTAGAAATGAAAGTATATTTTTTTATTAAAAAACTTTTTCGTATATTTACATTATAAATAAAAAGTCGGTATGGTGAAACTGGATAAACACAAAAGACTTAAAATCTTTCGGGCAGAAATGCCTTTGTCGGTTCAACTCCGACTACCGACACAAAAAAGATTTGGTAATTAACTTTAATTACCTTATCTTTGATAAAAATAAAGTATATGACAAATTTAGAACGTTGGTTAGTGTATGGTGTTTTAGTATTATTTTTTGGAGTATTATTAATACCATTTGTACAAAACTTCTATCAAGATATTTGTGGTGCATTAGGAATTGGATGGTTTGCCCTTATGCTTTGTTTAATTAGAATAAAAAAATAAAAAAGTTTATGTTAGCATTAGCAGTAGCCATTTTATGTGGCATTTGGGGATATAAAGTTTTAGAACAAAAAGGTTATAATACCCCAATAATAGGGGCTTGTTTAGGTGGATTACTTGGAATATTTGGGGTTTTGATTTGTTATCTTTTTTTTAATGAAGATTAAATAAATTTGGTTATTAAAAATAATATTCGTATATTTGTAAAAAATAAATCATGGTAGCAGAAGAATTTTTAAAAGATAATCAAAAAATTGAAATTAGCTATAATGGTAAAATAAAACCTAAAAAAGATGGATTTATTATCCATACCACAGGTTATGATTATGGGATAGGGAATGAAATTATTGGGTTTTTCGATTTAGGTAAATATAAAAATCTTAGTAAGAAAAAAGTTAAGAAAATAACACAACCATATAAAAATGCTATAACTTCGGGTTTTTATTATTTTAATGCTTTAGAAGTTATTGATTTTTACAAAAAATGTGTTTTAGAGATGAATATATCTATGATTGAAGAATATAATAAAAGAATAAATAAATTTGATTTTTTTATTACCATTAAATAAATTTGGTTATTAAAAATAATATTCGTATATTTGTAAAAAGAAATTATGACAGCAAATGAATTTTTATTTAAACATGGTTCTGATATTCATACTATGGGTGACAATGATGAAGAAGTTTGTTATTGTGTAATACAACCTAAAGATTTAATTGCTTTTGCTAAACTAAAAGTTGATGAAACTTCAAATGAAGCAAATGATTTAATTGCTGAATTAACAGCAAAGGCAAATAAATATGATGAATTAGTAGCAAAAGTATCTAAGTTCTATGAAGTAGATGAAAATGGTGAAGATGTTATGAAAGGTTGTGACCTTTGTGATATTGGCGAAGTAGTTGCATCTGAATTAGGATTTATTTAAAAAAAATAAATTTGGTTATTAACTTTTTTAATCGTATATTTGTAATATAAAAAATAATAGTTATGTTTAAAATTAAACAATTCATTAAAAAAGGGTTTAACTTTTGGAGTGAAAAAAATATCTATAATTTAGTTTTTAATACAGATTACTTTAAATAAATTTGGTAATTAAAAAACTTTTTCGTATCTTTGACATATAAATAAAAAGCGGGAGGTGACAGAGTGGCTGAATGTGTTAGTGTGAACCCTAAAAATGAAATTTCTATTCATGGGCTGAAACTGATAAGTTGCGTTGTAGGGAGTTTTACTTGCATCTTCGGAGGTTCGAATCCTTCCTTCCCGACAAAAAAATAAATTTGTTTATTAAAATATTTTTTCGTATATTTGTAGTGTCTTATGACACTCTTGCGAAGCAAGTATAAATAAAAAGAGTTCTTTAATATTACCTTGTGGTGGAACTGGTAGACACGATGGGCGAGATTCTAATGATTGTATTAAGTTAAACACTTAATAAAGTTGCTCACGAATACTTTAATAGAGTATTCACGAATCAAACCCATTAAATTGTTAGTAATGACCTATAATGTATGTATAGCAATTATTATTAACCCCTTAGCAACAAAAGGGCGGAGGTTGTACAGGTTCGAGTCCTGTCTTGGTAGCGAGAAAAAAAAAAGATTTGGAAAATTGAAAAAAATTCCTTACTTTTGTGAAACGAAAGAGTGCCAAAAAGCACTATCTTTGTTAAAACAAAAAAAGTTCTTTATATAGGTTATTCATTTCCAAAGAAATAATCTAAGTTGTGCTAACTCTCTATTGGTATAATCGTAGATGCTGCAATAAGAATTAGTGATTAACAAATAGGCTTTGACATTTATATTTTGAAGTATATACCGATTACGAAGGTTGTGTATGCTAAAAGGAAGTTGTCGTGTCAAATGAAGTTTGTTTATTAAGGTTTTTTGCTAAACTTACAACTCGGATTAAGGATTGTTACAAAGGTAACGGTGCTGTTGCGAATACAGCATAACCTACAATTTTTAAGTCTAAATATGTAGAACCTAATACAAAAGTATATAAGACTGCTCTTTCAGATATGAAGGGTCACTGCTGAAAACAGATATATACGCTTAGATTTTTAAATTAAATTTGTTTATTAAAATATTTTTTCGTATATTTGTATAAATAAGTCGTTACAAATGGTGAGTTCGTCTAACGGAAAAATGAAGATGTTTAATTACATTTTTATTAGGACTAATTTCCTTTCAGAAATTAATGTTGGTTCGAATCCAGCACTCACTACCAATACTTGAAAAAGTAGATAGTTCTTTGAATGATAAAAAATATTATATTATAGTAGGTTCAATTTTAAAACGGACTATAAGATTTTTAATATATAAATAAAATTATGTGTTAAAAATGGAAAAAGTTTGTAAATGGTGTAATGAAAGTATTATTGTTGAAAAACATATTTATTTTGCTCAACATGTTGCTACTTGTAAAAGTAATCCTTCATTTGAAGATAGAAAACAAATGTATAAAGATTTGTTTACAGGAAAACAACTTGTAGAAAGATTTTCTTTGAAAAAAGAATGTCCTCGATGTAAAAATGAATTTGAGTTATATGGAACATATAAGGAATTGTATGACCGTGATTCAAAAAAATATTGTTCAGATAAGTGTGCAAGAGCAAGAAAGTTATCACAAGAAACTAAAGATAAAATTTCAAAAAAAATATCAGAATATAGTAATTCTGATAATCCTAAAACAAAAAATCCTTTTAATGGAAAGTTTAAAACAGGATGGTATAAAGGACATTATTGTGATTCAAGTTGGGAATTAGCATTTATTATTTACCATCTGGAAAATAATATTCCATTTGAAAGAAATAAAGAAGGATTTGAATATTTTCATGAAGGAGAAAAACATACATACTATCCTGACTTTATTATTGATAATGTTTATTATGAAATAAAAGGATTTCATACTGAAATAGTTGATTCTAAAATATCACATTTTCCTTTTAAGTTAAAAATGCTTTATAAAAAAGATGTTGATGTATATTTAGATTATGTTATTTCTAAGTATGGAAAAGATTTTACTTCATTATATGATGAAAAAACTTTTGAAGAAAAAGTAAATCATTGTTTATATTGTGGTAAAAAGTGTAAAATACAAAACAAATACTGTAATAAAAAATGTTTTGGTAAGTCTTACTCAAAAAAAGATTTGGTTATTAAATAATTTTTTAGTATATTTGTATAAATAAAAATGGTAGATTAGTTTAGTGGAAGTGTTAATATTTAAGTATGTTAATACGAGAACCATAAGACGTTCATCTTATGACGAAAGTTCGAATCTTTCATCTACTACCAAAAAAATTATTTGTTTATTAACAAAAATATTCGTACTTTCGTTCCACGAAAGAGTGCTAAAAAGCACTATCTTTGTTAAAACAAATGAGGCAAGTACACTTTGTCTTTAAATTTCATTCTTTTTTAGGAATGTTACAAAAAGTGTAAAATTGAACAACTACTAAAATTAATCGTGGTTCAATTTACCATTGGTGAATGGTAGAAAGAAAATAGCCATTGTCACGAAATAATCTTATTACTCACAGGGTGTAATTTGATAGGCAGTAGAAGCTGCTTAATGTAGCGTTGTTTTTCTTTACGAAAGTAATAGCCATTAGATTTATTCTAATCCCTTTTATTTTCCTTAAAGAAAGTTTTGAAAACTGATTTTTCGGTATTCTTAACTAATCAAGAACAGATATTAGATTTATTTCTATTTATCTAATATTTGTTCTTTTCCATTAATTGACTTGTTTTAAAGTGCTGTATCCACCGGCAAATGCGAACCGCTTTTTAACAATTTAATATATCCACAATGACTAGCTATCGGAGTGGGTTGTCTTGCAAGACAAATATGTAGTTTAGTTTAGCGAATGGAATTGCTACCCTAAAGAACATTATCATTATTTCATGGGGCTACGTAGTTCAGTTGGTAGAACGCCCCCATAGAGGGGGAGGTCGTTGGTTCGAGTCCAAAAGTGGTTGTAAAATGAAATTATGATAAAGGCGATAGTATCTATCTAATCGAGAGTGATTTTATAGAGAACCTATCAACTACATATTCTTTTAGCGTGTTCTTGAATTAGAGCATATTGTGTGCGGTGTACGAGTGGTTTATGTAGCCGCCCCGAAAGGGTGGTTAGGGTAACTCCTTCATGGGTTCGAATCCCATTCGCACAGTTGTCACACTATCGCAAATGGTGTTCCAATAAGTTCTTAACTAAGGACACGCTAATTTTTTATATATACAATTTAATAACCATACATGGTGCGGTCGACTAATTGGTTAGGTCGCCACCCTTTCAAGGTGGTGGGGAGAAGTCCCCGTGCGAGTTCGAGCCTCGTCCGCACTACTAAAAAATCGCTTAGAGCAATTAGATACAATTTAATATATAGGAATAAAAACTTATATGTTAAATTGTAAATTTTGTGATAAAGAATGTAAGAATAAAAACTCATTAGCCCAACATGAAATCAGATGTTCTGAAAATGATAATAGAATTGTTGTAACTTCTAATTTTAAGGAACATAACGAAAAATTAAAGAGTGGGGAAAAAGAAGGAACTAATCAATTTTTAAAAGCTAAAAAATTAGGTTTAGAAAAACCTAAAGTTTCAGAAGAAACAAAACAAAAAATGAAAAGTTCTAAAAGACCTAAATGGAGTGAAGAACAAAAGAAAAAACATTCTGAAATAATGCTTGAGGTTGTTAGAAAAAATCCTAAAAGTTATTCAAGCAACAATGTTTGTGGTAGGACAAAATTAAAAGAGATAAAAGATTCTTTTGGTAATGATACCAAAGTAAATGGTTCATGGGAACTAATAGTTGCTAATTACTTAAATATTAATAATATCAAATGGACTAATATAATTAATGATAATTTTACTTATTTTTATGAAAATAAAATAAGAAATTATTATCCTGATTTTTATCTACCTGAATATAATTTTTATTTAGAAATTAAAGGGTATGAAAGACCAAGAGATTTAATCAAATGGGCTTCATTTAGTAACAAACTTTTAATTCTTAAAAAGAATGAAATTAATCTAATTAAAAACAGTAAATATAATATATTTAATTTTATAAATTAATACTAAAAAAATTTTTTTAGTTGAAAAAATTTTTTTTTTTGGATGTGTAACTCAGTTGGTAGAGTAGCAAACTCATAATTTGAAGGTCGAAAGTTCAATTCTTTCCTCATCCACTAGATATAGTATAGTTTTTTTTGTTCGGGCTTATGACCTCTTTTAAGGTAAGTAATTAATTTTACTTATCTTTTTTTTGTTGATGCAAGAATATAAGAAAAAAAGTTATAAAACAAAATTTGTTTATTAAGTTTCAATCCCTTATATTTGCAGTATGAATTATAAGAAAATAATTATTGTAGCAAAAGCAAAAGCATCTTTTATTAAAGATTTGGATAATAATAACATACCTTATGAGTATTTAAAGGGGTTTCATACACTTAAAATAAAAGATTCTCCTAAACTTCAAATGGCTATTAAAATGGTTAGAGAAAGATTTGGTAGTATATCAATTAAAGTTGATGATATTTAATTATGGCAAAGGATAAAAAAGTAGAATTAGAATATAAGATGGAAGGTCTTAAACGAATGTTTAAGAGAAAGAAAAATCGTTTGAAAAAATTTACTAAAAATGTAGAAGAACGAAAAACAAAAAAATGTGATTGTGGTTATTATTGCTATTGTGGTAATGGCACACCTTATTCATATTAAAACGTGGTATTAGCTTAGTGGTAGAGCTTTTTGCAGGGGTTCGATTCCTTTATACTACATAAGAAAAAATCCCTTTAGGGGATTTTTTTGTTTATACTATTTTTTTTAATAAACAACCTACCTCTGATTCCTCCAGCTATTTAATAAGCCGCCTGTCTAACTTGACGATACAAAGATAAGGGATTTATATTTAATAAACAAATCTTTTTTATTTGGTTAATAACTTTTAATCCCTTATATTTGCATTATGAAAATGATTTATACACATAATATACAAAGGGATATTTTTTTTAGTTGCGAACCTAATACAACTAATAATACTCATGATGAATATATTGAGTATGAAGAAGTACCTGTACTAACAGTAAGACAAGAATTAGCAAAAAGATTTCTTGAAAAAATAATGTTTCCATTCCTAAAAATTGTAGGAATAATAATATTATTAGGAATATTATTTTCTATATTAAGTTTATTTTGTAGATAACTTTTAATACAATATATTTGCAGTATGGAATTTAATAATAAAGTAGTTAATACATCAAGTGAACCTTATTATGATTTATTTGATGGTGGTTATCTTAAACCCGAAGAAATGTTAGTTAATCCTAATGAGGTTTCTATGGTTAAAAATGCAATAAAAATTGTAAAACAATTTTTAGATGAAGCAGAAGAAAAAGAATTATTAATAGTAATTTGATTATTAAATACAAACCCCTTATATTTGCATCAACAAAAAATAAATAAAATGAAAAAATTAGTATTATTCTTAACACTTATCATAGTTAATTTATCCCTATTTGCCAGAGGTGGTGGCGGTCATAGTTCTTGTGGTCATTCATCAAGTAGTCATAGTTCATTTGGTGGTAGTCATTCATCAAGTAGTCATAGTTCATTTGGTGGTAGCCATTCTAGTAGTAGTCATTCTAGTATGGGTGAACATTCTAGTATGAGTGAACATTCAAGCCATTCAAGTATGAGTGAACATTCCACATCAAGGTCAAGACCTTACAGAAGTTTTAGAAGCTACTCACCTAGTCATATTTATTTTCATAATAATTTTTATTATTATACAATATTTAATGAGAATACAAATGTATATGATACAATAAGTGATAATTCAGAACAAGGCTTAAAAACAAAATTAGATAATCTTAATCAAGAAGAAGATTACGGAGAGAATGTAGGTATAGTGATAATAATATTAATAATAATAGGATTATTTCTTTGGTTAATATTTGCTTAATAACTTTTTATCCCTTATATTTGCAGTATAAATAAAAAATTATGAAAAGAAGTATTTTAATTTGGAATATTATTGCTATTGCGTTGAATCTATTTTTTTCATATTATATTATTCAATATAGTATTATAGATTATAAATTCAATTATTTCTTACTACATATAGGAGAGCCACATATATTCACTATTAGTGAAATATTAAGCCATTTATTTACTTATTCACTTGGTAGATTTATACAAACAATGATGTTTTTCTATATTATAGTAATGGGTTATAATTTGGTAAATAATCCAAAAATAGAAACAGAAAAAATTATTAAAAATAATTTTTGGTTATATACTCACCCTATTACTTATATTGTGTTATTTATATGGTATATTACTAAATATAGTATGAAGGCAATATATTTTATACCAAAACTAAATAATTTTTTGGATGGTAAATAATTTTCCCTTATATTTGCAGTATAAATAAAACATACACACTATGGGTGCATCAACAGAAAAAAAGTTTTTATCTACATTCAAAGAAGTAGGTACATTTGCAAATGAGATTTCAAATGAAGCAATTAAAAACGAACCAATGTTTTTTAATTCTGATTTTAATTTTGCAATGGAAAAAGGTGGCGAAATTACAAAATCTTTTTTAAGTAGTTTGCCAGAAGATTGGAAAAATCAACCCCTCGCTTTTGATAGTAGGGTACACATGCTTATGCCGGGATGGTATCCAGCAATCCCCGGATTTCATCATGACGATGTTCCTAGAGCAGATATTCCAGCAGGACAACATTTTATCACAGCAGGACAACCCGACTATGATAATCCTCGTTATTTATCTGAACATATTTTAGGTTTAGTAAATGCAGATGTTTGTCCGACTAATTTTGCAGTAGGTGAATGTGTAATGCCACAAATCCCAGAGGGGGAATTAATTTATAGAAGATGGCATGAAGAAGTAGTTTCTTTAATTAAAAAAGGAGAATTGAAAGAAGTTGCTGCAAAAGATAGAACTTTAGTTTATTTTGATTGGCAAAGTTTTCATAGTGGTACAAAATGTATTTCTAATGGTTGGCGTTGGTTTGGTAGAGTTTCAAGAAATAGCGATAGAGTAAAAAAAGTAACTAACGAAATTAGAGTAAATGCACAAGTTTATTTGGAATTTCCGATGGAAGGTTGGTAATTTATACAATAAAAAGTGTTCCACGTGGAACACTTTTTAATTTGGTTATTAACTATAAAACCCTTAACTTTGTATAAATAAAAAAACATATTATGACAATTAAAGGGAAAGTAGTTTTTATTGAACAAGTTGATTTTAACCCCGAAAATAAAAGGTCAACTTATGAGTTATTAACCGATAATAGTTCTTCGGGTAGATTATATTTGGATGCTGACGATAGAGTACCAAAAGAAGGGGATAGTATTTTTGCAATTACTGATAGTGATGGAAATGCTATCAATTACACAATAAATGATTAATTTTTTATGGCATTAGCAATTAGTTTCGTTTCAGAAGATAAAAATACATTCGTAGTTACTTTTGATGGCAAACCACAAATCAATGACGTTGTGGATGCTATTCAAGACAAAATGACACAAGAAGGTGTTATGAGTATAATTAATTGGCACGTTGGCTTAAATTATGCTGTAAGTGATGATTTTAGTAAAGAATTAACAAAAGCAATTAATCAAATAGATTAGGTTAGTAACTTTATTTCCCTTATATTTGCAGTATGAACAAGGCACATCAAATAGTAGCAGACTTTATAATTAAGTATCTAAGAGAAAATAACTTAGATAAACTTACTAAAGTTATCGCAGGTGGAGTATATGTTCCTCGTGGCGAAACTTATGTATTAAATGTTGAAGAACAAATTGCTGAAATTAAAGAAGATGTTTATATCGCTGTTTGGTATTTATGTGAATTTTTAAATTCGTATGAAGATGATATTTTTTCTAAAATATTCATTGGTAGATACGATTATGATAAAGAAGATGCAGAAGAATTTTATGTTTTTTGTATTGATAATCAATATATCAAATGTATTTACAATCATAATACAGACGATTTAATTTTAGTTGAACCAAAATTAAAACATTTTGGTAAAATTAATATGAATTGGTTTAACGAACAACTTGAACGTAATTTTCAATCTGATATTTCAGAAGTTCTACAAGACATAAAAAATCATATCGAACCCCTTGAAACAAATCAAGATTGGGTTGAAATAAAATAATTTTTTTATATGGATGTGTTATATCGTGGTTTATTTACAGCAGCAGCAATTATTGTTCCTATGATTACATGGCTAGTTTGGGAAGTAATAAAAGAAGAAAAGCATAAAGAAGAAACTAAAAAAAGAGTTTATGAATATGCTAGAAAAATAAATGGGGCTTACACAGAAGAAAAAGCTAGATTGTTATTTAAAGAAATATTTAACGATAAAAATGATAATCATAAGGCATATTCAGAAGATATTAGTAGATTGTTATTAATTTTAAGCACTCGAATAGATTTATATAACTTCTTAAAAGAAAATCCCCTTTAGTAGAAAACATTATCCCCTCTTCGGAGGGGATAATGTTTTTTTAATACCTTTATATTTTTTAATAAATAACCTATTCCCTTTGGGAATGGTTGTCTTTTAGACAACCTACCTCTGATTCCTCCAGCTATTTAATAAGCCGCCCGTCTTAAATTGACAGTATAAAGATACACCTTTTATACTTACCCACCAAATATATTTTTAGAAAAAAGATTTGTTTAATAACTTTAATACCTGTATATTTGTAGTATAAAAATAATTAAATATGTATCTACTTTATTTTATACTTTATGTTTTTGTTTGTGGTTGTGTAAGTTGTATTTTCAAGTTTTTTAACTTAGGTATAAAGTATAAAAAAATACCCAAAAAATATGTTGGTAAAAAAACACCAATATATAAGATAATTCAAAACGAATATTATCCTCAATATTGTACTGTTATAAAATATCAATTATTATTTAGTGATAATGATTCTTTTCTTAGTTTAATAATACCCTTTCATATAACTTGCTCAAAACTTGGATATGTTGAAAATTTTAGAGCAAATCCAATTAATCTTTATTATGATTATAAAAATAATAAAGAATTAGGTAAAAAATCTTACGAAGAATTAGTAAGTGATTGTGAAGACCAATTAAGAAAGTATAAAGATAGACAAATTATAGAATATAGAGAGAAAAAATCTTTAGACGATTTAAACAAAGTATTTAATGATAATTATGTAAAATAATTTGTTTAATAACTTTAATACCTGTATATTTGCACTATCAATTAACAATTAAAAATTACACAAATGAAAAAATTGGTTCTTAGTTTAGTAGGTTTATTCCTATTCTTTGTTGGGTATTGTTACGATTTGCCACAATCTAACAACACAGCCGTAAATGACTTTTCAAATGTCATTAAAAGTTCTTCGGATTTAAGTACTTTTATTACAGATGCTAATAAAAGAAGTGGTGCAGATATTGTAGTAGTTAGTATTTCAAAAATTCCAGATGGCATTCCTATTGATGATTATGCAAGAAATTTAAGTGATTTTTGGCGTATTGGTAGCGTTAATAAAAACGGTATATTAATATTGTTTTCACTTGGAGATAGAAAATCAAGAATTGTTATTGGTAAAAATTTATCTAATATAATTACTAATGATATTGCCACCGATGCAGCTAAACAAATGAACCCTTATTTTAAGCAAGGAGATTTTGATGGGGGTGTAAAAGCAGCAATTAATTTTTTAGCAGATAATATTATATCTTATAATACACTTAATTCTACCCCACAAGCAAATGTTCCACGTGGAACAACTGAAAAAGAAAGTAGTGGGCATCCTATTTTATATACTTTATTGATATTGATTATATGTACTTGGGGTTATTTTATGTATAACTCTTATAAAGAAAAACAAGCAGAAAAAATTGCTAACTATAAAAAAATAATTGAAGGTAGAATAGAATTACTTAATAAGTATATTCAAAAATTGAATAGATGTTTACCAAATGATAATGTATTACCACCTACTAAAGCAGGATATAAAGTAAGTGATTTATTATTATCTATACAAAAGCATATTGATTATTTTAATTTACTTAATATAGGTAAAGATAGAAACTACACAGAACCACAATACAATTATTTTGATAAAATTGATATGAAAAGTATTGAAAATGATGTAGAATTATTTGTAAGTAATAATAATACTTATTCAAATAATTGTAGTAAAAAGAATCAAGACTATATTAATAAAATTGACGAACAAATAAGGTCTGCTAACTTATGGCATATTAGTAGTGTTAAAGGAGAGTTTTTAGATAGTGATGCAGTTGTTAAGTTTGAAGAAAATGTTGATTTTTATAAGAAAGAAATTAACAATGTAGTTATTGATAAGACTAACTTTGCAGCATTACAAAAAGCAGTTGATACTTTAGAAAATTGTGTAAAGTATTTCAAAAAGAACGCTGTTGATGTGTTGGCTGAAAAATTAGAAGATGGTAAAGAAAAAACATCTTTTATTAATACAATAAGAAATAATTTTTATCTTTTGTTAGACCTAAAAGATAATATGACTTCTGAAAAATGGTGTTCTCTTTCTACAAAAAATGCTGTTCGTGCTGCAATAAGCAACTACAAACATAGATTTGAAGTAATTACAATTTCTTATACAAATTCTTCTTATCGTGTATTAAATAGTATTTTTAGAGAATTAAAAAATGATTCTGTATTTAATTTACTAGATACTGAAAAAGCAGAATACGATAGAGAAGAAAGAAGAAAAGTTGAAGAACAATTGGCAGAAGAAAGAAGAAAAAGAAATAGTTATTCTCGCAGTTCTTCACATACAACCGTTGTAAGGGGAGGTGGTTATAGAAGTGGTTATGGCGGTGGCTATGGTAGCACTATTATAATTGATAATAGTTCAGATAATTATAGTAGTGGTTCAAGTTGGGGTTCAAGTGATAGTGGTTCAAGTGGTGGTTCTGATTGGGGTTCAAGTGATAGCAGTTCTAGTAGCTATGATAGTGGTTCAAGTGATAGCGGTTCAAGTGGTGGTTCTGATTGGTAATATTAATAAAAAATCCCTCTTAATGAGGGATTTTTTTGTTTAATAACTTTTAATTACTTATATTTGCAGTATGATGGATAAGAAAGAATTAATAAGATGGACAGCAGTATTTATTAGTTTTTTTATTGGTTATATAATAGGTTACTTAAATGGTAATGATTCTGGATATAAAGATGGAAAAATTGCTGGTAAAATGTATTATCAAGATAAAAAACAAGATTCTTTAATAAAAGTTTTGGTTAGTAAATCAAAATAGCTTATATTTGCACTACAAAATAAACATATTATGATAGTAGAATTTGTATCAAAAAAAGTAATTTACGAGGATATTAAGACTGAAAGAGATTTACCTATTTTAGATAAGGTTAAGTATCTTCATTATGAATATTCGGGTGGATATGATTACTTTGTTAAGTTTATACCTTCAAGACAAAAAGTTCAAGACAAAAATGTTTTTATTTTGAATTTTATTTTTATGGGGGATAAAAAAATCAACAAAGGTAGATTATCTTTAAGCCCTTTTGATAGATTTCCAGATATTGTTTATAAAGAAGAAAAAAATGAGTTTGATTATGTAGGACAAAGAAACCCTACTGATTTACAAACAACTTTTTTAGACATTATTGCTAACTATTGGCTTTTGAAAAAAAGAATAGGGGATTGTTTCTTTTCTGAAATAACAGAAGAACAATTTAACGAAGAAAAAGATAAATTTTTTGGTTAGTAACTTAAAAACACTTACCTTTACATAAATAAAAAAAGAAATGGGAAAACAAGATATTTATATTAGGACAAAAAATCTTTTAGATGAATCTAGGGGCGAAGAAGGACAAGCACTTAAAAATTATTTCAATGTTCCAGATGAAGATGATGAACAAGATTGGAATGATATAATTGAAGTAAAAGGTAATTATAATTATCCTGTTTGTAAAATTGATGATGCTATCAAAGTTCTTCAAGAAGCAAAAGAAAAAGGTTGTAATTTTGTTCATATATACGAACATGGCGATCATGGGGAAATTAACTTTGAAGGTTATCTTATTGAGAAACTTACAGATGAAGAAGTTGCTGAATATAAGGCAGAGTTGCATAAAAAAGAATTAGAAAAGCAACAAAAAGTTTTAGATAAAGAAAGAGCAGAATTTGAAAGGTTGAAAAATAAGTTTGGTTAGTAAGTTAAAAAGCATTATCTTTACTCTCGAAGAGAGAGTGCCAAAAGGCACTACAACGTAAATAAATAACAATGAGTTCAAAAATATTAATAATAATTGGTTCGGCTGCAACACTTACATCTTGTGTAAGCCATCTACATAATCACAGAATACTTGAATGTAAAAATGTGGTTATTGCGGTGGAAAAAGAAAAGCCTACTGCTTTGAGTATTGAAACACTTGTTCAAGCAGTTGATTTTGAAAAAATAAAAGAACTTACTGATAAAATTCTTGCAGAAAAAGAAATAAGTTATTCTACATACAAAATTAAAAGTTATGTAGTTTACAGAAAAGAAAAATCTTTATTAAGGTTTAACGAGAAAAATTTATATGTATCTAAATCTCCGGCACGAAACAAAAATGATAGTGTTTCTAATAGAAAATTAAATATAATAGTGCCGTATGGCACTCCCGTAAAACGGGTAGTATGCGCTTTATTGGTTAATCACGAAAGACCGCACATAAGAAGTCCCGGCTATTCTATTTAATAACAGTAATATTAAGATATAAGATAAAAATAAATTGCATTTCGTAACAATTAAAAGAAACTCACTTTCAAAAAGAAAGTGAGTTTTTTTTGTTTAATAACTTTTTTATCCGTATATTTGCAGTAACAAAATAATACACACAATGACTAAACAAGAAGCATACGAAGCAATGTTAGAAGGTAAGAAAGTTGCTCATAACTATTATAGTAATGACGAATATCTTATGATAAATAAAGATGGCGATTTTCAAACAGAAGATGGCTTTACTCATGGTGGTATATTTGACGAATTTTGGACAAAGTATCAAAAGTGGGAAGATGGTTGGGAATTATTTGGTGAATAACTTTTTTATCCGTATATTTGCACTATGAAAGTAGGTGATACAGTAACATACTCAAACAGAAATAGACACCCTCATGGCAAAACTGCTTATGGTGGTTATACAGGCAAATGTACTCAAATATTATCTGATAATTCATTTATGATTGAGTCTGAAACATCTGTTTTATGTTGTGGCACAAAGGGGTATTTTGATAGAGACCTTAAAATGTTAGTTATTGTAAATGGCGAATATGAGTTGGTAACTAAGGATAAAATAATAAATAAGGATAATGCAAATTTCTTTCAAAAGATTTGGTTGGTAATTACAAAACACTTATATTTGCATAAAGAAAATTAATAATGGTATTATCACATAAACTTATTACAAGCGATTATCATAGAGTATTAGAAGATAGAAATACTATTCTTTTAATAATCATTCATTTGCATATTGAGAAAAAAATCAATGATGCTAAATTAAAAGCACTTTTCAAAAATTATCGTAATGGTACTTTAACAAGACATATCAATACTTATTATAGTAAAGTCAATGACAGATGGTATAATGACGAACCTATGAGAAATATTTATTTGGATATTTACGAATTTATGCCAAAAAAAGATTTGTCATTAGAACAAGTTTTACCTTACCTTAATTTGTTATTAAATAGAAATAAAAACTATTGTATAGATTTTATTTATAAACAATATGTAGAACCTGTTACTAGAAATATAGATTTGTTTAATAATAATACTATTGAACTTTTCAATTCTTTTCAACTTAATAGCGGTTTAGTATCTTTAACACCTTATCATCAAGTAGTAGGATTAGGTAGTGGATATTGTTGCGAAGACCACGATGGAGATTATGAGGAGTATAAACGTAGAAATTATGAATATTCTATGGGGCGTGAATTTAAGGATAAATTAATTGAAAAGGCAAAATCTTTTTTACAAAGTAAAAAGACTTGGGGAAGTTATAAAAATCCAAATAATATTTTGTTATAAACTTTTTTATTCGTATATTTGTAGTATGAAACACTTAATTATATATTCTTTACGACTTTTATGGGCAACATTTATGTTTTTTGTAGCTACTATATGTAATATAATAACCTTTATTTGGGAATTTAAGTGGGAAAATTTTTACTATAATAAAGAGGGGGAATATTTTGAAAATGTGTTTGTGACTTGGTATGAAAAAGGTACATGGAAAAGTTTATATCATTGGGCTTTAAAAATACCTTATAAAGTTGGTAAATAACTTTTTTATTCGTATATTTGCATAAATAAATAATCACATGGAAAGAATTAAAGTTTTATTAGGTATCTTAGTATTTATTATACTAATTTCATTTGGGTTTGTTTTTTTAGTAAAAAATACTAAAAAGTCTTATCATTATACAATAAGACAAGATTCACACACCTATCAAACTGATTACTTTACTAAAGATACAAATGGTTGTATCAATTTTCTAGGGGGTTGTGGTTGTAGTGGTAAAAAAGATAATGTAACTATTTGTGGTAATTATTCTATAATTACAAATAATAATTTTGGTAATTAACTTTAATTACCTTATATTTGCAGTAACAAAATAACACACACAATGAACACAATAGGTAAGAGAGCAGAAAAAATACTAAACTTAAAACAATTTAGTAAAAAAAATAAGGCAGAATTAGTTTCAAAACATTTTTTAGAAACACCTACCGAAAGGCAGTATGTTCTTAGAATGTTAATTAAAAAACCTTTCACAGATTTTTTAATTCCAGATAATTTAAGATGGTGCGAACAACTTATCAATGATGCTTACGATTATCAATTACAAAATGATATTCGCCAACCTTTTTGTTATCTAACTGTTAGAAGTGGTATAGTAAATTCATCTAAAGATGATGAATGGCACGCTGACGGATTTAGTATGAATGTTACACATATTCCCGAACAAAATTATATTTGGGCGGATTGTTTTCCAACAGAGTTTTGTTATACAAAAACTAAAATACCTAACGACTTTAACCCTTTTAGGCATAATATACATTTGTTTTTTCAAGATAACATAGGACAAGAAGATAAAATTAAGTTAGCAAAACCTAATACACTTTATTGTTTAGACCCTTATGTAATACATAGGAGACCTCCGATTGCAGAAGGAACACAAAGAACATTTGTAAGAGTAAGTTTTACTCCGATGGAGATAGACGATTTTAACAATACGATTAATCCACTTTTACCTACATTTTATGTAAGGGATGGGGTGGCGTATAGAAATACTTTAAGTCGTTATGGTATTTAATTTGTTTAGTAATATTATTTAATGTATATTTGCAGTATGGAAAAAACATTAGTACATGATAAGGAATTAATATTAGTTGCGGTAAATTTGGATGGTATATGGGATGATGATGAACAACTTTTTTTTGAAAGTATTTTCAAGAGAATTAAAAAAGAAAATAAAAAAGTATCTTTTAAAAGAGATATGGTATTCTTTTTTAGAGTTTATACTTTAGATGGGGGTGGTGCTAACCTATATTCAGTTAAAAAGAAAGGCAAAATTAAAGATGTTACTGATGATTATTGGGAAGATATAAACGCAATACTTAATTCAGAAAAACTTTTTAGTTTTAAACAAATTAAAAAGAATAAAAAGTTTGAAACTTATCATTTTTCTTTGTAGATAACTTAAAATAGCTTATATTTGCAGTATGAAAAAATTACTTTTTATTTTACCAATTTTATTGGTTTCGTGTTGGAGTAAAACTCCAGATGGTAGAGAATATAGAATTGGGTGTGATTGTTTATCTGGACATTACCAAACAACGGTTGTGCCTGTAACTACGATTGTAAATAATCAACCAATGGTTACAACACAGGTTCAAAATACTTGGATATGTGATGAAAGGGTATGCGATACAGTTTGGAGAAAAAAATAATTTGTTTAATAACTTTTTTATTAGTATCTTTGATTTATGAAATATACAGACAATTTAATAGAGGGAGTAAAAAAGTTATTTCCCGAACAAACAGAAATGATTGAATTAGCAGAAAAGGGAGACCCTTATTTACTAACGTATTTGAAAGATTCTTCACAACAAATTAGTCATAAAGAAATACTTTCGGCTACTTCTTTAGAAGAATTAAAAGAAAAAGCAAAAGTAATTCAACAAAAAGAAGAATTGTACAATCTTTGTATAGAACAAAATTATAATTAAAATTTTCATAGTGTGTGATAGACCTTTCCGTTTCTACGGAAAGGTCTTTAAACATATTAATATATTTTTTTAATAAATAACCTACCTCTGATTTCTCCACACATTTAATAGTGCGCCTGTCTATATATTGACACAGCAAAGATACACCTTTTTAAGTTACTAAACAAATTTAATTTTATAAAAAAAGATTTGTTTAATAACTTATATACTCGTATATTTGCACTATGATAGTTAATAATATCTCTAAAAAAAGAGAATGGAAAAAAGAAGTTTTATCAGATGGTAGAATATATTATGACCATTACTTTATTTATGACTTAAAGAAAAAAGAATTAGGTAATTATCTTAATACTTGGTTTGTAGATGGGTTTAATATTACTAATGATATAATATATCGGGATAGTTTAGCAACTTTGAAAAAAGTTGATATTGATACTGCGGCACACCTTTATAACAGACCTTTTAATCCATTATCAATATTTATTATGCCTAATTATAAATCGGCAAATGAATATTTAAAGGTAAAAAAAGAAAATGAAAAGAAAAAGTTAAATAAAAAACTACCACCTCTTTTATATACTATGAAGTGTCATTTACATAGTATAGATGATTCAAGTTATGGTATATGGTGGGATAATTATTCAATTGAAGATTTGAGAAATAAAAGATTTGAATTAATGAGTTGGATTAATAAATTTGATACTAAAAATCTTTTGAATGGGGAAAACTTATTAGATAAATGTATTGAATTAGGTGCAACTCCCGATTCAAAAGATTATAATTAAATTTGGATAATAACTTATTTACTCGTATATTTGTAAAACAAAAATAAATGATTATGACACCTTTCTCTTTTACTATTACATTTTGTATTGTTTTTTGTAGTATATTTGCAGCATATATGATAAAAGATGCTGTTGGTATAAAAACAATGTGGGCGAAAATCTTACTATTAATTCCCCCTTTTGGATTATTGTATGCGATTTATTTATTACTACGCAATTTCGTAGATTTCTACTTCTTTGATAAAAAAGAAAAACAAGAAACATTCAAAGAACTTTAATTTGGTGAATACTAAAGATTCACCAAACAAAGTTTGGTGAATAACTTAAAAAGTATTATCTTTGTATAAATAAAAAAGTATGACATCATATAATGTTAATCAAATAGTTAGTATAGACTTTACAAGTGAAAATGTAGATACTAATTTTTATATTTCAGAAGAACGTTCTTTTGTTGATTGGTTATTAAAAAGACCTAAAAAAACATTTATTAGACCTTATTATTATGTTCCTAATTCTGTTATACCAATTGAAAAAATACCAAATAGTATTTTTATTAAGGATAATAAAATCATTAATAAAGCAAGTCTTACTTTTGGGTTTTCTAATAGAACTTGGAAAACAAAGTATTTTGAATCTAATGATGCAGCAAAAATGTTTAAAGAAAGAATAGAAAATAATAGTTTTATTAATCTTTAAAAAAGATTTGGTTATTAAAAAAATATTTCGTATATTTGTAAAACAAAAATAAAGAAAATGAAAAAGACATAAAAAAATAAATTTGGTAATTAAAAAAATTATTCGTATATTTGTTAAAGATTATTAAAGCATATTGAGTTCCTTTAAAACATAAATTAAAGAAAAAACATACTCACCGCTTTATAACAAATTATAAACTTTTTAATTTAATTATCATATAAAAGTATTGAAAATAGTTAGCATAAAACGTTCCTTCAAAAAACTCAACTTTTATGAAAAAATACGTTTCGCTAATCTTTTGCACAAGTAGTTCCTTTTAAAATTTAGTGGGCGCAAGTCCTCTGCCAAAAAATACTACTCGCAATTTATTTTAATACTAAACTCTTTAAGGCATAGGGTGTTCCTTTTAAAAACAATTTTTAGCAGTTCTTACACCTCGCCTTTTTACCTTATTGTGGCACAAATAGTTCCTCTACTTTTATTTAGGAAAAATTTACTATTCGCTACAACAAAAAGAAAGACATAAATAGTTCCTCTTTAATTATTGGAAATTTTACTATTCGTCTTTCTTTTTTAATTTTAATTTGTTTATTACTTGCAAAGCAAGAATAAAAAAAATATATTTTTGTTTATTAAGTCAAATAGTTGTATATTTGCAACACAGAAAAAAACACATAGTATGAATCATTTAGTTATCGCCCTTTTTAATAAGGCAATCCCATCAACTGAAAAAATTAATTTCAGTGAAGTTAATAAAGTAGCTACAAAGCTAGGGTACATTGTACACCCCGACATTTGTAATCGTGAAGTTTTGAATTGGTTAAACACTCAAAAGGTTAATCTAAATTCAACCTTCTACAAAAGTTGGAACGATGTTATCGTAAAAAGTCGTTGGGAATTATACCTTGACCAAATTAAGCACTATGCTTCAACGTATGGTACTAATTTTGAAGGTGAAGTGTATTTGCCAGAAGGTGAAGTAGAAATACCTAAATTTACAGACTTTAAAGTTATCACTCCGATAACTGCACAAGAAGTAATTTCTCGTTGCGAAGGTATGTTATTTAGTGGTATCGCTCTAAAAGAAGATACTATGAAAAATCTTTTGGACATTCTTACTTGGTTAAACCATAAGATTGATGTTGATAAAGTAAGGAACAAAGAAGCTAAAATGATTTTATGCAAAACATATAATCTTTTGCCTTCCGATGCTGCTGAATTGGTAAGATACTTAGTGTATTTACATACTGATTCTACTTTATTAATTAAGAGTCCAGAAGTCATTAGGGCTATTGGTGCAAAACACATTGATATTACTAAAATAGTAAAATCATTTGGTGAAGAAAAACTTTCCAGCGTGTTCTTCCGATTCAAACCGATTTTCTTGGCTTTCAAGAAAAATCATAAGAATAGAAAACTTATTAACAAACTTAGACGTTTGGCAAATAAGTTTCATAAGCCTATGGCAGATGGATTTTTTGAAACATTACTTAGCAATAAGGAAAATGTTTATCAATTGGAAGGTCGTTTAAAAACGATTACTAACTTCAAAAAGATTGGTTTGCTACAAGCAATCAATATAAGATTGAAGGAATTGGGTGATAAAGTTTATTTGGTTCGTAACCAAAAAATCTTTATCAAAACAGGACAAGAGTTCAAATATACTGATACTGACTATCTAAAAGTAGTTTATAGTATCATATATGAAGATTTGGTTTCTACTTTGAAAGAAAAGGCTTGTAAAGTAAGATTACCGCAAGGTATTAACTTAACTTTACCAACTTCTGAAAAATCTTTTATCGGTAACTATCCGATTGGTTCATCATTTGATTTTGGTGATTCTGATAATATCGTTGGTATTTATTGGAGAGGTGAAGATGGTGCTAGAGATTTGGATTTGAAAAGAATTGATATTGATGGTACTCAATATGGGTGGAATGCTTCTTATAAAAACTCTGATAACTCAATTGTTTTTAGTGGGGATATGACAAGTGCAAGTCCAGAAGCAACAGAATTATTTTATGCGAAAAAAGGTGTAAAACCTTCTATCTTTAAGGTAAATTTGTTTAGCGGTGCGATTAATAGCAAGTTTAAGTTCTTTGTTGCAAAAGAAAATGTTACAAACTTACAAAGAAACTATATGGTTAATCCTAACAATATATTGGTTTCAGTAGATTGTGTAATGGATTCGCAAGAAAAAACTTTGGGTGTTGCCGGAGATAATAAGTTTATCTTGGCTCAATTTAGAAGTGGTAAAGGTAGGGTTGCAGGTAATTCTGTTACTAACAAATATACTGACTATGCTATGAACACTTTGGATACTTATGTGGATATGCGTAAAGTTTTAACTGATGCAGGGTTTACATTTGTGGAAAAAGAAAGTGAAGCAGATATTGACTTTACAAAGTTAAGCAAAGATAGTTTGATTGATTTGTTTGATAAAAACAAAAAGATTGAATTAAAAAAGGTAGCAGAAGTTGCCTAAGTTTATTGAGAGAGAGTGTTCCACGTGGAACACTCTTTCAAAATAGATTTGGTTAATAACTTAAAAAGTGTTATCTTTGAATAAATAAAAAAATCCGTTGGTAGCTCAGTTGGTTAGAGTGCTATTCTGATGCGCAAACTTTATAATGATTGAATGGCAAAAGAATTTGAGTAGGGAAAGGATAGTGATTCGAAGCACTATTTGAGTAGACCAAAAAGTTTGAATAGTTAAGAGAGATTTGTAAAGATTCAATAATAGAGGTCGGGGGTTCGAGTCCTTCACAACGGACCAGTTTTAACTTATAAAAACTTTTATGTTAGATATTTAGTATATACTTTACAGCCCAACTCTCCATTGGGATTGGTAAAGAGCAATATAGAAAAATAACTAATATAGAGGTTTTTTGTTTTAAAAAATTACACATTATGAGAGATACTACTGAATTTGTTGCTGAAAGTTTATTAACATTTAATAGTGTTGAATATAATCCTTTACAGGATTATTTAGTTTTAGAGCCATCTGCCGGCACAGGATTTTTGACAAAGTATATTAAATATTTTTTTAATAAAAGAATTATGCAATCAGATAAAAATAGTCTTACTATTGATTGTATTGAATTAAATAAAGATAAGTTTGATATTTTATCAAAAGATTTTCCTAAAGCAATTCATGGCGATTTTCTTAAATTAGATATTCAAAGAAAATATGATTTAATAATTGCTGCCCCACCATTTAAAGGTAATACAGATTTAGAACATATAATGAAAATGTATGATTTGTTAAAAGTTGGTGGTGAAATTATATCATTAACTACGCCTTATTGGTTTACTAATAACGAACCTTTGCAAGTAAAGTTTCGTGAATGGTTAATAAATAAGCCACACAAAATTAAGATGTTACCCGATATGACTTTTTCGGAAAGGGGAAAAACTGTTCCAACTGCAATAATAAATATTTACAAATGGAGACCGTAACAAAATATACACCTAAGCAAAAAACAACTAATTTTCAATTTAGATGGAATGAACCGCTTGGAGTGGCTGAATGTCCGTATGCTTATAGATATGTATTTATATTTTTTGGTTTTTCAATTCGTATTCATAAATGGTTACGAAGTGAACCAATTTCACATCAACATGACCACGCTTGGGATTTTTTAACAATTTGCTTAAAAGGTGGTTATATTGATGTTTCAAAAGATGGGATTGATAAGTTTAGAGTAGGTTCAATAAGGTATAGAAAAGCAACACATATTCATAATGTAATTTTACCAAAAGGTAAAACTTGTTGGACTTTATTATTTTGTTCTAAACCAAAAAGAAAATGGGGGTTTTGGGTTAATGGAGTATTAAAAAGACCTTTAAAATATTTCCATAAATATGGACACCACCCTTGCGATTAAAAAATAACCATTAATGGTTATTTTTATTTAATATATACTTTATGAAAATAAAATGTATATTAAATTGTCCTATATGTGATAGTCAAGTTGAAAAAACTAAAAGTTATATAGAAAAATCAAAAAATGGGTTATTCTATTGTAGTAGAAAATGTATGGGTATAGGTCATAAAAAGGCTGAATTATATCCTTGTACTACTTGTGGTACTTTATCTGAACAATTTTTAAGAGTTGTAAAAAGTAATAAAAATCTTTTTTGTAGTAGAAAATGTTATGATGTTTTTCAAAATAAAAGTATTAAATTAACTTGTATATGTGGTAAAGACTTTTTAAAACAAAAATCACAATATATTTTAAGAAAAAATCATTATTGTTCTAAAAAATGTCAAAGTTTAGAAAATAATAAAATTATTAGAAATTGTGCTGAATGTTCTAATGAATTACAATTACATAGTTATCAAATCAAAAAATCAAAAAGTGGTAATTTCTTTTGTTGTAGAAGTTGTATAGGAAAGTTTTACACAAGAAATAAAACTTTCGGAGTTAATCGTTCTAAGTTTGAAATGTGGTTAGAAAATAATCTACAAATTGATTTTCCTAATTTAATTTTTGATTTTAATAATAAAACAGAACTTGGTTATGAACTGGATATTTTTATACCCTCAATAAAAATTGCAATAGAAATACATGGGCCGACACACTATCAAGCCATTTATGGCGAAGATAGACTAAAAAGAACAAAAGAACTAGATTTATTAAAAATAGAATTATGTAAGGAAAAAAATATTAATCATTATATAATTGATGTTAGTAATATACGTTCTTGGAGACCTAATAAAACTATTACACATTACGAAGATATAAAAGAAATTATTAAAAATAATTTGGTGGCTAAGTTTTAATCCCTTATATTTGCATCATTAAATAACAATTAAATATTACACAATGAAAAAATGCGTTTTCCTGTTTTTGATGTTTGTCTTTACAAACATTTGTATCTTTGCACAAGATTCTAATCTTAAAAAAGATAGTTCAGCAACCCCTGTTTTAGATAAAACAGAACACTTAGTTGATAAGTATAGTGCTAAAATTGCCGATGCTTTCATGTCCTCGATTGATAAAGCAACACCTTTTGTTAAATCAACTTTCACTTCTTTGGTTTATTTACAAATTGGTAAAGGTATTGCTTATTTAGTTCCGACCTTTTTCTTTTTATTGTTTTTATGGATTTTTATTTATCAATATAATAAAGTAGAAAAAATATTAAACTCTGATAAAGTTCCTAATAATTTAAGAGCAGGTTATGGAGTTTTTAATAGTTATAATATAAATCCAAAAATAATTATATCATTTATTTTATTTATTTTATTTGGAATTGTTTCTATGTGTACAATTGCCGATGGAATAGAACACTTATTCGCCCCCCAATGGTATGCAGTAAAAGATATAATTGAATTGTTTAAGGGTACACCACAACAATAATTTAAAAAAAGATGGATTTTTAATCCATCTTTTTTTTGTTTAATAACTTTTAATCCCTTATATTTGCAGTACAAAAATACACAGTATGAAACATTACAATTTATTATTTAAGGGAGTTGAAACAAATAAAAGACCTTTAGATTTGACAGATGCAGAATTTGAAAAAATTAAAGCAGATTTGGCAGGTTCAGATTTTGAATTAGTATTGCATCCAAAAACTACTGAAATAGAATGGTTTATTAATTTATCTACTGAAACAGCAGAAATGTTATGTAATCACCACCAAATAAACCCACATTCTGTTTCAGTTTATTCTATGATATTTTTATATGAAATATATCAAGATAAGTTTGGTAGATAACTTTTTTTCCCCTATCTTTGCATCACTAAAAAAGTACATATTATGAGTAGTAACAGCAAATTAACTGCAAAAATTAACCTTCAACAAGTATTTGAAGGTAGTGTAACAACCCTTGAAAACGCCTTTAAAGGCGATGTAATGACCGCAAAAAATGGTAAAGATTACATTCCTTTAGAAGTGTTAAAAGGCAAACGTTGGGTGTGTATTGACGATTTGGCAGGTGACCATTTCTATCACAAACAAACTGGCGATGTTCAACTTCAAGTGGATATTAACCCAAGACGTGAAGTTGATAAGTTTGATAATACACATAGTGTTTCACTACAACAAAGCAAAGCTACTCGTGAAAGTGGTGCTACAAGAAAATACTGCGGTGAAGCAAAAGAAATTATTTTTGGTGTAAGAGCAGCAGTAGTAACAGCAACATCAACAGCAGAAAAAATGATTGCAGATGCTAACCTTAAAAAACTTGAAGAAGCAGAAGATTTAGATTTCCTTTAATAAATTAAAAAATGCCCCCTTAAAGGGGCATTTTTATTTGGATATTAACTTATTTAATCGTATATTTGTATAACAAAAAAAAAATGAATATTTTAAAATTTTTATTAATCATTTGTCTATTAACTACAAGTTGCGATGGGATTAAAGAAAAACACGTTAAAGGTGTTATAATTGAACACAGCCTAATTATTGATGAATTAGGAGTAATACACTATACTACTAAAATTAAACAAGATAATGGGACTATTGTAGAAAATAATAGTGTAGATTTTTTTGATATGGTAGTAGGAACAAAAGTTGATTATATTTATTATTAAATATATTTGGTTTTTAACTTAAAATACCTTATCTTTGTTTAACAGAAAATAAGTGAATTATGATTATGCTAGTTTTAATATGGTATTTTATAGGTGTTGTTTTAGGTTATATTCTTCTAATTGTAGGTAATACAATGTCAGTTAAATGCGGTGAAGAAAAAGCTAAATTAAAATATATATTTTATAGTTGGTTAAGTTGTATATTATGGATAATATCAATTATTAGTATGTTGTTTAAATACTATGTACCTTTCAATAAAATAGCAAAGTTATTTAATGAAGAACCCGACTTAACAAATAAAAAATAATTAAATATGAACTCAACAGAAAAATTTATTATAATATATTCAATAGGTATAGTATTAGCAGTACCTTTAATAATGTATTATAATAAGTTATTTAAAAAAGATAAAACACCACTTAAAATTGCCTTATTTAGTTATGTGGCAGTTATAGGATTTTTAATGGCTACCTTTGATAATTTGTTTGGTAATGATGAAGATGATGAAGATTTTTTTGCAGGACTATAAAAAAAAATTTTTTTTGGTTTGAAAAAATTTTTTTTTCTTAAACAATTTTAATAGTATGCCCCGAAAAAAATTTTTTTTTTCATAGAGTTTTGACAAATAATTACCCTAAGAAAAATTTTTTTTTCTTGCTAGTATCAAAAAATTTAGGCAATAAAATAGTATTCCAGTAACTTTTAAAGTTGCTAGTAAAGTTGTGGCAAAGCACAGCCATTAAAATAGTTGCCTATTTTTTAGATATTTTTGGTTTTATTTTTTGTCAAGCAATAATATAGGGAAAAAAGTTAGAAAACAAAAATAATTTTATCCTACTAATTTAGTGGACTATTATGCCAGCCTACCTCTGATTCCTCCAGGTTCGTCACCCGCCTGCCCCTTTTGGCACTACAAAGATAAGGGGTTCTAAGTTATTAAACAAATAAAATACAATCTTTTTTAAAAAATAAATATTTTGCTTTTTTATTTGTTGGTATCAAATAAAACTATATCTTTGCATCAGTTAAATAAAATACTATGACAAAAAAGTTATTCAATACAGAAGTAAATAAGGTTAGAAAAATGGCAAGTCTATTCAGTTTCAACCTTAAATTAAATGGTAAGCAAGTCATTCTAAATAATGATAATCAAACCAAATTAAAAGAAGCAACAAGGTTGCTAGAAGCAGCAGCAAATATTTTAATAGAAATAAAATAAAAAAAAATAAAAAAATATTTGTTGGTTTCAAATAAAACTATATCTTTGCACTATATTTATTTACACACTAAAAAAAGTTAATTATGTTTACAGATTTTGAAGTTGAAGTTTTAGAAAACGAAAGCGATGTTATTAAAAACTTTGAAGTAGAATTGCCTAAAGAAAGTGCATCAGCCATAAGAAATGCAGCAAAAATGGCTGCAAATAATCTTTTTGATGACATTGATTGGGATAATACTAGCATAGCTATCACAAAAAATGTGCCTATTGAAGTTAAACCCGACTTTTCAATGGGTGAAGGACTTACAAAGGGATTAGATTTTAGTAAACTTCATTTAATGAACCCCGAATGGGCTGGCGAAAGTATTTATTTAGCCACTTCGGATGATTTGAGAGCGTTTAACTTTTTGGTTATAGGTGACCAAAATCAAGAACGTAGGGAACTAAAAGAAGAAAAAAAGCGTTTAAAACAAATGGGTATGCTTAACCCTATTTCAGAAATTGAAGATGATTCAGAAATTGAAGATGATTCCGATGATTCCGATGATTCCGATGATTCAGAAGATTAATATTGTTCCACGTGGAACAATATTAAAAAAAAGAGTGTTCCACGTGGAACACTCTTTTTTACATTTTTTTTAACAAAATAAATTTGTTTAGTAAATACTTTTCCTTATCTTTGTGCAGTCAATGTAAGACAGCCGCTTTATAAAATAAGTGAAGGAATCAGAAGTAGGCTGCCCTAAAAGGCAGCCTTACTTTTTTAAAAAATAAATGCCAGCCTACCTTTGATCTCTCCATACATTTTATAGTACGCCTGCCCCCTTTGGCACCACAAATATACAACTTAATTCAATACAAAGTGTAAAAAAATAAAAAAAAATAAAAAAAAAGATTTTTGTAAAAATATTTGTTTAGTAACTTTTAAGACCTTATATTTGCACTATAAATATTTACACTATGACTAAAGGATTAACAGTTTTTGAACCTGCAACAAAAAATCAAACTTGGGCGTTATACGCTTGTTACAAAAAAGACCTTAGAAAATTAGGGTTAAGTAAGGCAGAAGCATCAATGCTTATTGACGATTTTAATAGGGGGGTTAATAAAGAACTACCTAAAAAGTATCAAACTATGTTAGATAACCTAACTACCGACCCTTATAAAATAAGTAGCAAAGTTTATGAAGTTGTAAAAGCAGCAGAAAATACAATTAGCAAAGCTAATAAAGCAGCTAATAAAAAAGCAAAGGTTTCACCCTTATTCGCTTATATGACATCAAATGAAGTGGCACAAGAATTGATTTCTGTTTTAGGTGCTGAATTTCGTATCGGTGGTGCTATCACTAATGACATTGATAAAACAGATAAAAAAGCATATTTGTTTTTAGGTGGTGGTTGTGGCTTTGCACACTTACAATGGGATAAAAGAAACAAAAAAGTTGGCGAAATTATTAGAGAAAGTAATTTGATTAAGCAAGACGTTGAAAAGTATTACATTTCTTTAATAGACCCTAACTATATTGCTAAGTTGCAAAAAAGTGGTAATCCTATTCAAGCACACTTTGGGCAAAACTTATCTTACAATACGTCTTGGAACTATAAAATAATTCATTATCTGAATGACTTGGGTTACAAAAATATTACTACTACAAGTAGATATGATTAATGTTCCACGTGGAACATAAAAAATAAATTAAGGAAAGTTTTGGTTAATTCAAAACTTTCCTTTATTTTTGTATCACAAATAAATAAATATGGCAAAAGCAATCACAAGTTTTGAAACAAAAACAGTTTTTAACAAAAAAGACGAAGTTATTGAATTTTTAGAAATTAAGTTTGATAATGTTAGTGCTAAAACTATTATTGATAAAAAAGTTAATATTTTACATGAGTATTACTCAAATGAAAAGAAAATTGGTTATACACAATATTTGTATGACAAAAAAGACCCCGAAAAAATTAAGTTTAAGCATAAATTAGTTTTGGTGGATAACATTTAATTCCTTATCTTTGCTACAACAAAAAATAACAAGTATGAAAATAACAGAATTTGATGCTTTGAATGTAAAGCAATTTAGAATAGAATTAGAAAATACCTTAAATGAACTTGCAACAAAGTATGGTTTGAAAGTTGCTTCTTTAGGCAATATATCGTATGACAAAAATATCTTACATACAAGTAAGTTAAGTTTTGCCCCTATATCAAATCAGATTCCTGTTACAGCACCTTTGCAAAATTATGTAGGACATAAGTACAAACATGGTAATCGTACTTTAACTATTTTGAGTGTTCAAGATGGCAAATTGTTAGCAATAACAAACAGAAATGCACGTTATTTAATAACAAGAGAGCAGATAAAAGAAATGGTAAAATTGCCATAAAAGAATAATTGAAAAAGATGTTCCACGTGGAACATCTTTTTTTCATACCTATATAAAAAATAATAAGTAGCCCACTTCTGATTTCTCCAGCTATTTGATAAGCCGCCTGTCTAAATTGACGATACAAAGATAAGGGTTTATATATTACCAAACAAATTTATTTTAAAAAAAGATTTATTTGTTTAATAACTTTTTTACCCTATATTTGCAGTATGAATACAGCACAAGCAGTAGTAGAATTACATAAGATACAAAAAAAGATTGATAAGTTAGTAAAACGTATTAAGGAATTAGATATTGAAAAAAATCTTTATACCGCTAAGTTTAATAATGGTAAAATTGGTCCAGTTTTATATGGTATGCGAATGACACCTATTTATTTTGAAAAAGGTGTTGTTATGGCAGAATATAAAACAGAATTAAAATGCTTTAATGATATGGAAACTATTTATGCCATAGCAAAAAGTTTTGAAGGTGCAGAAGCAGAAGAAGAAATTTAAAAAAGATTTGTTTATTAAGTTTAAATACCTTATCTTTGCATCAGTAAAAAACACATTATGAATGACTTTTTAGAAATGTATTACAAACCAATGGATAATGATTTTATGGGTTGGTTTATGCTTATACTTATGTGGATATTAACACTAATAGTATTAGGTATTTTTATCAGTTTAATTCTTTGGGGGATTGATAGTTTAGGAACTATTCAGTCTGGAGTTGGCACGATAGTTGATAAATCATATACAGCAGGACATTACATATATGTTTATAATGCTGCAACAAAAACATCTTTACCTACTTGGATTGGACCTTCTTGGGATATTAGTATTAAGATTAATAACTTAATAGGTAGCTTTGGGGTTTCAGAATCTAATTATGATAAGTTAAATATTGGTAAAATTCTTAATGTAACTTATAGTAAAGGTATATTATTTGAATCTGTGCATATAAAAACAGCAGAGTTTTAAAAAAGATTTGTTTAGTAAGTTTAAATACATTATCTTTGCATTATGTATAAAGAAAGAGGTTTTAGTGTCAGAGAATTGATTTTTATATCTAATCCTTTTGAATGTATGCCTCAAATAGATAAGGTAGAAATTGAAAAGGAAAAAAGAAAAAAGTGTACGATTCCGTATGTAGGTAAACATTTGCCTAAGAAAAGAAAATATCCTTTACCTAGATAAAAAGATTTGTTTATTAAGTTTAAATACCTTATCTTTGTGTAACAAATAAAAAAAAGTATATGAGTTTAAAAATTTTTAGTGTAGTTGAAAGTGTTGATAGTAACATAATTAACACTAATTCTTTTATCGTAAAAGATACCGAAAAAGAAAAAGAAGTTGAAAAAGAAGCTGAACAACTTTTTATTGTGTTGATTCATGAACACACTCACCCTGTTACTTTGGATGACAAAAGTAAAAAGTTTTGGTTAGATAAAAAAGTTTATACTAATCACAATTACAGATTGCAAATTGTTTCGGGATATTCCAAAAATTAATTTGGTAGATAAGTTTAAAACACTTATCTTTGTTGAAACAAAAAAGTTCTTTGAATAAAAATATTGGAAAGGAAACAAATTGAAGCGTATCGCTGTATTAATCCTTTCTAATTTGGAATAATTGGGGTGCGGTCTCCCACCTTACTAATAGGCAGTGATTATGCAGCCGAAAAGTATGAGTAGTAAGTGTAGGGTTTACCACGAATTGCAAATCCATTTGGCAGTCTTTTATTGGCAGTCGTTTATATGTTTGTGGATTTGCACAATGAATATATCGTAGGTTTTCTGTACCCCCTTTTATTCCTTTGCCGTTCCGAGTTATTGGAACACGCCCGAAAAAAATCCTTAATGGCTATGCAAATGCCTTTAAGGTATAGACTAAGTAGCATACCTTCGCCGTTTTTGGCTCTTTCTAGCACTTAGTCTATTATGTATGGTTCGGGGGGCTAGATGCTTAAATGCAACCTCCCGAACAATTTTAACCTGTGTTCGGCCGGACACTTTTATGATCCAGAAAACTGCGGTGCAGCAGAATTAAAGGTTTTTCTTTGAAAAAAGGTTTTCTTTAATTCAATTATGAATTGAAACAACGTTCCACGTGGAACGTTGTTTTTTATTTAAAATAAATTTGTTTAGTAATATATAATCCCTTATCTTTGCAGTATCAAATAAGATAGGCGCACGATAAAAAGTGTGAAGAAATCAGAGGTGGTCTGTTTATTAAAAAAATAAAAATAATTTTAAAATAATTAAAAAAAGATTTGTTTGTATTGAATTAAACCTTATCTTTGCATCAGTAAAATAAAACACTATGTATTCAGTTGAATTTATACAAACTTGCGTAACATCTACACCTTTACTAAAACATTACGAAAATGTCAAAACTCGTAGTGCAGGGGTAAAAACAAAAAAAGCAATTATTAAAAATGGTTTATTTACTAAATGGGATTTATTTACAGATTATGCCGTAAAAGTAGTTTTATTTAGATATATGAAGCAAACTTATGCTTGTGTAGTTCATTCAGCAACCGACCATATTTTTTTATTAAATACTTAAAAAACATTTGGTAGTATTAAATTAAACCTTATCTTTGCAGTATGAAAAAAATAACAATAATAGGTAGGGGTATTTTAACACATATTATAAGAGTTAAACGTTCAAGAAAAAATATCTTTCTAATATAAATATAAACACTATGAGGTATGAGATGTGGGGTACTAATAATGGTATCAAAAACGCAAGAGAAATATTAAACAATCAATTTGTAAAATATAAATTTGTTGTTATATTAGGTAATCAAGATTGGGGAGAAATGTATAATACAAAAGAAGACCTTATTAAAGGTTGGAAACGTTGTTTAGCTATGAGTTATAGACAAGATTTGTATTTATATTACAATGGTAATTTAATTCGTTCAGTTCATAATTTTAGTAAAAAAGTTACAAATAAAAATATAGAATATCCTTGTTTTTATAAAAAATATTTGGTTGAATCAAATTAAACCTTATCTTTGCACTATCAAATTAATTAATCAGTTAAAAATTTTACACTATGTCAGTATTAAACGTTGCAGAATTAAAAGCTAACAATTTAGCTAAAGCAAAAAGTATCTTAGCTACAAAAGGTCTAACCTTCGCTAATGTCGGTATTTCCGACAAAATTAAAATCAATACTTTGATAGTTGATTACACACCCGACCTTAAAACAAAAGTTGAAGATATTGTAAAAAATATCGGTATTTCCGAAAGGGCTGCAATCACTTTGCTACTTGAAACAGAAATTGCAAAAATCAAAATTGATACTACTATTCAAGCAGTAGAAAAAACAATTTCAGATGCAAAAGAAACAATCGGCAAATCTCACATTGAGAAAGTAATTGAAGCAGCTAAAGCAGCAGCACCAAAAGTTGATGCACCAAAAGTTGATGCAGTTGCAGAAACACCAAAAGCAAAGGTAGTAAAACTTGACGAAAAGTTGAAAGATACTATCAACGAAACAGCAAAAGACATCCTATCTACTAAAGGGTTAATTTATCCACAAATCACAATTTCAGATATAGCCATAAAGTTTGGAGAGTTTTTTGAATTGACAGGTATTTTGGCAGTTGCAGAAGCAAAAACAAAAGCAAAGCAGTTGATGGAAAAAACAGGCATCACTTCCGAGAGAGTTTGTTTAGTGTATATGTATGAGAAAGAAATTACATTTGTGCCAGTAGTTCGCACAACTGAAAAAACTTTTTCAATCAACTTCGACCCTAGTTCTTTAATTATTGTTCTTGACGAACAAGGTAGATTCAACTTTCACCAAAAAGCAGAATATACAGCCGTTACAAAGGTAATGATGGCTTTACAACCTTCTTTGGGTAAAATTGCTAAAATGCCTAATCCTATGGAAAAGTTGAAACAACTTGCAGATTACTTAAACTATGTTAAAGTAAAAAACTTCAAGGAGTGTATTACTTATGTAGATAATTTTATTAAATCTAATTAATCACAAAAAAAAGAGTGTTCCACGTGGAACACTCTTTTTAAAATAAAATAAGGAAAAGTTTTGTCTGTATCAAAACTTTTCCTTATCTTTGTGCTTTAAATATACACTATGGTTAAGCACGAAATTACAGCATCAACTATTCTTGAATTAATACAAACAGAAACCACAGGTAAAGGCGGTATGTTTACAATTAAGTCATTAAAAACAGGTAAAGAATATACATACAAAATTAATAGAAGTTTTTTCAATAATAAATGGTACTCCCATATTTTCGTTGAAACAGGTTATATGGACTTTCTTTATTTAGGTATGTACTCAAATAAACAACTAATAAAAAAAGGACAAGTAAATAATATACCATCAGCAGTTGCAATAGTATATATTTTAAGTTGTCTTGAAAATGGGTTTATTGATTACATTAACACAAAAACTAAGTTTTATCACTTAGGCAAATGTATCAAATGCAACAGACCTTTGACTGACTCTAATAGTATTGAATTAGGTCTGGGACCACATTGTAGAAGTATAGTATAATGTTCCACGTGGAACATTTTTATCAATTAGTCTACTGATTTAGGAGGCTAATGATACACACACATAAAAAATAATAAATAGCCTCCCTCTGATTCCTTCAGCTATTTGATAAGCCGCCCGTCTAACTTGACTGTACAAAGATAAGGGCATTTTATTTACTAAACAAATTCATTTTAAAAATATTTATTTGTTTAATAACTTTTTAGCCCTTATATTTGCAGTATGAAATTATTAAAAGAGTTTCCCGATACAGATATTTTTTATAGAGGTACTATCATAGTATTAAAAGATATGCAAATTACACCAACAGGTAATTTTGATATAATGTATTGTTTAATAGGTAATACAGGCAATACATTTAGTATTCTTGACTTATATAGGTCTATTGGCTCATGTATTTTACATGACTTAAAACCTAATGTAAAAGGACACTTTGGAGTAAATAAGCAAGGTATAATTGAATGGGTTGAGCAATACTTCAAACATTTTTATACAAAAGAAGGACAAGCAGAACATATCCCGAAAATTAATGATTTTCTATATATAGCAGACTTATCCGATTATTTTACTCAATCTAATAGAGATTTATTTATGGAATAAAATTTGTTTAATAACTTATTTTCCCTTATCTTTGCATCAACAAAAATACACACTATGCACAAAGTAAAATTATATTACCTTAAAGGTAAATTAGAACTTGTAGGGATAGAATTAGATGGGGTTAAACATTTGACTGGAGATATTCGTGGTTGGAATCCTAGTGAATTGCTTTTTGTGTTAAGTAGTAAAACTATTGAAGATAAAATACTTAATACTGAAAATACAAAAGAAATGGTAGATTATGGCTACTATATCTTAGTAGAAAAAGAAATTAAAGTTGATATTCAAAAAGATATTTATACTTATTGTTATATTGACCCAAAATTTTATTTGGTAGATAATCAATAATACCTTACCTTCGCAGAAGGAGTGCCAAAAGGCACTATCTTTGCATCAACAAAATAACACAATATGTATATCACATATCATCAACAAATAAAAAAACCTGTTGAAGTGCAAAATACTATCCCTCACGAAATTCTTTGTAAAGAATTAAAGGATAAGTTAAAGGAATGGAAAGTTGAACAACCTCGTTATTTTTTTGACGATAATGGTTTCTATTGGTTTATCTATTTAGATAATGGCGATAGAATTGATACAAGATTAAATTAATTATGTTCAATATAGAACATTAAACTTATAGTGTAAAAGTCCGAATGTTTCTACATTCGGTTTGAATAAAGTGTTCCACGTGGAACACTTTATTCTTTATTATTTTTTTTAACCCATCTATTATGATAACTACAAAGGGGTTGTAAATTAGTATAGTGATTAAGTTTTAATAATTCTTCTTCATTAGTAGCAGTTGCTATTGGTATAATATGGTCTATATCCCATGTCTTATTAGGCTCTATTAATCCATCAACAGGGTTTCCATAATTACTCCAGTTCATCCATGCTTTATCATTAATAAATTGTTTTTCTAAATGTAGTTTAAAATCTTCAAAAGAACAATTTAAAATATTAAAAGTTTTTGATTCTTTTTTATATCCTTTACGATTAATAGATTTTGTTATTAAACTTCTTATATTACAACTTAATTTATATAAGGGGTCATTTTCTTTACGCTCTTTTGCTCTTTTATTGTTTTGCTCTTTGTTTATTTTTTGATAAACTTTTTGATAATCTTTTACAGATTCTATGTTGGTTTTTCTATATTCTTTATTATATTCTTTCTTTCTTTCATTATTTTCTTTCTTTTCATAATACTTTTTAGAATACATTTTAACTTTTTCTTTATTTTCTTTATTATATTCTTTAATCTTTTCTTTATTTTCTTTGTAATAATCTTTATGATAATCCACTCTATTTTTATCATATTCTTTTTTCTTTTCTTTATTATTTTTATACCACTCTTTAACTCTCTCACGATTTTTTTGTTTTTGTTCTTCTGATAATTCTTTTGCCATTTTTAAGATTATTTTTGTTTAGTAAGTTTAAATATATTATATTTGCGTCATACTATATTAGTATATATTAATTAATGAAAGTTGATTTTACACTATGTTTTCTTAAAAATAAATTTGTTTATTTTTAAGAAAATACTTATCTTTGTAATGTCAAATTAAGACAGACGCTTTATAAAATAAGTGAAGGAATCAGAAGTAGGCTGCCTATTAAAAAATGTTCTATGTGAAAAAAATAATTAAAAAAAGATTTGTTTAATAACTTTATATCCCTTATATTTGCATCATTAAATAACACACTATGTCTTTGCGCCCTCTTAGAACTTATGTTCGCTTAAATCGTACTATCGGTAATACTGATAAAAGAACAGATGACCCTGCTACTTATGAAATGGTAGTACCTATCAAATTAAAAGATGGTAGTTTTGCTGTGCCTAATGATGGCAGACTACATTTATTTTATAGGGATGCTCTTAAAGATGGTGAAACTGTGCTTGTTTATAAAGACAAATTGAGTTGGAACACTTTGAGAAAAGACGATAGAATTATAGAAATGTATCAAAGTTAATTTGTTTGGTAACTTAAAAACACTTATATTTGCAGTATGAAAAAAATATTTGTTTCTTTACGATTTGATACACCTTTTGGTAATTTTGTACATACAGGTATTGTAACTGCTAAAATTATAAACAATAAAGCAGTAGTAAGCCCCTCAAAAATATTTGAAAAGGTTTTTGGTTTTACTTTACCAAATCACTCAATAATTCATTATTAAATTTGTTTAGTAATTATTTTTACCTTATATTTGCATCAACAAAAAAATATACTATGGCAGATAATAAAAAAATATTCAAAATTCCTGTAAGTTGGGAAGTTTATGGTCAAGTTATGATTGAAGCAGAATCAATCGAAGAAGCTATTAAGATTTTTAAAGAAACAGAAGATGAAATATCTTTACCCTTAGAAAGTAATTATGTAGATGGCTCTTTCAAATTAAATGACGAAGAAACAGCATATTTAATTAATTCTGAAAATTAAATTTGTTTAGTAAATAAAAAACACATATCTTTACACTTTAATAATTCACACTTAAAATTTACACACATGGCAAAGAAAGTTGGTAACAAAATTGATTGGAGTTTTATCGTTAAAACATCTAACGAAACAGATGTAGTTGATACAACAGAAGCTGATAAAGCAGGGTTAAAAAAAGTCGCTGATATGTTATACCTTATCGGTGCGGATTCCCTTGAAGTAGTTAAGTTTAAAAACAAAGAGGACAAAGTTGTATCAACTTTCGGACTTATGAGTTTGTTTAAGGCTGGAACTGCCGAAACAGAGTTGATAAAATACATTAAGCAACAAATAAAGGATAATGAGGATATTACTCAAATCCAAATAATAGCTTAAAATCTATTAATAAAAAGAGTGTTCCACGTGGAACACTCTTTTTTAATTATCTCTTTTAATCCATCTATTTTCATATATACAAAGTGGTTGTAAGTTTGTATAATGATTAAGTTTTAATATATCAACTTCATTTATAGCACTCGATAAAGGCATAATATGGTCTATTTCCCAGTTTTTATTGGGTTCTATTAATCCATCAACAGGATTTCCATAATTTTCCCAAGACATCCATTCGGTAAATTGTTTTTCTATATGATTTTTAAAATCTTCAAAAGAACAGCCTATAATATCAAAAGTTTTTGATTCTTTTTTATATCCATTTCTATAAAATGAGTTACCTATTAAAGACCTCATATTAGTTTTTAATTTAAAAAAAATATCATTTATTCTTCTTTCTTTATCTCTTTTTCTTCTTAACTCCCTATTAATTTCTTTTTGTTCTTCATTTAAAGAAAAATAATATTCTTTCTTTTTATTTAAAATATCTTCTTTATTATCACTATAATAGACTTTCTTTTTTAATGTTAATATTTCTTTATTATCTTCTCTATATTTTTTCTTTTTAATAGAAATTGAATCTTTATTTTTTTCATGATATTCTTTTTTCTTCAAAAGTATATCTTCTTTATTTTTTTTATTATATTCATTTTGTCTTTTTAAGTATTTCTCTTTATTTTTTAAATAATATTCTTTTTTCTTTTGTTTTTTTAATTCTTTGCTTATTTCTTTTT
>Ga0208388_1000046_pt1 | contig 38370 bp, 53 predicted proteins | sample CryBogCBH18Jul07_FD_185511 | JGI IMG/M metagenome (GOLD analysis project Ga0208388, IMG submission 185511) | Freshwater microbial communities from Crystal Bog, Wisconsin, USA - CBH18Jul07 (SPAdes) (version 2) | ecosystem: Environmental > Aquatic > Freshwater > Lake | place: Crystal Bog...
GGAGTTTCTAATCCATATCCTACTATTTGTTTATCTGCATCTGTTTGTGGGTTAGCACCAGTCACATAACCTGGAGTACCACTGTTTTTAGTTAGCACGAGTGAAAATCCTTGTGGGATTTGACCAGTAGTAATTGTAGTACCATTCCAGTAGTTATTATCACTTGTTACAAGTCCACGACCATGAGTTTGTACCCAACCATATTGGTTAGCCCCTATAGCTACAGTTGTTACCCCCACTTGATGTTTGTTTGTTGTAGAACCAGCTTGGTTGGCTGCATAATCTGTTACAACGTTATAATAAAGACTGTAACCTAAATTGACTATTGAACCAGCTGGAACAGCTAATACAAGAGGTGATGCAAGATTTATTGTAGTAATACCATTGGAAGCCGCTGGTGTGTTACCACGAATTCTATAGCTAGTACCTTTACCAGTACCAGTAATTATATCTACTTCACCATCTTGTAAATCGTTAAGACCCAAAGCTGTACCATTGAGTTGTACTTTTAATTCGTACACTCCCTGTCCAACTGTAGTCGCAGAAGCAGCCGCTACTGTTAATCCTACGAGATTGCTTGTGTATGGAGTACACACAACTAGGCCAGCAGCTACTGGACTTGCACCAACTTTAACATATCGAAACACACGACCATCACCTGTTTGACCAGTTGAACCAAGAAAATCTTGTTTGTCGTTTGTGACTACTCTCAAGTCAACACTAGTGAGTTCCCTACCAGCCTGTTGCATATATTCTCCTTAGTTTTTACTAGCTAGCTGTTGTTACTGCTACCCAAGTGGTTGAACCAGTTGAGTTAACGTATAAACGTGTGCTAGTTGAGCTACCATCAGTTCTTAAGTACAAAGAACCTTGTGTTGCTGAAATTGTTGGAGCACCAGAACCTGCGTATATACCAGGAGCTGTTGCAGCACCACCTAGAACAACTCCAGTTGTGGCACCACCAGCTGTTACACTGGTAGCACCTGCGTTAGCGAGTAAAGAGCCAGCTACGCTAAGACTTGGAGTTGAACCGTTGATTCCAACATTTACGTTTTTGTTAGTGTTTAAGCCGTCCATTCGGACAACTTGAACGTACTTCTCTAATAGGCGATTTCTATTTGTTATTGCCATAAGTACCCCTCCTTAAAAGGATATTAGTTAATGTTTAGGAATACTGGTCCACTTGTTGATACTGAGATAGCAACGTGTGAGTATCCAATTACTGGGCTAGTTGAAGCTGTTGCAGTTCTTACAGAACCAGCTACAGATACACTTTGTCCAATTGCAGTTCCAACAGCGATTGTACCAGCTGCGTCGTTCTTGACGTCTACTGGTCCAGCAGTTTGTACCCAACCGTAGTTAGTTACAGAAGCTGTGTTAGGAACAGGCATTACTGTTACACCTACAGGGATATCAGCTGTTGCTGATGTGTTTACTGAGCTGTAAATGCTTGGGTTTAGGTTAACTGTGTCAGTACCAGGTACTAATGCAGTTGTGTGTCGCATAGCTTCAGCTAGGTAAACTGTGAAAGTTGCACTACCAGCTGCTGCTGTGTTTCCTTTAACTCTATATAAGTATGAGCTAGTAACACCAGCTGCACCTACTAATACTTCGAGGTAACCTTCAGCAAATTGGTCTTGAGTAATTGCAGTTGAACCGTTAGTAATAACGATTTGTGTTGCACCAGTTGCTAGGTTAGCAGCAACCTGACCACCTGTACCAGTTGCTGTGATTGTTAGACCTTGATAACCAGCTGTTACTGCTGCAGCAACAACTAATTGGCCTGAGTTGATTGTTGATGTACCACCGAAAGATACGTATCGATATTTTCGACCGTCTTCGGTCATTCCTGTTGCACCATACTGTACCTGCTTTGAAGTAGATAGAGTATTGATGTCTTGTTCTGTTAATGTTCTAATTCCTACATCCATGATAAATAATCCTTTCTATCAAACCTAGTTTGAAGTAATACCAGTTAGTTTACCGTTTCTTCGAGGTTGTCTGTGGATTAAGTTACCCATAAGGATAAGTAGACCTACTTCACCATACTGGTTGACAGGAGAAATCAATTCTCGGAATTGCCAAGCACTTGGGAATGGTACATCTTTGTAGTAACCTTCTGTAACATCTACAGTAGAACTAATTTGCTTAAGACCTGAGTCAATAAGACGCTTGAATTCCATGTAGTTTTCGTTCAACCAGAAGAATGTCTGTGATGTACAGTTGTCATCAGCTACTAAAGGACGAGCCCTGTAACTAATAGCGTTAAATCCAGCGAAACCTGAAGTTTGCTCACCTGAAGGTCGAGTCTGACCATTTGGTGTACCACCATCTACTCTGTCGTATCCACGAAGTTGTAGTGTGTCGTATCGAGCAGAAACCATAGGCTGAATCAAACCTTCGATGTAAGTCCAGATAGTCTTAGTTGTAAGACCAATTGTTGGGCTTTCTGAAGTTGAACCAGCAGCTGATACGTTATCGAATTCGCTTGATAGGTAATCAAGAGTAATGATACCGCTTGTTACAGCTGTTACGTCTGCGTTTACAAATGTGTTGCTTGAACGAGTCAAACCAGCGTATGAGCTTGAGTTTGTACCGTTGTCAACGATTAATCCAAGACCGTCAAAGTCTTTTCCTGAACCAACACCGTAAGCAATCTGACCAACACTTTGGTTAGCTGAGATTTTAGCTTCGTCAAGACGAGTCTTAAGAAGCATCAAAACTTGCTTTTCGTTGTTAGCGTTTACAGCTCTTTCAATACCAGGTACTACTACTGACTGCTCGTAAGCTGCCAAGTACCAAGTCATAAGACGTGTATTGTTAGTTGCTGAAGTTGGGAATGTGTCCATTCCTGAGAAAGAACCACCAGTTGTACTGTTGGCTGTTTCAATTGGCTGTGATTCGTATACACCCTTCCAGTTTCCTGGTTTGCTAAGTACACGAGCCAATAAGACGTTCGAGTTGTTGATTTGGTCAACAATCGTTGGAAGTATGTCTTGATAGGTGATGTCTGCCACTCTATCGGTAAATACCATTCCTGCCATATTATCTCCTTATTTAGTTTGTTACATCACCAATAAAAAAAAGCCCTGTGATGGGCTTTAATTTCACTGCCTGATAAGGTTATAATACTAAACTTTCTTAGGCTTTGCAACAGTTTTTGTAGCTGTTAGTTTTTCAACATCTGCTTCTAATTGAGCAATCCTGTTTTGTAGTTTTTCTACAATAGGTAGTTCTTCACTTCTAAACTTATCTAAGATAGATGATAGTTCCAACACTGCTTCCTGATAGTTTTCTTTGTGAATGTGTAGTCTTATTTCCTTTGATACATGTTCAGCTTGTTCATGTGTCCAGATACCTGCTGACTCTAACGCTGCTATAAACCAATTTTGCATATTACTCCTCTATATGTCTAAGTTTTCTAAATATATGTCTAAATCTCTACTGCTCATACCACGAGTTACTTTAGCTCGTTCTGGTTGGCTTCTACTCTTAACGTTTGATGTTCTACGAGCTATTCCCTTCCTTTCATTGTCTTCAGCTTGTTGCTTAGGACTTACCTTAGGATTCTGTCTTCTATACATTGCATAGGCTTCTTGGAATCCAATGTGTCTGTAAGGTCGGCCAGCGTTGTACTCTTCCATGTAACGATTATTCATGTCTTCTTTGAAGTCAAGAATCTCTTGGATTAATACTGTTGCTGGGTCTTTCTCAAAGTTAGGGTCGTTAGGTGCTGCCTTAAACTTAGGTAGCTCACCTTCCTTTTGTAGTTCGTTAATGTCTGCTCGGTCTGCATTGTCTTCCAGTTCTCTGAACTGTTGTGCAGCTTTGGTTGTTTCCTGTGTACGAAAATCGTTCTGTAATTCCAAAGCTCGGTTTTCTAATAATGAGAAGTTCTTGTTAGCAATACTCATCTCACGTTGGTCTACATAGTGGAAACCTTGTGGTAGTTGCTCTGGGCTTAATACTTCATATTCTTGTACTTCACCATCTACACCAATACTACCTCTTACCTTAATAGGTCGAATGTTGTCTAGTATGTATTGTTGTTCTGGGTTAAGGTCTGAACGATTAACTGTCTGGGTTTCGGTAGGTGTTTCAGCAACGACTTCTTCTTCATCATCAGAATCGTCATCTATCGTATAGCCATTTTCCTCATCATTGCTTTCTTCACTATCATCGCTTGCTTCTTCAGATTCAACGACTTCCTGTTCTTCTTCAGTTTCATCAACTGCTTCATTCTCTTCTGTTGTTTTCTCTGTTGCATCGTCTTCATTTTCGACTAACTCCTTAGTTATAGGATTTAAATTATCATCTAAAGCGTTAAGCTTCCTCTCCAGCTCTGGGCTGGCTGTGAAACCTGGTATGTTTGCATCTGCCATAGAATGCTCCTTAAATTACTTAATTGTATTGTATCACGAATTAGAGATTAGGCAATTGTGTAGGGCTGGCTGGGTTGATTGGTTGAGGTGCTGCTGCGTTATTTAAATTAGGTCGTGCTCCACCTAATGCTGATAAGTCTAAACCTGGAGGAGGAAGTGGTGGTCCTGCTTGACCTGTTGGTCCCATTGGTGGCATACCAGTTGTTGGCGGCATACCTTGTGGTGGCATACCTGGTGCTGGTGGCATTCCTGGCATAGCTCCCATTTGTTCTGGTTGTGGTGGTTGTAATGGTACGTTTGGTTCAAGCATTTGTATACCTTGCTGTGCCATTTGGTCTAATGCTGTCCGCTTTTCTAATGAGTCAATAGCTTTGTTTACAAACTTCAAGAATGCGTTCTGATATTTCTTTTCAGCTTTCAAGAAGCCATCGCTCAACATCAGCTTGCGTAGTGTAAGTATGTATTCTTTGTTGCAGTCTTTAGGTTCTTCTGGTTCTACATCGTTCATGATGAGTGTGTAAGCCATGTATGCTTTGGTTTCATCAACACCGTCCATAGCATCACGAGCCAATGACATTGGGTCAGTTTTAAACTTAGCCCAGTTATCGTAAAGCTTCTGTGGGCTTTGCAAGTGAAGCATCTTGTAAATGTCAAGTGGAGATAGTAGTGCGTCTTTGGATAAGTTCATAGCAATTACTTCTTCTCTTTGTTTGTCGAGTGGTGGAGTTGAGCCTGCTTTAACTGACACTGCAATACCATCTTCAAATAAGTATCGGTTAGCTGTTAGGTAATCAAACTGTCCGTCACCGCCATTGTATACAAAGTAGTGGTCTTCGTTGTACCAAACACACATCATTTGTGTGAGGAAGCTGTAATAGTCAGATGAGAATCTATCAATTGAACGAACATATAAGTCTTGTCGACCAGATGCTTGGTTCTTCTTTAATAATGTTTCACCAAGTGTGTTCTTTTCGTTCTCGGCACTGTCTACACCAGAGAAGTCTACTGGTGCTCCCATTAAGTTAGCCACTTGAGTTCGCAAATCAATCTTATCCTGATATAGAAAGTTAGGCACAACTGGTGGTGGTACTTGGAATACCATGTCCTGTGTTGCTTTACCTGCAGTTTTAATTAGTAGTCTTTGGTTAGGGTCACCTGTAAGGTTCTGTAGGTCATCTTTGCTAAGTCCTGAATCACTGGATACTACTAAGATACCATTGGCTTTGTCTGCAACTTCCATAAGCTGACGACCACGCTTGTTGAGTACGCTCTGTAGTGGCTGTGCTTGCTCTACTGCTGATGTCTGGTCAATCCAGTGTGTACCATCGTTATCAAAGTTCAATGCAATGTATGGCTTCATTGGTGCATCAAAGAAGTTTCTATCTCGGTCGCTGTAAATGAAATGTGGGTTTTTGCTCTTCTCTAATATTACATCAGAGAACCAGTAAACTAATGCTTCGTGTGGTTCATACTTCTTGTCGTAGTAGGTTAAGTATGTTTCGTGGATAGCAATCATTTCTTCAAGCTGTTTGTATGTGCCACGCTTAATGCCAGATGCTTTGTAGATTTCTTCTTTTTTCTCTGGCCACCTGTGGCATACTTCGTTGATGCTCATCTTAAGTGTCATGTCGATAAATGCAGGGTTCTCACCTTGTGCGGCGTTCTTGTCTACAACAACATGCTCTGGGTTTACTGCGTGTGCAAGTATCTCACCATTCTTGCCATAGTCAGGGTCAAACTCAAACTTAATTAAACCAATTCTCTTGTTGAGTGCATTCCTAACTACGCTTTCCATAATACGACCAAGCTTAATCTTTTGGCTGTGTGCCATATGTATCTTTTCTAAGTCTAATGCAAACTGCTTTGATGTAGGTGAATCATTGGCTGGGCTAACTTCTGATTGTGGTTCACGAGCTGTAAGGTATGCCATGATAGCTTGCTCTGCAATGTAGACTTGGTTTTCAATGTAAGGCATTTGAAAACGATAAAGTGAACGAACATCTGTCTGTTTACCCAAGTACACTCGTTCATTATCTCCACGAACCTTAGCTAAGTTAAATCCGTCTGGTGTGTCCCAATAATCCTTGGAGTCTTGGACTCTTTGTTCCAAGTTCTTAATGAGTTGTAGGTCATCAATTTGAATAGAAAGAGATGGCAGTGTATCAATGACTTCTTTCTGCCCTTGATAGTTATCTACCCTAATATCATTTAGTGGTTTTGCTACTTGTTCTCTATCCCAAACTGTACTCATTGTTGTCCTTTAAATAAAAATAGCTCTACCATGAGAGCTGTATTAGTTGCCTATGGTCTTTATTATACATCATATTTGAAAATGTGCTATTGAAATTGATTTCACCCCAAGAAAGTTTCATTTATTGAAACAATACCTGGTATGTTGTTACGCAATTCTTACATATAAATTCTATGTAATGTGAGCTTGGTCCGTATGCTTTATCGTCACTGACTCCACCATTGCTAATTACAAAACGATTGCCTGAGCATCTAAACATTGGCTTCCGACATTTAAAACAATAGATAATATTTACCTCACGCTGTGGCAATGTATTGTGATATATGTACATGCTAATTATCATATAGTTTCTCCATAACTGCTTGTATTACATTTGTTGTTACTGCGTTACCACACATCTTATATCGTTGTGTGTCGCTAATAGGCTCATCACCTACGCCATATTTAGTAAAGTCATCAGGAAAACCTTGTAAGCGTTCGCATTCTTTAGGTGTTAGTCTGCGTATGCGAGCATTATTAAATATTGCTGGTCTTCCGTCCCCGTCTGGTTGTCCTCTAAATGATGATGTTAATGTGCTAGAAATGTCTTGTAAATCTACTTTAGTTCTATGTTTTCTAGAAACAATTATTTTAGGGTGTGTGTTGCCACCTTGCATTGTAGGTAAAGTAGGAGCTATTCCTGACTTGTTGTAAACTCTATCCCTTTGGCTTCCACTGACATCATATTTAATAGTTTCTCCTGAATTGTTGATGATAGGAAATATTTTTCGTTCACATTTGTTTCCAAGATGTCCGACAATGATGACCCTTTCCCTGTTTTGGGGAACTCCGAAGTCTTTGCTGTTAAGTACCTGCCATTCAACTCCATACCCCAAGTCGGCAAGAACCCCAATGATTGTCTGGAAAGTTCTTCCTTTTTCGTGAGTAAGTAAACCTTTGACATTTTCAAGTACCAAATGTTTGGGTTTTTTTTCTGCGAGAATCCTAGCGATATCAAAGAAGAGTGTGCCTCTGGTGTCGTCAAATCCTTTTCTTTTTCCAGCAATACTGAAAGCTTGGCAAGGAAATCCTCCGACAAGAAGGTCAAAATCTGGGAGTTCGCTTGGGTTGATAGTTGTGGCGTTTCCATAGTTTGTGTGTCCATTGAAGTTCCTTTCGTAGACTTTAATTGCGTATTTATCAATTTCGGAGTAACCAACACATAACCCAGAGCGTAACCGTGAGTGCAAGCTGCTATCGTTGGAAATATTCCTTTGTCGCTGTATATCATTCCTGCTTGGCTTCCTATGTTGCTCGCTTGTCCTACTCTTAATAGCTCGTTGTATTCCAAATTCAAATCCTCCTATTCCACTAAACATACTAAAGTATTTCATAAATACCAATTCTCCTCTTGGTTTCTTTTAATTACATCAGCAACGTTAATGTGGAACATTTCTGCCTCACCATTTTCATTGACATAGAATGATTCCTTTTGTGCATTTGGAGGTACTGAGTTTACTACTCCTATTTCTCCTGTACTGTTTCTAGCATAGCCTTCAAGAGCATAGCGTAATGCGTCCATAAGGTGGTTGTTTATATCTTCTGGAATGTTTAAATACTTGTCTGGTACTAGCTTGTCAGCTTTCCACATATAGTTACGATACTCTTTAATTAAGTTAAGACTACGCTTGGTCATGCTAACTCTTTGGTTTTGGACATACTGAATACCCTGCAATATACTGCCCTGTCCTTTTTGTGCTGGTAATACATTCACACCATACAATCTAAGTTCGTCAATACTTTTAGGCTCTGCACTATCTGCAATGATTAATGTTTCAGGATTAGATGCGTTGTTAAGAAAGTCTGCTATTTGTTTGTTGCTAAGTCCTTTGCGATACAATCTTTCATCAAGTATAAATCCACCATTGTAGTAGTAGACATCTATTATTGCTGTTGGGTCATTGGAATAACCAAAGTCCATACCTCTTCGTTCTAGTCTGGCTTCGTGTGCTATTTCATCAATGATAACCCAATCACGATATACTTTGCCTTCTAGTTCACCTAGCTTACCTTCACCATAGACTCTCCACCATTGTTTGTTGTGTCTGTGTGATTCAATATCGTCTATAAGCTCTTGACTCAAACCTTCGTTGTCTTTGTATGTAAGTGTTATGAAATCATGTGGATAATTTGGAACTATTTCTGTATACCACCAGAACTCATTGGTAGGGTTCCAGTCTAACCATATAATTTCTCTAGTACGAACTCTGAGCTGGTCAAAGCTTTCATAATCTATGTTGTTTGCTTCATTTACATACAATACATCACGTCTAGGACCACGCACTTTACCAGGTTGGTCTGCACTGAAAAACTCTATCTTAGAACCACTGGGAAAAGTGTAAGTAAATTCTGTCTTTGTCCACTCACTATCCACATAGTAACCTCTATCTGCCATGATGTTTATGAAATCCCTGATAGCACCTCTACGAAGGTGTGGAAATGATTCAGACACAACTGATATCAATTTAGGTGTGCATTCTATAAATTTAACATCATCGTCCCAGTTATCTGGTTTGACTCCACAGCAGGAAGCGTAGTCTATAAGTATTTGGAGAATAGAAATAGTCTTACCAGCAGATGTACCACCAGCTACTCCTCTAATCCTCTGTTTCAGCTTCAATAACTTTTCGGTCGCTGTTGTATCCTTGAACACTTCTACCCCCTAATAGTGGCTTATATTTAATAGTGATGTTATTGGTTGTACTTTCTTTGGTATGTCCTTTAAGTTTCAATGCTGTTTCTAGGTATTTGTGTCTAATAGCAAAATCAGGTTGTACATCTACAAAGCTTTCGGTGCTTTCTTTACCCATTACAACTGCTTTGGTAGCTGTTAATCCTTCATTCAATACTGTGGATAACTTATCATCAGTAATTCCATACTTTTCCATAATTTCTAAGAAAGACTGACTTTTAGTTAAATACTGTGGGTTCTTAGCACTAGCTTCTGTATATCCTGCTTTCTTCATAGCTTTAGAAACGCTATCTCCATTAGCTATAAACTGTGCAGCTTTCTTTTGCTTCAGAGTTGCCATCTTATTTAAAATTATAACACGCTAATCAACCCATGAATGTATATAGTATTCCGTATCCTACATAAAGCATGAATACACCTACTATAATTTTTATGTAGTCTATTGGTTTTAAGTATTTCATTTTGTTTTCCTTTTTGTTTTTAGTTTACTTATACATAATATATAAGCATTAGTGTAATGTCAATAGTCTGGAGCCCTCGACAGGACTTGAACCTGCGACCCATTGTTTACAAAACAATTGCTCTACCAACTGAGCTACAAGGGCATGATGGCTGTTCGGTATTTAACGCTTGCGACACTTAGCTCACCTGCAAGCTTTGGTAAGCACCTATCGTATTATAGGTCAAAGTTTAATGATTCTCTATCCCAGAAGACATCTGGTTCTACTACTTCTTGTATTGGACAGTGTTCGTTTTCTTCTTGAATGATTTGGTCTATTTCGTGCATAGCTGTTCTTGCTAGTTTACGATTTCTTTTTTCATCATTGTATCGCTGTGCTTCTAAGTTTGCTCTGTTTATGGCAGATTCACCACCACCATGTTCACTGCGTCTACTCATTTGCTTATTTCCTCAATTCCTTTATCAATGTAACCTTTCTTAAAGCTTTCTGTTTGTACTTCTTCTATAAGTTGTTTAATAGCTTGTTTAGATTTAGTTTGATATTGCAGTAATTTTTCAGCGGGCATAACAATTTGTCTGCCTTTTGGATTACTCATAAACTCTACACTTGCTTGTCCTAATAATTGACCAAGTATCTCATCTAGCTTTTCATCTAAGTTCATAGTGTTGCTAATCCTTCTTTTATTGTTGCTACTTGCATCTCTAATGCCTCACAAGCTATCATGCCAACTTCTCTGGCAACCTTAGATGCTCTGGCATTAAAGTTTACTGCTTCATGTATAGACTTTTGTAATGCGTAAATACTATACACTGGGTTATCTCGTATTGGTTGAAAGTCCCTGACAACTCTGTCTAGTGTAAACGTATCCAGCACAGGTACTTGCTCAAGATGTGCATGTATTCTTTGATGCGCCCCATGATAGAGAGGAACTATAAGTTCAGGAGTCTGTCTTAACTTTCTGCCTGAATCAAATGCTCCCCATAATCTATTGGGATATAGTACATGATGTTTTTCTATCTTGCTCATTTGGTTAAATACATATCTATTAGTATAGCTAAAGCTAGACCAGAGATTAATGCACCTATTATTAAAAATATCATCTATTTCTCCGTTTCTTATAATAATTTTTAATTACTAAAATTACTCCGATTCCAATAAGTCCTATATAGAATGCAACTAAGCATGCCCATACTAGGAAAAAATAAGCTAGGAAGTTAAGCATCTACCTTAAATCTTTCAACTGTGTTAGTTTTCTTATTTAAGTAGTGATGGTAGCCATAGCTTGTTTCTATGTACTTGTATCCTTTTTTACTTCTTTTACCACCGATTGAACCAGCTTTCCTAGCAACATCATGGTTAGCAGCAAACCCGCCAGTATTGCCATTCTTGCCACCTATATGTCCAATGTTCTTGTAAAAGTCTTCACCATACTTAGTCTTGTTAGTTTCGGCAGCTCTTAAGCCACCAACACGAGTACCTCCCATTATATGTTCTCCAATTCTTCTTCAAATATGTTCTCCAATTCTTCTTCAAGTTGAGTTTTATATTCAGATATAAAAGCTTTGGTAATGTCACCAAGCAATGCCATCTTTTCTTCAAGCCATTCTGAATCAAAAAACTCCAAGTTAAATTTGTATTTGATTTCGTATTCTAGCTCTGGGTTATCGTACTTAATTTCTAACATAAATTTTCCTTATTATTTTATAGATTATTGTTCCTAATGCTAATATGAATCCCACGCACATGAAGGCTACACCTTCAAAAACTGCTAAGAAGAAAAACAGCATTGCTCCCACCATTAATATTGCCCAAAACATTTATACCCTTTCTAGTGGTTCAAATTTATCTAGAGGAACTTCTCTCATTGTTATAAATGAACCGTTTTTAGTTTTCATTTCCATTGTTGGCCATTTTTTTGCTTCTTCACCACTAATGTACCATTTGCCAGGTAATGACGGTGCATATCTGTATTCAATTTCGTTATGTAAACCTATTTTGTAATCTGCTAATAAGACTACTCTGTCTTTCCATCTAGGTTTAATTATTTCGAATTTTTGTGTTGCAGTAAATTTGTCTAAAGTCATATTAGTAAGGTATCTTTTCCATTAGTTTGCTTATATCTTCTTCTAAGTCTATGTCTATTGCATTGTCTTCTATATGCTTGACTTCTGGTGCTGGGTCTATTGATTCACGTTTAGCACTTTTAGCCCACCATTCTATATCTGATATAGCTTTGTCCATTTCTGACATCTTAACTTTGTTAACCTCTTTACCAAGTATTGTACTTAATAAATTTAGAACTTCATCAGCTTCAGGATATTCTCCCCAGCTGTTATATGTCCATTTAACTTTATTAATAAGTAATGTTACTTGTTTAGCTGTTATGTAACGGTCAGTAGTCGTTGTGTGTCCAGTTGGTGCTGTGTTTACTCTGACTTTGTGCATCTCATCGGCTGATGCTATTGATTCAATAACACCTATACCCATGAAACCTAATGCACGACCTACGGCTGATGTTTCAGCGTTTTCTAGTGCTGCAGTCTTGTTGACCATGCCGTCACCAATTACAGCTTGCGAGTAGCCTGTAAAACATCTGATACTATCTGCGTCTGGTATAACTATAGCTTTAATAATTATATAGTCGTTGCTAGGGTCACTAACTAGTTCAGTAGTTATTGAGCCATTAGGATAAGTTTCGTTAAAGTATTGTACTCGGTCTGACACCAAGACATATTTTTTGCCTTTAATGTCTATTGCTTTTTCTTTAAGTGATTTAGAACTCATCGCCCCATTCCTCCATTGGTTTATTAATCTCGTGTATGTATTTTGCTATTAAGTCTTGCATCTCTTTTATTATTTGTGATGATTCGTCAAGAGCTTCAATTAAATCGTCTAGTAATTCGTCAGACATTATAGTTCCTCCTCTTTGTAAGATTCGTCACCTTCAGCTGTGTATTCTATTAGAGCGTTGTAGATTTCTTCTTCAGTTAAATCCCAACAAAAGTCACAGCTAACTTCCATCTCGTCATCGTATTTGTTGTAGCTAACTTCTAGACCATTTTCGTGGTTACACTTTAGTACCCATGTTTCGTCTAAAGCACAATCTTCGTCAAGTACTAATGTACCTGTGTTTATGTACTCTACATTTATTTTTTTGTAAGACATTACGTCCTCCTTGTTTAAGTTATACTTAGCGTTTCCTAAGTTATTTATAGTGTACAAAACAATTATGTCTATGTCAATAGTTTTTTTTATGTTTATTACATTTGACATAAATTAAGCATGGGGACTATAATACTAAACAAGCTGTAGATACTTTCCAGCCCACAACATAAGAAAAACCCCTCGCTAAAAGGGGTTTCATGTAAATACTTTCATTTATGATAGTAATACTTAGTCCTTATGCTGTCAAGCACTTTTACTTTTCATTATTCAATCTGAATTACTTCTGGTTACCCTTACCATATCTAAAGTGATTAAATAAGGGCTTCTTACAAGTAATTTAGTAGAGAACTTGGGAACAGAAACCGACTGCCAACGAACCATTAGGGTATCAATGGGTTCTTAATAATAATAGTAATAGTCTTTATATTTAGGGTAGCCTTACAAGTAGTAGGGAAGAAGGTTTAGTGGAAAAAACAGTGCTATAATGTGTTAATGAGAAAGATTGGAAAGTATGGCAGGAAATGGCTAAATACTAGAAGATTATGGTTTAAAGAAAACCCTGCTAACTTTTATGTCTGTTACTATTGTGGAAAGGTTATGCCACAGAATGAAACTACACTTGACCACAAAAAGAGTCGGAGTAGACACCCTGAACTTAGATTTGAACTTAGTAACTTAGTACCATCGTGTTATTGGTGCAACTATAAAAAAGGAAGTAATGATTCATAAAAGAAAGAAGGTTTGCATCAAATGCGGTGCGACTTATTTTATTTTATGGAGTGACGATAAGGGTTTTGTAGAGCATAATTTGTGCGATTTATGTCGTGGTGTATAATGCTTATGAAGTCCCTATCGACTTAGCACCTACTATTTATGAATTTTTTTGTATCCCCCCACAAAAATTAAAGTTTAATCACTCTCGTTAATAGTACAAGGTTGGGTAGGCGACCTTGATAAATCTTATAAAATAATGTAGAATGCGTTTTGAGTTATTTGGCGTTTCCAATACTCGTTTAAGAGCCCCTCGTTGGGCTCTTTTTTCTTTGTACTTGACATAAACATAATAGCTTAGTAAGATAATTGTATTAAAGAAAGGAAACGCTTTATGACAAAAAAACCTAAAATGATAGATTTGAACCTACCTAAGGTATTGGCATACATTGCTTTAGTGTTGTTCGCTGTAGTAGGTATCAAGACAATACTAGATAAAGTGAATCACATAGTAGCCTATGGGTTTGCAGTTGGTATTTGTTTGTTGATTGTCCACATAATATTGAAAGACTAACATGTTACATCTGTTAATTATTGTACTTTTTATTATCTATTTGTATTGCATCTTTGCAGATTGATATAATGTAAACGTTCTACAGGAGCAAAAGAGTCATTAAGACTCAATTATGAAATACTTTATTATTTTAATAGGAATCTTGATTGGGCTACAGATAGAACTTGCCAAACCCAAGAAGAAACCGATTGTAGTAAGTTACAAACTTTACTACGAACCACTTGAATCAGAATCTAAATATCTTTCATCATAATTCTTAAAACGAACTCAGCAACTTGTTGGCTAGGGTATTTGGTGTGAATAATCATTACTTCTTCTCCAAGTGTGTCTAAGAGGTTATCAAACTCATCACCTAACTGTCCTCTACTCCACCAGAAGTCACCTGAATCGTCACGGTGGTCTATTACTACTAAGCAATCAAAATCATCATCAGTATCATTTAGATAGAATGCACAATTAGTTTGATTAAGTTGTTCGCAAAATTCTCCATACTCATCAAAGGTTTCTCCCCAGATAGATAATCTTCCTAATTCTTTAGGGTGTCGAGCTAACCATGCTTCATGCCAATCTACCCCACCATAGGTAGGTAAAAATTCACGAACATTATCTTTATTCTGACCGAACTCCATTTGGCCCACGAAACTTCTCCATATCTATACCTTCTTGTAATCGGTATATCTTGAACATTAAACCATGTATCTTGGCTTGATATTGCTGTACTTGTTCTATTAATCCATCTCTGACAATAATCATTTCGTCTATATGAGAATCTTCAAATCCCTCAAGTTGAGGTTGTACAAGTTTTTCTTTAATAAAATTAGCAGCAACATCAGGAAATTCTTGATGTACTTCTACACCAAAGTATTCATTGACTGCTCGAAATATTTCTGGGTGTTGTTCTCTATTTATACTTTCCATTACTTCTCCTCATTAGGCACATAAATTTTACCATTAAATCTTGTAGTGTAACCATTATGTGTTTGTATAGTTATCTGCTGTGTGTCAAAGGGTTTATCTCCTTCTTGGTAATAAACTGCTCCAATACCTTGTTGCCAGTTCTCCCAATTTTGCACTGGTTGGTCGGTCATTTCGTCTATACCACTACCATAGCTCGGTACAGCTCCATCTACTCTTGCTAGACAGCCAAAAGACTGTGCAATGACAAATCTAGCACCTGCAAAGTTTCGTGCCGTACGAGCAGCGTATTCGTGTCTATGAATGTGTCCAAACAGTGTAGAAGTTTCCTCGTTGTTCACGATAGCAGCAGCAGTCTTCCCAGCAGGTCGGACTAAGTGTCCATGAATTGCTTTTAATCTTTCGTTAATCCAGTATTGTGCAGCAGGATAACCTGACTTGTATTCAACGTCTATGTCGGCAAGGTTAAGTAAGAATGGTATAGTTAGAACTTTTTCTTCTGTGCCAGCTTGTTTAACTCCATGTAGCTTTTCGGCGTACTGCATAATGTATTTACTGAGTCGGAGTTCGTGATTACCTGCCAAATAGACAATCTTGGTGTCTGGAGCGTTGGCTCGTATTTTAGCTAAAAACTCGTGTACATAATCTAAAGTTGGGTTAAGTGTTTGAGCAAAGCTGTTCTCTTGTGAGAATCTTCCAAGTTGAGGTAGGTCTAGGTTATCTCCATTTAATACAACTTGGTCTGGTTTAGTATCTCGAATAATCTGTAATGCTACATCTAAAGCTCTTGGGTCGTGAATAGGGTCAAGCGTTCCGTCCTCGTATCTTCTGAATCCTGCCTGTATATCTGGTAATACAATTGCTAACTTTTCATGTGAAGTCTTTTTACCAGTGCTTTTAGTAGGTCGAATGATAGTTGGTTTAGCTTGGCTAATAAACATATCTTCGGTTAATTCAGTAGGTTTAGGAATGTATTGAACACTCATAAGGTCGGTGGTTTCAAATTCACCTTCCTGGTTCTTCATATATCCTTGATAAAGGTTGACACGATTGATTTTTAATATATCATTAGGGTCAATCCCAGAGCGTTCAAATAGCTCCGACAGTTTATCTGCTTCAGGAGTTCTTGCTTGCTCTGGGTTTCTTTCCATTTCGATTACCTTCCTTGCTTTAGCCCTATACTTGTTTCTAGTTCTTCTTAATCCTTCCCAGTCCAACCAGTAATAATGTGATTGGAGCTGTGCGTTGCTCATGGTTAGGAGGTTTTTTAGGTCATCACCCTCCCATTTGACCTTGTATGGCTGCATAAGCCCACCTTTTCAAGTTTAAAGTGTTGTAATGATACTTTTAACTACTGTGACTGCCGCAGCAAATCCTGCTGCCGCCCCTGCAACTATTGCAGACTTGCTTAATTGGTTTGGTTGTACCTGCCAGCTGGCGATGAATCCACCTACAAACGCTGATACTATTACCCAAATGTCGTGTTTTATTTGATTTTTTGTTGGTGCACTTACGTTAATCCATGATGGTAATTTCATTATTTTGCTCCTTTCAAGCCTAATTTATGCTCAATGTCTAACTGTGTAGAAAAACGAGTGAAGTTTACAGGATTGGTACTAACTAACAATGTGTTATTCTGTGCCTTAAATCCTGATGGATTTGATTTATCTGGTTTAAGAGATATACCAACTCCTTCACCTGAATTGCTCCAATTAGTTGAGCCTTCAAAATAAATACCCTGTCCAACCAACACACCGCCCTTAGTGTGGCTTATCTGGTGTGTGGCAGACTGTAAAATTACAAAGGACGATGAAAAGTCCTCAGGGTCTTTTTGTTGGTCAGCGGCAATAATTTCTCTTTCATGTACACCGCCTGCTTGGGATTTGTCCAAGCTAATTTGTACATGTACGCTAGGGTCTTTAAACAGGTCAAGAATGTCCATATTAAGTTCTTCGTCATCATATCCAAACATGTTTAGCTTAAAAAAGAATTTTTCTTGTGGTATCAGATAGTGAAGTATTCCATGTACATCATCACGACCTACAAAGAATAGGTAAGAATCACCATATCCAGGTGAAAGTTTACCTTCTGGGGTAAATGCACCTAGTGGGGACAGTCTTGGGTCATCATTCATAATTTATCTAACTTTTTATGTAATTCATCTAGTTTGTCGTGTATATCTCCGTGAGAAAGTTTCTGTTGTATTTCTTCTCTAAGAATTAAAAGGGCAACAGTAGCAGATACTACATTTGTGTAATTACCACCTACAAGTTCTACTATAGGCTTTTGGAATGTCATTAAGACTACGCCTAAACAAAGAAGTCCCAGTATATGCCAGCGGTTTACTGCAAATCTAATGACTGCAGGAAATAGTTTCTTATCTAGGAAGTTTTTCATTATTGTTTTTTCTTTTTATTGAAAAGACTAAGAATTGCTTCAATAATCTTTTTAAGTAAACCAGGTTGTATGGGCTTGCTAACTGAAACTGTTACAGTAGCGGGCTGAGTTGGTTTTGGAGGTACAACTGGAGCTACAGGAGTTTCAACAGGTGGAACTACTGGCTCTACTACAGGTGGTGTAGGCGTTGTAGGCGGTGTAGGCACTTCTGGTGTTGGTTCTACTGGTGGTGGAGTTGGTGATGGTGTTTGTGGTGCGTGATAACCATATTTGTTCCATGTATCTACACTAGCGTACCAAGCATCTAAATCTACGTTACCACCAATTCCAGATACTCGACCTGAACTTGTGTATTGGTGCATGATGTAAGGATACTTAACAGGTAAATCTGCATTAGGGTCTTGACCATACCAAGCTACCCATACGCCACAGTTTTTAGTGACTGGTGACCAATCTTGTGAGTTAAGTGTTGAACCATTCATGTAAATTAATGGCCATACACCACAAAGGTCGTGTACTTTGTTTACAAAAGCGTTACACCAACCAACTGGGTCTGGGTGTTGAATTTCCCAATCTAATACTAAAACATCGTTTTCTTCTAATGGTGACATACCTTTTACAAAGTATTCAGCTTCAGAGTTAGGGTCTTGACCACCAGCAAAGTGATAGCCACCAATTGCTAGTCCAGCATTTTTAGCACCATAATAATTCTGTGTAGCTTTTGAATCGTAGTAGAGTCCATTATCTCCACCTGATATTTTAATTACAGCAATTTGATAACCGCCACCTCTTACAGCACTCCAATCAATATTACCTTGCCACTGCGAAACATCTAATGCGTTTATATAAGCCATAATGACCTCCTTATTTTTTAACTAATAGAAATGTTGATACAGCTGTTGTTAAACCTATCAACACACCTATAATCCATTTAATTACATTGAACTCGGCACGAGTAACAAACTTACTGTCAAGGTTGTCAATTTTGTCGATAACAACGTCTAACTTATCCACTATGTTGTCAGTCTTTTCTTCCAATTTAGCTAACCTTTCTTTCTCCAGAAGAGTCATTACTTGCCCTTTCGTGCCTGACTTAGAGCAATAGCAACAGCTTGCTTCTGACTTTTAACTACTGGTCCTTTTTTAGAACCTGAATGAAGCGAACCCTTTTTCCATTCTTTCATGGTTTTGGAAACTTTAGATTTGCCATACATTGGCTTTCCTGATGTCCAACTTTTGTGGGAACGACCCATTAAGCTTTTTACAGTGCTCATGCCGAAATCCCGCCTGTATATCCGCCTTGTCCGTTAGAAACAGAGCCACCTTTTTGCTTTTTCTTTTTACCTTTAATTAAAGCTATTACTAAAGTAGCTCCTTTAGAGTTTTTCTTTCCCATCATGTTTTTAACTTTTGGCATTTAATACTCCTTTAAGTTCTTTAGATTGCTTCTTGTATTCAGTCTTATCGTCTTTACGATTTTTACTTTTCAATACCTTTAATAAATTTTTGTGTTCTTTGACAAACTCAGATTTTTTAATTTTGACTAAGTCTTTAACCTTACTCATGATTTGCCTTTGCAGTTGGGACATGTACAATTACACATCTTATTCATTTTCTTAGTTTGTTTACAGCTATCACAGTTACATTTGCAAGTGGTCTTTTTAACTAAGTCTTGTACCTTACTCATGCTTGAAATCCTTTGTGTTTCCAGTCATGTCCATCACTTGGACCTTTTTTCATTGAGTTTATGTGGTCATATATTTTTTTTAGTGATGCTAATTCCATTTTTAATTGTTTAGCATATTCTTTACTATCAACTGTGTATAACTTATTCAAAGAATCTTCCAAACCTTTAGCGTGGTCTTTAATGTGATTAGAGTTGTGCTCAATAGAACCAAGTGTATGCTTCTTACGCATCACTGCGTCTGCATGTGTTGGTGGTAAATCTGCCTTAAGTAAGTCTTTGACTAACATTTTATTCCTTTTTAAATTAAAAATACCCCTCTCAAAGGGGCTTTAGCTTGATTGCCTATACAATGATTATAACCCACCATATTGGTTTTAACAATATATGTGATACAATTCACTTATGGACAATTTACACCCAATAAATGGTTGTGTACTCGTTGAATTAACTGAATCATTTCAGTATGTTGCTACACCAGACAAACAATACTCAACTAAAACTTCAGGCATAGTAAAGAAAATTGCGACAGATTTAGATATAGTCGACATCATAGACAAAAAAGTTTATTTTGAAGAATACAAAGATGGTACTCAATTCCAAATTGATGACAAGTCTTACGCATTTATTAAGTATGAAGATATAAGAGGGTATTATGGGCAAGTTAGCTAGAGATATTTATTTTGGTAAAGACTTAGAAGATAGATTAGATAGTGGTGTAGAAAAATTATTTCAAGTAGCTAATGCAGCTTATGGACCTAGTGCAGGTATAGCTCTTGTAGAAAAAAACTTTGGTTATCCAAATCCTTCTAGAGATGGTGTAACTAATGTTAGAAAAGTATTTTTAGAAGACCCTGTGGAAAACATGGCAGCCAGAACTATAGTTCAGGCTAGTGAAAAATCCAACCAAGTTGTTGGTGATGGTACTACTGCAGTTGTTATCTTAAGTTACTACTTATATAAAGAAGCTAAGAAACTTATTGGTTCTGGTTTCAATCGTATGGAAGTAGCTAAGATGCTTAGAGAATCTGCTAACCATGTTTTAGAACAAATTGATGAAATCAAAATTGATGCTACCCCTGAGTTAATTAGGTTTGTATCTAAAGTATCCGCCAGCGATGAAGCTCTTGGTGAAATGATTGCTGATGTAATTGAACGAGTCGGTATTGAATCTAATATTTTAGTAGAAAAGTTTGACGGAATTGGTTGCTACGATGAAGAAGTAGAAGGTCTTTATTTTAAGAAAGGTTTTACTAACGAATACTTAATAAACAATTTTACTAACCTAGAATCAAACGTATCTAACGCTGACATTTTTATTACCAAAAAAACATTAAGAACTGCTGGTGATGTGACACCAATTTTAGAAAAGATAATAATGGCTGCAGGTAAGGGTTGCGAGATTGTAATCATTGGTGAAGTCATAGATGAAGCACTTGCTACATTAGCACTTAATAAAGCCAAAGGTAACATTACTACTACTTTAGTTGATGTACCTATCTACGGACCTATGAGAGCCCTTTTCTTAGAAGACATAGCATGCTATACAGGTGGTCGTGCTTTAGACGAAGGAGCACCCTCATCTAGCTTTGAGATAGACATGCTTGGTGGAGCAACAACTGTAAATGTTAGTTCGACTTCTACATCTATAATTAATGGAGAAGGTGCTGAAGAAGACTTATTAATTCGTATAGAAGATTTGAGAAAGCAATACAAAGAAGCTGAATCACTAGTAGACAAAGAAGAGATTAAGAAACGACTGAGTATGCTAACAGGTAAAATAGCTATCATTCGTGTTGGTGCTGCTACTGAGGGTGAAAGAGATGAAATCAAAGACCGAGTTGATGATGCTATCTCTGCTACTCAAGCCGCCATAAGAGATGGAGTTGTGCCTGGTGGTGGAACTACACTAGCTAGAATGGATACAGATTATTTCAATGAAGCTTTTGAAGCACCCTTTAAACAATTAGTTTCTAACTCTGGTAACAATCCAGAAGAAGCACTATTTAAAATGCAAGAATCAAAAGTATGGTATGGATTTGATTTGCGTGATTACACTACTAAACCTATTGACCTATTAAAAGCTGGAATTATAGACCCTGCTGAAGTTACTAAACAGACTGTCGTGAATGCTGTAAGTGTTGTAACAACTCTTATTACCACCACTGTTGGATTAACTTTCAAAGACAGGGAAATGAAAAGTGATTAGTTACATACTGCTATTTGTTGTAGCTTGGGGTTTTGGTTATTTATTCAGAGATATGAGGGATAAAGTTACAGAATTGACTGCTCAATTGAAAAAAGAAGAACCTGATGTAGGTGCAACTTATGCTGCGTATGGTCGTGTAGACCCTTACAAGGTTAATCAAGATGGTGATGTAGGACTTGTTGAACCCAAAACAGCTCAAAGACTTGAATGGGAAGAACAAGAAAGATTAAGGAAGATGCAGATTGGACCACAATAATGGGTTATGTATTAAATGGTAAATACTACAAGGATAAACCTGACATGATGAAGCTACAATCCAGACAAAGTTCAATGTATAAACAACATGAACATGACCGACAAAGAAAAGATTATGCCAGAGAAATCATACAACCATACGACAGAAGCGGACAGCCTAACCAAGATTTTATAGATGCCTATCCAAATGAAAGTAAAGAATATGGGTTTTTACCCAAAGATGAAGATTTAAAAAATTTATAAGGAGATAACATGGGAAAGATTAAAACTAAGAAAGATAACGTACACGTTTTAACTGACAGAGAGTTTGACTATCTGAAGATATTAAACCTAGCTTTGACTTACAACATACTCAAAGACAAAGTATTATCTGGTTACCTATACTATGTGTGTACAACTAAGTTTGGTTATGCAGAAGATACTAACCTTCAATTTGAAATAGATTTAGATAAAGACACAAAAGAACTAACTGTTCACGAGATACCTAAAGAAGTAGTTGACGAAGCTATTGCCCAGCAGGAATAGAATTTAATACACCTTGTGGAACATATCCACCACCCTGAGCTTGTGGCATTGAACCACCAAGTTGGTTAAGTAATGACTGAATGTACTGTAGTTGAGCTTGTGCTGCTTGTGGAGTAGATGTAATTCCTGGTAATGGAGCGTTAATATCAAGACCTTGTGCTTTAAGTGCTGCATTAACTGCGTTTTGTTCAGCAGATTGTTGTTGTGCAAATCTTGAAGTTTCACCACCACCAAATAGTCGTGATAGAACTCCTGAAGCACCACCACCTAAAATACCTTGACCACCACCAGCTTGTTGGTATGCTCCACCTAAACCTGTAATTTGTCCAGCTTGTGCACCAGTTCCGTAAGTAGGATTATATAAGGATTGTAAACCTTGTTGTGCAGTTTGTGCTGCTGCTACTGGCTTAGTTAGATTTTGTAGAGCTGATGCACCACCCATTTGTTGGAAAATTAATGGGTCTGTCATAGCTGCTAATTGCATCAATGCTATTGGTGTTGAAATGTTTGGGTTAATATCTTGTGTTGGGGCTGCTCCTGCTGCTCCTGGTGCTCCTGCTCCTTGCATACCTGCTCCTTGTGTTAATTGTGTTTGTCCTGCTGCTCCAGTTGCTTGTGGACCATAATTTGTTGCTGTGCTACCTAATGCTGTTAATCCAGTTAATGCTTTTGGGTAACCTTTAGGTAAATTGCTAAGTGTCTTTCCGATGACTGTTTTAGGAACTGTAGTTCCTGCGGCTTTACCAGCTAATCCTTGAACACCTTTAGTGATTAATCTTTCACCTGTTGGAGTTGTAGCTAATGCTCCTGCTACTCCAAATCCTGCACCTATAGGTCCTGCACTAAGTCCACCAAGTACTGGTGCCGCTATTTGTGCAAGTTGTCCACCTGTTACACCACTCTTTGCAGATTGTTGTTTAATAGCATCTTGTGATGCTTTTGATGCACCTACATATTCTGATTGTATAGTTCTTGCATCTTTGATAGTCTTTGCAGAATCTATTTGACCAGAAATTCTATTAAACAGTGTTGGGTTAGTTTTTTGTAAATCAGCCAATCCAGCTTTCATGCTAGTTTTAATTTGGTTAGTAAGCGGCGTTGCTATTTCATTACCTGCTGCGTCAACTGGTTTAAATATCGAACTTTCTAAACTTCTAGCTATGTTAGTAGCAAAATCACCAATAGCAGCGGCTTCGGCATTCGTACCACCTTTAGCAGAATTTTGTTGGGCTAATTTTTCCCAATTTCTTACTTCATTTAAAACTGCGTTAGGGTCAGCACCCTGTACACCAACTTGTCCACCTTTTTTACCTGTTAGGTTAAACAATGTTTTTTGAGCTGTGGATAATAATTTATTTTCAGCATTTTTTTGAATTAATGGTTGACTTTGTAATTCGTTTTTTACTGTATCAAGAAATCCACCCATATCCACTTTTATGTTAGAAGTTGTGAGTGCATCAGATACACCTTTGGTTACAGCACCAAGACCACCAGTTATTCTTGAGAATAAGCTAGGTACTTGTCTAATATCTGAAATGTTGCTTTGTTGTATTGTTTTAGAGTATTGACCTATGTCGCCTTGAGCACCTTTAAGTTGTCCACCAATGAGTTTAGATGCACCTTTTTCTAGTGTTGGTGCGACTACTTTAGTACCCAACATAGAAAGTCCTTTACCAAGAACTTCACCACCTGCTTGACCACCAGCACCGTATAAAAAGTTTTGTGCTAATTTATTTTGAGCTGGCTGACCAGTCATAACGTTTTCCGCTGCTTTTCCGCCTGCTTGTCCTAAACCAGCACCTAATACACCACCAAGATAAGCAATAGCTGAAGGGAGATAAGATAATCCAAAAGTTTCAGGAGCTAATGCTGTTTCTTCTGGTAACAACGCTCCAGCAAGAGCTGTACCACCGATACCACCACCAATACCACCTGCTATAGCACCAGCTGTTGGTAAAGCTTTAGTAGCTAAGTTAGGAGATGAACCAGTACCCATTTGTGAAGGAGCATTTTTTGCATTCATTAATTGAGATATTCCACTTGGAACATTTTGCTGTTGTGCAACATTGTTAGTGTGCGTGTCCGCTATGTTTAACAAATTTGCAGTTTGGGGCATTGAGTTATTGTGCATATTATTTACCTGGAGCAGTTTTATTTGGAGCAGTACTTGATACTTGATTTAATCTACCGATAAAGTCATTGTAATTATTTAATTGAGCACCAGTAAGTCCACCTTTAGCACCTTTGTTGGGGTCGTAACCAAAGTAAGCTTGTACAGATGAAACGTAATTCTTAAGCAGTTGTTGTTGGTATGCAACATAGTTAGCCTGAGTCTGAGCGGCTTGTCCTTGCATAACAGCACCTTGACCCTGTAATAATGAACCTTGAGCAGCAACTTGTGCAGCTTTAGCAGAAAGATAATTACTGTAAGCATTCTGGTAAGCAGCGACTTGTTGTGCTGTAGCGTATCCTTGATTTTGTTGTAAGGTTTCAATGTCATTCATTGTTTTTTCAGCTGCTGTCATTTGTGCAGTTGAAGCATTAAATAACTGTGTTGCGTTTTGTGCACCAGCAGTTAATTGTGTAATTTTCTGCCCTTGAGTGGTAGTTTCAGCACCTGTTTGAGCTTGAGCTTGAGCTTGGGTAGCGTTTAATAAGTTCTGGAATGTATTAACTTTGTTAGTCTGGTTAGCAAGAGTTGTGTTTAGGTTCTGAGCCATGTTCTGGTATGCCTGAGATGCTTGACCTGCAGTTGCACCATAATAGTTACCTGCTTGCTGTGCGGCCTGTGGAGCGTACTGCATGGCTGTCTGAGAAGCTAATAATTGTTTTTGTGCACCAGCTAATGCTCTTGGGTCAAATCCATACTGCTGTTGTGCTTGAGTAAGATATTGGTTATATAGCTGTCCACCACCTTGAACATTGTATCCAGACAAAGCTGCCTGAGCTGCGTTAGCTTGGGCTCTATCTTGTTGTGCCTGATTATAGGTGTTCTGATACTGACCTTGTGCTTGTGCAGCTTGTTGGTTGTATTGATTTTGTAGCTGTTGCCCTTGTGCTCTGGCGTTTGCTATATCTTGTGCTGATTGTTGTGCTGATACTGGTTGCATAAAATAAAAAAAACCCCTTTCTGGGGCTGAAATTAGTTGCCTATAACAAGATTATACATCTATATTTTTCATTAATCAATCATTAATAATGGTGTAGTAGACAAGGTAAAGTAAATAGCACCAGCAATAAGACTTACTGGACCTGTTTGAATTGTAAATACCATAGTCGTTTTATCTAAATACGAGAGAGAAACATTCCAACTTACACCTAGACCACTATTATAGTTAGTATATGGTAGCTGTACATATTGATTCTGGTTGTACTCATACCAAGCGGCAACAACAGGTATTTGACCCAACCCATGTATGTAATTGTAAGTGTTTGTCGAGTTAGCACTCTGTGGAGTTGTGGTTAATTGGTCTTTAAGGACTACGTTTTCTAAATAAAAGTTTGTGCTAAATATAAGTTCTTCGTCTGAAGCTTTAGTTACATCTACACCAGATTTACTCACAAATAATCCTTGTTGAACAGGGCTTGTGTATCGCTTACCAAGAAGTACTGTTGGAACACCAGCGTTATTGTAATAGAGTGTAGAACTGTAATCGTTCTTATAAATCAAATCTGAATCAGAAGCATTGTATACATTAACACCTTGCTTTGATACTTTCTGACCAAAGAATTTATTAGATGAACCTGCTGGTATTGATGTAGCCATTATCCTGTAGCCTGACTTCCGCTTAATACTCTAGGTGTACCATTAGCATCATTTTGTGATGTAGTAGAACCAACGACTTGCTGACCAGTAGAACTACCAGCTGTAACGTTTACAGTTGCTACAGAAGGGTTAGATGCTTGTTGCTGGTAAATAAGAGCTTCCAAAGATAAATAAGGTACTGTAGGATAACCTTCACCTACTTCTCCAATGCTTGGCGGTGTAATTATAAAGTTACCATTACCAAAAGTAGTCGACCACATAGTAAATGCAAGCGACATGTTTGGTACGTTTTCGTAAGTATCAGATTGAAATGCTCCCTGACCTCCGTTAAACATTATGAATAATCCTTTCTTACTACATGTTCATCAACCAATGGGTCAACCTCTAATGTAATAGATGTAATTGTTGGAGTAAAGCTACCTGTCACTGTTCCATAAAAACCAAACTGAAATTCATAGAATCGCATGTTATCAAACTCTACTAAAACAGAAGTGCTTCCTGTTGTGGCTGAATACGAGTTACCAGAACCTGAATCGGCACTAATCCAGTTCCCTCTGTCTAAACTGTACTGTGCAGTTAAAGTAACTCCAGCTGGCAATGGTAAAAAGTTTATTTTCAATCTTAATGCCTTTTTAATCTTATGTCGGACTCCACCATCGTAAATTAATGATTGCCAACTGTATGTAGGTGCAGGAGCAGAAAAGTTATCCACAATATCTAAACCGTAATACGTAACACCACCTGATGTATAAGACCATGAGCTATACATGCTGTCTACAAAGTTATAAACAGAACCCATTTGTAAATTGGTTATACCACTAGTGTTGTTAAAGTAGTTACCATGACTCTGTTGGTAAGAATCACCTAAGGAGTTAGGGAAAGTAAGTTCAACAGTACCCCATGATTTAATACCATATCCTAATGTGCTTACAGTTGTAGAGCTAGGGTAACCCATCATTAAAAGATTGTATCGAGAAGTAAACATGTTTGGATTAACAAGCGTAGAATCTACTGCACCTAAAAAGTCGGTGTTTTGGTAAGCAATTTTTCTAACCTTAATTACTGTTTGTCCACCACTCCATGCAAACAATGAACCTGCTACTGTGAAATATGTCACATTGTTAAAAGTATAAAGTCCATAAGGTGAACCCATTGGAATCTCAATAGAAAAGTTTGGGGCGTTTGTTGTACCATCCCAGAAGTAAAGTATTCCATCTTGAGCATTCCTAGAACTGTTAGTTGAGCGTTTTTCCACAGCTATAACTAAATATTGGTTGTTTGTTGTCAGTCCACATACTTCATAACCTGGTTTGAAATAAAGTGCATGTCGTACCCATTGAGAGTTTGTAGGGTTAGAATCATTACCAAAGTTATATGTGGATAAGTAGTTGCCATTACCAATACAAAGTTGAGCCACACCACCAGGAGTAAACATTGCAGTTGGGTGCCAGCCATTGTTAGTAGGAACTAATCTATATGCGTACAAAATAAAGTCAACACTAGATAAGTCTGATGCTGTAAGTGTTCCTGCAGTAGCTGTGTCGCTTGTGACGCTTGATGTTAAGTGAAAATGGTATGTACCACTAGTACCAGTTTGCGAAGCGTTTACAAGGGCTCTAATTGGACCAGAGAACTTAAACTTGTTATAAGAATTTGAGTTAAGGTTTGCATTAGTAACAGTAACGCTGGCTAGTACGTTATTAAGTGCGTCATGTAATGTAAGAGTCCAGTTACCAGTACCCTTATTGGAAATGTAAACATCTATGGAGTGGAATGGTTCAATGTCAGGTGCAAAGTAGCAATAATTACCAGATGTTTCAAGTATTGTAGTTGGTAGTGTGTAAGCAGCTGTTGCGTTAGTAGTAACTTGGTTGTTGGAATTTGTAACACCTTGTAGGTTTACAGATGCAATATTGTTTCTTACACCTAAGATACCATCATAAAATCCTGTGTCTGGGTTAAATAGGTTTACAGTACCATTGCCTTGTGATGCTGAATAGTCAAATTGTCTGTCTTTAAATTTAGGTGTACCTGTTACTTGTCCATAAATAGATACTGCGGTTTGTCCTGGAATGTATAGTTGGTCTGTAACTTGATTGTAATAAAGTCCTGCTGAACCGTTCTCACCCATCTGTGCTACTTTTGTTATTACATTTGTGTTACTTATTTTGTAAATAGCACCTAGATTACCTGAACCCCATCTAACACCGTTTTGGTCTTGGTCCATTGCTGTAATAAGGTCAGTAAGGTTAGAAGCTACTTGGCGGCTTTGAGGTAGTACCGTCATTTGTGAAGGAAATGTTCTGAAGTCTAAGTTTTGTGAAGCATAGAATGAGTTGGCTACAGCTAACTTGGGGTCGATTGAGTTACCGCCCTGAAAATACTGGTTTACTACCTTGTATTTATCTGTGTTTTTAAAACCAGCCATTTAATCTCCTAACTTGTAATGATACCTGGTGGCAACCAGAAGATGTTGTATATGTTGTCGGTTAGTGGCTTCTGTATAACACCTGTTGATTTAGCCGCATAGGTTTCTATGTAGGATTGTAGCATATTGTTAAATAATGCGTTGTACATCTGAGCGTTCTGGTCTTCGTTTCTTTTTAAATAAAATTGCCATGCTGCGTAATAGATAAGTGCCATTTGATATTCTTCTGGAATGTCTGGTACTAAACCTATCTGACAAGCAACACCTGTGCTACTAGGACCTTGATAATAGTTTTCAAGAGTGAGCTGAGATGCTGTTGCGGCTGTAATAGGATACCAGTTACCATCTGAACCATCAGTTACGGAGAAGTACATACCAGCCATATTTGTATTAAAAGATGATGAAGGAGAAGTTACATACTGTGAACCGTTAGTTACTGTGACAGTTGTAGTGGTAGTGTCGTCTACACTCATGTCTATTAGTCGTGGTTCATAAGAGATAATAAGACCAGCTGTAGTGCTCTGTGAAGGAATAGGATAGAATCCAATTTCATTTCTACCCCTAACAAAATAGAATTGAGGAACGATTACTGTGTTGGAAGGAATAACATTAAATTTGTTCCATAGTTCTTCTGAGTCTACTTCAGTTAGTGGCCAGTTGTATCCACCTGTGTTTGCACGAACAGTAGTAACACGAACCATGTCTTCTGGAAATGTGTAATATTGTTGTCCTGCTACTAAATTAGCTGTGACTTCTTTACGAGTCCAGTATCTTCTAGCACCATTTTTAAATAGACGTAAACCTTGATTTATGTCTTGTTTTAAGTTTATAAGGTCTTGCTGGTTAGTAGTTGTACTGACTCCTACTATGTTTGCTGCCCTTGTGTATAGTTGTGTAAATGTTATCATTGTTTCTCCTTATAAATATGCACATTCTGCTGCAATGTTTTGAATTGCAGGTGTAATGTTAAAATTCGCATTACTACCACTACCAGTATAATATCCCAACATGTAGTAAGGTGTAATAGATGTGGTTGTTAATGAACCTGTTCTAGTGTGAACTGACCCAAAATAACTATTAGCAACAGTTGTACCTTGTTGAGCGTATGTTTGCCAGTAATAATCAACAATAGTTGTTGTGCTGGTAGATAAAGTTACATAATGACTTGAATTTTGATTGTATCCTGAATCAGTATATAAATCTGTGTAATAACTAACGTTCCATGCACCTGTAGGAATACTTAATGCCCAACTACCTGCACCAACTGTGCTTCCTGAATACCATGTGCTTAGTGATGACCCAAGTGGAATTGAAGAAAAAATAAATGAATTTAATGTCCAATTAGATTTAGCGGCAGAAAATCCAAAAGGTGTTTTTGAAACAGAATAATATGGAAGCGTAAGAGTTTGGTTAGGTATGGTATTGGAGTTTCCTGTAAATACTTTCATTGTTGTTGCACCACCTGAATAAATAACAGATGTTACAATTCCATATTCAATTAAGTTATATGGATTTGCTAATTGAGTCGCTATTGCACCGTTAGTGGCTGTAAGGTTGTTTGCGTTAGATGTGAGGTCGTTAAAGTTACCATTACCTCTCCATAAACCAACAAGTCCTGTTTCAGTACCAACTAAATTAATACCCATGTTAGCTTGTATTTGAGCTTGAGATTGAGCAGATGACCATACACGAACTTCAGACATGTAACCATTTACAAAGTTACCAGGAGTACCACCTATTCCGTTTGCTGCTATAGCTAAAGAGCCTGTTTGACTCAAAGTTGTTGAACCACCTGAAGTAGTTTGAGCAGGTACGTTCACACCATTTATATAAAACAAAGCTGATTTACTAGCAACACTTGTAACTACTCCAGCAAGATGTACCCATTGATTTAATGGAATTGCTTGAAAAGTTCTAAATTCTGTTGCACCACTCCCTCCGTTGTAATAAACAACCAATTTTCCATTTGAAGCAATATACATTTGCCAACCATTAGTTCCTGTACTATCGAGTCTACCTATTAATACTTGTGTAGTATAACTTGTTAAATATACCCAAGCTTCAATAGTAAAAGTATTTGTAAATGTTATTCCTGAAGGTGATGAAATAAAAGCGTATTGCAAAGATGCAGATGTAAAATTCATACATTGTGTTGGAGGTGTTGTACCTCTTGTTAATTGTAATTTCATTCCAGCATTCAAAGTTGAAGTAAGATTAGCTGTAGAAGTTAAAACAAATTCTTTGTTTCCATTGTTAGCCGAATAAGTAAGTGTTTGGTTAAGGGCGTTCCAACCATTTGTAATACTTTGACCAGATACAGTAATTGAATCAGCAGTTAAACCACCTGTTAATGTCATTCCACCAGTAACAGTTGTTCCACCTGTAAGGGTAGATGTGTTAATAGTTGATGAACTAACAGTCGAAGATGAAAGTGACAACCCTGAAGCAGTACCATTTGTAATTGTTGGGGTTGTAATAGTAGGTGTATTAATTGTAGGTGAAGTTAAAGTTTTATTAGTTAAAGTTTGATTAGCTGTGGTTAAGACTACTGTACTTGGAAAAGTAGGAGTACCAGATAATGTGTAAGTACCGCTGAAGGTACCAGATAACGTACCGCCATTTATTGTGGGAGATGTTAGTGTTTTATTAGTAAGAGTTTGAATATCGTTCAAACCAACAGGTGCAGAAGTTAAATTAAGATAGTTGTTTCTAGATATAGCAAGAGTTGAGGTTGTAGAATTTTGGTATATAGGAATTAAGTCCTGAACTGCGTCTATGGTATTTGCTGCTGTTAATCCGTTTATTGTTACATTACTCATAATTTATTCCTATGTTGCACTAATTAAAAATCCTTCAAAATATGTTACGTCCAAACCGCCATCTACACCTATACCAGAAAAACTACATGCCATTTGAGCTAAAATACTATCACCAGCAGTGCATTGATAAATAGTACCAACATGAGCTGTAGTATTTGGTTGAGCATTTTGACAAGGATTTTGTGAACTTGAAATGATAGAACCATTTCTTTGTAAATAAGCATTTACCCAACCATCTCCTGCAGAAGAACCGTTGTTTGCAGCACCTGACATTCTAAAATACCAAAGTCCTGTTACGGGAATAGTGTAAGTAAATGTGTTAGTGTTGTAAGCATTGCTAGTGTCAAATGAAACAGTATCAAACTTAATTATGTATGGTGTAGCTGCTGAAGATAAATATCCACCTTGTCCTGCTGCCCAATAAACTCTAAATTTATATGGGTTATCCAAAACTGTGGGTTTCAAAGATGAGTTGGGAAGCGTAATAGTACCGCTAGCTGTAAGTCCATTAGAAGCAGTTATAAGACCAGATGAAGTCACGCTTGGTACTGTAAGTGGTTGAGTAAGAGTAAGAGCTGATGAAATCTGTCCTGCTGTGATTGAAAGACCATAGATTGTACCTGAGTTTGCTGTTGTGTAACCAGAAACAGCGTCAGCCGATATAGAAGCGTTTGTAATGGTTGGAGAGTTGATAGTTGGACTTGTTAGCGTTTTGTTAGTTAAAACCTGTGAGGTGGTCGTCTGAACGACTGTAGAAGGAAATGTAGGCGTACCACCTATTGTGTATGTTCCAGAAAGGGTGCCACTCAAAGTAGCACCATTAATTGTGGGTGTAGTTAATGTTTTGCTTGTCAGCGTTTGGGCATCACTCAGTCCGACAGGCTGTGAAGTAAGGTTCAAAAACGTATTACGAGTTATCTTTTGTGTGGTGTTAATAGAGTTTGTGACAATAGGAAATACATCGGCTGCTCCGTCTATACTGCTTGCAGATGGTAATGATGTAATAGTTGCCATATTATGCTCCTGATGCTGTCCATTGAGTTAAGTATTTATTAATAGCGATTGTTGGGTTAGTTACTATGTTGTTGCCAGAGTTGGTAATGATGAATCGTCCGCTATTATCTGTAAAAAGTAAGTTACCAATTGTTTTTATGTATCCCTGTCCAGATAGTGGTTGCCACGATGTAGTTTTTTTAGTGGTTTTACCCCAACCTGTTGCGTAGACTGGTACAAATTTTTCAGCTTGTATTGTTAAGTTATTACCAGATTGGTCTGTTATGTTAATTGAACTTTGAGTCTGAATAGCATCAGAAGTGATAGATTTTACATACCCTCTACCTGATGGTGGTGTCCAAACTGTTGGGTTCTTAACAGCCATTTAAAAACCTATACGACCTTAAATTGGAAATATGTAGTGTTAGTACCGTTCGAAGGCTTTAGGTAAATGTTTGTCATTCTGGCACAGTCGATTGTCCATAGTGTGTTAGCAGGAACTAAAAGACCTTGTGCGTAAGATGAATCTTCACCGACTTGAATTGTAACTGATGAGTTTACAGTAAACTGTACTGCGTTAGTTGGCACTGTTAAAGCTACTCCAGATGCACTCATGTTTGTTACTGGTGATGTTACAGGTGTTCCTGTTGCGTCTTGAGATACGATTGTGTTACCAGTAGTACCAGTCATTTCAACACGGTTCTGGTCTTGGACTAGTGAACCAAAAGATTGATTACCTTTTTGTCTTAGGGCTGTTGGTGTGTAAGCCATAATTTCTCCTTTTAAATTAAAAACAACCCCAAGTGGGGCTGTGGATAGTTGCCTATATGACGATTATATCATTATTGATTTGCATTAACAATTGCTTGTTTTAGATAATCCGTAGGGTCTTCCATGCCTTCTATTTCGCTAGCAGGTAAGCTCCAGCTAAATGGTTGTAAGTCTAATACAGGTTCATCTGTGTTACTAGGAATATAGGTTTGTCCGTAGACACCATTAATTGAATAGATAATGTGAACTTCATCACCATCAATCTGGTAAGCAAAGTTTGCTATGTCATTTATTGTCATTATACCCATGTCCTGACTATTACTTTTAGAAATACAATCGGGTTAGCTATTACTGATTCACTTAAAGTTCCCACTGTCGCGGCAAATGCTCCTGTTACTGATGCTTGTGTAAATCCGTTAGTAGGAATCCATGTAGTAGTGGTTGGAGTAGTTGTTGTAGCTATTGGAGGTCCAGCATATCCAGATATACCAGCAGCAGCAGATGTAGCTGTCATACATCTTTTAGTTGATGCTGTACCAGAACCTTGTTCGCACGATGAAATGTAATACCAACCTGGTTTAACCATTTTATAAGTAGTAACTCCCAAAAACCCTGTACCAACTGTTGAAACTGTACCAAAGTCATGAATTAAAGTGGTTGGTCCACGCCTACCACCATCTAAATCATATAACCCAAATCTACAAGTTGAAGCCGTAACACCTGTAGCAGTCACAATACAACCTACCTGTGTAATGATACATGTAGAAGGTATGTAAATAGGTGTGAAGAATTGTGTGTTGAAAGCACCAATAGCGTTGGCTAAGTTAGTTACTGCAGGTGCTAAATATGAGTTTTGTGCAAGACCTAACATTGGTCGTTGTCTATCATCACTGTAGTTACCGTTACCTGTTGAAAGTGAATAGTTAGTTTGTCCCTGATATGATTGAAAACCTTGCCATAACAGTTTGGCTGCAACATTCATTCCGTAAGCGTTCAAGTGCAAACAGTCACTGTTAAAAAATGAGCCATCAGATACCATTTTGCCTGATGCGTGAGTTCCAGCTGTAGTACCATCAGCACCTCTGGTGACATTGGAAAAAGTAAATGTACCATCTCCATTGTTGACTACTGTTTTAGCAACTATACGCTCTCCTTCAATAGAAAATGTAGAGTTTTGTGGAAGCGTAGCGAATACTGTTCTGTTAGCTGCTGTAATAGTGAAAGTAGGGTTAGCATCAGCAGTTGCACCTTGCGTAGCAGTAATACTAGTAGTCAAAGTACCGCCTCTGTCATGGATAGTAGTATCTAAGTCAGCTATTTGAACAGCACCATCAAACTCTGCTACAACTCCCGATACATCTGAGTTCCATGTAGTCATTTGTGCTTCAGATACATAGGCATGTAGTCCGTAACTGTATCTTGGTAAGTTGGCTATAACAAAAGGTTGTGGGTCAAAGGCTTCTATCCAGACTGAATCGAAATCTACTGTTGCGGTATCGCTGGCTACTGCACTTACTGTAGCAACAATTGTCTTACCTGCATCTGCTGCGGTACAAACAAATCGTTTTACTACTGGTACACGTTCTTGACCATATCCATTGACCTGGCTTGGTATTCCAATAGTTCCAAGTGCTAAGTTACCCGTAATAGTAGCGTTACTTCCGTTAGTAGAAAAGTTTACACTGATTGAACTAGCAGTAACCATCTCGTCATTGATGGCGTGAGTTGTTTTGGTAGTACCATTAAATCCTCTAGTAATAGTTACAGAAGCAGTACCACCACCTGCTGTAATTAAGCCACGTTCGCCTGAATCAACACCGTTATTATACCAAGCTACTACGTCACCGTTAGCAAAATTCTGGTAAGGAGTGTTCACGAAAGCTGTTAAAGCTACTACTGTAGAAGCATCGGTAGAGTTCATTGTTGTGTTGATGTTAGTCCACGCTTGCTTGTTACCTAAGAAACACATAGCAATAGTTCCACCAGTAAAGTTAGATGGAATTGTATAAGTTATAGTGTTTCCATTTGTAGAGCTTCTATAAACTGCTACACCTGTATTAGAAGTAGTTTGAGCGGTTGAAGTAAATGTAGAAGTTGTTATAGTAGAATCCCAAGTTACTGATGCTGTAGAACCTGATGCGTAATAAGAAGAATAAAGCACTCCAGCTCTGGCACGAGATATAACAGAACGAACTGCATTCTTATATGCTGTACGAATCTGGTTAAAGTTTACTGTAGAAGTATCGTAACCCATTATTCCAATATCGTTTACTCCATGAACCATTACAAATGATGACGGTTGTGGAACAGGAACTGTAATACTTCCTGTGCTTTGGTCGTTTATGTTTTGATTAGAGTAAGGAAGAACAAACTGCCATACACCACCCCAACCAGTGTTACGGCCACCAAAAGCTGCAACTGTTTTAGTAAGCCATGATGCTCCAGTACCTAAATGAGTAACGTTTTCGTTGTTAACATTAAGTAATCCCATAAGTCGAGGTATCATGTTTTGCTGGTTAAATTGAGGTACATTAAGTCCTGTGTTACCTGAGGCTGTCCAAGAGTGACCTATAACTGTAAGAGTGTTAATCTGTGCTGTTTCTGCTACATTCTGTACAAAAGCGTCAGTAGCAATAAGAGTAGAGTTATCAGTAGGAGATTGAGTCTTAGCTCGTATAGTTGTTGGTTTACTTCCTGGACTAATCATGTGACACTCCAACAAACTTTATCAGTTGCGTTTGAACCTATTACATATACAAGGTTGATGTTGCTTGGTGAAATAGTAAGAGATGAACCTGCAGTAAGTTCAAATCCATTGGCTGTAGTTACACTTGAGTTGCCAATAAATACCGATGCTGTATTAGTTGATAAAGCCTGAACTACTACACCGTTAGTCATAGCAATAGATGAGGACGTTAGTTGTGTTGCTGTAACTGCTGAAGTAGTTTGACCTATGTTAATAGTTGCTGATGGAGTTCCAGTGTTCCATGTTCCAGATTGAGTTGATGCGAAAGTAGTGTTTGTAATAGAACCAATAGCGTTAATACCAGCGTTAAGTCCTACGTTACCAATTGAGTTTGTTCCTATTGGTAAAGGGTTATCAAGCATTATTGTACTGTTAGCTACTGATGCAACTAATGTAACTGAAGCATTACCAGAAGCCCAAGTAATAGCAGTTAATTGAAAAGAAACTAACCCACCAGCATTTGCTTGACCTGTATATGAAGATGTAATAGTAGTGGATATAGCACCGTTTGAAAGAGCTACTGCTGAAGTTGGTGTGTAACTTGAGCCATCTACAGAACCTTTAATTAAAATAGTACCCGAAAAAGTACCCGAAACTTGTATACCTACGCTAGTTTGACCATTAGTAGCTATAGTTACAGATTGTCCAGAACCTGAAATAGTTCCTGTGGCAGTTGTATCGCCAGATAATTTAACTTTAAGATTTCCAGAACTATCTAATTGTAAACTTTCCAATTGATTACTGCTAAGGCTTGGAGTTGAGCTTGAATATCGACCAAGAGCGACATTACCCGTAGCTGGAGAAGTTGTTGCTCCTTCTGCATATTGCGTTCCTCCACCGCCACCCGAACTAGAAACCTGTAGTTGATGAGTTATAGGGTCAGCTTCTAATACGACAGGTGTTATTCCATCTGCTGTTGATGCGGCAGTTAAGAATGGTACTCTGTTTGCATCTCTTGGTGTTGAATATGGTGAACCGCTTCTGCTCATAAATAAAAAAAACCCTCCTAATGGGGCTTAGTTAATTGCCTATGACGATATTATATCACTAATCTTCATATAATGACTTAGTTGAATTAAATCTTCTTTTCTCAATGTCAAGTTCTTGTTTCTCTAAACGCATAGCATCTCTTTTGGCTGAGATTGATGATTCTTTTTCTCTAAGTGATACAAGCTTGTCTTCTATATCTTTAACAATTACCTTATACTCGGTGCTTTTATCGCTAACAGTTTTTACTAATTTCTGGTGTTCTAGTTTAAGTTTGTTATTTTGTTCTTCAAGTCCGTTAATAGATTTCTGGTATTCTTCTTCAACAATGATTTTATCGTAGCTAATCTGTTGTATATCACGCTCAAGACTGTTTTTCTTCAATTTTAAGTCACTAAGTTCAAATTGTAACTCGGATACCTTGTCCTGCAAGTCCATAAGTCGTTCATTGCCTGTTTTTATGGCTTCATCTATTAATCTTTGCTGTTCATCAGCCCATTTTTTTTGTTGTATGATGTCTTCGTGCAATAAATGAGCTTGTTTCTTGAGTTCTTGTAGTTTTTGCTTATCATTTTCAGCATTAATAACATCTTTTTTAAGTTTTGCAATGTTTTTCTCGTGTCTTTGCTGTTCTAACTTGAAATTCTGGGTTTTTCTATCAAAATCACCGTCTAATTGCTTGTTTTTGAGTGTAAGTTCATCTAATTTATTTTCAAAAGCTTTGACCCTTGCTTCATACACCTTCAAAGTTATAGGTGCATCTTCAAGAATCTTGGCTTTAGCGTCTATAAACGCTTCTTTAGCGTCAAGTTCTTTATTTCTTCGTTCCAGATGTGCTTGGTCGAGATTCATTGAAGTTAGGGCTTTCTATTCCCAAAAATATTTTATCTATCATTTGTTCAGCTAGTAATCCATCGTTCCAGTTAAAGCTTCGTGCTTGAGTGCTTTCCATGTTTGGTTTTTCAGATACTCTTTTTTTAACTACAAGCTTCTTGTATAGTCCCTGAATCATTAAGTCAGCATTCTCACCAATTAATACTTCGCTTTCACCAGCACCTAAACTCCATAACTGTTCTTTACCTGGAATCTTACCATCAAAGTTAGGTGTAAACCTTTGGCGACCTTCTACTTGTCGCATAAGACCATCTGTACTAAATGAAATTTCTTCGGCATCACTTGGAAACCATTGCCATTCAAAATCTTCGTTATCTATGTTAATAACTCTGACCCATTGTGTTGGTGAGTATCTATCTCGGAGTCTTTCTTGGAAAAGCTTATTTTCCTTTATCGTTGATGCTGTTGGTTGGTTTGTTGGTTTGTCCACTCGTGGCATTTTGATTCTCCTTGTTAATTAGCTCACTGAGGGCATCATATCTGCCCTTGAGGTAATCCAACTGACTAGATACCCATTTATGATTAGACAAGTTGTTAAACTCGCTTTCAACCTGGTTCCGAGCAGTTAGTAGCTCATCTTTGTTCATACTCGGATTATATCACTTAATTCCTCTAATGCAAAAAACCCCTGTTTTGAGGGGTTCTAAACTTTTGTATTTGTTTTAACCAATGGAAATGTCAGCAGGGAACAATATACCTGCACCAC
>Ga0208388_1000048_pt1 | contig 37458 bp, 47 predicted proteins | sample CryBogCBH18Jul07_FD_185511 | JGI IMG/M metagenome (GOLD analysis project Ga0208388, IMG submission 185511) | Freshwater microbial communities from Crystal Bog, Wisconsin, USA - CBH18Jul07 (SPAdes) (version 2) | ecosystem: Environmental > Aquatic > Freshwater > Lake | place: Crystal Bog...
ATCAAGCATCCTGGAGCACTACACAAAGAACTAGGTGTTCCCATGGGCAAGAAGATCCCTGCCAAGAAACTGGCCAAGGCTGCTAAGGCACCTGGCGTTCTAGGCAAGAGAGCACGCCTTGCTGAAACTCTAAAAGGATTTAAAAAATGAACTACGAAAAATTAAGACCCATGAAAGAAAACTTTGGTAGTGGTCCAAGGATTGGTAACACTAATCCCAGTGAGAAGCGTAAGAACTTCAAGGAAGGCAAGATGGAAAGAGCTGACCTTGCAGATCAAATCAAGACTGCTTACGCTCACCACTCTTGGGAGAAATCTAATACTAAGCATGACCCACAGGTTGAGCCTATCGTAGAAGAGATTAAACTTCCAAAGCGTTTTAAAAAGTCTTAAAAGGTTATGGGCTGTCCTTAACAGCCCTTCATTATATTTGAAAGGAAATGATTATGAAAAAGCCCACAGGCAAACCAGTAGATGTCTGGAATGATGAAATCAAAGAAGATTCAACACTAACACCAATTGAACCAGAAGTTTTAGACTTTGAAGAACCTATTGAAACAATCAACTCAGTAGACGCACTAAAACCAGAACCAATTGAATACAGCCTAGAAGGCCTGAAGTCAGACTTCCCAACTGCCACTGAGTTGGAGAAGTTTGTATTTGATGAGACTCGTGTTTCATTAAAGTTAAAAGGTCTAGCACCTGAAAAGAAATATGAGATTGCCCTAGCAGTTTTACGCAATGAAGACATTGATCCACGCTACATCACAGGTGCTAACCCTTATGTAGACAACAATGATCTAATCCCAGAAGATCCAATCAAACCAATTCCTAAACGCGATCCACGCTTGCCCTCTAACAGCCAAGTTATGAGTGTGTTCCACGATATGGCTGTGCCTCACCCTGACTACAACATGCGAGCAGTTGATGCCAAAGTTGTTTGTCAATTCAAGACCTATGATGATGGCAGCATTTCATATGAAATCATGGGACCATTAGAGAAACAATCATTTGGTGAGAAGATTGACAAGTATGGTCGTCCACGCCCAGAGAAGTTTGTATGGATTGATCCACGCACTGGTGAACAAGCCATTCGTTACGCTGATGGCACCTACACCAAAATGGGACAACGCCTACGCACCCTAATGGAAAGCAAGCGTGTTAACCGTACACAAAGTTTCTGGTCAGTTTGGATTGATCGTTCATTCACTCAGTTCAATCAAGGTGCCATTGACAATCCCTGGAATTGATATGCTAATTGATCTATTTGCCGCAGAAGACAAATACAATAAACAACGGCATAGAGCAAAACAGCGTGGAGTTGATTTCAAATTGTCCTTTGAAGACTGGATTAACATCTGGTTAGAATCAGGACATTGGAATCAACGAGGTAATGGAAAAGGCAAATACAATATGAGTCGCATTAACGATACAGGTGCGTATGAAATTGGTAATGTCTTTATCCAAAGCCATGAACACAATGCTCGTGACGGACATATTGGTATTCCTAAAACTCCTGAAGAATGTTTAAAAAATAGTTTAGGCAATTTAAAACGCTGGGAACAAAAAAGAAAGGAATTAATCCATGGACTCAACCAAGAACTTTGAAAAGCAAGTTCTGGACACACGCATTCTCCAGAAGGTAAATGGCGCACACCGTGAAGCCTTCTTGGAGAAGTTTCCAAATCAACTAGAACATATTCTACGCTTGATCACAGAGCGCCTACACCTAGGCCTAGACAAGCGTGATGGTGTGCGTGCCAATGATCCAGACACATGGATTCTCTCAGCAGAAGAAATTTGTTCATTGGCTGCGGCCATGAATCAAATAAACCAAATAAGGTCTAGCCTAAAAGATGTTCAATCATGATTGGGATCCCTATCAGAAGTTAGAAGAACTATTTGTTCGTGACGCTGTGCATGAACATAATGTAGATGCCATGGGTGAAAAGTTATCACAGGTTTGCCACCTAATGGAACAAATGGCTGAACAGATAAAACATTTGACCAATGCTGTGGCAGGCCTACAAAGACAAAATAAAATACTTCATGATAGGCTCACAAGAGTAGAGTTTAAAGAATATGATTGATTCCAATGTTATCATGCGTAGGGCTGTGCGTTGGGTCTGTGATGAACATAACCTAAAGCCAGATAGCCTAAAACTATTTGATACCTACACTCGCACAAAGTTTGAAGACTTTGCTATCAGTGTGGCTGATGAGATGCAATACAATCAGTTAAAGTATTTCAGGCCCTTTAATCATCAGATGAAGTTTTTTGCTACAGGCGGCAGTCCACGCAGAGGCATCCTGGCTGCTAACCGTATTGGTAAAACGGTATCAACATGTTTTGAAACTGCTTATCACCTGACTGGACTTTATCCTGATTGGTGGCCTGAAAATGCCAAGCGTTTCACAAAGCCCATAACCGTGTTTGTCAGTGGTGAAGGATGGGAACAGGTTGCCCGCGTTCTACAAGATGAATTGATTGGTACTAAAGATGTCAAGATCAAAGATCACATTGGCACAGGTGCCATACCCCGTAATTGCATTGTGCAGGATACCATGCGATGTGATGGTGCTAACATTTTGGGTGTTGAGGTTCGTCATGTTTCAGGTGCTAATTCATATTTGCTATTTGGTAACTACACGCAGGAAGTTCGTAACTTACAGGGTTTCAAATTAGATCTATGTGTGTTTGATGAACAACCACCTGACGCAATCTTTTCAGAATTAGTCACTCGTACTGCCACAACACAAGGACAGGTGCTTTGTTCATTCACACCATTAAAAGGCTTGAATGGATTAGTAAGTAAATTTTGGTATGAAGAAGATGGTTATGAACATGTTCGCGTAACATGGGATGATGTTCCAGAATATGATCCTTGGGGCGAACCTTTCTTGCTTATGGAAACACGCCGCCAATTGGAGCGTGATTATCTACCACATGAGCGTGAAGCTCGTATTGCTGGTGTGCCAGTTATGGGTCAAGGTGCTGTATTTCAAATACGCAATTGGCCCACATACAAGACTGGAGATTTTAACTTCCGTGAAATGAATGACATAGAGCGTGTGATTGCCCTAGACCTTGGATTGGTTCGTGATAAAACGGTTATCAGTTTGATGTATTGGAATCCACGCGAAAATGAAGCATGGCTACATTCTCAAATTGTAGTCAAAGGCACAGAAGAAGCCGCTCCTGTAAATTGGATACAACATCTAATGCGTTCAGAAGTATTTGGCTGTCCTATTGTTCTACCCAGTGATGCCAACACAGCGGGCCGCTATACAATGTCAGCCCTAAGCCTAAGGCAGATGTTTGAAGAATACAATCTCAATGTTGTTGCCCATCCTGTTATGAATCCTCCTGATAGTGAGGGCAAAGTAACTAATCACAAATCATTTGGTGTAAACACAATGCGTCAAATGTTAGAGTTAGGAACACTACATGTCAATGAAAACTGCGTGGAATTTCTGCGTGAAGCCAAGAATTATTTTGTGGATGAAAAAGGAAGATTTTCAGACCCTGATGATTGTCTAGATTCAGCCCGCTATGCTTTATTAGGTTGTTTAAATGGATGGTCAGAACCTTATGATCACAAGACTCCTCAACAGCGTATGGCTGAATATAGGATGATGGCTGAGAACATCAAAGCCCGCAAAGAAATTAATATACCACAATGGAAGCGTCCTTTAGAAGTTAGATAAGTCTAATCTATGCCTAATCTAAGAAATATATAAATAAAAGAAACCATTTAGGAATCCCGCAATGTTTGATAAAAGCCATTTCGTAGTATCAGAAGTTTACAATCCCACAGGACGCATGGAGCGTTTCTTACATCTAAAGCGTATCATGGATCAGAAATGTGCTGCCAACTTACGCTTGTTGGCCACCAAAAATAACATCAATCGTGCTAGTGATTACCACTACTTAAACCTAGCAGTTACGCAATCAACTGAACCTGTTAATGGTATTGACTACATTCACCCTGTGGTAAAACCCTCAGTGGATTACTCTACAGCAGTTATTTCTAAGGGCCTAATGCAGAATGGTGAGATCAACTTTGAGTTTGTGCCTGATAACGAAGATGACACAGCAGCCGCTCGCCAGGCTACTGAAATGGTACACAAACTAGTAAACCAAAACAACGATCCACATTTTATTCTACAGCACTGGATCATGGACGCCCTACTACACAAGAACGGCGAAATGATGATCAGCCCAGATCGTGAATTGATCACACGCTATGTCAAGACAACTGGTACCAACGATCAACTACAGGCATTTGAAGCACAGGCTGCTGACGCTGGCCTAACTGCCCTACGCACCAAGAAGCGTAAGGTCAAGGTTGATGTTGAACAGGTCATGAAAGAAACTCAACAATGGCATCAAGGTGCTATTCAAGAACGCAGACAAAACATTCTAAACAACTTTGAAGAACAAATGCGTCGTGGTGCAGAAGGTGATGAAGATTCCATGCACACACCTTTGATGACACCAGAAGACAATACTCCAATTGCTGATGGTGAAGCCGCTGTAAATGAATCAGTGGCACGCAATACCATATTTGAAGCAGAATACAAACTAACTGGTTACAACCTAAACATTCGTTTCCGTCCTATAGCACAACACTATTGGATGTGTAATCCCACAATCATTAACATTCAGGAACAAGATTTCTGTGGCTTCTATGATCCTATGAGTATTCAAGAAGCCTATGAACGCTATCCTGATATTAATCTTGAGAAGTTCATGGAGTTCGCAGAATATAGTAATGTTGGTGCATATCAGGCTGGATCCCTTCTCAATAACCTTGCCATTCACGCTAGGGACTCTGTTCCTATCAATGGTCTGCCAAGCACAGGTTATGCGGCCCAGGATCCTACAGCCCGCCAAGTCACGGTTCTAACAACATGGAACCGTTATGATATTGACAATGATGGTGAATTAGAATTAGTGGAAATTATCTACTCTGGACAATACATTATCAGTGCCCGCGAAGTAGAGTTTATTCCAGTGGCCAACATGTGCCCAAGACCACTGCCACAAAACTTCTATGGAATGAGTTTGGCTGAATCGCTAGTTCCAGCACAGGAATATATGACATCCGCTCATAGAGCAGAGATTCAATTAGGTTTGCTAACAGCCACCCCACGCATTGGTGTTAAACCAGATCGCGTTGACTTTGAAATGATTCAAGACGGTGAAGCCGCTATCTTTATTTTAGACAGCAAGTTTGATCCAGCAACTGATGTCTATCCAATGCCAGCACCAAGTGGTAACTTAGCCTTCGTTGAAACTGCCATGAGCAGATTACAACAAGACATCATGGCCCTAGTTGGTATGACTACTCCAACAGACACATTCACACCAGAAGTTATGAGCCCAGGTAATAGTGGTGCCAAACTACAATTGGCCATGGGACCTAACCAACTTATCCAGGACAACATTGTTAAGAATTGTGCCCAAGGATTAGAAGATGCATTATGGTTAGTATGGCGTACTCTAGTTCAGTATGGTGATGATTATGGTGTTAAGAAGTTGGCTAAACAATTTAACCCAAATCACGAACCTGTGTTCTTAGATGCAGAACGCTTTGACAACATGGATTTCTGTGAGCGTAAGATTATACACATTGATCTAGCAGTTGGCATGGCATCAGAAGAAAACAGCCTACAACGCATTCAAGCCATCAAGGCAGCACAAACACAATTGGTTCAAGAAGTTGCACAAGGTGTTGCAATGAATGCCATTACTCCTGAATCATTCAAGAAGATGCGTCGCCCTTATGAAGATATGATGTATGTTCTAGGTGTTAAGGATGCTGACACTTATCTTCTAACTGAAGAAGAAGTTATGAAGATGGCACAACAAGCACAACAGGCTGCGGCACAGAAACAACCTAGCCCAGAAGAAGTTAAAGCCAAAGCACAGGCTGCATTAGATCAAGCTCGTACACAAGAAATTATGAGCAAGATGACAGGACAACATCCTGATGCAACCAAGGCATTGGCACAGGCCAACAAAGATAATTCTGATGTTGCAGGAACATCAGCAGGCAAGCAGTTAGATGCCATTGCCCTAATTAAACAACATAAGGCCACGAACTATTAATAACAAAATGGAATTGAAATGATCATAAATGACGAATTGACCCAGGCATTTAACCAAAAGCCTAAATTAGATATAAATAAAATTAAGACAATGTCGCCAGGGCAACTGGATGCCATTAAAACTTATGGTAGTGGAGCAGAAAACCTGCTGTCAAATAAAGACTTTGCACTCTTTGTTCACCACTTTAAGTTTGACATAGCAGACGAACTCAGCGGCATTAACGGACATACACCAGATGACAATTGTAAGCGAGTTGCTCTCGCCCATATGATCGCTGGAGTTGACAAATTCGTAGCCAGTCTGCAAAGAGCAGTCTACTACAAAAATCGTGCGGTAAGCATTCAAAATGCCCCCACAGAATAAAGGAAAATTTAAATGACTACAGAACAAGTAGTGAGCACGCCTAATGCACCAAGCACGGCCCCTGCTCAAAACGCAGTTCCATCATTGGATTCAATTGCCCAGAAAATGGCCGCTATGCGTAACCAACTTCCAGCAACCAATGAGACTGAGACAGGTTCCCCAGCGAAGGCAAATGCTGAGGCCCCTGTGGTGCCAGAAGGTAGCGAAAGCGATCCCTCAAGCGTAGAACCAGAAATTGATTCCGTTGAATCTGAAGATAGTGAAGCAGCCATAGATGAAGGAAACGCCCCTGAAGAGGTAAGCACCCAAGATTCTACACAGCAAGAGATCATTGATTTCTTAGAGTTCGCAAATGAAAATCCAAATGCGAAATTTAAGTTCATGCGTAATGGCAAGGAAATGGTCATAGATGCTAAACGAGCAGCCAGTATCTTAGGACAAGGTGGAGCAATACATGAAGAAGCCAGAGAATTAAAGATCCAAAAGGCAGAGTTTGATGACTACCTACAGACCAAAAGGGCTGAGGCAGAAGGTTTAACTCTAGCACTAGAATTTACGGTTAGACCGCAGATTCAGAAAGCCTATGATGAGATTCTAAAGACACAGGGATACCAGACAACATTCCAACAGCAGTATGCACAGGCTCAGGCCCGTGGTGATGTGGCAGCAATGACACGCATTGAAGCAAACATGCAACAGAATGAACGCTGGATTCAACAACAAGTTGGAACAATTCAACAACTGAAACCTAACCTGGATCAGTTTTATCAAATTCGTAAACAACAAGTTGGTGAAGTCCTACAACAAAACCGCAAGAACTTTACAGATAAGGAATTGCGTAATGAATATGTCTACAATGAACTTCGTGATAAGATTAGTAAGAATTGGCAGTCAGCAAATAACCAACTAGTGCCAGGTATTCCAAACATTGATCTGATTAGTGCAGATGAACACATCCTAAGTCTAATCAGAGATGGATTGAAATATCGTGAGAAACCATCAAGCAGAAGTGCTGGTAGTAGCATAGCCGCATTGACACAGAAAAAGTCAAATGCAGTGGCCAACGCTAAGACACAGGGTCAAGCAAATCTTCAGGAACTTCAGGAAAGAGCCAATAAGGGCGATCGTAAAGCCCAGGATAATCTATTAGTCGCAAAGTTACAAGCAATGCGAAGTCGTAGATAACATTAAAGACATTTTTATAAGGAAATTAACATGTCACAAATCGCAACATCCGCTATTGGTAACGGTACTACAGCATACGCTTCAGACATCGTTGTCAAAGACTTAGACCTAGATGTGTCTAACCGTGTCAAGGACGACACACCTGTTTTAAACATGGCTATGGCCAAAAAGCGTAAAGTAGTTTCTACTTTACCACTATGGACAAACGATGTGTATCGTTTGCCAGCCACTCAGGCTAACCAAGAAGGTATGGCTGTTTCTAGCTCTATGGCTGAAAGCAACCAGCGTGCCAACTTAGGTAACTACACACAGATCTTCAGTACCGTTATCAGTGCTACAGGTTCTGCTCGTGCAGTTGAACAATCTGGTGGTGATCCTCAAGCATACCAAGAAGTCAAGCAATTGATTGAATTGATGTTTGATGTGGAAGCACAAATCGTTCGTGCTGACCAAATTGGTACAAAATACGGCGGTCAATCTGGTACTGCTGGTGGCGTTACTGGTGCAAGCCAAACAGGTCGTCGCTTTGGTTCTTTGAACTCTTTCGCGGCTACTCACTCTTTCAACGCAACTGGTGGAAGCACAGCAACATTCATCACATACACAAACGGCGAAACAACTGATGTGGCAACAACACAAAGTGGTATCGTAGTTGGTGGTGGATCTGGTTCTACTCAAGGTGCTTACCTAGGTAGCACATATTATGTTGGTAGCGATGAGGCTAACACTCAATTCTACCCAGCGATCTACAAGCAGTTGGTAACAATGGCTGAAAAGCGTTTCAACGCTAAGATCCGTACCGTAGTTTGCCCAACCAGCCTACGCACACACCTAAGTGATAACATGCCTACAAGCCGTGGTATCAACCGTGTTAACGCAGAGCGTGGTGATACAATCCAAACTTATGAAGGCGACTTCAACTATACATATGAAATCTATGATTCTTGGATCATGGACCAATATGTTGCTAACAACATCTACTTCTTGAATGAAGAAGTGTTACAATGGGGTTCGTTGCGTGACCTAGGTCCTAACAACGAAATCTTCTCTAACGCTGACGCAAGTCTAGACCAGTTCATCATGGAAGGAACATTAATTGTTCGTAACCCAGCAGGTGTTGCTGTTCTACACGATATCAGTTCTAGTGCAAGTGCTCCAAGTTTGAACGCTTATGGTGCTGGTCCACTACGCCCAGCCGCTTTAGTTGTTCGTTTGAACGCATGGGGTGGAAGTACATTCTAATCTTAACGGTTAGAATCACACTCAACAAAAGGGCCTTTGGCCCTTTTGTCTTATGTGGGCATTAGAAACAGCCTATTCACGAAATAATATAAATAAAAGAAAAGGAAATGAACGAGATGACACCAGAAGAAGAATATAGCCTTAAGAATCCCAACGCAAGTATGTTAGATGACAAAGATCCAGAAACCAATTTGGATTATACACGCAGGGATCATGGTGGCATGATTGACAGCAATAATGGTCTAGCAGATGCCTTGTTAAGAAACAATGATCTATATCGTTCAATGAAAGGCGATTGGACCCGCACAGCCACTAACAAGAGTGGTAACATAATAACTACTACTGGACGCGAAGATGGCAAGTTCTATATTCGTAGAGAACAAAAGAATTACTTTGATGTAATTGAAAGATGCAAGCGTTACAGAGAAGCCGCAGAGATGGGTGTTCCAGATCCACTAGCACCTTTAACAGATGATGGCAAACTAGCACACCGTTGGATGGATTTACCCTCAGTTGTTGAACAACAAATTAGTGATAACTATTTTGGAGGTATGCGTTGGAACACAATCAAGCGTGATAGAACACTAAAGGCACAATTCTATCGCGTAGTGCAAGAAGAATATCCTCAGTTTATCTGCTACCCAGGTGGCAAATTACCTATTCCTATTGATGTGCCATATCCAGCCCGTGTAGGCCAAAAGAAATTCTTCCAAGGAAACTAAACAATGAGTCAAATAGCCAATGCTGACCAATTAGTAGCATTCGTCAAAACATTTACAGGCAGCACTAACACTGACGAAATTAAAGAATGTATATTCATGGGCGAGATGATGATGCGTAACCTAGAGTTACCTATTCAACGCAGTAACCCATTTGATCCCGCATTTATAGCAGTCGCTGATCAATATGGTATGATACCTATTCCAGGCGATATGTTAAAGCCTATCTTGTTTTTCAAGATGGGTGGCGTTCAAGGCTCCAGTGGTTCTAATCAATTAGGACCTTGGATTGTCTATGATCGCATTGGTGATCGCGATATCATAACAGAAAGTCTAGTTGAAGCATTGTATTTGAAGCCTATCAACATTCCTTCAGTATATCGTGGTAAGTTCAGTGAAGTAGGTCAGAGTTATAAATTCCTACCAGGTCTGAGCCAAGGCGACTTAGTCAACATGTACTACTATCGTGCGTGGCCGTACCTATACAGCACTGATGTTAATGGTAATGTAGTTCAGACCAATGGTGTTTTACAAAGTTTCCCAGAAGGTTATGTTTACGCAACTCTACATTGTTATTATGTCAAGCGTAAATCGTCAGAAGACGCAGAAGTCTATAAAGCCAAGTTTGAAGAATCAATGAACATCATTGAAGACCAAAACAGCAAGGGCAAATGGAGTGGCGGACACACAAGATTAACTTCAATATTCCAACCAAGAAAAGATCGCAGATATACTGCAAAATAAGGATTAGACGATGCCTTCATTATATGGGAATACTACAACCACTTATACCGTTACAGCCAGTAATGTAAGCACCTTATATCTTGGCAGTACCAGCACGGCAATCACAGCCACAACTTATAGCACTAACCTGGCTGGCTTATATGGTGGATCATACGCGGCATTACCTACCAACGCTGAACAACTTATTCAATTGTTTGACAACAATGGTAATGTACATTTTTATCTGGATCCTGTTACCAATAGTGCAACTATCTATGCTAACTTTGTTGGCACAGGCACAATCTCTTTGGGCAACTATCAGATCTCTGGTGATTCTATCATCAACTCCAGCAATGATAATATTAACTTTGTCACTAATGGATTGAATTGGTATCTAAACAACAATGGCACAACACAATTTCCTAACTATACATTTCCATCAGCACATGGATCTGCAGGACAGGTTCTAATTGACAATGGCAGTGGCATATTAGCATGGACCACTGCTTCAAGTACATTTAATCTAAGCACGGTCACTAACCAAGCACTATTCACAACCAGCTCAGTTCAATTTAATAGTGTCAAGTTTGGCGACAACACACAACAAACAACTGCTTGGACAGGCACGGTGGCTGCAAGTCAGATTACCAGTGTTAATACTAATACAATTCGTGGTCTAAGCACAATTGGCTACACAGGTAAACTAAGTGATGGCATTGGACAGATATCTACTTCAACCGTAAGTGGATTGAGTATTGTTGGTTATACAAACAACTACAATGACCTATCTAATAAGCCCACAATACCTGCACCATTTAACCTAAGCACGGTCACTAACCAAGCACTATTCACAACCAGTAGCGTTAAGTTTGGCGGACTACAGGTTACTAACTTAACCACAATAACACACATTGATACATTAGGTGTACCTTTGGTATTGGCATCTCTTACCACAAGTACAAATTATCGTTACCTAAACGCATATGGTAATATACTTCATGGCGTAAACTCAGGTAATAGTGCTCGTATCACTTTGGATACCTATAATAATACCTCAACTTCTTATTCAGATAAGAGTTATTATTCAGCTCGTCGTGCTCGTGGCACTATTGACGCACCTTCAGCACCACAGCCAGGTGATTACCTTATGCGTATGGCAGGTTACGGATATGGAACAACTGGTTTCTTAAGTACAGCCAGTGCTGGCATTTGTTTCGTGGCATTTGAACCATTAAGTGATACTGCGGCAGGTGGTCAAATTTCTTTTGACACAATGGTTCCAGGTTATAATGATGTAACTCATCAAGAAATTATTGCCACAATGGATGCTGTCAATGGTTTCAGTGTTGGACTTATTACATTCAATGATAATTCACAACAAACCACAGCATGGAATTCAGTAGCCTCTGTTTCAACAAGTCAGATCAATGGTCTAAGCACAATTGGTTATACTGGCAAACTAAGTGATGGCATTGGCAGTATATCTACAAGCCGTGTTTCAGGTCTAAGCACCATTGGATACACAGGTAATTTAAGTGATGGCATTGGTAGTTTATCTACAAGTCGTATTGCTGGCCTGAGTGTTGTTGGTTATACAAACAACTATAATGACTTATCTAATAAGCCTACACCATTTAACATTGGCACCGTAACTAACCAAGCATTGTTTACAACCAGTAGTGTTGTCTTCAATGGTCTACAGATTAATAATTTAACCACAATAACATTTGTTACTTCAACAAGCTCACAAGCACCCTTGTTTATCAACTCCAGTGGAGTAAGTAATCCTCCTCCTCCAGCAACTGATGGATATTCAATCTGGGCTGTTGGCAAAACAGGAACCAGTGCCGCAATTGCCTTGGATAGTTACGCTAATACTCCTTCAATTGGTGTTCAATATCCACGATTCTTGGGACGCTTTGCTCATGGAACAGCCTCAAGTCCAACAGCGGCACAAAATGGCGATACATTGTTATCTCTTAGAGGTAATGGTTATGCTACAACTGGATTTAACACCACAGCCAGTGCTTATTTGAATTTTGTAGCCAACGAAAACTTCACAGATACTACTCGTGGTACCAAATTCCAAATGTATGCTACACCAGTTGGCACACAAGATCCAACATTGATCAATACATTTGATCCTAATGGCAGTCGTTTTTATGGAACCTATACACAATCTAGTAGTGTTATAAGTGCAGTTGGTCCTGGATCAAGTGCCAACTACCAAGGACCTTCTAATGACGGATACCTATTCTGGGGTATTAACAAACCTAATACTGCGGGTCGTCTAACTATTGATACCTATGCCAATCCAAATGCAGGTGGTTCTAGTTTAGATAAAACTTATTTTACAGGTCGTCGTGCTCGTGGCAGCAGTGGAAGTCCTACAGCAGTTCAATCAGGCGATACATTGTTGCGAATTGCTGCCTATGGTTATGATGGCACAGGATTTGTTGGAACAGCCAGTGGTGGTATAACTTTCTATGCCGCTGAAAACTTTAACTCAGGTTCAGCAGGTGGTAGTATTATATTTGATGTAATGGAATTAGGTTGGAATCAACCAGCATTCCAATTTACTCCTTTATCTTTAGATTACACTAATGGTGTTTCTATTGGTAACAAGATAACATTCCCTGATAGTAGTGTTCAAACTACCGCATGGACTGGCAGCATCAGCACCAGTAGCGTAATTGGATTAAGTACCATTGGCTATACAGGCAAATTAAGTGATGGTCTTGGACAAATTTCTACTTCAACCGTTGCTGGCCTAAGTGTTGTTGGTTATACAAATAATTACAATGATCTAAGCAATAAACCTACAATACCTAGTCCGTTTGATCTAAGCACGGTTACCAATCAAGCCTTGTTTACTACAAGTTCAGTGACCTTCAATAGTATCACTGCTACTAACGGATTGTATTCAGTTGGCACATACAATAAAACTTACACTGATGGTATCGTAGTTGATTATGCTACAGGTAATGGTCGTGTCAGCGTTGGTCCTGCTGATCAATTAACATTCTACACAGGTGGCGTTGCCAACACAGCAATGGTCACTATGGGCAGTGGTGCTACTACAATGTCCAGTGCCTTAAATGTGGTTGGTCCAATCACAGGTCAAAGTTTGGTCATTACAACTGGTACGGTGGGCATACAGGCAATTTCTGCAGGTGGCTATCCATTAGATATCAATGGACAAGCATTAATTTCAATTGGTAATACACAAAGTCCAAGTTTAGTAGTCAGCAACTATACCAGCGGTCTTCGTGGAGGTATTGTAACCCGTAACTGGGGACAAAACTTACCAGGCGGAACCAGTACTACAAGTCCTAACCCTGCAATTTTAATGGATGGTGCTCGTGGAACTCCAGCAAGTCCAACAGCAGTTCAAAACGGTGATACTCTTGGTTCTGTCAGTGTTAGTGGATATGACGGTGCTAACTGGTCTACATCAACCAACCTAGCACCAGGACAAATAGTATGGCAAACTACAGAAGCCTTTGTTGCTGGTCCAGGTGGAACTACAAACAACGCAGGTACAAGATACTTCTTCCGTCAACAACCTCAGTTTGTTAAGTTAACTGCTACAAGTCGTCAAATTGTTAATTTAACAAGTTGGTCTACAGCATCTAATGCACCTCCACAACTTAACTATTTGGTTGGTAGTGGTATTGATGGAACAACTCCTACATTAACAAGTTCAGACGGTGCTAACAACTATACAGGTTATGGTCGCACTAACTTTAACTTAATAAATGGTGCATTTAACATATTTGGCGTTACTGGACAAGATTCAGCACCAGATAACTCTACCTTAACTGGCACGAACTTTTTAAGCATTTACAGCAGCCGTCAAAGTGCTGTTAGTGGTCGTCGCAACGCTATACAATCAGGCGATACTATTGGTGGAATTAACTTTGCTGGACAAACAACCAATAGCTCAACAAGTAATGGTTTATTTGGTGCTAGAATTAATGCCTATGCGTTAGAAAACTTTTCAAATAGTGCAAACGGTACTGCTTTAAACTTTGGCACCGTAAACACTGGAACTACAACATTAAGTAGCAGATTAACCTTAAATGACAAATCAAACACTTATGTGTCTGAAGGTCATTATTTCTTACGCAACAACAATGCTGGTATTCAGCGTATAGCTCTTTTGAATACTGCCACTACTTTTATTAATAGTGATAATATTCAATTCAATGGATTTAACAATGGCACATTACAAAATATTGCCACATTTACAACTTCCAGTGTTACTTTAAATGCATCTAACTTAACCGTTGGCACATCAAACTGGTCTATTCCAACTACAACTGGTATCAGTGGAACAAGTCCTCAATTGGTGGGTGGTTTTGATACTACACAATATACAACTGGAAAATTTATTGTTTCTATTAAAGATGGAACCAATTTTCAAAGTGCAGAAGTATTGTTGCTTTCAAATGGTTCAAGCACAGCAAATACGGTATATGGTATTGTTATCATAGGTGGAAGTATGGGATCGTTTAGTAGTTCGTTGAGCGGAACAATTGCACAATTATACTTTACACCAACAGGTGCTTCAAGTATGACAATCAAATCATCATTGCAGGTAATTTAAGGAAATTAAATGTCAGATTTTAACTCGCCATTTTTAACACAGAACGGTATCAGTGGATCAACTGCCACGGTTACTGCTCTTGTGTTTACTGATAATACGCAACAAACAACTGCATGGACTGGAACCGTTGCCGCAACCAATGTCACTGGATTAGCCACGGTAGCCACAAGCGGAAGTTATAATGATCTAAGCAATAAGCCTAGCCTACCTAATCAAACATTAAACACTTCCAGCAATGTACAATTTAATAGTATTATTGTAAATGAAGGTCCTCCAGGTATGGGTGGTTTGACTTTCAGCGAGCCAGGCAACGACACAGGTATCTACAGCAATGAAGATGGACAAATTGATATCTACGCTAACAATGCATTGGCTATTCAAATTGATGAAAGCGGATTAGAAATTAAAGTAGATGGCGGATTAACTTTCTATGATAATACAGCACAATACACAGCATGGACTGGATCTGTATCTACAAGCTCAGTAACTGGTCTAAGCACAATTGGTTATACAGGTAAACTAAGTGACGGCACTGGGCAAATATCTACATCAACCGTTGCTGGTCTAAGCACAATTGGTTATACAGGTAAACTAAGTGACGGCACTGGGCAAATATCTACATCAACGGTTAATGGATTATCAACCGTTGGTTATACAAACAACTACAATGATCTAATTAACAAACCTTTTATTCCTAGTGGGTCTAGTGATCAAAATTTATATACAACTTCCAGCGTAACATTTGCAAGTTTAGGTATAACAACAGGCACTAAACTTACACAGACATTATCTTTAGGTGGATATCCTTTAGATCAAAATGGACAAGCATTAATTTCAGTTGGAAGTTCACAAAGTCCTAACATTATTGCCAGCAACTATTCAAGTATATTACGCCCTAGTATTAATATTAGAGCTTATGCAGCCAACTATCCAGGCGGCACACCATCAACAGGTGGAACTGGTGTTTTAGTATTAGAAGGTGCTCGTGGAACAGGTGCAAGTCCTACGGCTACTTCATCCAGTGACACAATAGGTTCTGTTTCATTTGGTGGATATGACGGTGCTAACTGGTTAGGTAACCAAAATACTGGTGGAGCAGTCACATTACCTCCTGGACAATTATTAGTTCAGGCTGCTGAAACATTTGCCAATAATGGAACCACTACAACCAATGCTGGCACAAACTTAGTATTAAGATTGCAACCTCTTGGTGCTCAACTAAACAGCACCAGTCGCGTTATTCCGTTATATATTAACTGGACAGCAGGTTCAACTGCCACTACCATACCTCCAACGATGAACATCAGTCTTGGACAAACAGGTGGCAACGGTAATCCAACACAAACTCCTTCAAGTAGTGTGGGATCATTTGGCACAGGGACAGGCGGTACAAACTTAGTTTATACACATGTTAAGAATACAATCTATGGTGTGCCTAACCAAGATAGTGCTCCAGACAACAATGGTATATTAGGTTCAAATACCATTAACTTCAGCACAAGTCGTCGCAGTGGATTCAGTGGTCGTCGTAATCCATTGTTGTCAGGTGATACGGTTTTCAGTATTGCTGGAACTGCACAGACCGCAACCAATAGTACATTAAATGGTACTTCTATTGGTTACTTTAGTTTTGGTATGTTAGAAAATGCAACCAATACCGCAGTTGGTAGCCACGCTTATATTGCAACGGTTCAAACTGGGACTACTATCATTTCAAACCGTGTTGATTTTAGTGATAGAGCCAATAGTTATTTTAGTGATCTACATAGATTCTCTGATAAGACTGGGTCATTTAATGCTCTTAATATTACTACTAGTACAATTAGAGTTAATGCTCCAAGCATTACATTCCCAGATAATACGGTTCAAACAACTGCTTACACAGGAACAGCGGCAGTAAGTTTTGTATCAATTACAGCGGCACAAACTACAACAACCAATACTTCAACACAAATTGTATTGATTAGTGATAATGGAAATACTCCAGCATATTACAATTCAACTATTAGCAATTGGTTATACATAGGATCAAATAATATTGTTTATACACCTCCTGCTTCAACATATACCATTAACTATCTAGTTGTTGGTGGTGGTGGTGCTGGTGGTTTTAAACGAGGTGGTGGTGGTGGTGCTGGTGGATATCAAACTGGTTCTTATACGGTTACTCCAGGTACCACCTATACTATTACGGTAGGTGCTGGCGGTGCTGGTGGAAGTCAAACTGGAGCCAACGGAAATAGTTCAAGCATGGTTGGAACTGGCATTAGCCTAACATCAACTGGTGGTGGTAAAGGTGCTGGTGGTGGTGGTGCTGGATATGATGCAGGATCTGGAGCAAGCGGTGGTGGTGGTACTTATGTTGATGGAGGATTACGCAACTATGGTTCAGGAACTGCTGGACAAGGTTATGCAGGTGGTGCTGCCAATTCATCCTATTCAAATGCTGGAGCAGGTGGCGGTGGTGCCGCAGCCGCAGGTTCACCAACATCTGCAAACAACGCTGGTTCAAATGGCGGTAATGGTGTTCAATGGCTTGATGGAAACTATTATGCTGGTGGTGCTGGTGGTGGAGGACAATCTTCCGCAGGCACTGGCGGTTTAGGTGGTGGTGCTAATGGACAATATGACCATTCAGGTGATAATGGTTATGCAGGAACTGCTAACACAGGTGGTGGCGGTGGCCCAGGTGGAGATTCTACACAAATTTCAGGTAATGGTGGTAGTGGTGTAGTTGTTATTCAAGTATTAACTTCACATGCAGGATCTATTTCAACAACAGGTTCTCCTACAATAACTACAGCAGGTTCTTATACCTATTACTACTTTACTGGTAGCGGAACATTTACATCATAAGGAAAGATTAATGGCACATTTTGCAGAATTAGATCAAAATAATGTTGTCACCCGCGTGGTGTCTATTAATACATTGGTCTGTTTAAATTCATTAGGACAAGAAGTTGAAGAAATAGGAAAAACATTTTGTCAAAATCTTTTTAATACACCTAATTGGGTACAGACCAGTTATAATAATAAAATAAGAAAACATTTTGCTAGGGCTGGTTATACTTACAACAGCGGATTAGATGCTTTTATTCCACCACAACCTTACGCAAGTTGGACATTAGATTCAAACACATGTGATTGGGTTAGTCCAGTTCCTTATCCAACAGATGGAAAAGATTATAAATGGAATGAAGCAACACTTTCATGGAATGAAGTTTAAGATAAGGAAAACAAATGACAATACAAGTAGTTAAAGTCCCCTTAGCCAAAATGAGTTTTACTCCTGATGTGCCTTCAGCGGCCTTGGGACCTAACGAATATAATGCAGGTAAGAATGTTGAAACAGATGTTCGTGGCATTCGCTCAGTGGCAGGTGATCAAGAAATATTAAATTATGTTCCAGGAACTCCTAACTATGTTACTGGCGGTTATCGCTTAGGTGGTCAATGGTGGTTTGTGGTTGCCACTGATGAAGGACACTGGTGGGCCAGCAATGGTGGTGCTTGGCAAGACATTACACCTAATGTAGGTGATTTTTCTGGTTACAATCAAGCCACTAACATTACTGAATCATGGAACGGAACCGTTTTATTCTTAAACGATGAACACAATCCTCCAATGTTCTGGCCTGATGTTGCAGGTGCTGTTCTTGTAATGTATAGCAATCAAGTTCCACTAAGCATCAATACCATTACAAATACAAGCCTAACAACAAGAACAATTTCATTTGATAACAACGGCACACCTCCTTTTCAGGTTGGTGGATACATCAGCGTAAGTGGTGTGGATCCTCGTTATTATGATGGCGTTTTCAGTGTAACCAGTTGCACTAACACATCTGTCACTTATAAAGATAACACGGTTGGTCCTTACAATGGCGGCGGAACCGTTGCTCCAAATTACACATGGAATTACAATCCTAATTGGTCCAGCGTATATGCCAAGTTTATGCGTATGTACAATACACCTAATGTGGGATCTATCTTAGTTGCAGGTAATTTAACAGCCACTCCTGTGACAACTTCAACGCAAGAAGTCTATCCTGTTACAATTCAATGGTCGCAGGCGTTTGGTCTTAACCAAGCACCTACTACATGGACACCAACCGTAGTCAATGTGGCCAACCAGTTAGAAGTTCCCCTAAGAGGACAGGCCCTTGATGCTTTCCCTTGCAATGGACAATTCTTCTTGTGTTCATATTGGGATACCGTTGTATTCAGTCCGTTGAACTATTCAACAACATCAGCACCTATTCTGGGTGTTCGTCAGTTTAACCAAGGTCGTGGACTATTAAGTTCTAACTGCTGGGCCAACACAGACAAATTAGTCTATGGAGTTGATGCTCGTGATATTTGGGTATTTGATGGACAAGACTTCCAAGGTATTGGTAATCAGCGTGTTAAGAATTGGTTCTACAATGAATTAGCTCCGCAATACTATGATCGTGTGTATATGCAAACAAACACACAAAAATCACAGATTGAAATTTACTATCCAGATAGCAACGCAGAAAATGGCGTGCCTAACAAGATGCTAAGTTATCGTTATGACATTGATTGTTGGAATGCTCCACGAGATATTGACAGCGGCACATTTGCCTGTGAAAGTCCTGTATGGAGCGGAACAAACACGGTCAACACAGGAACTCGTTGCGTAGTTTATGCTCGCGGTTGCACTAATCAAAAGTTATTACAAAAAGATCAAGGATTCTATTTCTTAAATTGTGATGATCTAGTTCCTGGACAAAGTGATATATTACCAATTGCCAGTGAGTTCCGCAGAGACAACATTAAAATATTGCCTAACTATACCAGCAAACTAATGGTACATCGTGTATTACCTGAAGTTGTTAACCTAGGTGCTGATTTAAATGTTGCCAATGAATTACCATTATATCCTGCTCCTGGATTTGTCACGGTAACCGTTGAAGGTGCTAACTCTGTTGGTTCCACTGCCACAGCAATTACTCCAGTCACCCTTGCAGTTGATGCTAATGGTAATCCTGGACAAGATCCTTGGGCACAGATCAATCAAAACGCATTCCGTGTTAATACTTTAAGTTTAAGTAATTCAAGCACTAGCACTATCTGGCATTGCTCTGCTACTACATGGCAAATCGCACAAGTTGAAGAGGATCGTTAATGAGTCAATATCCAGTTAATACTGAACAAGGTCTATATGATGCAGTTAACTATTTGGCATCAGGTCCCAGTGGCCTGGGCCAAAACTTTGCTGGATTCAGTTCTTACACTCCTTCATATGTGCGTGGAACATTTCGCCAACCATTTACCGTGGCTACAACTGCTACAACAAGTCCTCCTAAATGGTATATTGCACCCATTACGGTAACTGGAGCAACAATATTAGGTAATGCCACTGGCACTAATACTTCTACCAATTATCAAATATCTTTTACTCCTCAAGCAACTATTCCATTTGCCGCAGGTGATAGTGCTAACCCAGAAGGCATTGTAGATACATTATATGGAAGCGGCAGCAACTTTAATGGAACTGCCACTATATTAAGTGGAACTACCAGCACGGTTATCTTTCAAACTAATAGTTCATATGATTTTGGTACCTATGTCAGTGGCGGAACTATTACTAAAAATAACATTAATAATTTTGTTTCTACTGATTGTAATGCCCGCGTGGTTGTAACTGGTCCTACTGACCGTGTTTTTATTAGCAGTCAATTATCATTGAATTTTACATATAGTTGCACTACATCCAGTGCCTTTGATCTTGTTGTGGCAATCAATCGTTATGTGCCAACTTCAAATGCACCATTGGCACAAGGAACTGATTATGCCTTTGTGTTTGATCAAACAATTAGCCAAACGGTCACACATTATTCAACCAGCACAGCAGGCACCTTCAGCGTAAACGGTGGGCAGAATATCTTTACAACCGTATTGGACCAACCAAGTTATGGATATTATTGGTATATCTGTGAAATCAGTTTCAATACCATAGTTCCTGGAACTACATCAACCCATTATACAGGTAATGCAGAACCAGGAACATTCACGGTAGGATTAAGAAGTTTGACCGCACAGGTAGTTAAACAATAAGGATCTTGCATATTCGCTAAATACGCTTAAGAAATGTATTGAGGCGATATGCTAGAATTTAGAAATGAAGCGTTTGATGACGCACTAATTGAAGAATTAAAACCTTTAACTAGGCGTCATTATGAAGAAGTAGCATTAGATAAAGATCAGGTTTTATTAGATCCTGATTGGGACAAATACAAAAGGTTAGTAGCATTGGGATTTGTCATGTTTATAGGTGCTAGAGATAGTGGTAAATTAGTTGGTTATAGTTTGTTTATAATGGCAGATATGATACATTATAAAACAACCAAAGTGGCTGACAATGATGTGTTATATCTAAGTCCTGAATATAGGCAAGGTATGGCAGGTATTAAGATGATTAAGTTTTGTGAAGCAGAACTTAAACGGTTAGGAATAAAGAAAATTCTTTGGCATGTGAAAGCAGCCAAAGATTTTAGAAAGATATTATATCGTATGAATTATCATGATGAAGATATGATTCTAAGTAAAATTTTAAAGGATTAGAATATGGGAATTAGTGCCGTTGTTGCTGCCGTTACAGATGCTGTCGCTACTGATGCGGTTGTTGCTACCGTAGCAGATGTAGCCACAACTGCTGTGGCTGATGTTGCTGTTAGCGATGCAGTGGGAGCAGCCGTTACAGATGCTGTGGCCGCTGGTGCTACTGATGCAGGTGTAGCCGCCGCCGCTGATGCCGCTGGAACTGCTGCCGCTGATGCTGCCGCAACTGGGGCTACTACTGATGCTGCCGCGGCTGCTGGTGCTGATGCAGGTGCCTCTACTACAGCAGTTGAAACAGGGGCTGTTGCTCCAACTGCTGATACTACTGCTGCCGCTGTTGCACCAGTTACTGATGCAAATGGTTTAACTATTTTAGATCAACAACAAACAGCAGAATTAATGAAAAATGTTGATCCTAATTTAATCAATAGTCTGCAACCAGTAGAAGGTGCTACAGAAGGTGCCGCTGTTCCAGAAAGCACCGTAGCCAATGTTGAAGTTACACCTGAAGGCGATGTAGTTAATGGTGTGCAAACTGGTGCTAATCCAACAGAAGCAGTAAGTCCAACTACAGGACCAGTTACTGATGCAAATGGTAATGTTCTTGCTGATGCAGGTGGTCCAGGACAAGCACCAGTTTATGATGCAAATCCAGTTCCAGCCGCAGGAGCAGGCACAGCAGATCCAACACTGGGAACTGCATTGGGCCATTATGCTGATGCAGTGGCTGGTAGTTTAGGCACCGCTGGATTAGTTGGTGCTGGGGCATTAGGTGCTGCCATGTTAAGCGGAGCATTAGCTCCAACACCTAGCCTAAGTGGCAATGTAGGATCTGGCAGCGTAAACTATACATGGGGACAAGGAACACCTTTACAATCAGGTGGATTGAATCCAGGATACATTGGCGGAGCCGCAAGCATACCTTATTACAATACTGGCAATCCAACAGATGCACAATATTATTGGGGTGTACATGCCCCAGTAAACACAGCCGCAGATCTAGCAAATTACAATCAACAGGCAGGTGCTCCTGCAACTCCTTGGGGAGCTGGTGCACACGCAGTAGGTGGGCAAGGACAATTCAATCCTGCTAACTTTGTAAATCAATATATTTTAAATCCAGGTTGGACAGGTGTTAACAATGCCACAAGCCCTGGATACACAGGGCCAGCCGTGCCAGTCAAAGGATAAAAAACATGGGACAACCAATTAGCCAAGTAGCACAAGCAGTACAAGGTGCAAACACACCAATAGCAACGCCAGGTGGAAATGCTCCTGGAACAAATCCAGGAATGATAGGACAATTTGATGAGAATGGAAATTTAATTCCAGGAACTGGGGGCATAGGAAATCCTAATGGACCTGGTGGATCAGCTCCAGGTGCAGGTGGTAAAGGTGGATTGCCAGGTCCAGTAAATGGTCCATTACAACCAGGTATTGTGCCAGGGCAAACAACTCCAGGTGCAGGTGGCAAATTGGGTCCAGGAATGAATATGCCTATTCCAGGTCAACCAAGCACACCACAACCTAACTTACCAAGTTCTCCTCAAATGATGACACCACAAAGTGGAACACCAGGTCGTCCTGTTCCATCTACACCATTTACTCCAAGAGGTCCTGGTTATGCTAATCCAGGTGGTGCAGGAGTTGTTCCACATCCAGCAGGACAAGTTCCAGGCGTACCAGGTCCAGTAAATGGTCCATTACAGCCAGGCATACTAACTAATCCACAAGGACAAAACGCACCACTAACTGGCAACTTCCAACCTGGTGGTTATAATACGCAAAGACCTAATGTAGCATCAGTTCGCGGAGCAGGTCGCGGTGGATTGCTAAGGTAATCTTAGGGTAAATCCTAAAACGAATAAATAGAATAAAAGGAAACGAATATGTCATTTGGAAAAGGTGGTGGTACTACTACAACAATCCCAACATTAAGTCCTGAGCAGAACGCACAAATTGCGGCGCAGACTAAGTTCTTTACGAACACAATAGGGCCGCAGTATCAGCAATATGCTAATGCCTTATCTAATCAATATAACAATTCAGTTGGCGGCGTAAACAATGCCGCACAAAACCTAGCGGGCACAGCCGCACAAGCACAAAATACATTAGGATCAACTGGTGAAAGTGCATTGAGAACAGGTGTAAGTGGTTTAGAAAACTTATTTGGCAATGATTATGAAAATCAACAAGTGCAGGCCGCATTGATGCCAGCACAAGCACAATACGCACAAAACATGGCTAACCAGGCTGCACAATTTGGTGGTAGTGGTCAATTAGGTAGTGCTCGTGATGCTCTTGCACAAGCTCAAACAGCAGGTGCTACACAGGCCGCACAAATGCAAGCAGCCGCAAATGTAGAGCAACAAATTGCCCAACAAAGATTAGCCGCTGGACAAAGTCTTGCAGGTCTTGGTCAGGGTGGTATTGGACAAGCATTGGGTGCCGCTGGTCAAGGTGTATCAGCAAGCCAGATTCCATTAAACTTTATGAATCAATATGGAGCGGCATTAGGTCTAGTTCCTGGTGCTACATATAGTCCTAACTTTGCTGGCACACAAGGATCAACAACAAATCAAAGTTCAAACAACTTTGGTATCAAGATTTAAGGAACTCAAATGGATTTTGGAAATATATTAAGTCAAGTAATTGATAACAGGGTTAATCAAGCGATCCAACCATTTAGTAACCCTGGCAATTATCTTGAAAACAGATTAGGAATTACTACAGCAACTAACCAATCTCAAGTTGGTCCTACCGTTGCGGCCGCACAGGGACAACAACCTGAAAATCCTTTGAACCAAGTTGCTGGTGCTGGACGCGGATATGTAAATCCTGAACCAGTTACACCTGCTCCAGTATCTGGACCAGCAGTTCCAAACCAGGCTTCTTATAATGCCAGCATTGCTCAACAAGAAAGTGGTGGTAATCCTAACATTGGGTATCACAATCAAGCAAAGAGTTCAGCCTACGGACCTTATGGTATTACAGCAGGTGCTTGGCAAGATGCTCGCAAAGTTGATCCAAATCTCCCTGAAGACATTACTAAAGCAACGCCTGAACAAATGAATCAGGCACAAAATGCTGTAACTTCTAATAACGCAAAATATCTACAACATTATGGTGTTGATGTAAATCCTAACACATTAGCAGCCGCACACTTCTTAGGTGCAAAAGGTCTAAGTGATTATCTAAAAGATGGCACAATTAGTTCTGCTGCCGCTGCCGCTAATGGTGGTGAAGATAAGGTTCGTCAAATTGTTAATGCTCGCCTAAATGGTCAGGCTGCTCCAGCCAGTGGTGCTGTTCAACCTCAGGCTGCTACACCTGCGGCTCCAGTTGCGGCTCCTGCTGTTCCTGGTGCTCCACAACCTGCTCCTGCTGAACAACCAGCAACTGCTGAACAACCACAACAAGGTCCTGCAGGACCAATGTACAACAAAGAATATGAACAATTGAACAGCAATGATCCAATTAATATTCTAGCATTGACCAAACATGATAATCCTGCGATTGCATCAGCAGCCAAGGCTCGTGCCTATGAGTTAGTCAAAGATGGCAAACTTAGAATGGACGCACAAAACAAAGTTGAAACAGATCTTAACAATGGTAAGATTCCTGACATCAACAGAGCTAAAGGCGAAGAAGGCAGTTATCTAAAAGCCTACTTATTTGCTCGTCTAGGTTTAACTGATCTTGCACAACAAGAACAAGAAAAAATTAGTCCAAGCAAACAAACTATGCCAGTCATGCTTGGTGATCAACACTATGCTGCCACTTATAGCAAAGATGGTCAGTTGTTATACGCATATGATGAAACAGGCAAGCCTGTAGATGATGCTACCAAGGCCAAACTAGCGGCTAACGCATTTGGTAGTAATGGTCTTAAGACTGGTCAAACAATGGGTTATGACAAGGGCGGTAATGTTATTAGTCATACTATATTACCTAACGGACAAGTTCGTTGGAAGAATGAAACTACCAACACCGTATTACCAAGTGCCCCAGAAGGTTATCACACAGGTAAGGATCAACAAGGTGCCTTGGCTGATACTGCATATAAACAAAGTTTGGCTGCTGATGAAGCGGAAAACAGAAAACAATATGCGGCAACTAAAACAAACTTATACACTCCAGCACAAATGGAAGTCCGTGCTCAAGAAAAACGCAATAAGATTCTTGGTCTAAGTCATCCAGGTGGTGAAGTTCCAGGGGTGGCAAATGCTCCAGCGGGTGGTGCTCCTACTCCTACAGCAACTCCTACTCCTACAGCAACTCCTACTCCTACAGCAACTCCTACTTCAACAGCCACTGCTCCTTTACAACAAGCAGGTACTCCATTGGCTGATTCAGCATTGGAAGCACAAGCACAATCTATTGCTCGTGGCGAAACTAAAATGCCAACAGGAATGGGTGCTAATAACCGCCGTGCTCAAGCCCTACAAAATCGTGTCTATGAGTTAGATCCAAACTTTGATCCAACTAGATATGATAAGATGAAGAAAACTGAAGATGTGTTTAACACTGGTAAACAAGGCGAAGCAGTTAAATCAATGAATGTGGCCATAGATCACTTAGACACATTACAACAAGCCGCAAATGCTTTGGACAACCGTAATATGCCATTGTTTAACAAAATTGGTAATTTATATGCTACCAATACAGGACAGACTGCTCCAGGTAACTTTGATGCTGTTAAAACTATTGTTGGTAGCGAAGTTGCCAAGGCTATTGCTGGTGGTGCTACTGCATTGGGCGATCGTGAAGAAATCCGTAAGGAAATTGATAACGCTAAAAATCCACAACAATTGGCACAAATTATTCAAAAGTATCAACAACTATTGTCTGGACAGGTTAAAGGTCTTCACCAAGAATTTATTGGTGGTCATGGTCGCCAAAGCGAATGGGATAATAAACTTACCCCAAGAACTAAAGAAATTCTTGAAGGTAAACCAGCAGGAACTAATGCGGGTCCTGGACCATACCAAGATACTAGTAAAGAACAACGCTATCAAGAATGGCTTAAGAAGCACCCTGAATTTCAAGGAAACAAGTAATGGCTGACCTAACAGAAGATCAACTAAGACAACAAGAAGACGAAGAATTTGAATTTCGTGCTCGTGCTGAACAAGAAGCTCGTGCTCGTGCTCAACAAAATGCACCTGCGGCTGCATCTGCTGGCAATGGTCCTATAGCACCACAAGCAGAACCAAACTTAGGTGAAAAGGTCATTGGTGCCGCACAAGTTCCATTTCAAATTGCCGCAGAGCATCCTGTTGAAACTGGAATAGGTTTAGGTGCTGCCAAAGCACTACATTTGGCTGGCAAATATGTTGAAGGTCAAAAAATGGCTGCAAATGCTGCCAATGCTGTAGCACAAACTAATGCCGCAACCAGTGCCGCTGAAAGTGCTTCAAAACAATTTACCAGCATGTTAGGCAATTATTCTAAAATGAATAATGATATTAGACAATATCAAAAATTAGAACAACAAGTTCCTCAGTCATTGTTAGATGCTCAAGCACGCCTTGGACAACAAATTGAATTAGCACAAAGCAAATTGCCTGGTTATAATCCTAATATCAAAGCACCAACTGCTCCAACATCTGCAGGTCCAGTTGCTCCAGAAGCACCTGCCGCTCCCCGCCCAATGCCAAGTGCGGCACCTGTAGCACAAGCCGCAGAACAACCAGGTATGATAAACAAATTTGGTCAATTGGCCAGCAAGTATGGATCAGCATTGGCTGAAAGTCCTTTGGGTAAAACATTAGGTGGTGTTGCCCGCATTGCAGGAAGTGCTCCAGTTCAAGGTGCTATGTTAGCATTACATAGTGGAGATCTAAACACAGGCGAAGCACAGGCAATGGCACAAATACATCAGTTCCAAAATAACTTTGCCAAATTACCACCTGCTCAGCAATCAGCCTATTTTAATCTACCACATGATAAACAAATACAAGTTCATGCTATGATTAGAAACGGACAAGATCCAAGTTCAATCTTAGGACAAACAAATGCGATGACCAGTGGTTATTCGCAAGAACTACAACGCTTGGCAAGATAAGGAATAAGAAATGATTGAACAAGAATTAATTAAGGTATTCTCAACAACCTTTGTCACATACTATAAAAGTCATGCGGCACATTGGAATACCACTGGACGCAATTTCTACTCAGATCACAAATTGTTAAACAAGATCTATGAAGATATTTTTGATAGTGTTGATGACATTGCTGAAATTGCCCGCACACTAAAGATTGAAGTTCCCTGTGTATTAAGTGATATCATTGCTGATAGCCTTGTAGCAGATGCACCAATTGTTGACGATGGTGATGGCGATGAATTCTTACAGGCTGTCTATGATGATATTGAAACATTGATCACTGCATTTCACGATCTAGAAGAAATCACAAACACAACTGAATACAGCCATATTAATAACTTTGCACAAGATCGTGTTCGTAGTCTACAGAAATTCTGCTGGATGCTACGAAGCACATTAGATAACCGTAGTATTTTCTAATATGAATGTATTTCCTTTATTAGGCAAAGAGCGAGAAGACCTCGCAACACATGTGGACATTTGTGCAGAACGCTACAAAGGTCTAGATGAACGCCTGGACAAAGTAGAAAAGAAAATTGACGATATCTATGCAATGGTCAAGAACAGCAAAAGCGATTTAACTAAAACATTGATAGCCACAGGTGGAACAATCCTAGTGGCTCTTATTGGCTGTGCTGGTATGATCATCAGCCATATGAAATAATCAATCTACATAGCCATAACGATCTGGCTTACGACTTACATAGGTTTTCAAAGTCTGTAATTTAATTCCAGTCTTTTTAGACGCATCATGTATGTCTAGATATACTTTATCCCCAATGCGATATTGACGAGCTGGTCTTCCAGGTTTTATCCGTGGTTTTGGCTCTGGTTTGACTATTTTTTCGTCTGGATTCATGCTAAGAATGCGTGGATCTTGGAACTTTTGTATCCTATCTTCAATATACAAGATAGTGTTTACTAGTTCATCTAATACGGGCCAAACTTCCTCAAAGCATTCATGTAATGGCTTATTGAGATTGTATGTCTTGGACAATGTCTTTAAATGTCGTTGACATTCGTCGTAGTTAAATTGTTCAACCTGTTCTTTGCTTAAAAATAATTCTGTCATTTTAGTGTATCCACGATAATATGTAGTCTATTGGTTGTGCCTGCGTTTGTTACAGAATGTGTGATGTGATTATTGAACCACCAAATTTCTCCACGCTTCATATGTAGTGTTTCATCTCCTGATGTCATTTGAACTTCTGGATTAGTTGCAACAACCAAATGATAGCGATCAGTGTTATTACTATAATATCCTTCATCAACATGTGGTTGAATTGATTCGCTGGGTTTAAGTTTGGCAATGACAATACGACCCAATGGGCGATTAAACACAGCCTGCACAAGGGCCATAGTGAATGGAAAGTATTCCTGAACAAAATAATCAACGCAGGTTATGTCTGTGAAAAAGTCCTGTGCTACATGTGGTGCCTGAACACTTTGATAACGCAGTACAATGTCATCTCCATGCCCAGCATGTTGCCTGAGGCTAAGCCAATTCCAAAGTGGAGTTGCGGCTATTTCTGTCAGCAAAGGCTGATAATCAAAGTCTGCTACTTTACGAAAGTTATTCATTTTAATTCCTCAAATGTTTGGGTGCGTTGGACAATGCGGCATTCACATTCCTTCATGTAATCAATAGTTTTGAAATGCGTGATGCGGGCATGAGCATCTTGTAGTGTGTTTAGATAGTCCCAGGTTCGTTGCCAAACTTTGGGCGTTTCTGGGTGGCAGTATTCAATGTAGTAATCAATTTTAGGTTTCATCTTTTTAATTTACAGGGTATTTAGCATTTTGTCAATTAGGTCATTTGCCAAAACGATTGGCTAGATAACCATTTGACAATAGGTACAGATGCTTTATAATAAATAACATGTAGGACGAGAATTCCTGTTTTGTTTCTCCAAACTTCTTAGGGTTTACTTTTAACTCGTCCTACACTGATTATTGCGTGTCAATTCTTTAATTGTTGATATTGATCTTTCTCCACGGCAGGCTGAAATCAAATAACCAATGATCAGTGTGGAAACCCGCTAGGTGCAATGCCTAAGCGGGTTTTCTTTTGACTAAAATTCCTGTTGACATAATTTTTGGTTTCCTGTAAATTTGTATAAATAGAAGTACAGCCTTGCCGCTACCTGGAGAGAGATCTATAAGCAAAGATCTAAAATTGCTTGGTTAAGTTCGCACCTAGCGACAACAATTAAAGGAAATTAAAATGAGTATTTTTGAAGAAGTTAAAGCCCGCATACAGAGCGGAAATAATATTAAACACTTAACACTAAACACTAAACATTTAACATTAGATACTAATACACTAGATTTGCCCTCTGGCGAGGGCGAAACAAGTGACCTATTGAGGCTAAAGCCTCCGTCTGGCCTCGCACCAGAGGTGCTCTCTCCTCAGGTAGGGGTCAGTAGTTCTGGAGAGGTAATTCCCGCTTTGGTAAACGCAGACTTTCAATATATCGCAGTTAGTCTTAAAACACAAACCAAAGAAGAACGCATTGAAGTTAATGTAGATTTCAAACTACAGAACAGCACAACTTTTAATAAGTTAGTGTTCAACTTAGTAGGATGGAATCGTCGCAGAGAGTTTTTTGATAACATTCAAGAAGTTGCTGATTGGCATGGTTATCAATCAGCATACAAACAACAGACCAAACCAGATTACATTGGTAAAGGACGCCCTAGATCCAAACAGAAAAAAGGAGCAATTCAGCGTACTCCTATTAGAGAAGAAACAGCAATGATGGTTTCTACAGAAGAACAATTGATGTGCCACTTATGGATTGAAGACGCACATTTTGTTTTACCATTTGATCCTTGGAGTGATGCTCGTAAAATATTTTGTGCCAAAGCAGAATATGTTAACAATCCAGGTAGCAAGCGTATCAAGCGTGGAGGTTGGTTATGAAACATTTAACTCAAGAACAAGAAGAATTATGGCGTAGAGCAGATCCAGAACTATGGGCTGATCTTGATACACTTCGTGAACCACATGAAGCACCTATCAGAATTTCAAAGGCCACTGGACAAAAATTAACTACCTGGCGAGATGGATTTGAACGCAAAGGCAGAGGACAATTTCAATTTACTATTGGCCAAGGTGCTGCCAAAGAAAAAATAATATTGAACTTTGCTTGGGGAAAAACAGGTCCAGGTTGTACTACAACACTTAATCGTTGGTTTGAAGAACTACAATATTTGTTTCGTAATGAGCACGGTGTTAAGATGTCTAAATCAACTCCGTATATTCCTGATACACAAGATCACCAAGTATGGTGCCAATTTATTGAAGTTCAACATTTTGGTATGCCAGTCCAAGCCTATTGTGTATGGAATGGTGATATGATCATTCAAAGCAAAGGACAGCCTATTATTAGAGAACATGCTTACGATTGGACCTTTGATTGGCGTAATGGCAAATCATTATCAGAAATGTTAGCATTGGTTAAGGATATTGAATAATGACACCAGAACAACGAGCAAAGATACAAGCACTTCGTAATGGTACTGAATATGTTCCGCCTAAGGAACATATTCGCCAGATGCCTAAAGCAATTCAACAAATAAAACAACAAATAAACTTTAAAAAATTATTTGAAACAAAAGCAAACAGGCATCAGAAAGGTATAAATTGATTGACAAAAAATATAAATAAAATATAATAAATTGAAAGGCAATGTAATGACCACAAATGCGTTAGACAAACATAGAGATATTGTGTATCTTTGGATGGACATGGTTGATCTTCACTGGGAAAGAATTCTAGGTGAATACAACAATGATGAACAATTTTGGAAAACGGTATTTCACTCAATGAACAAAGATGATTGGTGGAGTATTGTTGAAGTTGCCAAAGCAATTCAATTAGCCTATCCAGAAGAAATTCGTCGCTTTCCAAAATTCTCTTACAATTTAGAAGTTGTTGAAAAGAGATTGCATCAGGCCAAAGAAGTAATCAAACCTTACAATCGCCAAGGTTATAACATTCCAGCCACTGGTTTGTTTATGAGTGTGCGTGATACTTTAAATGAAGTAAATGGCACACCTACTCGTCGTTGGTCAGATAAAGAAAAAGCCAAAATATTAACAGACCGTAAAGTCACTCCCTTTGAAACACTATTTGAAAGAACACAATGAACCCAGAAAAGAAATGGCGTAGATACACCAAAGTAGGATCTATATTTGTTAACATGACCAAATACCGCCAAATGATCCAACCCGCTGACAACGGATGTCTTGAATACAAGGGCCCTCTTCACAGACAGGGCTATGGTATGATTGGTGTCCTAAATGAAGCAGGTCAACGCAAGATGACCGTGGTGCATCGTGTGGCCATGCGTATGAAATTAAATCGCGAACTTAAAACCAATGAAGATGTCCGTCACGCCTGTGGTAATCCAGTGTGTGTAAATCCAGCACATCTTTATATTAGAAATGACGAGCATAGAAATGACAACAACATTACAGAAATCACTATTTCAAAAATACCAGTGCTCGCCAAATGATAGTTGGGCTTGGAACTATGCCCAATGGAGTGATGTTGAAGATATGTATCAACTTGCCAAAGTGCATTTTGAAAGAGAGATGGATACTATTTTTACAATCAATGATAACGCATATCGTTATGCATTAGATATTAGCACCAGTCATCAACGACATAATCTAGCCCTGGAACAACTATTGGTCTGCAGAGACAAGGCCACTAATAAATTATTGGCCTATAGTTGGTTGGGCAGAGGCCACCGCACTCCATATAGCAATGATGAAATGGCAGAAGCCAGAATGTTGCACACTGATCTTGAATTAAGTAGTCGTCACCGCATACACATCTGTGTTCAAGCAATTAACTATTGGGAAACATGGGCCAAAGCCTGCGGCATACCTATATTGGTATCTACTTCAATCCGCGAAGAACAAGACACATTTTTACGATTACACGAGCGTTTAGGATTCATTGTTCGTGGCGGAATATGTTATAAAAGAATCATACCAAAGGAAAACAAAAATGATTAAGGCAGTGGGAACAAAATTAGTAATTGAGCGTGTGGAACGCGAACAACAAACAGCAGGTGGTATCTTTATCACCAACCAAGCAGATCCAAACCCCTTGGCTGTGGTTCTAAGCAAGGGTGATGATGTCACTATCAAAGTCAATGAAGGTGACAAGATCGCAGTATTGTGGGGCAACACAGCCACACAGCCCTACAACGGCAAGAACTATTATATAGTGGATCAAACAGGCGTCACAGCCGTGGAGAAAGAAAATGACTAATATATTGCCAATCCATAGCAAAGATGGACACACCTATTGGGTTGAAGAAGGTGATACTCTTTATATCCAGCGTTTACAAGCAGGACAATATCAAAGAACAAACTGGAAGTTTGCTCAAACACTTGTTGATGTTTGGACACGAGCCTTAGATGTTGGAACCAATAATGCTTGTAATGCTATTCATTATGCCAAACGATTTGGATATGTAGAATGTTTTGAACCTACGCCATTAGCACAACAATTATGGACTAACACCGTTAGAGACAACGGAACACAAAATGTTATTTTACACAAAGTTGGATGTGGTGAAAAACAATACGCAACGGAAATTATAACTCATTGGAAAAATGGCGGACACAATCATTTAACTCATTATGACAAAAATCCACGCACTCATCAAGAGCGTAGCACACGCCTTAAAGTTCCAGTTCAGGTTGAAACTATAGATTCTTATAATTTTCAGGATGTTGGTTTTATTAAAATTGATGTTGAAGGTTATGAAAAGTTTGTACTAGAAGGTGCCCAACAAACTATTGCTCGTTGTCGCCCAACCATTCAATTAGAAATTGTGGCTAATCAATGTCGCAAATTTAATTATAAAGCAGAAGATATGATTGAATGGATTCGTTCATTGGATTATACTATTGTAAGTAAAAATCGCGGAAATTTATATGGTAAGTTTAGTAGTAATGCTCGTCAGGTGCTTTATGAAAATCAACATTATAAGCGTGAAATGGACCTATGGTTTCAACCTAATGAACGAGTGCGTCCAGAAATGACAAAAGTAGATACATTTAAAATATTATTTGAGGAAATAAAATGACTGAAAAAATTATCGCAAATGCCCCAACAGAAGATGAAGTGCTCACAGCCAGCCTTAAACTAATTGTGGATCGCTTTGTTGAAATGGGCTATGAAGAAAAGATCATATTTGGCAAAGTAAACTTAATCCTAAACAAATTTATTACCAATGAAGGCACATTCACAGCGGAGTATATCAAACTGGCAGAAAACGCAATTAAGATGCGAGCATCAAAAGAGTTTGAACAAGCCATTATGAATCCAGAAGGCCCTGCCAATGATGGTAGTGGTATTAGCCTTATTGTGCCAGGAGGCGGCATAGGCGGAGGTAGACTATGAAAGGAAAACCTCTAAAAGGACACATGCGTGTTCGTGATCATGTTCTGTATCGTCGTTGGTCATTCATGCGTCAGGTATGCAACAATCCCCAACATTCAGACTACAAGAGTTATGGAGGCAAGGGCGTTAAAGTAGATCCTGCCTTCAATGAGTTTTGGGACTTTGTTGATATCATTGAAACCAAGTTTGGTTATCCACCTAACTTTGATGCCAGTTGGAAATTGGCCCGTAAGGATCACGACAAAGATTATACCATTAAAAATATGGAATGGAGTAAGAGCAAGGCAGTGGGTCGCCGCTCTCCAAGAACACACATCTTGACCTACAAAGGCAAGACCAAACCCTTAAAACTATGGTCAGAAGAATTGGGCATAAACTTTTTTACATTATTAAATCGTGTAGAATTGAATTGGAAGCCAGCACAGGTATTGGGATTTCAACCTGGTCCTCGTGCTCAAAAACTAGCCCGTAAAAAACGATAAAAACTCTTTCTCGCAAGTTTGAAGTTTTTACCCACAATCCTGTGGGTTTTTTTTGACTTAAATATTCAGTGCTAGTGTTAATGATCCCACGCAGGATGCCAGTAAGAGTGTTTTGATCATTTCCCCTTACAACCATAAAGCCAAATGCGTCTAGCATACCACTCGTAAATATCCATTATGGATAACGAGCAATTTCAAAAAAAGATCAATGGTCTAATCAAATACAGCAACAAATCAGAAACATGGAAACTCATAGATAAAACAAAAGTCTGTGACTATTGTCATGCTGAAGTTAAGAATCAAAGAATAGAATGCAATGCCTATAGATTGGGCACACCCCACGAATACTTTAAACATATATGTAGACCCTGTGGCTTTGTGTTGTTTGATGGCAGCATGATTAGAGAACCACATCGCAGACCAGATAAGCCCATTGAAATTAAAAACACAGCGGGACGCAGACGCAGCCGTGAAGTTCAAACTCCTGATGGTGTATTTCCCAGCCTTACTAAAATGGCTGAATTTTATAAGAAGACGCCCAGTACTATGCTGACACTTATGAAGAAAAAACCCACAGAATACTATTATATATGAAAGAAGCATTTGTTTATCGCTGGCGTAATACACAAACCAAACAATGGTATGTAGGCTATCATAAAGGCACACCTGATGATGGTTATATCTGTAGTAGTATTGTAGCCAAACCCTTAATTGAATCTAATAATAATTGGGTGCGTAAGATACTTAGATTTGGTTCTAAACAAGAAATGATTAATCTTGAAAAGCGTATTCTTAAAGGACTTAACGCTAGACGCAATCCTCATAGTTTAAACAGAAGCAACGGTAGTCCCGCTCGCTATAGTTCATTTGACATATTAGGTTATAATCTTAACAATATGTCAGCACATGAAATAGCATTAAAATACAAAGAAGAAATAGATTCCAACAACAAAGAGCGTAGATTGGTTGTAGAGGAATGGCTTTTAAACAAGGTATTTTTCAAGAACGCTAAATAAAGTATCTATGAATGTTAATCAAAAAAATTCAGAATCAACAGAAAAGCCAGGTAGAGGTGGTGCACGCCCTGGTGCTGGCCGTCCCAAAGGTTCTAAGAGTCATGTGACTATTGCTGGACTATTAGAAGCCATTGAGAATAAAACAAATGGCCGCACCTATGAAGAACTATTGGTTGAAGACTTTATCAACGCACGCCTTGACGGTGATACACAATTGACACACAAGTATCACACACTACTATCTAATAAGTTTGTGGCTAACTTAAATGAGATCACCGTAGAAGACATTGGCGACCAAGTAGAAGGTAAGCGTACAGCGTTCTTAGAAGCGGTGAATTCTATCATAAACATAAATAAAACAAAGGACAATGAAGATGGCCAAGAATAATGGAACTTCTAGTCCTGCTAAGAGAGCCACACAAAAACGCTATGACATGAAAAAGAATTATGGTCTTAGTGTAGCAGAAGCAGATTATCTTAGAACTCTACCATGTGAAATATGTGGTGTGAAACATAAGAAGATGTGCATTGATCATGTAATACCTGGCACATACCGTGGGGTGTTATGTAATAGTTGTAATCCTATGCTTGGATGGTTTGAAAAGCGTAGAGAGATTATAGAAGAATATTTGGAACGAGGGCCACAAAATGCCATTAGTAAAAAGCAAGAGTAAGCAAGCGTTTAAAGAAAATATCAGCCGTGAGGTCAAGGCTGGAAAACCTGTGAAGCAAGCCGTCGCAATCGCATATAGCGTAAAACGATCTGCACAGGACAAGAAAGCCTCAATCACTAAAGGAAAAAAGTAAAATGGATAACTCTACATTAGGCCGCAAGGCTGGTAATGATATGAAGAAAGGTGCTGGCTTACCTAAGATGGGTAACAACCCAGCAAGTTGGCAAACCGCTGACAAAGGTCTTGGCTTCAATGGACAAGAAGTAACAGAACAGCGTGCCTCGTCAAGCAAATGGAATGTGAATCAACATACTGGACATTTAAATGATGGCCGTGATGTTCAGTTCCGTCAAATGCCTAACACCAAAGGCAACATTGGTGAGATGGGAAGCAAGCGTGTTCCTCCAACCAGTGCCAACAACGGCAAAACAAACTTCAGTGACCCAGATAAGATCAACATGGGTGCTGGTCCTCGCAGTTATGGTGGTCCTGCTCGTTCATGGGATCCCAAGCGTGGTCAAAACTTTGTAGGCAATCCTGATAAGATTCAAGATCGTCAATTGTTCAATAACCGTGGTAACAAGGATCAATAATCATGCCTGTACAATATAATTCTACAGACTATTTCAGCCCAGCAGGTCCTACGGTAGCTCTAGTGGCAACAACCGTAAGTTCCTATGCTGCCGTAACAAGTCTAGTTCCAGTTCAGCGTTATTACATTACCAACACTGGCACAACACCTGTTCAAGTTCGCTTCCATGTTAATACAAGTTCAGGCGTTGCGGTATTGGCCACTCCAGGCTCACCAACATATGGTCCTGTGTTAGGTGCTGGTGATGACTTTACCTGTGCCCTTCCACAAGAAGCACAAGGTCAATTGCCAAATGGTTTTACAACTTCAGCAGTCATCAGCGTTATTAGTCCAAGTGGTTCTAATAATGTTTACATTACTCCAATGATGGGACAATAATATGGAAAAGAAACACATGTGGATCAAAGATGCTATCAAGCATCCTGGAGCACTACACAAAGAACTAGGTGTTCCCATGGGCAAGAAGATCCCTGCCAAGAAACTGGCCAAGGCTGCTAAGGCACCTGGCGTTCTAGGCAAGAGAGCACGCCTTGTTGAAACTCTAAAAGGATTTAAAAAATGAACTACGAAAAATTAAGACCCATGAAAGAAAACTTTGGTAGTGGTCCAAGGATTGGTAAC
>Ga0208388_1000050_pt1 | contig 36576 bp, 56 predicted proteins | sample CryBogCBH18Jul07_FD_185511 | JGI IMG/M metagenome (GOLD analysis project Ga0208388, IMG submission 185511) | Freshwater microbial communities from Crystal Bog, Wisconsin, USA - CBH18Jul07 (SPAdes) (version 2) | ecosystem: Environmental > Aquatic > Freshwater > Lake | place: Crystal Bog...
TATATCGCCAGCTTCTAATTGAATACCTACAAAATTAACATCAACTTGAACTTGTAAATCTTCTCGACATGATTTTAAGAATCGATTAGCAAGATATTGAACAGTTACATTATTGTTAGTAAAGTAAAGATTAATAGTTTGTTGATTAACTGGTTCGTTTGGAAATAATAAGCTAGGATCAATAGTAGCTAAATTAAATGTAACTGAAGCAAATGAATTTTGATTTGATCCATCTGGATATTGGCATTGAGCTACATTAAATGTATTAGTTAAATCAATTGGTGTAACGCTAATAGATGAAATAATATTGCTATTATTAATATCCATAGCAACTGAATAACTTGGTGTTTGAACAATAACACCCCAAAGACCTAATATTTCATTGTATCTAACTAAACAATCACAACAAGCCGCCATGTTTTGAAGGTTATCTAATATTTTAATTGAAGGATCAAGAACTCCATTAAATACAAATCTTGGTTGTGTATAAGTATAGGTATCAAATCCAGTAAAACTAAAACTTTGATTTGAGTAAGCATTAAGAGCAATTAAAGAATTGGTATCAACTTGAGATACAGGCAATGCCGCACCATATCTTTTGCTTGTAAAAAAGTCTAGGAAACAATCTCCCGGTGATGATCTTGAATTAGTAAGTTGAAATCTAGTTTGTGCTAACCCAACTAAATTTAAACTTGAATTATATTTAAGATGAACAATAGCAAATGCACAATTACTCATTTGTTTGCCAGCATCCCATTTATAAACAAGTCCAGATGCTTGCATCACAGATATAGCACTTTGAGTTGTATTTACAGGATTATTTGAACCATTTTTGTAAAGATAAATGTCCATATAACCAGTAACATCTTGAACATTACCAGTTGATTCATCTAATAATCCAGTTACATTAGAAGCATTAGTATTAGATGGGAAATAATATTCATATACAGTATTACCAGCAGATACACCGACTAAACTTGCAGTAAAAGCAATTAAATAATTTGTCGCATCAATTTGATTGACTAAAGAAACAGTATATCGAGTAGAAGATGTTGTTGGTCCAAATTGTAATATATCGCCAATTTGTAAAGATGTAGCAATTGAACTTGACATTGTTATTTCATTTGGTGTGGATGATGACCATGAAGTAACAGTTCCAACAGAAGAAATTGTTGGAGTTGCAGTTCCACCAAATATAACTTTTCTACCGCCCCAATAAATATTACCAAAAGTTATGGTATCTGGCGTTCCACCGGTTTCGGTATTGGTTACTTCAGATAAAGCTAATACCCAATAAATATCTTGATTGTCTGATGTAATAGATAAATCAGTAATAATGCCACCTACATACGCTTCACCATAAACAACTGGTAAAAGATTGTTACCGGCTGGCGGAACTTGTTGTGGATTGCCGGGATTAGGAAGGTTAGGAAGTCCGGGTTGTTTAGGCGCAAAAATAGAAGATATGATTGATGATGCAACCATACTTATTGCAAATGCAACAATATTGGCGGCAAGTTCACCAATAATAGGAGCTAATACAGGAACAATTACAAATGACATTATTTAATTTCCCACTTATTTTCCAAATGTTTTAATCCTAATTTAGATAAATTTACATCCACAAAAGATGCTATAACTGCTTGATTTATTTCACCTTTATTAAGCATATCTTTACTAACTTTAATATATTCTTTAATTAATCTTGCTATAACTATATTTGTTTTACCATGAAGCATAACTTCTTGTAATTGAATAATATTGTTATTCCAAAAATATTTAGATTTAACTGCAACTAATATTCCTGTTTGTTCCTCATCAATTAATACAAAACCCAATCCAGCATAAATCATAGTCAATATAGATTCGCAATGTGTTTTTGACCATGTTAAAGGATTGCTGGCTAATGGCGTATCTATTTTACTAGCAAATTCTTTTATTAAATCTATTATCTTTTCATTGTCGTATTTATTAGCAAATCGAATCATTGTTTATTATTTTGTGTAGTTGATCCAAATGCGTAATTAATAGTTTGAATAAATGCAACTCTATTCATAGAGCTATCGCCCGGATTCCAATATTCCCATGAATTGTCATTAGTATATCGACCAGATAAACGATTGGCTAAAATGGTTTGTGTATTAGCCGCAATAGCAGTTATTGTTCCAATATATGATCTTGTTAATTCACTCCATTGTTCACCAATTTGATAATTGCTTATATATCCAGTAAAAAATTTATAAAGACCACCAGCTCCACCAGAAGTAATTAAAGTTCCATCAGCATTAAAAAATCCATGCCACATTTCAATCATAGAACCTTTACCTTGTTGAGATAATACCCATCCTAATAATGCAGTATCTAATCCCACTAAAGTAATAGATGTTTGATTAGCAGTTGATTTAATATCTCTTTGAGCATCGCCAATAGATACTAATGTGCCTAATGCATCAAATGGTTGAGAATCTACTGCTGGAACTGTAATAACATAGGGAGTTGTTGCAAAACGATAAGTAGCAGAAGGTGTGGTTACCCTCACAAAATCTGCCATTCTTATAATATTAGTGTTTTCGACTGGTGTTATATTGTTCATAATACTGATTCAAAAGCCTTAAATGTAGAACTCCATGCAATGAAAGAATCATTTGTCATTGGAACTAATGTATAAGTTGGATATTGTTGTAAGATAATTGGAAAAGTAACTCCGGTATAAGTTGATCCACCCATTGATACAGTTGTTCCATATTGACCTATAACTGCATTTTCTGGACTTACTAAAGGATTGATTAAATTACGATGAACTGGGATAGTTACAGTTGATCCAGAACCTCTTAATACATCTGCCGTTGCAATATAAGCATAACGATCCACTTGACAAAAATCGCCTGTGCGAACCACATAAGATAAAGGATTAATTCCAGAATCAAAGTTACCTAATACAAGATTTTTATTAGCAGAAGATGTTTGCCATTGAGCATCACTAATTTGAGTTGGTGTAAGATCACCTTGATAAGCAATATAATTAAGCCAGCCAGTTGTGCCAAAATTAAGATATTGTTCAGTAGAACGATCCGCAACTCGTAATGCTGATAACAATGATCTATTTTGAGAATATAAAAGCCAATTCATTGGTTTCATATCAAATGCAAATGGTTGAACTGTAAGAATTTCAGATGTAGATATTCTTTGATTTCGAGAAACAACTTGTCCAACAAACTTTTGATCGTTAATCGTTACTTGTTCTGATATAGCTAATATTTGATTAAGATTTGCCATTTATTATCTCGATTGTGGTAATGATTGTTGAGCAGATTGATTTGCCGCCCAAACCGCAGTCTTATTTTTAGCCAAGAATTGAACAGAAGTTTGTGTATCTATAGCACTCATATTGGCAATATATGGACCATTATAAACGATTTGTGGCTGACTTCCCATAGATGAACTTAAAGAGTTATTTGGAATAATTGCACCTGATTGACCGGGAATCATAAGCTCTGGACCATTCTCACCAACAAGATAAGGCGATCCAGCAGATATAGGACCACCATCAGCTTTAGGCATAAATTGAGCTAAATTAGTAATGCCACCAGAAAATCCGCCAGAGCTTGAACTACCAAATCCTAAAGAATTTCCTAACATATTAAATAAACCAGATAATTGAGCTTGTAATTGAATTTTAATAAGACCTTCAATAATAGAACCCACTAAATCTTTAAAATGTAATTTTCCTGTTTTAACAAAATTATCTAAAGCACTATTCATATTACTCATTAAAGTATCAAATGCTTCCTTACCCAAAGCCGCCGCATTTTGAGATTGTTCAATAAAATCGTTATAAGCCTTATTCCATCCAGCACTAAATGTTTGTTGTGCGGCTAATGTTTGTTTTTGTTGATCAATTAAATCAAAGTTTTTATTTAATAATTCAGTATATTGTTCTTGACTAATTAATCCTTTTTGAAGCTCTGTATTTAATTTTGCTTGAGCATCAAATTGTTCCAATAAATATTTTTGTTGTAAACTTCCTTGATCTGCTATTTGTGCTTCTTTTTGCAATCTAGCAATATCAAAATCAATAATTTTTGATTGATCTTTAGCATATTGATCTTGATGAGCTTTATCCAAATCCATTGCTACTTGCAATGCTTTTATTTTTTCATCAGCAGATGCTTTAGCATACTTTCCGCCTTCTTGTTCTTGAGCGGCTAATTTTTGAGCTTCAGACCTAACTAAACCTATATCTTTAATTTGCTCTTGCCAAGCTAATACTTGCTTTTGTAATTCTTCAGTTGATTTTTGTTGTTGTTCGCTTAATGGTAAATTGCCACCGGGATTTTGTGCGCTAGTTACTTTTTTAGCAAGATCAGCTTCTTCTTTTAAATGCTCTTTATATTTAACTTCCCATTTATCTCGTTCTTCATAAACTTTATTAAAGTCTTTAAGACTGCCACTTAATAATGCTTTAGTTGCATCAATACCATCTGAAATGATAAATACAAGTTCAGCCATAGCGTGAAGTGCTTTTTCAATCGCTGGACCAAAATCTGTAATAAATACAGTTTTAAGATCAGTCCAAGATTGAGATAAAGCATCAACACCAACTTTAACTTTTAAAAATGCTTCATCTGAACCAGTAAATTTGTCTTTAAATTCTTCATAATCTTTAGCAACGCCTTTAATATCAATGCCACGAACTGCTCTAGCAAAGAATTGCATAGCTTCACCATTGCGTTTTAAAGCTGGTTCTGTATTTTGTAATCCTTTAAGAACTTGCTCAAGTATTTTTGGAGTATCCATTTCAGCAAGCATCTTGTCTGAAACGCCAATATCATTAAATAATTTTCTTAATTTATCATTGCCTTGATAAGCCTGTTCAACAGTTTTACTAAAAGCAGACATAGCTTTGCCGGCTGATTCTGATGATCCGCCATTAAGCATAAATGCTTCATTAAGAGCTAATACTGTGTGAACTGCAACATCATTGGTTTTGGCAACTTGCGCCATTTGATCTGCAAATTCAATTGCACTTTTGGAAAATTCAAAAAATGCCGCTCCAAGACCAGCAATAGCGGCTTCTGTAATTAATGCGGATGCATTAAACCCTTTAAGACCTTCTTGAGCTTTACCTAAATTAGAATTAAATTCACCAGCATCTAATCCTAATAAAACCGATAATCTTGAAATAATTGCCATGATTTACCTTTTAAACTTGTCCATACTAAAGTTAGGTGATTGGCTCATAAAGACTAACAAGGCATCGCTTGGATCAACTTCTGGTTCACGATATATATAAGGATATATAGTATCTATAATGGATTTTAAACTATAAGGCGGTGCATTGTTTGACCGCATATAATTAAATACCCCAGCAGTAAGACTTCCTAGTGTTCTTATTACTCCGTTATTACCTATAACACCATCAGCATACATAACGATTATCTCGTTCATTGTAGCTTCATCTATTGCGCTTATGTCTTGTGGTGTATGCCCATTAAAAATCATTGCGGAGCGAACTTGCGTTCTTAATGAGCCGGTTACTTTGACTTAATATCTTTATAATCAGGCGAAATAACTTCGTTAATCTTGTCAATTAAAGTAAGTTGAATAGCTAATGGAAATTCAGATTCAACATCTGCATAAGTAAGATCATCTAAACTGCCTGTTTCTGGCACTAACATTTGAATATATCTTACAATTCTATATTGCATAATGTTTTTATTTTTAGCGGCTTCTCGCATTGATCTGCCTTCAACGATTGTATCGTTATCTGTTTTTTCAACTTTATCTTCTGGATCAATAACTAAATTAGCAATAAGCTCTTGATAAATTTGTTCCGTAACCGCTTCATCAGGATTTTTAAAATAATTATAAATTTCTTCAATTTCACCAACACTAGGAACTCTAACTTTAAATGTATGATTTCCTAATTCAAATGATCTAGTTAAAATAGATAATTTATTTTGTTCGTATTTGCTACCTAAAGCACTTGCTAATTTACTCATATTTTTTCCTTATAATATTATAGATTTTTTGCTTTATAACTTTCTATTCTTTGAGCTAATATTCTGCCCAATGATTCTGAAACTTGTTGAGCTTGGCTTTCCAATGAAACTCTCATAAATGGATGTGGACTAACTGTAGCCGTTCCAAATTCCATTGCAATAGCTCTGGCATCATAGAATATGCCTTGTGATTCGTAAAACTCTTTTGTAGCCATTTTTCTTTGGTGCTTATCTGAAATGTTTTTAACAAATTCAGATGCTTTTGTTTTTAAATTTTTTGGTATTGATTTAGTTTGAACCAATGCAATAACCGCATCTTTTGGGCTAACATATTTTGATCTTTTATCTTTTCCGTCTGGTCGTCTTGCAGTTATGCCTAAAGAATTTTCAAGCATACCAGTATCAATAGGCACTAATGATTTTGCCATTGATAATACTGGTTTCATAGCTTCTTTAGTTGCTGGAATAAGAACAGAGCTTCTAGCTTTTGAATCGCCTATTTGATCTTTTAATTCATCAAATACTGCTAAAGTTTCTGAAAGTCCAGTAACTTGAAACTTTGTAGATGACATTAATCTGCCTTAATTATTTTTTGATATATCGCATTATTTAGCTTGACAACATAATCAACTATTTCTTCAGGCGATAGTTTATCAGCATGATTTTTTGCAATTTCATGTGCTAAATTAATACCAGTTAATCTTTGTTGAGCAAAACCAAACCAATTCTTTTGACCTGAATTGGCTTGGCTTACTAGATAACTTAATAAATCATCATTTGATCTTATTGTTGTTGTCATTTTATTTATCTTTATAAATTATGTATTATTTGACCAGCCGTATTGATTACCTCTTGGATGAATCGTAAATGAACATTTAGCTTCAGCAGTTGGTGATGGATCAATCTTAAATTCAGATACACGACCATTGAAAGCATAGTTCACAATGTTTGTGCCATCAGTAGCAGAGATAACAAATGTTCTGTCAATTGTGCCATTGTAAGCATCGCCACGAATTAATAAAAGACCAGTATCAGATGGATTCCAAGCCGCAATGATAGTCATTGATGTTGGCTTTGATTGAGTTGGGATAATATCTGATTGTCTTGCACCAGCAACACCGAATGAAGCTGAAGCATCATCTTGACCAAAGTAAGGGATAGCTTCTACATGAATTTGGTTAGCTGAAATAGCAATAGCTGAAACTGATGTTTCATCAGATAAGTTAGCAACTGTTAATGGTGTTGGTGTAGCTCCGGGTTGTGCATAAAGGGTTGCGCTAAATCCCGGTAAGACTTTATTAGGTAATGCCATAATAATTTACTCCGTTTTAAAAAATTAAAAAATCTTATGTTGGTATATCTAGTGTGCAATCCAATATGACTGAATGGAGCGCATTGGTATTATCGTATGTATGATGCAACATTATTACATCGGCTTTTGAAATCCAAAAACCGCCTGATCCGCCAAACTGACCAGTATAGCCATGTAATGATTGAATAATAGTATTAGCTATTGTCATTCCATCGCCCATATTAGTTGAGAATACACTCATCTGGAATACCGGTCTATCAATGCCTTTAACATTTTGGTTGCCACCAGTATAAACCGGCTGATGAACATTTCTTAAATGCCATGTTACAAATTTCGACTGTGTAGCATAATTTCGGTTGAAATTAGAATACACAGGAACAGGACTTATTATACTCGATAATTGAGTTTGTATGGCTTCAGCATACTGAACAATACTATTCTGTCCCATATTAAACCTTTGTTGTTGGATCGTTTCTATAACATAAGAAAGTAACACTCATCTTATCATTAGCTTCAATAGCATCAGTTATTCGCCAATCTTGGTTACGCCAAGTGATTGAATATCCGCTTGAGTTAATTACTATATCTCGCACATAAGGCGTATAGTTAAAAACAAATCTATTTAAGTCTTGGTAAATACGAGTATCGCCAGTAATTTGCAAGCTATTTTTAACATCCTGAACTAAAGGTCTGCTTGTAAATTTAGGTGTTATTACAACTGTGCTTTCGCCAAATGCGTCTGTTGTAAATGATAAAGTATTAACAGTAACATTTTCATAGCGTGAAATAGCCATTTACATCACCAATGGTTTGTAAGGTCTTAATAAAGCATCAATTCCTATAGGAAGTTCTGCCAATCTACCAACTGTTGTTTCTGATCTGTTGTTATATAAATGCGTTAATAATAACAATCCAGCTTGTTTAATGACTGGATATTGAGATAAGAAACTTGGTTTAACAGTAAAATTAACGACTAATGGAGCAGTCATATTTTGATTAAAGTTAGTTGGTAAACTTGCTAAAACAACTTTATTACCAGTAGGATCGTAATACCAATTGCCATTAGATGAACTAACAGGCGTTAAAACAGGCGTTTGTGCATCATCAAAAAAACTAACTGAATTAACTACAGTATTTCCAGCACCTTGTGAAACTTCTGGTAAATCTAGGCAAATTGGACTGCCATATAAAGAACTTGTTGCGTAATAAGTTTGAAATGTAATTGGGAATATTGGTAAGCCCAAATAATCCTCAATATGCATCCTAACTGCTAATTCAAGATCACTTAAATATGAATCTTGACTGTCATCACCAAACAAATTTAATTGATTGGTGATTTCCGTCAATGTAAGCCAGCTTGTTGATAAATCCCTTCCTACTTGTTCAATTTTCTCATAGTTAAAAGGATTTCTTGTTGGCGCAAGAAACACTCCACCATAAGCAAGAATATCGCTAGTGGTAGCAGTTGTCATTATACGCCTTTCAAGAATACGCCAGCAAATGGATCACGAATTGTGGATACCATACGCTTTTCGGCATAGATATTTATAAAGCCCGGTTGAGTTTGTTCAAACATCTTAAATGTCATTTCCTCTGTATCGCCAATGGTCATAAAACGATCCCAATTTGCTAATACGCATGAAATGTTACCAGTTCCGGGAGCGGCTAAATATGGATTTGGGATCACAGGGAAACCAAATAAATTAGCAACTGCACCGCCATTTGAATTACCAACTTCTAAATAAACTGGCATACCAACTGTATCTTTAAGAACACGCAATTCTAAAATAAGTGATGGATGAATATGCCAAGCAGTTGTAGGTAATGCCCAATATTGAGCTGGTAAAGCTGAAGCCATATCTGCTAATGAATCATAATCAATTGCAGTTGTGCTATGAGTTACTGTAGCAATTGTATGAATACCATTAGTGCTTGCAGTTCCACTTGAACCAAATGATGCAGTAGAACCAGTATTGTAAGTTGGTAAACCTCTTAAACCAGAAGTTGCACCATAAGCAGTTGTTGATGAACCAGATTGATCGTTATTTAAAGCCATAGATTGACCTTCTAACTGACTAAATTCAAGCATTAAGTCATTAACAAGAGCTTCTTCTAATGCATTAACATCAGTTAAAACTGCACTACGAACTGGCAAAACTGCTGATAAAACACGAACTGGCAATTGCCAGATAGATGTAGCAATATTTGGTGAACCACTATTAGGCACAACTGTATATCCAAATGGATTAGTTGAATTTGCCGCATTACCAACTTTTGCTACGAATTGAGCATCAGAACCATTAACAATAATTTCTCGGCTTCCCATACGGAAAGGATTGGCATAACGAAGTGCCGCAAATGCTTCATCAAATATTACCTTACCACCAACGCCGCTACCTGAACCAGTAATGTTAGATGCTTCGTTAATTTGTTCAGATTCTTGTGCATCTTTTTTAGATTTTTTATCTTCTCTAAAGCTAACTTTTGATTCGCCTTCGAGTATAGCTTGTTTTATACCTTCTAAAACTTTTTTAGATGCTTTCATAATTTTTTCCTAATTAGTTAAAAAAATAGGCGGCGATTAAACCGCCTATTCCTTCATTAAAACTGCTATTAGTTAGTAGCAGTTGCAGTAGAACGATAACGAACACCAGCAAATGGATCAACAACTGAAGTGCATAGTCGTTTTTCACCATAGAATGTAATGTAGCCCGGTAAAGTTTGATCATATCTACGCAAGATCATATTTAAACGATCAACGATAGTATGGAATCTTGACCAGTCTGCAAAATACATTGGATATTTGCTTTCTGTGCCTACAGATGCAGTAGTTCCTGTTGGTAAATCAACATATTTATTAACTACAACATCAAAGCCAAGTAAAGAACCAACGATACCATCTTCACGAGCTAAACCATCAATGTAGATTGGTCTGCCTTGTAAATCTGTTAAACCACGAATTGCTGAAAGCATGATTGGGTTGATAACAAATTTAGCATTAGGTGTCCAATATTGTTGTGGCAAGCTATAGATGAAATTAACAATATCAGCATAAGTAACTGCATTAGCAACTACATTATCGCCGTTTGATGTTAATTGATCGTATGTGCTTAATGAATGTAAACCACTTGTTGAGCCTGTGCCTGATGAACCGAAAGCCGCAGTAGTAAATGTGCCGCCTGTGTAAGATGCATTAGCACCAGCATATTGATTTAAACCACGCAAGCCATTTGAACCACCATAAGATACAGTAGCTGGATCAGCTTGGTCATTGTTTTGAATCATTGATAAGCCTTCTTGTTGGCTAAATTCAGCTAACATATCATCAACAACATTTGATTCTAAACCATCGATGTCATCAAGAGCCGCAGTTCTGATTGGGAACTGTGTATTGATGTCTTGAAGTGTTAATTGCCAAATGTTTGTGTTTTCTGTAGTTGGGTTAGGAACACCAGAACCAGCAGAAGTATTGTTGTTGATTGGATAACCCCACATAGCACCAGCGTTACCAACTTTAGCACGGAATTGATATGTTGAACCATCAGTTGCAACAGAACGAGATACACCACGCATTGGGTTGATTAAACGAAGTGGATGGAATACTGGATCGTAGAATGTTCTACCACCGACACCAGCACCAGAACCAGTTAAACCAGAACTTTCCTTGATGTATGCATCATATTGTGAAGCATCTTCAAACATTTTGATTTCTTTTTCAAATCTGCCGTTTGTTTTAATAAAGCTGGCTAATTGTTCTTTAACCATTTTATTAACATCACCACGAACAGTTTTTTCAATCTTAACGATTGCTGGAGCTTGAACTGAAGCAACTTTCGCTTCAAGTGCTTGCACCTTTTCATCAAATGAAGCAACTGTAGCTTCAAGTTTTTCATCTACTGACTTGATGATTTCTTCTTGACGAGCTAAAGTTTTTTCTTCAATTGCGTCTAGCTTTTGAATAATTTTATCTGACATAATTTTTCCTTATTTAAGTCGTTTGTCTAATTTCTTTAATAATGAACGCTCTTTGAGAGCTTCCAATATCGCCTTTTCGTCATCCGCATCAAACTCACTTTGACTTGGAGCGGTTTCAACTTGTTTCTTAACTTCATCACGAATTTTAAGAATTTCATTGAACTTGCTAGATGCGGATGTAGCATCTTTCTTTGAAAGCCCAGCTTCACGCAATGCTTTCTCGATATGTTTAAGATTAGCAGTTCCATCTTCTCTAAAAAATTCTAGCTTTTTAACTTCAGCCATTGGGTTATTAGGTTGCATTACTATTGATACTTCTTTTAAACCACCTTTAGTGATTTGGAAATATCCACTTTCATAATCATCATCAGATGTATCTAATGGTGAACCTTCTTCATCAACCATTTGGTATTCATCAGCCCATGCACCTACTGAAACACCACCAACCATTGCTGGTGATTCTTTCATAATTGTATAAAGGTCTTTACCAGCAGTTGTGTTAGTAAAAAGTTTGCCTTTACCTAACATTCCTGTGTCATCAAATTCAAATGATGTCCATTCGCCAACTGGAAACGACATATCATTGTGTTGGAAATACATAGGTAATGGTTTGCCAGATTTAGCAAATTCATCAGCCCATGCCTTAAATGGTTCTGGCTGATAATTGAATTTACGACCATCTGCACCTTCTCTTGCACCCCATGTAGTTAGCATGGCTTCTATATTTCCGCACATTTCTTGTGATTCATCAGTAGCTATACCTAAAGCTACTTTTGATTCAAAGAAGTATTTAGAAAATTTTTTCGATAATTCTTTAGTCATTGATTGGCACTCCCTTATTTTTCATTCCGTTGGTTTCAATCGGTTTCTTTTTGCGTTTGTTAGCCGATTGGGTTAATAATTTAAGCAAATCTTCTAGTGTCATTATGCTTTACCAGCTCTGCCAGTTTTACCAACAGAAGATGTATTTCCGCCACCGCCTGTATCTTGTGGTGATGATCCGGTTATGTCTTTTGGTGCGCCGCCTACTGTAATTCCTTGTGGTTTAGTAGCTTGTAATTCATCGCCACCTTCTTTGTTCTCGTAACCTAAATATTCACGAGCTTCATTAGGTGTCATTATACCAGCAGATATACCAGCAACGGCAAAATTCATTTGATCAATTGGTGCGCCTTTAAGAAAATCTTGTGTCTGGAATTTAATGCATAGATTTGGGTATCCAGCTAACAAACTTGTCTTAAATTTTTGTTCAATATTAGTAATCAATGGATTCATTGTAGATTTATAAAATTCATCTAACAATGTTTGTGTGTTATTGAACTTACCACTATCCATTCCAATTAAAGCTGGCGGAACACCAAACAATCCACAAATTCGTTTCATAGTTTGCATCTTCAATTGAGCCGCTTCAGCATCTTGAAGTGTAAGCATATGAATTGGAGTATATGTCATACCATTATCAAGCAAGATTGATTGACCGGGCTTGCTTTGATCAGTTGATCTTGAGCCAGTCATTGAAGCCCATGCTTCTTTTAGTCTTGCGGCAATCTCTTTGTATTTAACATCTGGAATAACTTGAGTTGTTGTAAACATTCCAGAAGGTTTAGCACCATTCATCATTACAAAGTTGGCATAGTTATCAATGTCTTGATCTAAACCAATTAATTCTACGGCTAATGTGCCTTTATTGAAGCCGGCTGAACCTTGCCAAGCCGCTTCTTTTAAATGAATCACTTGCCAATATTCTAATGGAGCTTCTTTATTAAATCCATATGTAGAAGTAGATAATCTATATTGTGGATAACGAGTTGGAGTTAATTGAGCGGTGATTAAAGTTGAATCTAATATATACATTTCCAATGGAGTTAAAGCCATATTTTGTTGGTCTTTACGCCATAAAGCAGTAAATACTTCACCAGCTAAATCTAACCACATTACAAATTGATACCAGTATTCGTATGATGATTGAAAGTTATTTGGTTGCATTAATAAACTTGCAACTTGTTTTGCTTTAATCTGATCTCTTGGACCAACAGATTCATCTAAAAGTGCATCAACCAATAAACCTTTATCGTTATAAGCCATAATCTTAATTGGAAGTTGAGCTAATGCACGAGCTTTAACGCCTACGCAACTCATAACTGTAGAATTGCGGCTTAACACCGACATATCTACAATTCGACCTGATTCCGTTACAGATGATGTTGTTACATATAAAAGTTGGTTTGAAACTGGGATTTGTTTGGCATTAGATATGTTTCTTAATACATTGTTACCTAATGCAGTTTGACCAAAAAGTGTATTGGATTCTTTTGAACCCTTACCTTTTCTGTTGAATATATCAAATATTGCCATATTTTTCCTTTAAAAACTTCTAAATCCGTATGAATCTGATCCAATCGGATTATCAAGTGAACAATGCATTGCAATTATAAGCGCAATAATGCCATCAACCTTCGCAGACTTATCTGCTTCATTCTTTCTTACCTTGATATTGCCATTGACATCTTCGTAAACTTCGCAGTTTCCAAGTTGCCAACCAATAAATGGGTTTCCTTCATGTTTTATAGAATGTTGCATAATCAGTTTTTCAGTATGTTTGGATGGGTTACTTAAAACTGCCATTCCTTGACCAACCTTTTTAACTGGTATGCCATGATCGTGTAATCGTGCAATTAAACTTGCCGCATTGTAAGCATCATAGCCAACTTCTTTAACATCATATAAAGAACATTGGTTTTTGATATATTCGGAAATCTCTCGATCATCCATCACATTGCCTTCGGTTATGTGCAATATGCCAGATTGAACCGCTTGCTCAAATATACCACGATAATGAGTTGGAATCAACTCCATTGCATCTTCAGGTAAAAAGAATTTAAACTCTGCAAAGTAATCATCATCTGCATATCTTTTCAAAGTGCAGACTGCATTTAAGTCCCTAGTTGCCGCCAAGTCAAAACCAATAAAAACTGATTCCGGGCTATCTTTAGGTTTGTCTATAGAATCATCCCAATACTGACGATCAATCCATGCCGTATTAGCAGATACATAAACATTAAGTGTCTTACATAAGAACTCATTTAATGAAGCTGGTTTTAAAGCCGCTTGAGCCGCTCTTTCCTCAATGGCAGATTGATAAATAGATATGCCATGCATAGGATTACATTTTCGCCATGTTCTAGCATCTCGCCAGTCATCCTGTGGATCAAGTCCATATAAAAGACCAAACCAATGTGGATTGTCTGGAGCTTCACCATGAAGCATGGATTCGTAAGCCGTCATATCTTCATAGAACTTGGTGTCTTTAGTAAATGATGCAGTCGTTATATAAATCCTTAATGGATTTTTACGAGCCACCATTCCAGAATGAATAACCTCAATAGAGTTACGATCAACAATCTGCGCCGCTTCATCAATAATGGCGCAACTGGCGTTCTTACCATCACCTGACTTTTTATTGTCCCTAGATAATGCTCTAAACATTGACTGTGAATCTCCAGCTTTGCCAATATGGTATTTACTTAAATTAAACCAGTTCTGGGCAGTTTGTGGCATGGCTTGAATCATTCCATAAGCCGCATCAAAAACAATAGATGCTTGTTCACGATTGGTAGCCAAAGTAAATACTTCAGCACCAGCTTCACCATAGATTAATTCATATAAAGCAATAACCGCAGTTAAAGTAGATTTACCAGCTTTTCTAGGAATAAACACAATGACATCTGTTGTCATTCGTTTGGTGTGATCTTTTTTGTGGCGGAATCCGTAAATAGCACAAACCAACATAAGTTGGAATGGTTCTAAAGTGATTGGCTTACCAGCATCAGGTCCTTTGGTGTGTTTGAGAACATCTAGGAATCTTAAAAAATGTCGAACATAAGGCACGACAAATTCGTATTCCCATTGTTTGTTTTCCATGAAGTCCAAAAAACGCTGACAAGCCAGCTTCACATTATTACATACTTCAATATTACCTTTTGTTACATCAATGGCATATTGGATTCCATCTTGCCAATCGTTCATTTAAAGTTATCTGGACCAGCCATCAAATCGCCAAGACTAGAATCGTCTGTAGAAGTTTTAGCTAATCGACCTCTAGGCGTTAATCCAAGTTCGTTCATTAAAACAATGATGCGTTGCAAGAGCTTATCCATTAAAGCCATATATGGACTTGGACCAAGTGTCTTACCATTATTGTATTCAGTAACAATGCCATTTTCTTTTACATTGACCAAACATTGAATATACAAAGTAATTTGAGTTGCTAGGAATGAAAGAGTATGTTGGTCTTGTTCAGAACCTATGCCATAAACTGCGTAAAGATATTCAGCAGTTTCCTCGATGAACCGATCCTCGTTCCATGCGGAAGGGTTGGTAAGCCAATACGCTTTGGGAATCCTTTGCTTAATTTTTTCAGGCAAGGTTGTTCCCATGTTTTTTCCTTGCGTGCCATGCACAATGTGAAGCTCTGGTGGTAGTTTGTTGCGTGCTTGTGTCATACACCCCCCTCACAAACTTCAAATGCAGAAATTTGTGTCCCCGCCTGCTCGTTTGCAAAACAAAGAAATTTTAAGTTATTATTCGCCATCATTACGCAATCCTATTTCGCCAGCCAATGCAGAGTATCCAGCAATGTCAATAAAGTTATCAATGTGATTGTTGCCATTTTTTGTTCGTGCCACTTTCAATAAGATCATCATTATTGCAACTTGTTGTGTGCTGATTGTTTTATCAAGATAAGCTGACCACAAGTTAGCTATATTGGCAAAGCTATCTTCTGGATTGCCATGTGTAGATTGCCTATCATGGTTTATGATTTCGGTTGCATTACGCAAGATGTCGGTTCGATTCATGTCTTGTCCTAGTAAAAGTTTTCGCATTATGCGAGATAAGGTCTTGTTCCATTCTTGTCAATAATGTAAGCATTGTGTCTTGGCACATAACCTTCGCCATTAGGTATTGATATGTGAACCCATGAATCAAACTCACGAATGATTTGATCATATTGAATATTGCTATCCATTATGACTTTAATGATTTGATCTGGTGTCATTCCATCAATACGAATATCGGCGGCACAACCTAAACAATGTTGCGAATTAGATTGTCCACCGACTAATTTATTTACAATTAAACTACGATATGCTGAATTAACTCGAATTGGTTTGCCAATTAATGTTCTAACTTGTTCAAGCAAATTAGCCAAACGAGTTAAATTTCCAATAATAATATTGTCTGGTGTGTTATCAATATTGTTTCGTAGTGCAATTTCGCTAAATGTTAATTCTTCTAATGTAAAATGTTGTGATATTTGCATTTTTATCCTATTTGTTCATTTGGATTTACTGGTTTTGAATTATAAAGCATTTGATCTTTCATTTGACTGCCATGAGATGAACCAAAATAAAACGATATAACGCCAGTCCATGCAGTTCCTAATGAACCTAACATAATCATCAAAGCATTATTAGCTGGATCAACTTTATTAAAAAACAATAAAATTAAAATACCAAAAAATCCAATTGTTGTAATTGATGCCAAAATTGCAGGAATATGAGATTTTGTAACAATTTCCATATTTCGAGCAGAAACACTATCCGCAACAATCAATTTTTCAAAATCAAGACCTAATTCTTGTTGTTGGCGTTTTAATTCAATTTCAGCCAACTTAATTTGCTCAATTTGATCTGATGTCAATTTTCCAGTTTGAATAATGCCTTGAACTTCATGTTCATTCAAATTCATTGCTTTGCATAATGCAGTTACGGCAATTCCAGCTAATGGTCCACCTAATGCTGATGCAATAGTTGGAGCAATTTGTATTAACCAATTCAATTGATTGTCAATCCTGTTGGAGCTGGTGTTGCTTGAACTGGCTTTGCAACTTGAACATCAACTTTTGTAATTTCTTTATTGATTAATGTGTCTAATTTGGTTAAAACAACAACTAATTCATTCACAAGCGCAAATGAAACAGATAAAAATACTCTAAAACCAAATAATGCAACTTCTAATAAAAAATCGCCTAATTGCTTTAATTTTTCTTTCATTTTAAAACTCCTCTAAATTAAAATTATATAACGAACAAATCCTTTTTGCATATATGTCAAATTTGGCATTATGTTCAGTAAAATCATTATGACCATTATGACATCTACATAAATGCACCATTTCATGCAACATAGTTTCCGATAGTTTCAGCCAACTGTCATTAGCTACATCAATTTCAATCCTGTAAGGTTCAAAATGAAAATAACCCAATACATCATTAGTATCAATGATTCCGAATTGGACTTTTTGTGGTTGTGGCATTTTGTATTCATTGAATGGCGGTAAAGTGCAAAATAATTTATAAATCTTTCGTAAATTCTGTTTGGTCAATAGTTTTGCCATAGTCTGCTTCGGTATAAGTAATTATTCCATTAGGTGAGTAATAAAGATATTTTCCATTATTTTCTTCTAATGTTTTATTTGTATGACAAGATGGGCATAAACTTTGAAAATTATTCACTTTAAATTTATCCGAATCTTGTTTATGTGGAAATATATGGTCCACAACTGTTGCTTGAACTACTTTACCTTTTAACAAACAACAAGCACATAATGGTTGTGCGCTTAATTGTTGTAATCTAACTTGTTTCCAATAGGATGTTGAATATAGCTTACTATTTTGTTTAATCTTTTCAGTTGCGCCACCACCATGTTGTTCACAAAATGTTGATCTATTAGTTTTAGGATTCATGCATCCTAATTCACGACATTTAGTGTTTTGTGGCGTTCTTGGCATCTACGCTTTGTTTGATCATCATTAAAATACCATATTCAACTGTCATTGGATTGGTTTTCTTTAATTCAGCATCAAGATCACTTTGATTAAACTTCCATGATTTAGCTTCTTGCTCAACTGATTTATATATATTAGCAATATATTGGACTGCTTCTTTTAATGTTTTATCTTGCATTATGGACCTTTCTTTTCAACAAATCTTGATTCTTTATAAACAATGGCATTAATTAATTCCATCATGTCATCCATTTGGTTTTGTAATCCAGAATCATCACCTAATACATCTCGATTATCTTCCATATATTTTCTGAATCGCATAATGTCATCTAAACCATTTTTTAAAGGCGGAATCCATTTATCAGGATATTCAATAATTTGTGGAGCATTTACGCCTTGCCACATTTCTATAATATCGTCTGCTTTTTCCACAACTCTACGATAAAACTTTTGCAAGATTTTGTGTTCAGTTCTGGATTTAGTTTGTAAATGAATAATGTGTGAATTAGTGCCTTGATGAAGCATAGTTAAGCAAAATTCACCAATCGTTGGCTTTGTGCCTAAATCCTGTTTAGCTTCTTTAATTGAATATACCTTTTTGTCCATATTTGATCCTTATTTAAAAGCCTGTAAAGCCATAAAAATGCAAATGGCAATTATCATAAATTCTACCATACTTATCCTTTCTTATTTAGCAAGTCTAAAGTTTGTTGCAATAAATCTACTTCCGATCCATATTTTGCTTCAAATGTCTTTTGCCCTGAATGAAGTGCCACTCCATAACCACCATTTTGATGATGATTTGGACATAAAGGGATAGCCATACTCCAATGGCTACGCATAGCCAATCCAGCCCCATGCCTAATGTGATGAATATGTGGAGCTGAATAACCAAAACCAAGATTCCTACAAACAATGCACCCAATTTGAACCAGTTTGTCATAATGCTTTCTTTCGTCTTTAGTCATAATGTAATTAGATCATTAATTGAATTGATTTGATTTAAAAGATTATTAGGAATTTCATATAGATCAGCTTTAGTTTTAAAAGAAGTGCCATCAGAGCGTGTTCTTTCCATTCCTAATGGATAAAAATTTGCTTTTTCTGCAAATTTATTTTTATCAATCCATCCGCATATAGTTAAATTCATGTTAATTTTGTTTAAACTGCAAAATATATAACGATCAACTTTGTAATTTATTTGATGACCAATAAGATTGTTTACATAGTAATCTTCCGGATCAACAGTTCTGCCCATTGTTTTAACATCATAGGTTTTGCCATTAAATGTAAAATCAATGCCTTTATCAAATCCATCAGCTTCTATTAATGCTAAACCAAGCAAATCCATAACCATGCATTGACCAACTATACCTCGCAACTGTTCGGATTGGTTTCCATCAGCTATGCCACGCTGACCAAAATTATTATTTTTTAATAAACCACGACAGTAATAAATTATATTTTGATCTAATGGAATTGTGATCATTCACCTGACCATCCAAATTGTGCAAAATACGCTTCAATTTGCGTCATATAGTTTGCCATTTCAGAAACAGTTAAATCAGTTGTGCTTTTAGTGTGTTGAATAGTTTTACCATGAATGGTTATATCGGATGTAAGAAACATAGCACCGCACAAATAATGTATTTCCATGCTTGAATACCCAAGAAAATCACCGACAGACTTATAAAGATAACCCCAAAGCCGCTTGTTTTGATCTTTAGAACGGACATCATTTGATTTAATTGTAATCAGTAATAGTTGATTTTTTTCTAGTAACCGATTTAATTCCAGTATCAGCGTTGGCATTGATTGTTTCGATAAGTGAAATTGCATAATCTTTAGCTTCCTTTGATGTCTTATATATTTGAACGAGCTTTCCTTGATTCCAAACAACAAACTTTTCAGTATCCATTACTTTTGCTTTTGTAACATTGATTTGACCACATTCAATAGCCCATTCGCTAATCTTTTTCCATTTAATTTGCATTGAGAGCTTCCTTTGCAAACTTTAAAGATATAGTTGGATAGTTTTTAGGATTAGCAATAATGCGTTTTGCCCACGCTCTCATATCTTTTGGTTTATTAGTTTGTTGTTCAGCCATGAATTTAAGAACCTCATGCGAATATTGATGATTTTGTTGTTTTGTTAATGTGGGAGCTTTTAATTGAACAAACTCTATTGGCTTTTCCCGGCAGAGTTGTAGAATGTCAAATACAGTGGGCATGAATTTATTATTATCAACCCATTTATCAAAAGCTTTAGTCACTATATTAAACTCAAACTTTTCTAGCTTTCCAAACCAAACTCTTAATGTATCTATATCGAGTTGTGGTTTTTGATATAAAGCTGTGACTGTATCCATAACTTGCTTAAATGCTATTTTGTCTTGTGGTGTCATAAGTTTCCTTAAAATAATGGTTCATCCTTGATTAAATCAAATATATTAATTTTTGGCACATCTAATTTTTTAATCTTATGTTGTGGCTTATTTAAAACATAAAACATAGCTTCATGCTTTGTCATAAACTTTCTGATTGCATCGCCAAAATCATCGATGACCAAATATCTAAATGTATTCATCTTATCAACATTAAATCTATGATTGTAAATAGTCCAATTAAAAATCCAATCAGACCGCCTGCAACTAAAACCCTAATACACCAATCTATTAATTTCATGGTCTGTAGTCTGGCAAAATGACATTTCTAAAACAATTGCAGTTAGCATCTTTAATAAGCTCTTGATGATAACCAACTGGAATATCATGGTAAATAACAATCGGTGGTGGAGTAACTGATGTTGCTGGATGCGCTAATGCATAACCTACTACACCGCCTACAACCATCCCACCAATAAGTGGAGCTGCATAACCGCCACCGCCATGATAATAATGACTGCCATATCCGCCATGATAACCACCATAGTATCCATGAGCCATAGCTGATGGTGCGATTAATAATGCTGTTAATAATGCGATTAATTTAGTCATCTAAATAATCCTCTATAAGATAAAAAAGAACCATGCCCAAAACTAATGCTATAACAATCCAAAGCAAAAAGCCAATTAATTTATAAACCCACCACAAATTTAGATGAATCATATTTTTTTACTCCATCAATATGTTTAATATTGCCAGCCACAAGTTCTGTAATCGTTAAATTATGTTTTTTAGTTTTTAAATCATTAAGCCAATCTAATTTAGGTTCAGTCCATGACATAATTTTCCAAACAACATTTCCTTGATAATCTGTTTCCTCTAGCAAATATCCTAAAATTTTATTTTCCATATTATTTTCTCTTTTTAGTAGGTTTATGTTTTGTAGGTTTGTGCTTTAAAGATTTCATAGGTAAATTTGGATGCACCAAAGTTTCCAATCCAGCTTTAGCTTTTTTGTGTTTTATCGCATTAGCTTTGTGAACTTTTAAATGCGAGTTGATGCTCATACTTTACCCCCAGACAAAACTGTTGCGCTCATTAAACGATTAGTTGTTTCGTTAAATGTTAATCTTAAATTAGGAATTGCTCTTTTAGGCGGAAATTTGCCATTGGTCAATGTCATTAAACATTTACCTTCTATGGTTAAGTAAACTCTGTATTCTTTTACAAAATCCGATTCTTTCATAGCACCATTTGTTTTAGCCACTTCGGAAACATTAAGTGTCCCATTTAATTGTTTCACCCATGTTTCCAAATTTGGCATTGTATTTTGTGTTGTCATATCTTTTCCTAGTCTTGTTAATAAAAAATGTGATTTCCTAAAGCCAATTTAATTTCTTTGCCTTTAATCCAGTAAGGTTTAATCTTTCTGGTATGAAACCATTTTGCACCTCTTGTTGGATCATCAATTTTGCCTTGAAGTATTGCAGATGCAATTGGCTCAAGATATTTATATTGATATTCCTCTGGCATACCTATCTTGCTTAAAAACTCATATTGCTTGTCTTGTTGCATAACGGCACAAATATTTTTAGGATATTTGGGATCAGCTTTTCTATTGATCGCAGTATAAGCTACTGCAACTTTTCCAATATCTGGCTCACCTCTTGCTTCACCGAACATGATCATTGATAAACACATAAGTTCATTTAACATCTAAACTCCTAGAATGTTAATCTTTCAGGCGGTTCATCTTCCCAGCGATGTTGATTCAAATAGGTCGCTGGATTAGGAATGAACTGCCCACCCTTCTCAAACCATTGCTTGCTTTGTTTTTGCCAAGCTAATGCTTTAAGAACATCTTGTAAATTAGGTCTTATCTTATTCCAAGATTTTCTTGCGGCTTCTTTTCCAATTTTTCTAGGAAACTCTGCCCAGAATGAATCGAAATCGGTATATATATCTATATAGTTATTAGTTATTAGTTCTTTGTTATAGTTATTAGTTGGTTGAACATCCGTTGAACGCTTGTTGGAATTAGCTCTCTTTTCGGCACTTGCACGACCAGCTTTAGATGCTAAATCTATTCTGTCGTGGTAAAACTTAATTTCGTCATCAGCTCGTCTTTGAATAAAACCAACTTCAGTTTTAATAAAGAAATCGTTAAGCACATTTTGAATAGCAATCTTCTCATCTTCTGTCCTCGCTGAAAGTAATCTAAAAATTTTGTCCACTTCAAGTGGTAGCGGTTGTTCGTTTAGGTAATATTGATCTAATAATTGATGGTAGCAACCATGTTCCAATAATGTTAAATGTCCTGTATCAGCCCTGTAGTCTGATATGTTGTGGGGATAGTAATGCATTTAGTTCCTCGTGTAGTTTTCTTATCGTTTCCGAACTATAAATCCAAATTTATGTTTCTTGCAAGTATTTTTTTATTATTTCAACACCTTCCTCGAACCCATAAGCCACTTTTGCTTCATAACCCATTGATTCTGCTAAATTTAGGAAGTCAATCTGATTTTGTTGTAATTTACCAACATCTGTTTTCATTTCCAAAAAAAGACCATGTTTTCCAGAAGCCGTAGGGATCATTAAAAATAAATCTGATACCCCAGCAGTAACACCTTCGGCTTTGAGCTTTATAGCCGTTCCTATGTGCCTTGCGCCGCCATTTGGGATGGCAAATAGGCATTTAGCCATATAAGGATATTGAAGCCTAAACCATTTTACTAGCAAAGACTGTGCCAAGTGTTCATTATTACGCATAAAAAAAGTTTTACATGAATAGAATATTGGAGTATATTCCGTTTTGCAGTATTTATAAACGGAAACGAAAGGAAAAGATATGACAAGACAAACTAAACAAGCAATTATCTTTGCAATCGCATTATGGGCTTATTTTGCCCTCTGGCTCTATGTTTTATATCCTATGTTAGACAATTGGTTAAAGGTGGTGTAATATGCCGTTAAATCAATTACATACGGATGTCAATATGGCAAACGATAATATTCCAGTTGAAAATAAAATTCATATTCAGGCATTACATCAGCCTGATCCTGATTTTTTTGATGATTCAGATGAAATCAAGAATATTCTTGAGCTTATCGAATACTATCTAACTTTCCAAATTAAAAACTTTGGTGAGTTGTATTCTGATTTTCAAGGTGATTGTGTTTTATTAAATAAAATTCACATGATCATGTTTGATGCAGAAGATAACAAAGAAGGTCGTATTAGAGATGAAGTTAATAAAGTTATCTCTGAAATGGCTTATCATGTTTACACCAAGCATGAAACAAGTAGATGGGCTAAAGCCATTTATGATGCTACAATAGAAAATATTATTTAACTCTACAGGAAACTACAAGACATGATAACTTCAGAATCAATCAAACAAATCTCGCCAGCACTTTTACAAGCTCAAAAAGACATTACATTTGCGGCTAAAGAATCTACCAATCCACATTTTCGGAGCAAATATGCATCATTATCATCAGTTATTGATGCTATTAAACCAGCTCTTAATAATGCTGGAATTGTATTTTTACAGTTTGTTAGCCCTAGTGATGATGGAAGATTAAATCTCACAACTCGCCTTATTCATACTTCTGGTGAATTTATAGAAGATACTGCAACTTGCCCATTAGCTAAACAAGATGCACAAGGATTTGGTTCAGCTTTAACTTATTTACGCCGCTATACATTAGCTACAATCATTGGTCTTTATCAAGATGATGACGATGGTCAAACCGCATCTTTAAAAGCTGATGATTTTATTAAACGCATATCAACATCTAAATCTTTAGCAGAATTAGAAAAGAATTACCTAGCAGTTCTTAATGAAGTTAAGAATGACAAATTATTAACTCAAATGGTTATTAAAGAAAAAGACAAGATGAAGGAAAAGCTCAATGTTACTAAATAACTTCTACGGCATAGACTTTAAAGTAAGTCCTTATGAACTTATGGATTTAACAATTAGAGCTATGAAAGTAAAACAAATAAAACAAGAGTTTAAAAAAAGGAAACTAGGATATGTCAAACTTAAACACAGAAGTAAATAATATCGAGCAAGGTTCGGATGCTTGGTTTTTATTAAAATTAGGAAAAGTGTCTGGTAGTCGTTTTTCAGATTTGCTTACCGAAGGTCGATCCGGTAATGAATCATTAACTCGTAAAAAATATAAGAATGAACTCATACGAGAGCGTTTAACAGGCAAACGCATCCAATCCTATAAAACACCATTAATGGCTCGTGGAATTGAGTTAGAACCGCTTGCAAGGGCTTTCTATGAGCATAAATATCAAGTAATGGTAGAACAAATAGCTTTTGTAGATCATCCCACAATTCCTATGGCTGGTTGTAGTCCAGATGGTCTTGTTGGAACTGATGGTTTACTTGAAATTAAATGTCCAAGCCCAGAAAATCATTTAGGGCATCTTCTCGAAAATGGTAAAGATTTAATTAAAACTTATTACGATCAAGTCCAATGGCAGTTGGTATGCACTCAACGCCAATGGTGTGATCTAGTGTCATTTGATCCTGAAATGCCGGATCATTTAAAGATGTTTGCAACACGAATCTTGGTTGATCAAGATTGGAAACAAAAAGCTGAAAGTGCGGTGATCGCATTTAATAGCGAAATTGATATGATATTAACTCAACTAAAGGAACTAACAAATGGCAATAACACATGATTTAATCGCTAAATCTGGCGAGTATCAAAAAGATGGTGAAACAAAAGCAAGATGGACAAAAGTTGGTGTAGCTATGACTAATAAGTCTGGCGGAACTGCTTTGTTAATTGAACAACTCCCAGTTAATTTTGATGGTTGGATTCAAATGCGTGATCCATTACCACCTAAAAATGGAGCTGGAACAGATCATAGCTCTGGTGCTGGTGATTCAATCCCATTTTAATGATTTTACTGATGTTAATATGTTTACAAAATGACAAAATACATACATATACATAATGTTATGTATATATTTTAAGGAGATATAACTATGTGGACTACACCATCAGCAACTGAAATGAGATTTGGTTTTGAAGTAACTATGTATATAATGAACAAGTAAACCAGTTTGTCAAACTACCATCAAAGGATATAGTAAGTTGGGATTTTTGTAGTTTTCACACCAACATGAAATAACTATCAAATTTGGACTTGTTTATGTAGGATAAAGGGGAGCTTAATTGCTCCCTTTTTTTGTGTAATATATATCACTTTTTTTGATTTAATTATTAAAGTTTCATGCAAATTGTTTTCATTCTTTATATATAAATCAATGACTTGAGTGAAAACGGATGTAAAATATACTTTACATTATTTAATATAATGCTCACCAGTCGATCCATTCTGACCAATGATGTCAATTCTATCTTCATTCCAACTATTAGATTCATCATCCGAATCATAATATCTATCTTCATATAATTTATTATTTTTATTGCCCCAGATTCGTTCATAATTCTCATCATAAAGTTTCTTTTGTTTGAGCTTGTTAGTCGAACCCTTACCAGCTTCATTATATTTACTTGCCATAATTTTCCTTTACCCATTCAGCAAATTTAATTAATTCATCTTTGTTAGCGGTGCATTTCATATTATTAGCTTTAAAAGACATAATTTGAATATTACCCTTAATGTAGCCTTTTGTATTATCTATTCGATCAAGACTAGGGCTTAAATCTCTATTTCCATCTATGGTAGTTTTTAAAGGAATACCCAGAACTGGGCATATTTCAGGAATGACTATATCTGACAACTCTATATTAAATTCAATGCCTTTTGCTTTTGCTCTATGCTTTGCCAATTGAAAAATATCTTTTTCTCGATTGTTAGCTTTCCAATCTCTTAAATAATCATTTCTTTTCTTTTTATCTTTTACTGGCATTTTAAAATTATTTTTTGTTTTTAAACCAGTCGTAAATTTTTAAAAGATAATATATAACTGAAAACAAGGCGGCAATGGATGGAAGTATTTTTGCCAGAGTGCCGATAACTGTAGCGAATGAAGCCCAGTCCAGCATATGTTTTGTATGCTCATTAAATTCGTTTATTGCTTTTAACATCTTTGAACTTTCTACTAATTAATAATATTAGGCGCAATGCCAATATAAAAAGGATTATCAGAGTATATATACAACATAGAACCATCAGATAGTAAAATAGCCAAATTACTGTCGCTATCATCAGGATCGGTTGAAACGCTTTTGATTGTTTTATTTTGTAGAAAAGAGAATATTTCTTCATGGGTTATAGCCATTTTATTACTTCATCAGGAGTAACAAATTTAGTTGCATCATATTCAACATAATCCCACCATAAAAATTGGTTTTCCGCTAAATTTTTTCTGTCTTTTAGCAAATTAATATTTTCTGGATGTCCAAATATTAATGGATCGGAAACTGACCATAATACAATGCCTTGTTTTTTTTGATCCCATGCAAGATGCTGGAAAAAGCTATCGCATCCAATCCAGATTCTACATTCAGATATTAATTTTTTCAACTCACTTAATGATAAATTTTTTCTAAAGTCTGGAACTAATGCGTTCTCACCATTAATACCTACTTGAACAATATCTTCTTTAATCAATGGTATAAGATTATTCCAGTATCCATAATTCTTTGGATTTACTTTTCCATTATGTAATTTTTGTGCAAATGGCGAAATTATTATCATATATATAACTTTATATAAGCATTTTCTAGGCTATCAGTCCACTTCCAATCGCACATTTTTTTATAAATATTGTATTGACTTATATCGCCAAACAATGATTTAGCTTCTGAAATTGATCTGCCGGGAACAATATCTGGAAAGCAAGTAAAGACTTCTGCATTTGTAATGTCTGGGATTACATGACTAAATACAATATGATCGCCCATGCCACCTTCAAGAACCACAATTTTTTTATCTTTATAATTCAATATGTTTCTAAATATCATCTCATCATGTTCATAAAGTTGTGTATTTGATTCGGCTCTTATTCCACCATCAGGATTTTTAAGATGCCAAATTGTTGCATTAGGCACAACTAAAAGTTTATAGCCTTTTCTAAATAACCCATAAGTAAATAAAGTTTCTTCTCTATGTGCAACTCTGGATAGTCCTAAATTGTAATCATGAATACCAGCTCTATATAAAAAAGAACAATGTAAATGCTCAACTTCTTTAACATCTTTAATCGTAGTCCATTGAATGTTTGGCTCTTTATCAATATCTTCTATTTTGCCAGTTGATAACATAGTCATTGGGTTATGTGGCGGCGTTAATATTTCACCACCAACTGCACCTACATTATCATTCATATATGACAATAGTGTTTCTAAAACATTAGGTTCTGGAATCGCATCATCATCTACACGCCATACAAAATCATAGCCCATCATATTAGCTATTTGATGGTTATGGTGCTGACCTTTTTTAGCCGCAAATTGCCATTCCCATTTAATGCCTTTTATATCTAATCTTTGGAAATAGTATTTATAGAATAAGACTTCTCGCATATCTTCTGTTTGATCATTGTCATCAAAGATAATAAGTTTGTCTGGTTTTTTGGTTTGATTTATGATTGCTTCTAGGACTACTGGCAAAGTCGTATGATAACGACCACGAGTTGATATTGAACATAAAATGCTACTCATTATCCCACCTCATAATCATAAGGTTAAATCTATTACCTTCATTAATTGAAGCTGGAGTTTTTGATATAAAACCACCTTCATCAATGTATTCAAATTTAAAGCCGGGAAAGTTTATTTCGGATAAGCCATGAAGTTTATGATGTTCACCCCAAAAGCCTTTGGGTTCATTATATGGAGTTGTGAGAAGTAATCGTTTGCAATGTTGTTTTAATTTTTGAGCTATTTCAAGACCATTATCTATATGTTCAATAAACTCAAAAGCAATAATAGTGTCGTATTGATCTAAAGGATAAGTATTTATATCAGATTGAACAAAAGATGCGTTTAAACCCCATTCTTGTTCGTTTGCGACATCAATTATTATAGGATCGTAGTCCAATCCTAAATATTCAATATCATTTGGTAAGAATTGAACGCCATAACCATTGGAACATCCAATTTCAAGAATTTTTTTACCTAATAGATTTCGATTAGCCCAAAGATAACGAGAAGTTTCTCTAGGAAAGACTGGATCGCCTTTTAGAAAAACTGCTCGCTCATAATTATTAGTAAGTAAATATCTATAATGGTTTGGATCATGCTCTTTAGCATAAGCCAACTCTAATCTTTTCTTATCCATTCTTATCCTTTATTAATGTGGATATACTGCCGTTACTGATTGTCCAGCCGATAATGCAACTGCAAATACAATTGAAGTTCCTGATGTAACTGTAACATCAGTTCCATTTAACATTCTTACACCTTGTAAAAATACTTCTATATTACCAGAAGTATAACTTAAAGATGTTGAAAATGTTGTTTGAGAAGCAGTTGAAGTAAATGAATCATAAGTCATTACTTTAGCCGCAGTTCCACTATAACCAGAGTATCCAGAATAGCCTGAAATTCCTGATCCTGAATAGCCTGAATATCCACTTATACCAGAGCCGGAATAACCAGAATAACCAGATATACCTGATGCACCATTTGTGCCATTCGTGCCTGAAATTCCTGAATAGCCACTATAGCCGGATGTTCCTACTGCACCAGAGTAACCACTATATCCGCTAATTCCTGAACCAGAGTAACCTGAATAACCACTAATACCACTTCCACTATATCCAGAATAACCTGATGTTCCTACTGCGCCAGAATATCCGCTATAGCCAGATATGCCAGATGCACCTACCGCACCAGAATAACCAGAATATCCTGACACGCCTGATCCGCTATATCCAGAATAACCGCTAATGCCAGAGCCACTATAACCTGATATGCCAGAATAGCCTGATATACCTGAATAACCAGAATATCCACTATATCCTGATTGACCATACATGACTTGAGAAGCAGTAACAATAACACCAGGAGTTACAGGAACAGTTGGTCCTGTTTGTGCTGAAGTTGTAGCAATTGATATTGTTGTTGAAGATACTGCATAAACTAATTGTAAATAATCACCAGCCGCAACTGTTAATACATAATTTATTGCGGCAATTAAAGCTCCAGCACCACCATGTGAAGTTCCCGGCACATTATATATTGAATTACTATCAGCAACATCTGATCCATTTTTTCTTAACCATACATCAACATTATCGCCATTAGCATCACTATTAGCAAATTGAATTGAATATTGAATATTATATGTTCCAGCATAAGCAAAAGTAATTCTATTGCCTGAAGTGATTGATACGCCATTATCTTCAAATGTTGATCCAATATTGACTACATAAGCAACTGTTGTGCTTGATGCAGTTTGATTAGTTGTGTCATAAAATGAACCATAATAACCTAAAGCTCCACCAGCTCCAGTAGCTCCAGTTGCACCAGAATATCCTGAATAACCTGATGTGCCTTGTGCGCCACTATAACCGCTATAACCAGATGTGCCAGAACCGGAGTAACCAGAATAGCCTGAAATACCAGAACCAGAGTAACCAGAATAACCACTAATACCAGAACCAGAAAATCCGCTATAACCACTAATTCCACTAAAGCCACTATAACCAGATATACCTGAACCGGAATAACCAGAGTATCCACTTATGCCTGAACCTGAAAAGCCAGAGTAACCAGAATAGCCAGAAACTCCGCTACCAGAAAATCCACTATATCCGCTTATACCGCTATAACCTGATGCACCATTGATTCCTGAATAACCACTATAACCTGATATGCCACTACCAGAAAATCCAGAGTAACCTGAATATCCGCTTATGCCACTTCCTGAATAGCCACTATATCCTGATATTCCGCTTGCACCATTTGTGCCGTTTGTGCCACTATAACCAGAATAGCCACTAATGCCTGATGCGCCAACTTGTCCACTATAACCACTCCATCCTGAAAATCCACTAATACCAGATGCGCCTATTGCGCCTGAATATCCGCTATAACCACTTATACCTGAATCACCAGAAAATCCACTAATGCCTGAATATCCACTATATCCAGATATTCCAGAAAAACCACTAATTCCACTAAAGCCTGATTGACCATCAATACCACTATAACCAGATATGCCACTAAATCCACTAAATCCAGATATGCCTGAATACCCGCTAAAACCTGATAAACCACTTGCACCTGATGGTCCTACAATTTGACCTACATTAACCCAAGATGAACCTTCCCATACATAAAGATCACCATTAGATGAAACTATGTATGCATCATTTTGACTTCCTGTTGATGGTAAATCTGCTGGAGTTGCAACTGTGCCAATAATATTAATTGATGTGCCTTGCTGACCACTAAAGCCAGAAAAACCAGAATAGCCAGATATTCCGCTATCACCGCTATATCCGCTATATCCGCTAATGCCTGACCAACCAGATATTCCTGAATCACCAGAAAATCCTGAAATTCCTGAAAAACCAGAGTAACCAGATTCACCAGAAAATCCTGACCAACCTGAAATACCACTATATCCTGAAAATCCTGATATACCAGACCAACCACTTATGCCACTATCACCACTAAATCCTGAAATACCGCTAAATCCTGAAATACCGCTAAAGCCAGATGTGCCGCTATCACCAGAATAACCTGAAATTCCAGAAAAGCCACTATAACCAGATACACCTGAACCACTATATCCTGAATAGCCACTTATTCCTGAAAATCCGCTATATCCGCTAATTCCTGAATATCCAGATATGCCGCTAAAACCTGATATGCCGCTAAAGCCAGATGTGCCTTGTGCGCCAGAATATCCGCTTATGCCAGAATAGCCAGAATAGCCACTTACACCAGAACCGCTATATCCAGAGTATCCGCTAACGCCACTTCCGGAGTAGCCAGAATATCCAGAATAGCCTGATTGACCGCTATAACCAGAAAAGCCAAAACCTGAATAACCACTATAGCCTGAATAGCCAGAAAATCCTGATGGACCATATAAGCCACGATCAAGAGTTACATCTAAAGTTTGATTTGGGATAACTTCAACATTAATATTATTGCCTTGAATAACATCAACTGAAGTTTGATTGACAGTTACGGCTATGTCTGTCGTAGCACCTTGTGTAATCGACAATGTAGCCATGATTAATTTACCACGCCATCAGAACGAACCAAGAATAGTAAAAAGATAATTGAATCTTGAGCTGGTGTTGATCCTGTTGCTGGGAAACTAATTTTAATTCGACCAGAGAATCCTACGCAGTCTTGAGCATTAATATCAAGTTCTGGATCGCTTGAAATAACATCCCAAGCTGATTCATCAATGACTAATGTAAATGTGCCAGCCGCATTATTTCGGTTTGTAATTGAAAGTGAAACTGGACTAGGTTGTGGATCAGAATAGTCTGCAATATCAAATGTAAGACCATAACGAGTATCTTGAATGTTAGTTACTGCTCGTCTTACAATTTGTGCATCTATGGTTACGCCAGTTAAATCAACTGGAGCGCCAGCAGATGCAAATGCTAAATTCCAAAAAGTTTTTTGATTATAAACAAGTTCACCAGCAATGATTTCATTATCAAAACCAGACACTTGTTGAAGTGTGTTTTTATTGAAGATAGCCATAATTTTTCCTTACAAGGTTAATGACGCAAGCATCTCTCTGACGCAATGCGAATGGTCTTATCTTATAGATGAATTATTTTACCATATTATTTAAAATATGGACCTACTAACCATGTTACTACTGTAAATCTTTTGCCCTTTGTTACTGGTTCTACACCATGCACCATAAATGATGGAAATACAATAATATCGCCTTTTTCTTGTGGCGGATATATCTTTTCATGGCTATTCATAATATAAAACTTACCACCTTCAAAGTCATCATTAAGAATAGCTAAACAAGTTAATTTTCTTGTTTCATTGCTTAATTGATGAAATGTATCCACATGGGCTTCATATTTACCATTGACATCATACATTAAAAATTCAGTTTGATTTGAATGAGTAATATTGTATTGCCAAAATTGATGATTAAGATTTAATCCGCATGAAGTAAGTGTTGCACCTATACCTTGATTTTGTGGAAGTATTACTCTTAACACATTCCTAATATCAAGATTTATATTCTTTTTTAAATCTCGACCTTCACCAATAAAAGGTTGTTCTTTTTCAGTTTCATCTTTGGAATATTCTTTAATTAAGTTATCGCAAAAATTATTTGAAACACCTTTTTTAATTACATAAGCTACATCAAATTGTTGATTAGTTTGTTCAGTTTTATTAATACCTAATGATTCTCGCTTATCATACTTCCATTCTTTATGCGGTCCATTAGCATCCACATAATGCAAGAATACTTGAGCTTGCCATTGTCCTTCAAAATAAGGTTTGCGCCAATGCCATTTATCCATTCCTCGATACATGACTGCATCGCCAATAGCCATATCAATTTTATTTACATTGACTGTTTTGGCTTCATCATCACCCATGTAAATAGACCATACATTACCTTCAAAACCTAAAGTAATTGTGGCTGATATTTCGCAAGCTGGTCTATCTCTATGATTTTTTAATTCCTCACCTTGTTGATTATAAAGGCGAGCATAAGAATAAGTAGGATAAAGTTTTAAGCCTGATGCTTGTTCAAAATAAGGTAAACAATGTTCCAATAATCTATCAAAAGCTTCAGCACCATGCACTGCTTGAGATTTAGGACATTGTTCATCATTAACTGTTTTTTGTTCTTTAACTAATCTATTTAATTCATCAGTTAATTCTTTACAAGTATGTTCAGGCAAAAATGATTTTAAGTGAACATAGCCTTTATTTTGAAACTCTTGTATTGTATTCATATCTTATCCTTATGTTAATTCTGCTGGTGAATCTGTAACCTCAATTGGAAATGGTTTAATTAATTGATCGCTTGGATCATACCAAAATTGATCTGCTACTACATCATCTGCACATGATGTCCAGAATAATGGTGCACCCACTTCAAATGTTTGACCATCTGGTTCTACTTGAGCCACACGATAACCTGATTCTCTAGGCTCGTTAGGGCTAATTAATGCTTGTTTTGACATTTATGTCTCCTTCTATTAAATTAATATTCTACGATTACAACGCCTGCAAAGCCTGCAGCTCCAGTACCACCAGTAGGCGTGCCTCCACCGCCTCCACCATAAGCACCACCTGTTGATGAAGTAGCTCCACCACCACCAAAAATTGATCCCCCACCAATCCCACCATTACCTGGTGTTCCTGGTGATCCTGGTGTTCCTGTGCCACCTAATGCTCCAGCATTGCCTTTTATTTGTAGAGTTCCAGCACTACCTGCTCCTCCAGAGCCATTAGACCCTCCAGTTGCTGAAGCTAAAGCTGCAAAAGATGAAGTACCACCTGTACCACTACTAGTGGGACCTGCTGCTCCCACAGTCACTGCAAAAGGAGAAGAAGCCGCTACAGGACCCACATAAATTGCTGCACCGCCACCGCCACCTCCAGTTCCTCCTTGACCTACGGTACTTATGCCAGGACTAGATCCTGACGAACCGCCACCACCACCACCCACAACTGTGACTTTAATTTTAGTAGTGCTAGATGGAGTTGTAAATGTGCCTGGTGAAGTAAATACCTGCATATTACTAAAGCCACCAGCCGCCGCATTAACTGTTACTGCACCAGTTGATCCTGATATAGTTACATTAGAACCAGCTACAATTGAAGTAACACCAGCATTGGTTAAAGTAGTTGTGCCACCTAAAGCTACTGATCCGCCACCAGATAATCCTGTTCCAGCCGAAACTGTAACCGAATTATTTTGAAGTCCAGTATTAGCAACTTGCCCTGATGAATTAACATTATTAGCTAATTGACTTAAATTAAAGGCATTTGACATCTTTTCCCCTTATGCCGCTCCATACCGAGCGAATGTTTGTTGTTGTAAAATTGTTGTGTTATTAGTTGGATAATTGGTTAGATTATAGTTACTAGTTGTTGAAGTATAATCTGTGCCATTTACCAATAAAGCACCATTCATAAATAAATTAAATGCGTTGGCAATTGATGTAAATGTATAACTCAATTGTCCTGTAACTGTATATGCTACCACATTTGTATAGTTTCCTGTAGGTGTAGTTACATTATTTCCAGTAAATTGAATAATATCTAAAGTTCCATTCATAAGATCAGGCGTTGAATAATAAGTATTGCCAGCTAAATTATAATCATAAGCGTTCATAGCTGAACCATTAATAAATGGTAATTCATATCCAGAATCAAAGTTCCATAAAGTAGGCGTATAGGATGATGCGTTAGTTACTGTTTGACTATATCGAGTAAATACTGGATAGCTTGATGATGCGGCTCTATAAGTATAAATTGGCGCACCAGCAGAAACACCAGTTACCGCAGAACTAAATGTTATTTGAGCAGTTGTATAATTAATGTTTGTAACTGTATAAAGGGTTGGGCTTCCTGTATTGGCAAATGCTAATTGATCGCCAATATTAATAGCGTTATAAGGCATTGAAGCAGTATTCCAAGTAACTACATTAGAAGCAATTGATCCTACAGTAATATGAGTATTATCATAAAATATTGCGCTTGATATAGCTCTCATTGAAATAATAGTAATATTAGTTCCTACCGGAACACCAACTGCTAAAGTAACTGTTCCAGTTGATCCATTTGTATCGGTGTAATCTGAAGTTTCCAATAAAATACCATTTTGGAATACTAAACATTGACCTTTAATATAAGTTGCATCTCTTGTAACTGAAAAGACTGTTTGACTTGCAGTTGCAGTAAATTGAGCAATAGTCATAAAGAACTCATCAATTTGAGTAAAGCCTACCACTCGACCATAAACATCAATAGTTAAAGATGCTACTGTTGAAGCAGTAAATGTTGATGGACCACCAAAATCTAGGAATTGTTGAAGTGCCGCAACTACTTGACCATCTTGAGTATTAATAACAGATACTTCACCAGCTCCAGTTGATGTTGTGCCTGTAGCAATGGTTTGTCCTGTTTTTTGATCCAAGTCAATAATATTTACGCCATCAGGTAATGCAGACCATAAAGTAAAATCATAAAGACTTGATGTTGTAGGCACAAATTGAGCAGTTCCAGCCGCATAACCAGCAGAATCAGTAGTAAAGCTAAATAATCTTCCTGTGCGATTAATATAAGCTACATATTTAAGTGGTAATCCGCCTGTTCCAGTTCCAAAAGTAGGATTAGCTAAATACCAAGTGTAATCAGATGGCGTTGTGCTAGGAACATTTGTTGCTTGATTAGCAAGTCCATAATAAAGTCTGCCTACTGGATGTAAGCTAAAATTAGTTCCAGATGTATCATCAGCATAGGCTATAGATAAATATTTTTGAGTATATTGAAATGTAGTTGGTCGCCAATTAAATATAGTTGAAGCTGGGCTATATGCACTCTTGGCAAGACTATTTACCATTCTACTAAAGAAATACCAATTACCAGAAGGAATACCAGTTAATGTAACTGTAGGAATTGCCGCTCCAGCAGTAAATGGATTTCCAGCCGGTTGAATAGAAGTTGTGCCAGCAAATATATATTGGCTTGCAGTAGGCGTTGGATAAGCTGAATACCATATTTCAGCATATTGAACAATGCCTGTTGTTGGTGTTGTAACGCTTACACCAAATGAAGGATTAACCGCAGTTGGTTGAGATGAAACAATTGTTGGTGCTGATAATGCACTAAATGAAGATGGATTACCAAGACCAGAATTTGGAGCTGGTGTAAATTGAGTAATGCTTACATCATTATAAACTGCTGGATTATATTCCATTAAACTTAAAGTTGCAGTTACTTCACCATCAGCACCAAATTTTTCAACAACTTTAGATACTCTAAATAATTTAGCCGCCCATCCATAATTGGCATTAGTTACAGTAACTATATCGCCAGCTTCTAATTGAATACCTACAAAATTAACATCAACTTGAACTTGTAAATCTTCTCGACATGATTTTAAGAATCGATTAGCAAGATATTGAACAGTTACATTATTGTTAGTAAAGTAA